>Ga0066836_10000117_pt1 | contig 31271 bp, 41 predicted proteins | sample ETNtaG_18_FD_71568 | JGI IMG/M metagenome (GOLD analysis project Ga0066836, IMG submission 71568) | Marine microbial and viral communities from oxygen minimum zone, Eastern Pacific Ocean - ETNP201302SV91 | ecosystem: Environmental > Aquatic > Marine > Oceanic | place: Pacific Ocean: Eastern... | reverse complement strand
AGAGGTTGGCATCAATTCGTTCAGCAATTTTCTCCTCTGCCATTTCCATTGTAATATATAATACGTTCCGTCCTTGGAGCAAGACGGAGCTAGCGCAATGGCACATGAATAGGCTTTTCCCGACACCTGTACCAGCGAGTGCGATATTAAGAGTTTTATTAGGGAGACCACCTTTGGTAATCTTGTTAAGATACTCGATATCAAACGGTATCTTCTCTTCCTTCTTGTGATAGAAGTCATATCTGTCATCAGAATCTAGGATGTAATCGTGTCCAACATGATCATCAAAACACACGCCAATAGCTTCCGACATGATAGACGGAATAGCATCTTTCGTACGTGTTTTGTCTTGTCCGTCAGCAATCTTGACAGACTCCATTAGAGCAAGGTAAATTGCTCTTTCTTTGCACCACTTCTCAGTGGTCTCGATTAACCAGTCCTCGTTATATTGATCCCTATCTAAATTATTAAGAAACTGCTCAACCTCCTTGTATATTTCCTCGGAGATGTCCCGACGTTTCTCTACTTCTATCTTTAGGGCGTTAGGTTCGGGTGTGGTTTCAAACTTATTAACATACTCAGACAAGGTACTGAAGAGTATCTTATGTGAGGACGTGTCAAAGTATTCATCTTTAATAAATGGTAAGACCTTCCTAGTATACGTGTCGTTTAAGATTAGTTTACTAAGAGTGATCTCTTCAATCTTTAAGGTCATGTATAGTGTAGATAGGTGGAGACTGCATACTTGTCCTGCTCTTTAGGAGCACAGTAGGTATGTGGGTATGTCCACGTAGAAGGGAACATCAATACTCTACCACACTTCGCAGGTATTTCAACGTCAATGTCATTGAAATATGTTGCACCACCATCTTCAATAGTATTCAAGTAGATGACATAGGTAAGGAACCTCCTTGCAGAGTTGTGATCACCCACATCAATGTGACGATCAAACCTATCCGCTGTCTTGTGTTGATACTTATTGATCTTGACTTGCTCAAGTGCGTTCTGTCTGGGCCAATACCTCTCACAATCAATGTCTTTGATGTACCTTTCGCCACATCCCTTGATTGCTAGTATGATCGCCTGGTTAACAGGATCCCACTTGGTATTCTTCTTGACTTCACACTGCTCTGTTAAGTTAACAGATGAGAACCCACACATCTCAGCATCATATCTGGTGATGTCTCCTGGTGTCTCATTGAAAAACTCAATAGCATTCTTGCATACATTTTCGTCAAGCACGTCATCATAGGTGACGATGTAGTCTTTAAGATCCATAGGAAAACTCTTTTGATGCACACTCATCTAGTGCTTGTAGTATTTCGGGGGTGATATATTTTTCGGGGTCTTTATATACAACCGATGGATATACAGAATCATTTCCAATGACAATTCTATTACCCTTTCGTTCGAAGACTCCATACTTCTCTCCCAATTCTAACAGACCATAGTAACGATCCAACCCACGTTGGTCATAATATAAGCGAACCGACACCTGAGAATTCTCTTTCGCTAACCTTGACTTAGCAAGTTTAGCCCTAATGATATTACCTACTACCTCCTTACCGTCCTTCTCCTTAGACTTGCTAAGGTAGATGATATTAGAAGCAGCATACTTAAGACCTGATCCTCCACCCATCTCTTTAGTGGGCATATATGCACCCACCACATCATATGTATGGTTGGTAACTATTAGTGGAACATTTGCCTTACCTAACTTCAGGGTTAGCACACGGAAGATAGCTTTAACTACCTGTGCCCTTGTCATATCTCTTGTTTCTTTACCTGCTTCACTGTCTTCCATCTCCTTAGAAGTGGATAGCATACCAAGTGAATCAAGTACCATCATCATAGGTGGTTGATTCTTCTCTGACATATACTTGTCAAGCACTTTGATTGCTTGTGTCCTAAACTCTTGGACAGTATTAACTGGTACCAGTATCATACGACTGGAGTCTATACCTCTAGTCTCAATCAGGTCTTTACTTATCGCACTTTCAGACTCAAAATAAATAACCCCGCCATCAGGATTAGATTCGAGGAAGTGACGTACAATACCAAGACAGAAAAACGTTTTACCTGTGCTTGATTCACCTGCAATAGCAGTGATTTTGTTTCCTGGAACCCCTTTGTTGATAGATCCGCTGACAAGTCCGTTAAAGATGTACGAACCTGTGTCGATATAACCACTTGTGTCACCAGCAGCGACACCATCACTAACGACAGCAGCGTATTCATTGTCAATCTCCTTGACTATATCTTTTAAAAAACTCATGACCAAAGTGCTTCTAATGTGTTTAGTTTCTCTGCCTTCCAACCTATTGTATCAAGGATAGCTTTCAAGGGAGCAAGGAAACTCTTCTCAAATTGTAGGTCATAGTCGATGGATTCGTCAAGCCCAAATTCTGATGGAAGAGTCTGGAAGAATGAGATTATATTCTCATTAATCTTATTAGGTGTCCGAAGATGTATGTATTTGATCTTCTCACCCTCTTGTATGATTGGATACTTATGATGTAACTTCCTCTTCTTAATGTAGAAGTTATATAATAGAGCACCTCTGACATGCATGGGACATCCCTTACCATATATGGTAGCAGTGGATGTATTCTTTGCTATATTATTACAACCACGTGGGAATGCTACTTCCTCTGGGGTCATTGCTTCAAATTTCTTTCGGAAGTCTGCAATATATTTCTGAGTTGCTTGCTCACTACCAGTCATGATGACGTTAAGTGCTTCCTTAATAGCAGTACGACATGGTGCAGGTGTAGAAGACTTCACTGCCTCTATACCCATCATCTTTAGTTTAGGTTTCTCATACTGGACACCCTCACTATTCCATACGTTTAAAATATATCTCTTCTTCGCTGTCCATATACCTTTGTTTGCTATATTCTCACGCTTCATGACCATCTTCTGATCATATGCGTTTACATAGGTTGCCATTTCTTCATAAGCACCCTCAATATAGCGATCAAGTTCCACATCGCACACCTTTTTAAGGAAACTAAGTGTACTCTGATCGTCCTTCTCTCCACTGGGGAATACAGCTTGTACCAGAGGACCAAGATTAAGGTAAATAGAATCGGTATCACTAGCAATGACATAATCTTTCTCCTCTGTGTTTAATACTTTGTTTAAATAAATGTTTACTTTGTTTTCGATCCATCGGATTGCGACTTGTCCACTGAGGGTAATCGCTTCAGCGTTCGCAAGATTGTAATACCTGAAGTATTGGTTACCGATTGCACCATAGGCAGAGTTAAGTTGGATCTTTCTTGCCATCTGGACATTATTAAACTTAGCAATGTCTCTTCTGAGTTGGTCGGTTGGGTTGGTTTCATACTCTTGCTTAGCCTTAAGCATCTTCTTTTTATATATTGTCCTCTCATCATAGATGCGTTGCATCATTTGAGGAAGGAATCCGTGGATGTCTTTACGATATTGTGCTCCATTGGCACACACTGCAAAATCTCCATCGATCCTAACTTTTCTGTTGAGCAGTCCTTCAACTGTGGCAGTGGCGTGTCTTCTATCACAGAGGGTTTCTGGGGAGATGTTGTACTGCATGATAAGGTGAGGGTACAGACTGTTAAGGTCAAAACTGACCACCCAATCATAGATGCCAGGGACTGGTTCCTTGACATATGCTCCTGCGTATTTGTCATCTTTCTTTGTTTTACTTTTCGGTGGGACTACTACATTGATCTTACTAAGGTCATTATATATCAGTGTGTCCCAGACTCTCACCTGTGAATACACGTCTGTGAAATTAACCTTAGCATCATATGCCATAGCGACACACAACTCAACGAGTTTCATCTTATCTTCCAGACGGTCAACAAGATCAACGTCATGTATGTTGTATTCTACAAAGCGATCCCAGTCATTAGTATAGAAATCTTTAAAGTTTTCATACTGTGAGTGATCTAACTTAGCATCATCCAATTCTACCATAGCTATATGGTCTAGTCTATAAGACTCTTGGTTGGTGTAAGTAAACTTCTTATAAAGGTCAAGATAGTCAAGTATATTTACACCTGTAATCTCATACGCAATATTCTTACGTCCTTGAATGACAATCTCCCTGTCATATACCCTCTTCCAAGGTGACAGAGACTTCTTCCACTTCTCTCCTAGTATTCTCTCTATCCTACGACAGATATAAGGTATGTCATAGAGGTTACAGTTCCATCCTGTAATAATATCAGGGGTATTCTTTACCCACCATCCTACAAAGTCCTCAAGCATCTCTGCCTCAGTCCAGAAGACACGATACTCATGCTTAGATGTATACTCACGTGTACCCCACGTGACAATCTTCTTACTATTGAAATCCTTAATGGTAATGCATAGCATCTCCTCAGCAGATGCTTCTACATCAGGGAAACCATTCTCACATGCGACCTCAATGTCAATCGTATAGATCTTCATCTTGGTCATGTCATAATCTACATCAGAAGGAAACTTCTGAGCAACATGTTGGTACAAGAATCTCTCATACCCATGCACCTCTAGACCAGCAGCATTCTCATACTGTCTAAGGAAGTCACGTGCCTCTCTAGCACCGTCGAATTGCTTCGGGTATGCCTTCCTACCATCCAGAGTTTTATACTTGGAAGGTTTTGATTGAGCATCAGGTACCAGATACATTACTGGCTTTGACTTCTCTCTATACTGCACAGGTTCTCCATCCTCATACCCACGGTATAGGATGTCATCACCCAATAAACAAAGGTTAGTATAGAAACTACTCACTGATTGCTGTCTCGTACAACTTGGTTACCGTCAAGGATGGATCCATCATAGTCATAACATCGTCAGATGTCAAGAAGATGTCACGTTGACTGCTATGTAAAGGATACTCCTCAAGGTTACCCTCTGGTGTCACATAGTAACAATTCTCAATAAGAAGACTAGGCTCCTCATCCATCTCCGTTATCTTCCCCAACAAATAGGTTGTCGGGTGGTGTTTGAGTATGATCAATTTTAGCATCGTCTTTAGTTAATGATTTGTACTTCTCTATTGCCGTCTGCCAACCCTCTATTACATTAGTATGAGGATCAGAGATTGCTACCACTGAATACAGTGTAACAATGTTTCGGCCTGTTGCCAATGGTGACCAAGGAAAAAATTCTAATTGAATGTTACCCAACTCATCCATCGGTACCTCAACCTCTTCATTAAACATATCCTCAGTTGATCTAAGAAGTTGCACAACGAAAGCATCGATAAACTCATATGCAATGGCAGACTTACCTGACTCAGGACGGATCTCCTTTACGTCAGCTACTACGTCCTCTCCGTTTTGCATTCTTACGACCTTTACGCTCATAGTCTTTCTCCATTAAGTTATCAAAGGTAAACTTCACCATATCAACGAAAGCACGTCGAGCAGTGATATTCTTTTCTTCAGCGAGGATGTGTACCATCTGGTTGAACTCATCAGTATACTCTGGTGGGATGTCAACTGTCAAGGTGTCCTTCTTCTCGCTCATGGCAGGACACAGATTTACATACATGTTCATGGTGATCTCCAAACAAAAAGAGACCCTTGGGGTCTCTTCTATTGTGTATTATATATGTTAGTATTCACCACTTGTATTTTTCTCTACCCACTCAGCATTATTTCTACAGTATGCGTTAGCATCTATCTTCATGTGTAGGTGAGCAGAGGTATGAAGCCCCTCGATCAGGGCTATTATTCCCAGTAGCATCACTGGCATAAGGAAAAGGGGGTGCCCTAGTGCATCTCCAGTCTTCATAGTTGAATGACATCTCTAATATCTATGAGAGATAATCCTTCCTAGCATGATGCTCTGGTATCACCTTACCTAACTTGACAACGAGGAGTCCGTTATCGAAGGTAACGTCTGTGACGTGGGTGTCTTCTGCGATTGTCCATGCCCTCTGGAAACTTCTCTTCGCCAATCCTCTGTGGATAAACGTCTCCTCTTCGTCAGGGGTATCTTTAGTGCCCTCGACATGGAGTTTTCCATACTCGGTGTAGACATTAACTTCCTCCTTCTTAAATCCTGCTAGTGCAACCTCCAACCTAGACTCGTGATTGTTTATGTGTACAATATTAAAGGGTGGATAATTCTGAGCTTCTAATGCATTGAAGTTCTCGAAGTAATCATCCAACCCTAACGAGTTAGTAAAAATCTTATCCATCAGCTGTGGTAAATCAGCTGCACGGTATCTCTGTATCTTAGACATGATAGCTCCTCCATTGAGCGAGTTTGTATTGTGTGGTCCCCGAAGGCAACCACATCTATTTATAGCACACCTGTGGAAAACTACATGTAGTGGTATCCGAAGTAGTACATTCGTTACATGTCTTAATTGCTAAATAGAAGTACTTCTACTTAGGAATAATGAAAAAAGCAATATTGCTTTTTGGAATGATTTTGATGAGTGGCACCGCAGCACGTGCCGATCTGACTCATAGACTTAGTAGCTCGACACAACTCCAAGTGGATGCGGGTTATACACAGGTTTCACGGTCAGCAAATACATATAGTACCAGTGGATCTGGTGTCTCAACAACAATTACACCGTCAGGTGGTAGTGCCACTAGTGACCTAGGTGGTATACAATCTGTTGCCACATCAGGAGCAGCTACATTTGCTCTACCTGATGCAGCACAGACAACTCAAGGAAATGCATACTCATTTACTCAGTCAGTCTCATTAGGTGACTCCATAGTTACTACTGCTGCTGACGTAGGAGACGTACAAGGTTACTCCAACATAGTATCGACTGCCCCTGGTAGTGCTGGTTCCTTGGCTGGTACCATAACTTCAGCAGGTGCTATGGCGATAACAGCTGGTGGGGCTGGCACTTCGGCTACGGGACAGTTTGTTACAGAAGTAACCATACGCTAGGATGCTACATAATGAAACGAGTTTTAGTACTACTACTGCTTAGTTTCGGGGGCACTGCTGCTCATGCAGTCCCCGTGGTACCAAACTTCCAACAAGGTTCTATGACGAGCCATACGGAAACGGAGTCTACCATAACAGAGACGATTAACTCAATTGATTTTAGAACAGGATGGGAATATACAGTGTCAGGGGTAGGCATATCCAACGACGGAGAAGCACTCAACCCCAACGTGAATACATCAACCGTGACAGTAGCACCGTCGGTGGGATCGGGAGAAGGTGCCATAACTGGTACCGTAACCTCTTCATTCGACAATCTGGACTTCAGCAACAACGGAGCGTTCACGATAACGACTCCAGGGGATGCCTTTCAATTCGTACAGAGTTATCAAGGACCAGGTATGACCAACCAAACCCTGATACAAAGAGTCACCACCGTAAAAAGCGTGACCGACACAACAAGTACGTTTACCCAGTAATTGCAGCACTTCTCAGTGTCCAATGCTTACCCTCAAGAGCAGAAGGTGTTGGTGGTGTTAGTGCAACAGCGAACCCGATTGCGAACTCTTCTGGCTCAGTAACGAACCAGGCAATACAAGTTTTACAAGGTCCATACATAACCAACACCTATGGTGGTGGTGTGCAGTGTCAGGGTAGTACCTTTAACCTAACTCCCTACGTGCAGTTTGCCGACTCTCGGAAAGATCCTTGGGTCGATTTTTATAATGAACCACAATATAACATGACTGATACTACAGGTAAGACTACCAAACAGACAGTCACAGTTAAAAACTATCCTTGGGAAGATTGGTATGACACAAGGACTAAAGCAGATGGGACTAGATGGTTCCCAGATGGTGAAGACATGCAGATCGAGATGGATATAGACGGTGCTGATGGTGTGCCTGACGTAGTTAATAGTGGTGGTACCATGACACCTACGTGGTACAAACCAATAAGGACTGACATGTCTGCTAACCAGTCATTCAACGCTGGTCTCTCTGCAACACTATCAATACCCCTGAACAGGAAGTTAGTTAAGCAGTGCCATGAGGCTGCTGCTCAACAGATTGCTATGCAAACTCAGTTAGTATCTAACAAGAGATTAGACTTCGAGTTGGCTCGTCTCAAAAACTGTGGTGAGCTCAAGAAAGCTGGCATCATGTTCCATCCAGCATCTCCATACCATAGTGTATGTGCTGACGTTGTAGTAACAGCACCAGGTGGTACTCTGGTACCGCATGAGCATCAGTTACCTAAACCTACTTGGGTTAACCCTTCTTCTTCGGCTTCTTCAGAGGAGGTAGTCCCCGTTTCTCCCGATAATCAAGAGTCCTCTTCTCAGATAAACTCGGACGGCGTTCAACTTTCCCCAGTTTCTTCTTTACAGCGTCCATCACCTTCTTTATCACAGGCTTCACAGCCTTCAGCAAAAGATCTGCTAGGGGTTTGGCAAATAGGGCAGATGCAGTTGCCACAGTAGCAATGGTTGCAGTGGTTGTTACAACACCTGCTGATGGGAGGAATTGTTCCACTGCTGGTACAGGCTCCCAGATAGTCTCACAGATTTTACCGTCAGGTGTTAGTTTATATTCTTTAACTTGCTCATCACCCTTCTGATTCCTGTCACCTATACGTCTGGCATTAGGTGGAGGACATTCTATCTCTCCAGAGGGTTGAGATGTATCAGGTGCTTCTGGTGTCTCTGGTGTGCTTAGATCTGGATCACCTGTATCTACACCCTCGTCTTGCTCTGGTTGATCAGGTGTAATGGTCTCCCATGTTAATGATCTAGCATCGTAGTTAGGTGGCTGGTAGTATGGCATACCTGCATCACATAAGACCACGTTACCTTTAGGGTCATCATTGACCAGCATCTTATTGCGTGATCTATTCTTTAAATTCTCTTTGTGTATGGCAACACAACCAGGCATATCAACGATAGGTGTACCTGCATATATTACTACTGGTGGATCTATTCCATTAGTTGTTGGTGGTGCTACCATCCAACCACGTAAATCAGCCACATATACATTACCTAATGGTCGTATATTAGGTTGCCTCATATAATTAGTACGTATCAAAGGTATACCTGTCCCATTAACATGGATTATAGGTACACTTGATTCTGGTAGTGCAATATGAGGTATCGTCATGCACTATATAGTTATTTAACTGTGAGGGGTGGAGTCGAACCACCAAGACCCCCGCAAAGGAATCAGCAAGGAAACAGCTTGCCACGTTTACCAGTTTCGTCACCTCACATTGAAGCCCTATTTCAGGGCTGATATCAGACGAGTGATACCTATTCCACCCCCACTGCGAGGGAAGAAGTCGAAGTCTAAGAACTCATCTAGTTCTGCTTCGACTCTTTCTTTGCCAAATTTTCTATAGAGTAACTGAGCATACCCACCATCAGAGATAGTATGGAAGGTGGTTCTCATCTCATCTACATTGGTGCTACGTTCGGCACTACCTATGGTCTCCATACCACCTAGGATGACATCTATCTTCCTACTGGTACCATCATCATTCCTTGCCATGTTCCAGAATGGTGATGTCCATTCAGGGAAGTCAGTAATCATACCTCTTTTGATAGCAGACTCATGACCATGATCAAGTTCCTTCACCTTATACTTGTCACCCCACTCAGCATAGGTCTTAATGTTAGATAGACTCAATGGGATACCTAACCATTCACACAATTCTTTCTCCATATCTTCCAGTTCCTTCACACCACCCTTCATTTCAAACTCAAACATGGGGAAGATGGTTTCATGTCTACCTGGTACTGGGTTAGGCTCTGCCCTATACGACGTGGAGACACAGAAAAACCCCTCTGCTTTGGGGTTGTTTAACAATTCATATTCTAACCACATCTGACCTGTCTGAGGTAGGGGCCACACATTACCACCGTAATTATATACTGCTACTGTTTCTGGATCTTCACAGGCAGCAAGGATACTTAATCTATTCTGGGTGTGCACCTCATAAAAATTTTTAGACAAAAAAAATGACCTCAATTCGGTCACCACGTCTGTAAATTCTTTTGGGTCAATAATACTTGTCATTATCTTTGTACAAACTGAATCTATTTAGTCAATAAGAAGCTTCATCATATGGTGGTTCCCAGACAGGTACAATATCATGCTTTTGTGTGCTTATAATCTCTTCTCTTAACATCTTTTCCAACTCATCCACCCTCAGACTATGCACAACAACATCGTTATGCTTGTCGTATACATGGAAGAGTAGATCTGACATATTACTTCTTAGGTATTTGGGTCTTATAGTTTTTAGGTGCTGGTGTCCCCTTAACTGGGCCACTAGTAGTCGGCCATGCGTTGACTAACTGTAGGTATAATTCTTCTCTAATGATCTCACGTAGTCTAACCTCCTCAGCAGTGGCTCTCCTCTCAGGACCACCCTTAACGTTATCAATTATAGTACCACCACCCATAGTAGCACCAGTACCTATTACTGCTGCTGCGGTTACACTTGTGGTTATTTTTTGTACGTCCATTAGTCTAGGTAGGTTGTTATTATAACGACACGTCGTCCCTTCTTAGGTGGTATCATACAATGTAATCCATCAAAGACTACGACATCATCCTCTTCAGGGGTGTATGTGTGTTTCTTCCCATGCTCATCGAAACATATTGTATCTCCACCTACATCGGTAAGATATATCAATAGATTTTTATGAGGAAACTCATGATCATAATGAGGTACCGTTAATACATTACCTTCAACAGGATGAACTGCATTGGCATTGATACGGTAGACACACTGGGGACTAATATTATTTATCTCGAAGATCTGTCCTACAACTTGAGTAACGTGCGGTAAGTACTCCGAATTAGCATTGGAATACATCTTATGCATGGGACTTGGTCCCTGTAGAAACCCATGAGAATAGAATGCTAAGTCTCCATTCTTCTGGACATTGATATGATAGTCAGCACGTTGAGTATTCTCTTTGATTAATTCATCAGCAGCACTCAGTGCTTCTGTCCTATTTCCTTCATCTAACTTCCTTTTATTCTCTGCTACTGTCCTCTTAACGTGCTCAGTATACCCTGGGGTTGCCTGATCGTTATATGACCAACCGAAGTCTGGTCCTAATACTAATTCTTTGAACGCAGAATAGTCACCAGTGAATTCTGTCTCCATTGGTGACTTAAGTTTCTGAAACATAACAAAATTGCGTTAATTAAAACGGTGAAGCAGGTAGTGATTGTGCTGGTGCACTAGGTGCTGGATCAGGTAGTGCTAGACCGCCACTAAGGGCACCGCCAAGACCACCACCAAGTGATCCTAATGCTTTCTCTTTAACTGACTCTATGATGGAGTCTTGGTTAACATAAACGTAACCACCAACGCCAACAACGGCAAGAGATATAACGCCAGACGCAATAGCAACGACATTAATTACTTTTTGACACATTTTCTTTAAAGGGTATAAGGTTTTTCATCTTTCTTACTAGGATCCACAGCAATAATCTTTAAGGGAGCTTGCTCAATCCTTAGAGTCTGGACAGGTCCACCAGCGTTACCGCCACCGTTACCTCCACCACCGTTGCCGTTACCATTCATCTTCATGGTACCATCCCCCTTCTTAGAAGCGGTCTGAATCCCGAAGCTAGCTAAAACTCCAGTAAAAACTGAAGCTATAAATGTAGGATCTATTTTTTGTTGTGGTATGCCTGGAATAGCAACATAATTAAGAGTCAATATTCCACCCGACCACACAAGAACGCCAAGCCTCACCATACTAGACAGTAGTGCTGCTTGCTCTTCCTCATCTGGAAGTATCTTGTCCTTTATTTTACCAAAGACTCCCTTCTTTGTCAAGTCCTCTTCTTTTTTCTTCTCTTCTTCAGCCATACTAACTCACCTCCTGTGGTGTTTTCTTTTTACCAATGTTATATTTGGATTCTAAAGTCCACTCACCTTTGTCCTTAAAGGACAATACTTTTATTTGGTTAAGAGGTGCTAAGTCTTCTGGCTCACTACTAATATCTATTAGGCCCCAGTCAGATAATAGTTTAGCGATACGATTGCGACGTTGCACATCATTAGGGGTTATGTTGGTAGGTTTACCATCCAATGCAAATAGTTCTTTGAAATGAACTATGTAATACTTACCACGTTTATGTAGAATGTGACAAGACTGATAGAGTTTACGCTCTTTTCTAGACGCTACACCTATACGAGTCAATGTCTCTCTCACTTTGAGAAAGTCATCGGGTTCCTTTAGGGTAACTTCTAACATCATGTCTTGAGACCACGAGATCTCATCACTCATTGTCTTCCTCCAGTATCTAATTTAGATTTAATAACTTCAAGTTGCTCCCTAGTCAAAATTCTCATTGCTTGTCGAGCTTTCTCAGTGTTATAACCATAGTATCTTTTCACTAAGTCAAGGTCACAGTCTTTAGACTTCTTATCCCAAGGAGAAAATCTCTTCGATTTCCTAACACTATGTATATAATATTCATACTGAAGATCATTATCTAAATGTGAAGATGCATTCATCTCATTAGAGTGCATCACAGTGTCAATGAAGGAGGATAGACACTTGTTCACAACAAAAGCAGGGTATTTTTTCATTGCTCTCTCATCCTTTGAGAGATCACCCTGCTTTAGATTGATACTGTTGAGGTAATCCTTTAGCGGATACTCATGCATACAATGCCTCCAATGGTGTTGCGTTCATGTCGTAGTTAACTACTAACAATTCTTTCTTTAGTTTGTTGTCTGGCCTATGCTTCATGCCATATGTAATCTTAAACTCTTCCTGATGGTAGTCCTTATACATTTCTTTCAGGTCATCATCATTATTATAAGTGACAAACCAATCATGCTTACATAGATTGCAACTCTCGTGGAAATCTTCATGCTTAAAATTCTTATGCAACTCAGCGTTACTACCGTATAGGTATGTACCTATCTTATATGGTGGATCTAAGAAAAGAAACACCTTGTCACCATCTGCTTGCATGACCTCACTATAATCTAGGTTAGTTATCTTCCACGGTTGTATTATATCGGAAATATTAAGGAGGTTTCTGGCACCTTTAATTGTAAAATTCTGTCTAGATGCTGTTGCAGAGAAGGAACTATTCTCGGTAAGTCCGCTATAACTACACTTATTAAGAACCCAAAAAAGAACAGCTTGAGTATAAGGATCCTCTTTGTGTATTTTGTCTTTGGCATCTTTGAATAACTCTTTGGCCTTATCCTCTGTCGAATGATCTGTTTTAATACTGACTAGATCATCTGATAATTTCTTCCCATCCTTCTGGAGATGTACCCAGAAGTTATAGAGGTAAACATATTTATCGTTGACCCACACTGGTATGTCAGGGAACATCTGACTGAATAGAAGTGCTACTGATCCACCACCTAAGAATGGCTCACGATACTCACTGATATCAGTGGGGAATCTAGGAATAAAATCTTTAGCAACCCTAGACTTACCGCCTGGATATCTCAATGGTGTCTTCAAATACTTCATAATACTTTAACCTCTAATTGTGGCATTTGGAATGGCCCTGTGTTGCACTTGCCATTTGGAAATGCATTGAAACTAATAGTCCATCTATCAAAATCTTCTAGATGTCTACCAGAGAAGTGTCTTAACCATGATGGAAAGATAATTAACTTACCTGGCTCTGCTGAGACTGTCTCACAGATACCCCACGGGTCGGCCATCTTCTCCTGCTGATGTAACTCTAGTGTATCATATACTCTAGGTGTGCAGGGATCATCGAAGGCAGTGGGTGCTCCTTCTGTAATATAATATACAGCACTCACATAGGACATAGGGTGTCTATGGAGTGGGTGACCAACCCCACTCTGAGCAGGTGCTTTATTGAACCAACAGGCACTGATCTCAAGATTATCACAGTATAGTTGATACTGATTATGATACTCATCAAGACATGCACGAAACCATCCCATCAAATTACGGACATCTTCGTTGTCACACTTGTGTAGATCTGGTCTACTAGTAATAACACCCTCTGGAAAGTTAGATAGTTGTTGAGGGTACGTCTCAAAAAACTCCATGAGATGCTTGTGTATATCATCTTCAGGTTTACGATACTCCCTGATCTTAACAGGGAATAGATTCAATTCGTTGCTTGCTTCCCAGACTGGCATTACTTCTTATACTTGTTTAAATCTAATGGACCTAGATCATCCCATGCCTCCTCTACCTTTACATTAACCATAGATTGATCCCATCCACCTACATTAACTGACCCTTGAGGGAATGTATTGAAGGCGATACTGAATCTATTATGATAACTATAGTTAGGATCAGAAGAATGAATCATATAACTAGGGAATATGAATAGTCCACCTGGTATAGGTGTAATATACTGTGTGGAATCACTTATAGGTGCACCATCTAAATGAAACTGTGCCCACTCCCTCTGTGCTAATGGATCAGCAAAGATTGTTACTGGTCCTGGTGTGAGATAGAATATCGCACTTAAGAATGACATTGGATGTCGGTGTGGTGCGTGATGATGACCACTCTCAGCATCGGATCTATTGATCCAAGACTTATTAACTACTAGTCTATCACAACTCCAGGCATTGTCAGCATGTAATGTATCAATACAACTTTGAAACCACACATGCAACTCCTTAAAGATAGGGTTGTTACATATGTCAGACGTGGTACCAACACCATACTCAGCATTATAGTTTTTATATGCCATCTTCTCTGCTTTCGCTAGAGTATCCTTAGTCAGACCAACAGGTGCCTTAAAACTAAAGCACCTGATAGGAAACATAGGTTGTGTCTGATATTCCTGTCTCATCTGTAATCACATCTCATCATTAACTCTGTCATAAATGCAACCAAGTTTATCTCCTGATCTACTACGAAGGAAGACTTGTATTGATACTCAGAGATGATCAACACTGCTTCAGGGATAGACTTGGGATCAAAATAGTTATAAAGGTTATCATATATCTTCCTCATGACAACTTGTGGTTCGTTGTCCATATTCTGAGCAACCCACTTCTTCATGTTAGTAAACTCCTTCTTACGAAGGTGACCCACTACTTTCTCTACACTAAACTCCTGACCAGAAGATAATATACCAGCATCTATAGCACCTGTAGCAGAGTATCTCTGCAATTCATTAAGAGTCCTACGAAAATCTGGAAAATACTTTGTTACTACCTCTGCTACTACCTTATCTTCATACTTAACACTCTCCTTCGTGAGGATCTCACACACTCTCTTGAAGAATGCACCAGCAATCTTCTGCTTATCCTTTTTAATACCAAAATCAACTACTGAGCACCTACTATGCAATGGTGCTATGATCTTATTCTTATAGTTACACGTGAATATGAACCTGCAGTTCTTTTGAAACTCCTCAATCGACGCACGTAGTAATAGTTGGACATCTGGCGTTGTATTATCTGCTTCATCCACAATGATAACCTTATGACTTGCTTCAGATGTAAGAGAAACAGTAGAAGCAAAGGTCTTTGCCTGATTGCGTACAGTGTCCAGGAATCTACCTTCATCAGACCCATTAATGACATAACTATCTGCTCCCAACTCGTCACATAATGCCTTAGCAATTGTGGTTTTACCTACTCCCGCAGATCCAGCGAGCAAGAGGTTTGGAATCTCCCCTTGCTCTAGGAATCCTTTGAATACTGTCTTAGTATCTTCGGGTAGTATGCATTCTTCGATTGTCTTTGGTCGATACTTTTCTACCCATAAAAACATTACTTAGGCTCCAGTGCTATAAAGTAGTTAAGGTTACTATGTGACAGTGAATTGAAGTTAGCAATGTTTTTATTGCTAATTGTCACGTGATAAGTTGCATCAATCAACTTAAGATTCTCTACCTTGAAACAGAAGCAGAATGTCTGACGCTCTGGAGTCAGTTTATAAGGTTCACTATTGTGATCATCAGCACCCTGATTGAAGTTAACCTTCTTAAGAGGTAGTGAGAATACATTAGAAGTAGTATTCTTCTTGTCCCTTACACAGATACTATAGTCACCCTTGTAACCATTAATACATAGATCCTCAACACCATATACCTTAGCAGCCTGCATCAACTGAACGATGTCAGTCTGTGGTAGGTCAAACATCAACTCCACATCAGGTAGATTAGGATTAAACTCTGGTGCAGTTACAATAATCTCAGGATCACTATAGTAGAAGGTAGTCTTACCTTTAGTCTCCTCATCATAAATGATTACCTTCTTCTTATCTGGGAAGAATAACCATGGCTTCTTGAATAGAGACAGTGCTCCTAAGAATAATGGTAGATCATAGATCGCCATCTGCTCAGGAATAAACTCAAGTATCTGTGACTGAGCAATAATATTCTTATTGACAGACATGGTTTGTATAAACTTACCAGGTTCAATAAGCACAGACTTATTAATGTTACTGAAGTTACGAAGTATATCAATCGTAGCTTTACTCAGTTGGATGTTAGTCTTAAAATCTTTATCAGGACCAGATCCTTGCTGGATGCCCTTTGGTATACTGCTATTAGTCATAGTCTATAAATTCTGCTGGAGTGGGTGGTGGGACTTCTTTATCATCTGGGTATGAGGTACCTGAGAAGTAATATAATAGTATAGCATAGTGAATGATTTTTAGCACGTCACTCTTATGCTGACTCTTCTTCTTGTAGCGAGATGCATACTTAATGATGTTGGACTGACAGAAGTGCTCTGCTGATCCTATCGCCTCAAGGAGGTCTAAAGTTTGGACCCCCTTCTCCTCATTGGAGTAATGTGATCGGTAGGTGCTGGATATATAATCCTGCACCACCTTGATCGTATCATCTTCTCTGTATTTCATACTGGTATCATATCAGTTTGCTAGTACCGTGTCAAGGTTCTCGATGTCCACCTCATTGTCTATCTTATCATATAATTCTAAGAATGACTGCTTTGTCTCGTCATCAAAACGATTCAGACACACCTTGATTGCCTTTACCCTATCACTAAAGATAGCATAAGCACGAATGATATGCACTAATCTACGTGTAGAGATAACTTCATCAGTGCCACCGTCAGCGAAGGTCTTCCTGATAATCTCTGCCCATGTAGTTAGGTTGGCAATGTATTTATCATCGCAGCAATCCAATTCCTTACAATAGTTATTAAGCATTCTGATCTCTGTCTTAGCAGAAGGATACTCTTGCTCAAGGGTGATTGGAAATCTCTCTAGGAATGCTTCATTTAATACATTTGTACCTATGAATCGTCCGTCCTCGGATCCTTTACCCTTAGTGTTGGCAGTTGCAACCACTGTAAATCCTTCAGCAGGTCTGACATAACGTCCTACCTTCTTTAGGAACACACCGTTGCCTTCAAGTATGGATTGGAGGCAGAGTATTTTGTTACTCGCCAAGTCAATTTCGTCGAGTAGCAAGACAGCTCCTCTCTGGAGTGCTTCAATGACAGGTCCATTATGCCAAACTGTGTTGCCATCCACAAGGCGAAACCCCCCAATAAGATCGTCTTCATCAGTCTCCACAGTAATGTTTACACGGATAAGATCCCTCTTTGCCTGAGCACAGGCTTGCTCTACACCAAAGGTCTTACCGTTACCAGATAGACCAGTGATAAAGATCGGATAGAAAACCTTAGATGTTAAGACTTTCTTAAGATCGTTGAAGTTACCGAAAGGAACGAAGTGATTATCTTTTTCTGGTACCAATGACTTAACCTCGGTTGCTACTAAGGATACTGTCTTCTCCAGTTGCTTCTTCGCTTCGGCCACTGTTAGATCCCAGACCCCTCTTTTAACTTTAAATTTGTTGATGTATTTTGATACTGTTTGGTATGCAAGACCGAAGTGGTCACATGCATTAAGCAATTCAGGTGTCTTAACGTTTACCCCGAATTCCCCTACTAGGTAGTCTCTAATGTCTTCAGTAGTGACGTTAACTTTTACAGGCATTGATGTTTTTGTTTTGTATACACTTATTATAACCCTAGATCAAGGGGTTGTGCAGGTAACCATGACGGTTTGTTCTCTGGCACACGGTAATTATCTAAGACCCATGGCTTAGTGCTGAGGTACATCCTGTATGCAGTGACAGTATCAATGTCATCACGATACTTTAACTGGTCAGGCATTGCTCTAACAAAGGGTGTATGTTTCTCAGGACATCCATTTGCCATCTGAGACAGAGCAGCGAGTCTTATACTCCTCTCACATGCATGTTTCTTACCATACCTAGACTCATATTCATTACACAATGATATACCATGCTGGAATAACCACTGCAAGTTATCATCATTCTCTGCTGCCCACTTAGTGCATGGGTGGTTTCTAAACGCACCCTTCTCCACGTTATAGACCTCATTATTTGCTTTAAATACTGGTCCTACATTCCAATGCCACTTAGAGAAGACCAATGCAATGATCTGTGCAGTCTCTACTGGCATCTTGACAACATATTTGTCTGGTAATTGGAATGCTGCTAGTGCTGGCTCCTCATCTACTGCGAATATATTCATAGTAATCCAAAACTAACTGTGGCTCTTGGACTGTGGACAGTAGGGGTGTGATATACCCCTTCTGGTATGAATATACTATCGCCAGGATCCAACACAAATATTCTCCCATCATCAAATCCATACTCCATTCTCCCTATTGCTTGTACAATTAAAACATCCTTATCATCACAGTGTCTACCGTGACTACAAGCATCTTTACAAAATGAAACGTACACATCAACGTCACAGTAATCATATTTAGATTCAAGGTCAGGTTGTACTAACCTCACTAAATTACCAAGACTGCCAGGAAAATTATTGTTATGACATACAACGCCAACTCTCGGATGAAACTCTGATGGCGGTCCAGAAACTTGAAGATAGTGAGAACCCTCAGTGAACTCACTATCTAGCTTCTTTATGACATCATCCCAAGAAACATTAACTTTGTAATGGTCTTTCTTGAATAGGATCATGCTATCTGTGCAATGAATGAAGATAATATCTTCTTATTGTTTGCTTTATTCTTAAGAGACTTGGTGAATGCTCTCTTAATGTCTGCCTTAGAGTCAGACTTAGGTTCAAACTCAGTGTCTACATTCAAATTCTTAGAAGACATGAAGTATATCTCTTGGAATCCTAGTATAGATGCACAGCATGACTTGTTTCTAGTCCACTGATTCTTATAGACGTGCTGCTTCTCATAAGGAATCTCTTGACCAAGATACCTATAGAGATCACGAGGTGTGCAGATTCTAAATCCTAAGAAGTTACACTGAGGGAATTTACCCTTAAGGTATTGTAGTAACTGCTTAGTAGTGCCACTACCATTCTGACTGTGTGCAGGTTTGTATGTCCTACCAGACTTTCTATCTCTAATGAATGTATTATATCTGATAGAAGATCTATGAATCTGTTTCTTACCATTCCACTCAGTCTCTACCCATTGAGCAGAGTATGCTGCTTCACCATCAGATAAGATAGATACATGCACCTTCTCAACCTTATTCCTTCCTTGGAATTCTGGAATGATAGTTTGTAAACATGCAACTGCTTCATTCAAAGGAGTGCCACCCAACTGTAAGTGAGAAGGTATAGCGTCAGGAATTGGATTAGGATTAGTCCAGTCCCAATTCTTCCTCATCATTCCATAACGTGACTCATACATGTATGTAACTCTCCACAAGTCACGTGCATACTGATCAAACTTAGCACTGTTTAACTTACTGGTTAAGTAGTTTAGTAAGAAGAAATGATCTGGGACATGGAATGTATTGATACGACCCTTCCAGTCATCTCTATTATGTGTCTCAGGGAAATACTGACCATCCTGCACGAATGCATAAACATCAAATGGAATGTTTGATTTACGACAGAAGAAACATAGTGAAAGCAATTGCTTGTATGTGTCATGGATATACTCTGCCATTGATCCAGACCAGTCTAGTAAGAAGATCAATCCATGATTCTTACCATCCTTTTGCACTGTTACCTTCTTAAAGATGTCATCATTAAACTTATAGGTGTGAAGTTTAGTAGTATCAAGGACACCAGTCTTTGCAACTTGCTGTCTAGCATATGCAGATGCTGCTTTCTTCATCTCAAACTCTTTAGAGAGATAGTTTACCTCACGTGAGCACTCTCTTTTAAACTTACGATACTCAGAATCAACACCACTGAAATCAAGTGTCCTATAGAAATCATTCTCAGGGTCTGTGAATTGCTTTCCAGTCCAATACTCCTGAGATAGTTTATTAATTGTATGAGAATCAATTACGTGGTGCTTAAGGTCTACATTATCAACCTCAAGATACTTAGGACGGTCTTGCTCCTGCTTACTTGCTTGCTCTGCTAAGTTATCTGCTAGTGCTTTGTCAGTCCTAGACTCTAGATCACCTGCTTCCTGACCACCACTCTTAAGTGCCTCTAATAACTCATCATCAGACATGCTATTCCAGTCTTCACCCTCTCCTTCCTCTTGCTCTTGCTTACTTTGTGCACCCTCACCTTCTTCACCCTGTCTATTCTCTGATGAACTCTCACCAGGAGTACCATCTATATTAATGTCCTCAGTTTCCTTTTTACCAGCGAGTGACGCTACTTTCTCGTCCTCTTTCTTTGCCTTTTCATATTCATAAATTGCCTCAGCAACGGTGATTGCCTCTTCAAAGGTTTCTGTGGCACCTGTAGCGTCTCTAAGGGGTATCTCAGCGTCATCAAAGGGGATCAATTCATATGAGCCAACCTTATAGTGTAGATTAATTCTGTCAATTAAATTTAACTTACTGATCTCTGTGTCTTGGAGGTCAAAGAAGTCCTGATCATTCAGTTGTGAGTATCCTTTGAAGAAATCCTTAGCAAGACCAGGAAACTTTCTCTTCATTAGTTTCTCTATCCTTGCATCCTCTGTAATATTGATGTAAGACTTAGGTATTGTTAATGATCCCCAGTCTTTGTTGGGTGTGAAGAGTGCGTGACCAACCTCATGACCCACTAGCATATTATATACTCTGTCAGATACATTCCAAATCGGAAGTACCAATACTCTACGGTCAACATCGAATGATGCTGTCTCTACTACCCTATGCTCCACAATTAGATTCTCAGTGGCGAGTAGTTTAGCAAGAGTACCTTTAACTTCTTGGTGTTGCATGTGATCTCGTGTGTATATGAACAGTATAAGACCCCCTAGGGTGCTTTGGGGGTCCAAGTAGACACTTCTTTAAGTGTCTGCGTCTTTCACGGGCGGACCTCAGTGCTTGAGGTTTCAACGTCCGTTTAGCATCCTTCTTACTATGATGCTGCCAGTTTGGAAAAATCATTGACCTTATCGAAACGGAGGGTTTTCTCAAATTTATCAGCAAGTAGCTCCCCTTTGTGGGAAATGACAAATAAATTAACATTCTCACCCAATCCCTTCAGAATCTTCATCAATTCATCAGTTGCTTGGTCATCCAGAGAGGAATCAAACACCTCATCAAGGATAAGGAGGTTGGTTGCAGCAGAATTCTTGAGTTTAGCAACGTCTCTCCATGTAAAGAGCAGTGCTAGGTCAATCTTTTGCTTCTCACCCTCGGAAAAGGATGCATATGAGAAGTCATCACGGAATCTACTCTTGATAACTTCATTAAACTCATCATCAAGGGTGAAGTTGATGAAGAAGTCCATTGACTGTAAGTATTTATTGATAGATTTGTTAATAACAGGTACGAATTTGCTAATGATCTTACTTTTTATACCAGAATCCTTCAATAAGGTACCAACCACCTTCAAATTGTCATGATCCTTGTTAACTTCAGCACAGTCGTATGAAATGGCCGAATGTTTCTCCTCATACTGCCTTAATAATTCTTTCTCAGCATCAATGTTAGGTGTCTCTGCATTCACATCCACTAACAACTTATTCATTTCCTTCTGAAGTGCCTTAATCTCATGATTATTAGCATTTATCCTCTCTGCATACCCCTTTAACTCTGTTATCTGCTTATTTCCTCTGTTAAGTGCATCAGTAATGACAGCATGACCCTTACTAAACTTCTCCTGTCTCGCTGCTGCCTCATCAACTAGTATATGTTTCTCATCTAGTGGTCTTGAGCAGGTAGGACACGTGTCATTCTCCCATAAAAACTTAACATCCTTCTCTGCCTTCTCTAAATTGCCCTTGATCCTTACCCTCATGTCCTTCATGTCATCATACGCTGTCTGTATGTCTTGCAATCGAGAGATCTTCTTAGTGAATTCATCAACCTCATCATGATTGTCATGTATCTGCCTGTCTATCTCACCTATTCTCTTCTGCATCTTATCTTTATGGGCACCACTCATCTTCTCCATGTTATCGATGGTCTTATGCTGTAGTGCCAGACTCCTCTCTGACATCGCTAACTTATGATCACAGTCCTTAAGGATATCTCTAGCATCTTTCATGCGATCCTTAAGGATGTTATTCATTCTTGAGAAGATCTGGATATCGAGTAGATCTTCAATAACTTCTCTCCTGATAGGAGCGTTGAGTTGCATGAATGGGACAAATGTGGATGAACCAAGGATGACAACTTGTGTGAATGACTTGTAGTTGAACTTAATGATGGACTGTTCCAGGTACTTTTGGGTGTCCTTAGTTGCAGCATCCTGATCAAGTAGTTTACCGTTTCTATAAATCTCAAATACATTTGGTTTGATCCCCCTAATAAGTTTGTAGTTTACTCCACCAACCTTAAATTCTATCTCTACTACAGTCTCCCTTTCATTTATACTGTTAACCAGCTGTGATTTTGTGATTTTACGGAAAGGTTTGTTGAACAAACCAAAGCACAGAGCATCCAACATCGTGGATTTCCCTGCGCCATTAGCACCCACTACTAAGTGGGACTTATTATCATTAATAATCACCTCTGTGAAAGAGTTTCCTGTAGATAAGAAATTCTTCCAACGAATCTTCTCAAATATGATCATTCAATCTTGGGGTGGTGGTATAACAAAGTCATCAGGACTGATGAAACTGAATGCATATCCATGCATTGTGCAGTTTTCCTTCACTTGATCCTCTTCTATCTCTTGGACAGATAGTTTTCTAGGATAGCTATCAGCTTTCAACATCTGATAATAACGTACTGCATCATCTCTGTCAAGAAATATCTGCACCACACGTTCAGTATGGTTGTCATCTCTTACAGCATACACACCACCAGTCTTTTTGTCTAGCAGTACAAACATTAAACCTCTACAGCCTCCGTGTATAGTGATTTTAGTATCTTAAATATACCTTCTTTGTTTTCAAAGTCAGATACACATTGCTCTAGTATAGTCAACGTGTCCTCAATTTCAATATCATCATCAACATCATCCAATTCATATGACATGTCCTCAATGATCTTAAGGTCTGCTAGATCAGCAGCCTGTAGTCTACGGATTATGCTATCAAATTTAACTTGATCCTTCTTATCCTCTACTATAACCTTCACATACATTCCGTCAAGGTCTTTAATTTCTTTTGGTGTTAAATTTAACTCATCGTTGTAATATATCTTTCGGAATGTATCAAATGGATTCTTATGAAATTCCAACTCACCATTATTTAGAATATGAAACCCCCTTTCTGACCCATAATCATTCCAATATAATTGACAAGGGTTACCTAGGTATCTGATATTTGATTTACTGCTTTTAAAATGGAAGTGACCTGAGCACACCATCTTAAACTTCTTCAATAGGTTTGGGTCATCACCATGATCCATAGTGAAACCAGGTATCGGATCGAAACCATTCAATTCAAAATGACCCATACAATACTTAGCATCAGTATCCCTGATAGATTCCATACATGCTATACGGTTTTCATCACAGATCCATGGTACTAGCAGCATCTTTATCCCACCGATAACCCTCTCACCTGGACAATAAATGATCTCAATATTATCAAACTCCCCAAGAAGAAGCTCAGGGCTATTAACACGGAGAGTATTTTTGAAATAGATGTCATGGTTACCTAGCAGCATGGTCATTTTTACACCTCTCTCTTGCAGAGGTCTAAACCACATCTCTTTGGCTGCCTCTAGGGATGAGAAGTTAACTCCCTTCCTTCTATCAAACGTATCACCTAGACATAATACTTCTGTGATACCTTCTTCATCAATCTTTGGTAAGACTGTCTCGGTATAAAACCTATGGTACCTATCAACATAATGCTGATTATCATTCCTCACTCCGAAATGCTGATCTGTTATCAGAAGTACCTTCATACAATGTCTCCGTTAAAGTTTATACTAATTGCTTGCCTTTGTCCAGTTGCAAACTCTGTGCGATGACGTATCCAACCAGGAAATAATAGGAAGTCTCCTGTCTTAGCTGGAATGGTCTCAGATATTAACTGCTCTCTCCAGTCTTTAAACAGGGGGGTGAGTCTGTGAATGTAATCCAATGGATCACACAACTGAATATCACCACCTTCACCCTTCTCCAAATAGTATACAGATGCTATGTGACATCCATACATACCACTGGAATGTGAATGCTCTCCAGTCCAGTCACCTTTCTGGTGTATGTTAGACCAACATGAGGTAGGTTCTATCCGAGCAGGTGCAAAGTGCAACCATTGATCCCAATACTCTATCACAGCACCCATCATTACGTTTATAAGGTCTACCATGATGGGTTCCTTATAGAGATCCATAGCTAACTCACCAGTAGAAAGGTTAGACTCTGCCGCCCATGCTGCTTTGTTACAATTCTTATACTTCTCTTGCAACATTTCATGCAGACCTTCAGGAGGATCTATATGACCCTGATATACAGGTGTATGGAATAGTTTATGGACAGTGCTGTCTCTAGATCTACTTAATGGCTGGTTCATCGAATAATACCTCATTCATATACATGTCTGCCCACTCCTTATCAAACCATTTCTCTAGTATACCACGTGTCTTATCATTCTTCTTCTGACTTTCACAGTACCATACCTGATCATCCAGTCTCTTCATGTTATCAACCCAGAAACTATCTCTCTTAGCAGATAATGCAGCATCACGGAAGACACACAGGTAGTTTAGCACAAGACAATAGAAGTTTGCCATATCTATGTCTTCATTCAAACGTGTAAACTTACAAAATGGTGAGAAGATATCATCACCCCACAATGGGAGTGGTCTTCTTCCCTTGAAATTAAAATTCTTACTGATATCTCCTATCTCCTTGTAGAATTTATCATCTACCCCATACACAGGTGACACATCAACAATAGCAGCAGTCACTGCCTTCTCAGTAGCAACAATATCACACCCAAAAATAGGTAGTTTGTAGTGTGGATCTGGAAATAACACTGAGTGTAGTATCTTCATCCCATCTATCTCTGCCAACTCCAGATGCATCTTCCTTAAGACAGGTGACTTATACATCGTATTCTTTATAATCAACCCATCCTTCTTTACTTCAGGGAAATGACTCTCCAATGGCTCTACATCAGGGAAATCCTGTATAGTATAGGTTAGTAACAGAGCTATATCTTGTACTAAATCAGGCATAACTAAAAAAGAATTCTTTAATCAATTTGTCAGACTCTTCCTTACCGAAAGCAGCCCCTAGATACCCTGAAATAGGATCTAATCTAATCATATAACTATCAAAATCTCTATACAAACTGGTATCATTACCAGTAGGTTTTGCTTCTTCTATCATCTCCTTATAGAGAGACAGATAATACTTAAATGTAGGTAGATATGTGTCAACCATGTCTGCCTCACAATATCTCACAAATATATTCTCAGAGAAATGATTACCTGGTTCAAAGAAACGATAGGTACCCTCTGCTTTAGGTAATGGTGGCACCTTTAATAGGAAATTCTCTACTGGATGCTGGAAATCAAATACTATTATAACTTTCTTCTCACTGAATCCCATCAAGTCCATACCGAAGCAGGGAACATTGGATCCAGTCTTAGGATAGATGATGTTGTTGTGAATATTAAGTTTCTTTCCGTCCCATATATCAACGTGCCTAGACTTAATAAAATACCGACCTGAATATAGGTCAGCAGTTAACTTAGTACCTTTCTTATTCTCCCAAGTTGCATGGTTAGATTCAAAAACCAAGTCAGGAAACATATCAAAGACTGCTGATCTATAACCAGCCCACAAATCCTTCATTAGTTTCTCATATTAGTTTCAATACGACCCTTGATGCTATTCATCTCGGAGTGGTCATCATTATTATCTGAGTGGAAGACCTGCTCATACCCACTCTTCTCTATTAATTTGTCTCTTATATCCATCTGACGCTTCTCTTTAGCAATACGTCTGAGGAATGCGTAATAAATTATCTGTGTGAAATATGCAAAAGGATTCTTAGACTTGGCAGGATCAAAGTTATCAATATACTGGACACAATTCTCTACTCCATCAGAGATCATGTCTTCTTTATACATGTAGTTAATAAAGTTAGGTCTATATGACAGGTGCGTTGCAATCTTTAAGAAACATTCAGCAAGGTAGTGTGTGATTCTCGGTTTCTCTTTGTCTAAAGCACGAGCGTCATCTACAGCCTCACGATACTTAGTTATCTCAGCTAAAAATTTCTTGTTGTCAACGTAATGTTGTTTCTGTTTACGTGCCACTCGTGCTGCCATATGATTATCTCACCTGTATACATTGTATAGTATTATTTACTTATTGTCAACGGAGTTGGTTCGTTTCCAGAAGTCTTCTAATTGACCTCTAAAGTTAGATACTTTACCAACTAATCCCATATTCTTATTAATCTTAATCTCTACCTCAGAATGGTTACCACCCTTCTCTTTTCTGACCCACATTTTATACATGAGAACAGACTCCATAGACATAGGTGCTACTGTAACAACATCATTTTCATTAACCATGTAGAATTCTTCATCAGAAAACATCATCCACTTAAGTAGTCCTACTGCTATACCAGTCTGACCATCCTTTTCAATTTGATTGTTGTGGGGTGTAGCAGGATCCTGTATATAAAACACAGTCGTACCTGGGGAAGCATCTTCCTCTGTCGCAATCATGGTGCCCAGTATAGTTTCACCAGACTTCATCTTAATAACACCAAAGAATTCTTGCTCGTGTCTAATATAATTAATTGTCATCTCTTAAGATTAACCTTTGTTATTTCATAATCAAAACTCTCTTCTTCGTAAATCTTTATCCTCTCGGCAAGATGTCTCAAAGTGTAGTTGTATTGGTGATCTTTAGAGCAGTCATCAGCAATGTCATACAACACTGCTTGTGCTTTATTATCACCCTTCCTCAATACCCTTCCGATAGACTGAAGATTCCTCACTCTAGACTTGCTAGGTGAAGCAAAGATAACATTGTGTAGATTACGAATGTTAATACCAGTGGAAAAGGTTCCGTAAGATGCCAATATTATAGCATCTTTTTCACTCTCGCATATAGTACGTGCTTCTTCTCTCTCAACAGCATCAACACCACCGTGTATGAAAAAGATCTTACGATCTTTACTTACCTTATTATTTATCATTTCCCACAAGGGTTCACCATGCTTCTCAATGTAATTAAAGAGGACAAGAGTGTTACCTTTAAGATCTAGTGCCAGATTAGTGATGAAATTGCTACGTCTGGTGTGCATACAGAGGTAATCCATCTCCTGTTGGTAGTGATCGAAGGGCACCCATCCATGTCTTAGTAGTACAACCCGCACCTTTAGTGGTGTCAGGTGTCCTTTCTTCATTAATTCTACAGTCTTAGTTACCCTATCAACCCTACCAAACAATCCTTCAAGGACTAGTTGATGTGCTTCCATACCATCTAGAGTACCAGTTAACCCTACCTTATACTTCGCACCATAGCACTTAGTAAGAATACTCGTGAGTGACTTAGCTTTATAAAGGTGTGCTTCATCCCCGATAATGACATCAAAACGTTCAAAAAACTTACGGGGTTCCTTATAGATAGACTGCCAAGTTGATATAACGACTGGATTACTGACATATTTCTCTTCTCCTGCACTAATTTTATGTATCTTATTGGTATTCCAACCATAGTCTTGGAAATCTTTAGACAACTGCTCTACTAGAGACACAGTTGGTACAATAATTAATATCTCCCTCTCCTTTAATAGGTGCCAACGCACCAATGCATATATTATTAATGACTTGCCCGATCCCGTGGGGGATAATAAAAGCTTGCGACGAAATTTAAGCGCAGAGTAAATTCCTTTAAGCTGGTAATCTCTTGCTTTAAAGGGGAGCCTAAGAGCACGAACAAAAGCCGCTGTGCCTTCAGGTGTGACATAATCCTCTACTTCATCTGGTCTACCATAATATTTATCGTCGTTAACCTCATAATCATACCCCTTCTGCTCTAGGTAATCAGTAAGGTAATCAAATAGACCAACATATATCTCACCAGTACCAGGTGAATACAATCTTATCTTTCCATCCCAGTATCTTCGTTTGACTGCTGGCATATACTTAGCACCAGGCACCTCAAACTGAAAATGCTCACTTAATTCTTTATGAAGATGAGGTTCTGCCTCCACCTTCAGGAAGACCTCGTTCTTCTTTGTGATGGTGGTCATCGAATCCCATAATACTTTACAATTTCAATAGTATTCTTAATAGCAAACCCACGATTATGGATCTCTTTAAGTATCCTATCAATAGAATTTATACAAGTTTCTAGGTAGTCTATTTTCTGCTTAGATCTACATACATCTTCATCACTATCGATGAACATTTCAAGATCACCCTTCAATACCTTAAGGTCAAAGGGTTTCTCTGCATACACAGAGGAGGGTGCCTTCCCATTATAATATAACCACTTATCTTTATACAACTTCTTATACTTTGTCTGTGCATCAGACATCATAAGTTTAAATTCATTGTATAGTTGCAAGTATTTCGCATGGAGTCTAGGTGTCTCCATACTATCGTTGGCAAGCAACTCTGGCAACTCTCTGTGATCGAAGAATGCTTCAGCATCCTTTGCCCACAACTCCTCAATTTTCTCAAGATTCATAGATAATCACCTACTGCATTAACTGTTACATCACATCCATACGGTCCACCAAATTCCCCTTGAGGAAATGTATTAAAAGCGATGCTAAATCTATCCACATCCTCAATGTTTGGTTCCGATGCGTGGATAACATAACTAGGAAACACCATCAGACCACCTGGACCTAGGTGTGAGAATAGTTTACAATCCTTATCAGGGTACCCATCCAAATGGAATTGTCCCCACTCTCTATCCTTTACAGGATCTAAGAATATAGTAGGTGCTCCATGAGTAAGATAGAATATCCCACTAAGATAACTCATAGGGTGACGGTGAAAGTCATGTCTATCTCCCGTCTTAGCATCAGATCTATTAGCCCACGACTTATTTACCACTAACCTGTCGCAGTGGTACCCTTCATTCTTATGAATGGAATCAACACAGTCTTGAAACCATTTATGGATAGGGAGAAACTCCTCTCTAGTCTGTAGATAGGTACTTGTCCCAACACCAGCAGGTTCATTGCGTCTCTGGTATTCTAACTTCTTTACTTCTTCAAGTGTAGCATGGGTTAGTTCTTCAGAAGCATGAAACTTGAAGAACCTCACTGGGAATGCAGGACATTCCTCATAATGTAATGTCATTTAATCTAGCTGCTTATTACGTTTAGTCTCTTCTGGTGCTCTTATTTGGAATGCTAGGTATCTGAATGATACACTTGCAGTAGCATACTCTGTGCCATCTACTGTAGCATTAAACTCTAATGCATTCAACCCTATGGGTATCAAGTCTTCAAACACCACGTCAAAATTGTGTTGGAAGTTACTATTCATAACCATCAACGTAGCATCAGCATACAGATCCTTGTTACCAAACAACTGCTGCATCTTATTTGTAAATTCTGTTCTCTCAGTAGTACTATCAGGAGTACCTAGTGCACGTATCCAGTTGTGTAGTATTAAATAGTTTTCTAAATTCTCATCTACTAGGAATGATAGATTTAATGGATCATACTCTATGAATCCTTCCAATGGTAATGATCTAAATGGTGTGGACTGCTGCTGAATACTTAGATTCATGCTAGGTATGTTAGCAGTCTGACAGAAATAAGAAACCTTTGGGTATTTTGCAAGACTAAACCTGAACCCTATTGGGGATAGGAAGTTCCTATTCTCTATTTGTTTGTTCCAAGTAGTCATACGTCATTCTCTCCCAGATACCCCTGGCATGGTTGTTATGCTCAACTAGTTTTTGAGCCCAAATTCTATCCTCTAGACTGACATGCCTGTTAAGTTTAGTTTTACAGGCAATGATGGACAGTCTAAGTCTATAGTCCTTGCTTAACATATTTATATTCTTGGTATATATCCTTTATACTTCTGCACTTCGGTAATTGCTCGTGGTAATATATCATCCTCTACCTTCTCTATTATATCATCTATTACATTGACATCTAAATCCATGAATGGAGGGACAATACCCAAGATTCTTAGTAGACCATCCACGAATAAAGCAAGACAAATAAACCCTAGAATCATGCTGATGATGGTTGCTTTGAAGTTATGGTCTGCCATCGACTTCTCATCAATCTTTCTCGCTTCTTCTAAGGCATCTGCTATTAGTATATCGACCTCTTCCTTTGTGTAAGAGATCTGCTTTATCATTTCTTCCGTCATCTGATCATTGTAGCACTACATATAAAATTCGTCCAGTATGTCCATTGCTTTGTAAAGGTATTTATTTGCACCTTCACATTCCCATTCACCCATCTCATTACGAGTGCACTTATCATCCAACTCATGCTTAAGTCTCAGCAACCTGTCTGTCATCTGAACCTTGTTTAGTCTGCCATTCATGGCTAGTACCTGTCTCTACATCTAATATTTAGGTATCTTAGCACAAAAAAAGAGACCCCGTAGGGTCTCTCTGTGTTGATATCGATATCGATATTACATTAGGTTTGTTACCTTAACACGTCTGTAGTAGCGGTTAGCATTAGCTGTTAGAGCACCTACACCTTGTGTAAGACCTTCAGCAAATGGGTTAGCAACCATTCCGTAACGAGTCTTAAACCCGATTTTTGGTTGGAATGTGTCCTGACCTACGGCTCTGACCATTTGTAGAGGCACGTAAGGGCAGTAGAATAATCCAGCATCGTATGCAGATGATCCTTTGTATCCAGAAACATAGAAGTGATTGTCACTTACGTTTGCAGAATAAGGGTCAACATAGACCTTGATTCTTCCGTTAAGGGTTCCAACAAGAGTAGAAGAGTTGTCGTCTACTTGTCCTAGTCCTCCAACAGCACCGTTGATGCCTGAAGAGTAGTCAAGAACGCCAGCCATAGACAGAGCAGATGCTACATCAGCAGAGCAGATGAGAATGTTGCCCTT
>Ga0066836_10000116_pt1 | contig 31320 bp, 33 predicted proteins | sample ETNtaG_18_FD_71568 | JGI IMG/M metagenome (GOLD analysis project Ga0066836, IMG submission 71568) | Marine microbial and viral communities from oxygen minimum zone, Eastern Pacific Ocean - ETNP201302SV91 | ecosystem: Environmental > Aquatic > Marine > Oceanic | place: Pacific Ocean: Eastern... | reverse complement strand
GAAGTCGCACCGGATCGGAGGTTCTCAATCATCCCTACTTTCGCAGCTAATTTTGCTGTCTCTGCATCTAAGTGAATAGCGCCTGGCCAAATACATTCCTTTAACCAATCAAGAAGAGATTTATCATCAGCTAATCCCCTAAAGAACGTTTGAAAAAGATGAGTATGGGCATTAACCATTCCCGGAATAGTTGCGGATCCAGATGCATCAATAACTCTTGATGCTTTACTTCGTATCTCCTGAGGAGGGTCACCCGGTCCAAGATCGCTTACCTTCTCTCCTTCTATGCTGATCCAGCCAGGATCAAAAATCGTGAAATCGTTGTCAACTGTTACAACCACAGTGTTAACAATTAGAAGATTTGTTTCTGGAGTTCTTTCGGAAGGCACCTTACTTCCCTACTTCCCAATTGGAGAACGCATCAACAACTGGTTGTATCTTGTCCATAATCGGGTAAAGAATAGGGCAAGTGACTCCTGCTTCAATATATTCAGAAACCTTATCTCGACATTGCTCAGAGGTCCCTACTGCCATCAACTTTTGAACTAATTCATCAGGAATTAAGTGCGCAGCTTTTTGATAGTCTTCTTCTCGGGCAGGCCATCCAACGACCTCTTGTACCCGTTTAACGAGTTCGGGATCAGCTCCTGAAGCTTTCATAATATGGGGTTCTGTACCCAGGTAATAAGCAACTAAAGATTTCCCCGTCATAATCGCTGACTCAGGATCTTCATCTGATAGGGAACATGCAAGTAACTCAGGTCGGTCAATCTCATCAATGGTTTTGCCTTGTCTTTGAGCTCCGATTGCTACCTGTTCAACTGCCTCCGCAATATAATCCGTTGATACGACATAGTTCAGCACCGGCCCATCACAAATTTCGCCACTTAATTGCAGCATTTTCGGTCCCGTAGCTCCTATGTATATCGGGATGTCCCGGGGCTCAGTGGAACCATAGGCAACATCTAGTCGAACTCGGTCTAATTGAACGAACTCACCTTCGTATGTGACTTCTTCCATTGTGAAGAGCTCTTTAATAGCTTCTATATTTTCTCTCATCGCTTTCAAGGGGGATTTCCGGTTTGCTCCAACTCTTGAGGCTATCGGCTCCCACCATGCTCCTAATCCCAGCATGACTCTGCTCTCCCCTTCAGGTGTGAGCCCTCCTAACTCCCACATCGTGCTCCAAGTAGCAGCTATGACAGCGGGGTTCCTCGTGTATATCGGCAAAACACCGCTACCAATCTTTATCTTTGAAGTTTCTGTTAGTAACGCACTCATGAGCACAACGCAATCCCGTGCCAAACGGGTATCTGCCTGCCAAATTTCTGAGAATCCTTTTTCTTCTGCGTATTTAGCTATCTCTAGTTCATACCGTATGTCATGTTTGTCTTGTAGGTAGAGAGCCATTCTTTGCGCCATGGCTTGACTGTACATGCACATTAAACTCGTGCAAGTCTTTCCAGATTTTCTTAATTGAAGCTACATAATACGTTATTGTTTGAGAATGCAAATTCTCTTAATAGACGGTTTCCACCATGCGAATGAAATCCCCATACTCGTGAAATGCGAACTTCAAAATCGCGGCCATGAAGTGACGCTCCTAAATCTTATAGATGAAGGGTTTGATGCGTTTATGAGCAATGAGGAAAGACTTGCTTATCATGAACCGGAAAATTTAATCACTGAGGCGCAAATAAGGTCCGCTGATTTGGTGAAGAATGCTGACGGACTATTCATCTGTTACCCAATGAGGAACGGAATATTTCCTCCGCAAGTAAAAAGTTGGCTTGAACGTGTTTTCATTCCCGGTGTGTCCTTCGTCTTTAGTAAAAAAGGCCGAGTGAAAAGAGCGTTGAAGAATCTCAAACGAGTTTGGATTATCTCCTTTGATGAATCTGGCGATGGTCCTAGCCAAATCCGAACGGATCCTAATCGTTCCCTGCTGAGAGCAATCCAGATGAACTCTCATATTCTTTGCAAAACTGATCTCATAAATCTAGAGAATGAAATGAATCTGAAGTCAGAAATTGCTTCTGGCTTAAAAATCTAATTATCACGAGCCTTTAGATTTCGATAAAGCAATCCGATACCTTTCTCAAAAATATATTAAGAGCTTGTGGTTGCTGCCTGTCGATCTTGTAAAGAGAAAGCCAATCGGATTGAACATTTTTTTTGCATAAAGGTAGAAGTTTTCTTTCCGTATAAGCTTTCCCCCATTCTCCCTGGAAGATATTTACAAGTTTGCTTGAGCCATGAGTCGTAACTGAAATGACTTTTTGAACATTTGAGAGAATTTCTTGGTTTGAGAGAAGATATTTTTGTACCCATTGCAAGAGAGACGCGGGGTATCCACCCCACCAAGTCGGGTACACAAGGACCAGCATGTCTGGCTTCCCTAAATCTACGACTGGTAGGAATTCCTGCTTCCCGACACGCGCTAAGGTAATCTCAGCATTAGATTCTTTCAAGGATGTGAGAATTGTTTGCAAAATGGTTTCGTTGAAACTTTCATAGCTCGGATGCGACTGAGCGATAAGGACTTTCATAACCTACTTACCTTCTCCACTCGGCCACTTCAGATACTGCTGTTTCTAGATCTGTGGTAGGACATCTTCAGATAATCGATGAAGTTGTTCATCTACTTTGGAATATTTGTCACCTGGCATTGCTGGGAAAAGAACGAGATTCTCTACCCCACCAAGGTAATCGCTATACCAATTAATTTGTTCTGCGACTTCATCCGCAGTGCCAACTAGCCAGACTTTATTCTCGATGGATTCTTCAAGTGTGGGGATAAGTCCAGATTGTGCAGGCCCACCATCAGGACCCATATATCCCTTACTCCAGCCGTACGGTCCAAGAAATTTCCACATTTCATCATGACCATTGCGAACCGACTCAACAGCAGCTTCATGGGTATCTTCAACGCATGTGCATACAACAAGGGTTCTTTTTTCGCCGGGGGCAAGACTTACATTGTGGGTTTCCTCATAAATAGACGCGTAACGGTCCCAAAATTGTTTCATAAATTCAAAGTTTTTCAACCACATCACTCCACCCCAGCCTTTCCGAGGAACAACTTCAAGAGTCGGCGGTGAGGTAATCGCTTGCCAAGTGTCATATGGATATAACGGTCGAGGAACAAGTGTTAATTCCTCTACGAAACCGCCACGGTCGGGTATCCCTGGTGCAGGAAATGTAAAAATCTCACCTTCAAAACTAAAGGTGTCGTTATCCAGAGCCATTCTTATGACTTCTACAGCCTCATCGAATTGTTTACGGTTGAATTCATCAGCAGAGAAACTGTCCGGATTATCGTAAGAACCGATCTTTGATCCAAAATTTTCAGATTCTCTAGGAACAGTACCTCTTCCAATCCCGAGTGCCCCTCTCCCACCCGATAGATTGTGAAGCGTCGCAAAATCTTCGGCAAGCTTTAGTGGGTGCCATTGCCCTACGACGTTAAACATCATACCGATCTGGATTCTTTCAGTTCTTTCAGCAAGAATCGCTCCAAGCATCATCCCATTTGGAACAACTTCGTATCCTTCGTACTGAAAATGGTGCTCTGTGAGCCAATAGGAATCAAAGCCTAATTTGTCTGAAAGAACCCCCATATCGAGGATTCTCTCAGTAGCATGCCATATTTCTTTAGGACCGTATCTCCTATCGGTGGGAGCAGGCAAGCCAGAGCCCGCATCATCCATCTCAACTCCGCCAAATAAAAAAATTCCAGTTTTCATGAATCTCTCCTGATGGTCAACCCTACTTCATTAGATTTACGTTTATCTTAATCAGATATCTTTAGGAGCATAAATTCTCTCATCACTGGTTCGATGAGAAACTCGCCCATACCTTTATCAATTTCTGAAATTTGGTCAGAGGTGATAGCTGCCCATGATTCTTTATCCTTCCACCAGATCACGGCATGTAGTTCGTCTTCATTTTCTGGCGATTGCCATAGTTCTTTCTTAACGAAGCCTTCTTGTGCTGAAAGGAACCTCGTCCACACTTCGCTGTCTAACAATTTCCATTTTTCTCTCTTCTCAACCGGAACACGGAAAGTCAAAAACTCAATAACCATACGAGTTAGGCTAGCTGAATAGCTATACGTAAGAAACAAAAAATGTTGATCTCAAAAAAAACTAAGCTGTGCTCCTTTAAGTTCGCCAAATTCCTAAAGACGATGTATTGTTTCGGTGGTTGAGAATAGTTTAAGGAAGCCCTCCATGACTGATAACGCTAACGCAGCTTTAACTTTTAACGACATAGGAATGATTTTCCCTGATGGGACAGAGACTTTGCAAAATATTTCTTTTTCCATCAAAAAAGGTGAATTCATAACAGTAGTTGGGCCATCTGGCTGTGGAAAATCTACATTATTAAAAATCGCTTCGGGTCTTTTGGAGCCAACAGCTGGATCAGTTGATATAGACCGCGATCGTCTAGGATACGTATTTCAAGACGCAACTTTGCTGCCTTGGAGAAATGTGACGCAGAATGTTGAACTCTTTTGTGAACTTCATGGAATGCCGAAAGGAGAACGGCGAGAATTGGCCCAGTCAGCTATTGATCTTGTCGGTTTGAGCGGTTTTGAAAATCACTATCCGAAATCATTATCTGGGGGAATGAAGATGAGGGCATCTTTGGCCCGAACCTTAACCTTGAAGCCACCTCTTTTTCTATTCGATGAACCATTTGGTGCTGTTGATGAAATCACGCGTGAACATCTTAACGAAGAGACGCAACAACTTTTCCTTCAAGAAGGTTTCGCTGGCCTTTTCATTACTCACTCAATCACTGAAGCAGTCTTTATGTCTACGAAAGTACTAGTGATGTCAGCGCGACCTGGCAATATTGTCGCTGAGTTTGACATACCATTCGATTATCCAAGAAAACCAGCTCTACGATTTGATGCTGAATTTGCAAGGATTTCTGGAGAAGTATCAAAAGAATTACGAGGAGGCCACTCATGAGCGACACAATCACTCCTGAAACGACTAAACCCAAAAATAGAGATGGCAAAAGCAAGGCTAGAACCGCCGCTCTTAATATCATTCCTCCGTTTCTTTTCGGTTCCCTAGTTCTCGGAGGCTGGTATTTCATCTCGTATGTAATGCTGGCTGAGAATCGTAGATTCCTTTTGCGACCACCGGACAAAGTCATAACCGAAGGTTTCCTTGATTGGGGAGGAACCGGAGGAATGGCAGAGATGCTTCAATCACTGTGGTCATCCACAAAAGTTGCAGGTATTGGATTATTCTGTGCCATCCTAATTGGCCTCTTCCTAGCAGTTCTTATGAGCCAAGCGATCACTGTAGAAAAAGCACTGTTCCCATTTCTAGTGACCCTTCAGGCCATCCCTATTCTAGCTATTGTCCCTCTAATCTCTTTCTGGTGGGGTACTGGCCAGACTTCCCGAGTTGTAGTCTGTATCATCATTTCTTTATTCCCGATTATTGTCAACACGCTTTTCGGGTTGCAATCAGCAGAACGGGGAATGCATGACTTATTTACTCTCCATCATGCAAGCCGTACAACAAGACTTCGAAAGTTGATGTTTCCAGCTGCCCTCCCTGCAATGTTTGCTGGCCTAAGGATCTCAGCTGGACTTTCAGTTATCGGCGCAATCGTAGGAGACTTTTTCTTCGGACGAGGCGAGGTTGGGTTAGGCCAACTGATTAAACGCTTCGCTAGCCGACTTCAAGGTGAAGAGCTGCTTACTTCTGTAATTCTGTCATCGGTTCTCGGAGTTGGAGTATTCCTTCTCTTTACATGGATTCAGAATAAAGCTATTGGGAAATGGTCAGATCGTGCCGGACTGGTATAGATAATTTCACCCTTCTTAGCTGTTGACTTGTGAAGTAAAGAATCGTTTACCTATTTAAACGAAATCCAATTTCTGCAATAGTTTGTAAATCGAAAGGAGCTGACACCATACACGCTCTTCGATGCACCCCGAGTTCCAGCCAAGATTCAACATCTCCTCCATAGGGATGGTTCAAATCAAAACTCTCATGGATGCTAATTTCGAAACCTTCGCTTGGAGCGAGGATTGATGCTTCTTTAACTAATCTTTCAATGGAAGGACCAACACGAATATTAACGCCTTCTGCGTATTCAATAGCTACCTTAATCATTTCAAAACCATTAGCACCAACCACGATCGGAAGCGAAGAGCCAGGTTCAATGGTTGCGGTGAGGTTAGTAAATGAAGTAAATTCTCCTTCGAAATCTTTGCCGCCATTCCAGATACACCGGAGTGCTTCGATAGTTTCGATTAGCCTCCGTCGCCTTGCTTCGTCTTTATGGAGTTGCCGATTAATCATGTTCTGTTCCGACGCGAACAATGTGTCTGGCGGAGCTCCGCTTCCTAACCCAAGAATAGCTCTTCCATTAGATAACCCTTGTAGTGACGAAAAAGCAGAAGCTAGAAGTACTGGGTGGCGGTTCATCATATTCGCTACAAGAGTGCCGACTTTCATCCTTTCGGACACGGCGGCTATTGAACCAAGAATGGTGAAAGGTTCGTGGGACCAATTCTTTTCTGCAACAGCACCGCTGAAATGGTCTAGTACCCATACTCCATCAAAACCACTATCTTCAGCGCATTTGGCTACTTCAACTAATTCATTAGCTGAAGCATCAAAAGGACTTAACACTAGGTCCGTGGATAGGCGTTGAGGGTCTGTCATAACCCTCGGAAAATCGCCGTCCGTTGGTCAGACGAAGCTACAAGGTTCCCATTTCTGAAGACTCTTCTACTCATAGGTGAGTCTGCAATAGCTGTTCCTAAAGTCGGTGCATCTACTGCAATGAAATCAGCTCTATCACCTATTTCTAAAGCTGCCTTCTCTAATCCCATTGCTTCTCTAGCGTTAACACTAACTAGGTCAAACGCAGCCTCTGGTGTTTGGTGACCGGCCATAACCATTAGAGCGGCGGTTTCAAATGGATCGCTCCTTCCCATTGTATTGAAAGGATCGCGTACGTTATCTGCTCCTGCAGCAAGAAGCACGCCTTGCTCTTTTAGGGTTTTGATTGCCGTAAGACCTCGCGGCATTACAGAAAGGTGATCTCTCCCTTGGAGGAAAAGATTAGTCTGTGGCAATGTAAAGACACTGATATTTGCTTCTCGTAAGAGTTTGGAGACTTCAATTTGGACAGTTTCTGTTTGCATCCCCAGAGAAACACAATGGCTTGCAGAAATTGGATACGGGAAATCTCTCTCTAAGGACTGCTTCGCTAAATCTCTTAAGGTTAAGACTTGCGCATCTAACGTTTCGTCTACGTGAAAATCTATTCCTAACCCAGCATCTTCAGCAACCGTGAGCATCAATTGGATCATGTCGTTAGGGTGAGGTTCTAAATGAGGGCAACCACCGAGAAGATCAACGCCGAATTCTATCGCTGATTCCAATGCCTGAACGTTGCCCTCACTCCCCGGACCGGTCAAGGGTGAGTTCATTAAGGCAACGATTTGCACATCAAGCAACCCTTCAAAATTTTTCTTCGCTTCAGATAATGCCTCTAAAGAACTCACTCCTATAGTTTCAGTTACATTCACATGCGTCCGAACAGCAGTTACTCCGTGAACTAAGAGCAACTCCATTGCTTTAGAGGCTCTTTGTACTGTATTCTCATGGGTGAAAGTACCTTTTTCAGCTGCCGAAATCCAAGCTTTGATCGCCCCCATAAGCTCACCGGATGGGTTTGGGACCTGATCAGCTGTAAGCGCTTTATCCAGATGGGCGTGAGGCTCTGCCATAGCAGGGAGCAATAACCACCCATTGAGATCATAGGTTTGTCCTGTATCAGTTCCTTCTCCTGCTTTAGAGAACGACATTATTGTTCCATCTTCTACAAAGACGTCAACAATTCCTTTATTTGGAATTAATGCGTTCCGCATAATCTTCGCTTGATGTTTCCCCTCAGACATACTCCTATTTTATGTTCGAAGCAGCGTAATACCTATCTGCTGTTGTAATAGCGCAATCTATCTCTCTCGTTGTATTGTCAAGACATGACAACTATTGGAGATTTACGATCATTCATTGAAGCACTCCGTGAGAAAGGTGAACTTGCGGAAATCTCAAAAGAAGTATCGATAGAATATGAACTTTCCGATGTAACTGCATCTCTGGCCCGCTCTAACGGTGGAGCTGCTCTTTTCTCCAATGTGAAAGAAACCAGCTTCCCTATCTTCGCTGGGGGTGTTGCCTCGCATGCAAGAACCGCAATATCCCTTGGCTGCGAAGCTGAATCAATCATAGATGTTATGGACGAAGCCCTTAACATTGGAAATGGAATTCCACCGAGGCGAGTTAAGACAGCTGATTGGCATGAAAACTGTCTAACTGGTGATGAAATAGACCTTGGCGTCCTTCCGATACCCAAACATAGCCGAGGCGATGGGGGCTCTTTCATAACTGGTGCCGTTTCCATCACGAAAGATCCGATTTCTGGGCGGGGGAATCTCTCTTATAACAGAATGCTCGTTCTTGAGAAGAACATTCTGGGATTCAATGTAAACGAATGGCGTGATGTCGGCACTTTTATGAAATCGCGACCTGATCCAGATGCTCCTTTCCCTGTCGCATTAGCGATCGGCCTTGACCCTGCGATCATGATTGCTGCAGGTGTTAGAACTCCTGTTGATGAACTCCTAATTGCTGGAGCAATTCGTGGCGAAGGCGTTGACGTTTGTAAAGGGCAAACAGTTGATATAGATATTCCAGCTCGAGCAGAAATAGTTATTGAAGGACATATACGGCCAGCTGAACGTTCACCTGAAGGTCCCTTAGCTGAATTCCATGGTTACCACGGCGAAATGTGGGATTCACCAACCTTGGAAGTATCAGCAATCTCTTTTCGTAAGAATCCGATTTATCAGACAATCATTCCAGGCTGGTATGAGCACATATACATTGGGAATATTCTGCCCCGAGAGCCTCTATTGCGTAACCAAATTAGGCATATTGATCCATCGGCTGATGTGATTATCCCTCCTTACGGAAATGGTTTCATGGCCGTAATCCAAATTGATCGAGACAATCCGGGTACTCCAAAGAATCTTGCCCTTGCAGCCATGTCTGCACATATCAATATCCGAAACGTAGTTGTGGTGGATCGTGATGTGAATATGCATGAGTCATCTGAAGTTCTCTGGGCTATAACTAATCGGGTTCAATGGGATAGAGATGTCTTTAAGATTTCAGAAGCCCAAGGGCATGAAATGGATCCAACAGCTGACCGAAGAGGTATCAGCACAAAAGTTGGAATAGATGCAACGTACAAACGCGAGCGAAGAGAGTACGGGGAGCGAGTCACTTACCCATCTGTCAATCTCATTGACTACCTGGATTGACTCTAATGGATCCCGAGCATGTCGTTGTCGCTATAACTGGAGCTAGTGGATCAATTTACGGTATCAAAGCTCTTGAATTCCTCAAAAACATGCAGAACGTTGAAACACATTTGGTAATAACCGCTTCTGCCAAAAGTACGCTCAGTATCGAGACTGATTATAGTTCTTCAGAAATTGAAAAATTAGCTGATCATGTACATGGGTCTCGAGATATTGGCGCTTCAATAGCAAGCGGCTCTTTCCAAACACGAGGAATGATAGTTGCGCCTTGCTCAATAAAATCACTCTCAGCAATTGCTAACTCTTTCGGAGCTGATCTAGTTTCACGAGCGGCTGATGTGACATTGAAGGAACGAAGGCCTTTAGTTTTGATGGTACGCGAAACTCCATTTCATTTAGGGCATCTACGACTGATGACTAAAGCAACTGAAATGGGCGCAGTGATTTACCCTCCAATCCCAGCTTTCTACAACCAACCAGATTCTATTAAGGACCTCGTAGACCATTCCGTTGGCAGAGCACTTGAGCACCTAGGTTTTGAAATCCCTAATCTGAAACGCTGGGATGGTCGAAATTAAGAAGAACTGTTAGAAGTTTCAATTGGGGAAAAAACTAGAAACTTGGTCTATCAGATTCTCTGCTGTACTCGGTTCGTAGATGGGAAGCTGAAACTCATCAATTGCATTCATTCTCAAAAGTTCTAGCAACTCTTCTTTGCATGCCTGCAAGTCACCAACAATAACGAATTTCTCCACCCATTCCTCTTTGACATAATCTCCGGCAAGATCGGTCCCGCCTTCTACCAAGGCTTGTTTTATTTCCTGCACGTCGTCACTAGTGATGCCTAATTGTTCTTTTATTTCCATTGGAGAATCAACGAGCCGAAACGAGAGTTGACCTCGGGCCGCCTTTAGTTCTTTCTCATTAGTTGCAAGCATAGTTGAATAGGTAACATGAAAATTCCTCTCTTCAGAAGATCGCCCATTTCTTAAGATTGACATGACTCTCGGAAGGTGATCCTTATAGATATAACTAAGGTAGAAACCATCTGCAATATCTGCCCCTAATTGGAGCATCTTGGGGCCTCGTCCTGCGAGGATAATTTCTATATTTTCCCTGCCATAAGAAAGATGTGCGTTTGATAATGAAAAATTAGTTCCCTCATATGTGGTCCTGTTCCCTTGGAATAAAGAACGGAGGCTTTCAACCATTTCCCGAACTGTGGCAAGGGGACTCGTTCGCCTGATCATCAAAGGATCTAGAGTAAGACCTCCACCTGCTCCAATGCCTACGAAGGCTCGTCCATCACTTAATTCATCCAAAGTCGCAATAGCTGACGCTGTAGCTGCTGGATGACGCACATAGGCATTGGTTATACCAGGCCCCAAACGAATTGTTTTTGTATTCGCAGCGATTGCCGCAAGCGTTACATAAACATCTCGAGTTGTTAGTCCTTCGTCATATACCCAGCATCTTTTGCAACCCTTTCTCTCAGCATAATTCGCGAGTTCAGCGATTTCCTTGGCAGGGATATTAGGCATCATATTTACACTAAACGCGGGCATTTCTTATCTCCCCTCAACGAAATCCAAAACTGTCGTGGCAGTATTTCTCCCAGGGGCACCAAAAATACCTGCTCCCGGGAATGTGGCTGCCCCTGTTACGAACAGGCCACTCACAGGCGTCTTATAACGACTCAATTCACGTTGCCTTCCAATTAACGTTGCTAAAGGGGAACTGGCATACGCAGGGCTATGACCTTTGTGCATATGGAAATCTCTTTCATAAACGTCTGGAGTCATTGCCCGCCATTCAGTAACAGTCTCCAAGAAATTCCCAGTCATTAACTGCCCCCAAACACTCAACCACCTTTCCGGCTCTCCGGAATGACTCCACCCCTCATTTAATGAGTACGGCGTAAAGAGAACTTCTAAGCTAAAAGTGTGGAAGCCATTGTCAGCTTTCATATTGGGGTCAAGCAAAGACGGGATACTTGCCAGCATCGTAGGTTTTTCTGCAACCTCTCCCCTTCTGCGCATCTCATGGGCTTGGCCTAGTTCTTCCAAGGTTGGAGAAATAATAGTAGTTGCCTCTTCAAGCTCTACATCTCTAAAAATATTTTGCAATGAAGACATGAACTGGTATTCCGGTTTCTCTCGGATAACCCCATCTAATTTTGACTCGTATCCTTCAGGTACTGGTAATTTTTTCCAATTTCTGACGAGTCTATTCGCTGATTTAGGGACGTCATCTAACCATTCAACGAATACGCGATGTGGATCGCATGCAGCTACCACTATCGGAGCAGTGAGAGTGCCCCCATTAACCATACGAACACCAACTATCCTCCCCTTCTCAACCAATAAACCGTTAACAGCGGCATTTGTTCGAACATCACCATTACTCGCTTCAAAGCTACGAAGGACCGAATTAGGTAGTGATCCGCTTCCCCCTCGTGGGCGACCACTCGCGATCAAATGCCGCGTTGCATAAACGACTGCCCCTAATCCAGTACCAGGCGCTTCGGGAGGGGCACCCCATACAGTCGGGCCTGTGCTAATAGCAGGCATAACGAGACGCCAATCAGTGAAGTAGTTTTCTAAAATATCAAGTGCGCTTGCTCGACTCCAAGAAAGAAGTCTTCTCGCAACCGAAATATTCGCATCAAGTGCTTTAGAGAGAAACTGTCTGGGCGAAGCCCCACTCTTCGCTATCTCAATCGCGAGTTCGGCAACGGGAAGAGCATCTTTAAGATAATTTTTATAATTCTCTACCTGGTCTGGATGCGTCTTGGCTAAACCCTCAAGAGTTCTTGCAGTGCTATGGAAAGAAACCCAAGGGTGTTGGCCATCATGGAAACTGTTCACATAAGTCGCTTCAGGCTCCAAATAATCCAACCCGTTCTCAAATAAGTCAAGTTCTTCAAGTAAAGGCATAGCTCTGATCAAGCTATGATCACAAGCGCAGATATTAAACTTTGCTCCTAGATCCGAGACGGTCGATGCACAGCCTCCAACTGTCTCTCTTGCTTCTAAGAGGATTGTCTTGATACCGGAACGAGCTAAATACGCAGCGCAGATTAGGCCGTTGTGACCTCCCCCTACAACAATTGCCTCAGCGTCAAACATCTCCACCAACATTTACTATGCCTTATACAAATCCTACTCCAATCCCCCAATTGAACTTCAATTAAACTTCTTAGTATTTATGAAAGAACCTCTACCGACCACGGGTTCTGATGTACGTTCATTTCATGCCTAGTTTTTCCGAACCCTCCTTGACTAGACCAGCCGATGAAGTCTGCGAAAAAATCGGAATTTATCCACCTGCTTTAGCAAAGCTACCTGAATTATGGGAACCAAAAGAATTCCCAAGTTCACCTTCTGAAAAAGGCACTCTTGTTGCTATAAATCACCCGCGTATTCTCATTCTTGAGAATTATCTAAAGGCCGGATGGGAGAATTCGCAGTCAGGGGCCTGGTTGAGAGTTGAAGCTCGAGATCGATTAATTAACGTAGTGAATTCTTTACCCGAACCTTGGGGTCTATGCATCTTCGATGCCTGGAGGCCTCTCTCGCTGCAAGCAGAACTATATGATGCCGCGTATGCGAATCCGATTTTGCCAGAGGGGTTTGTTTCCCCCGCTAATCCAGAGCCCATATCACCTCCGCCACATTTAACTGGTGGGACTGTTGATTGCAGCTTTACATTAAATGGAGTTCCTTTAGGTTTAGGTACAGGATTTGATGATTTCACCAAAACAGCTGCAGCGAATGCTTTAGAGAATGAAACCGGCATCAATAGGGATATGCGGAGATGGCTCTATTGGCTCATGCGCTCAGAAGGTTTTATTGTTCTTGATTGCGAATGGTGGCATTTTGAATATGGGACGAGACGATGGGCTGCACTAATGAATGAAAAACCGCTATTTGGGCCTGCTAGTCCTGACTAGCCTTGATTTTCGTTCAATGACGACAAATTCTTAAATTTCTCCCCTACTATCCATCTGTGCAGTTGAAGCCCCAGACTCCCCGCCAAAGACGCTTGCTACCTCCCAAATGGTTGGGGTTGCTCGTTTTAATAGCATTAGCCGTCTTAGGGTTTTCTTGCGCGAATTCCTCTGAACCGATGTTAACCTCCGCAGATTCTATTTCTTCGTCTTCTGGTTCTGCTTCTGGTTCTGGTTCTGGTTCTGGTTCTGGTTCTGGTTCTAACCCGCTAGCAAGCCCAACGGTAGTTCCATCACAGGAATCAATGCCTTCTTCAACTCCTATCCCTACTCCTACCCCTACGAACTTTGTCAAAGGTGAGACTGAAGGGATCATACGATCACCTTTTAACGGGACTGCTGTTTCAGAGGAGAGTTTGTCAAGGCGGGTGATAGCTATAAAGATTGACAACCATCTCGATGCCAGACCACAATCAGGTATAGACCTTGCAGACATGATTGTCGAAGTTTGGGTTGAAGGAATAACTAGATATCTGGCTATCTTCCAAGCATCTGATTCGGATTTCGTGGGTCCGATTCGGTCAATGCGACCCACTGATTTCTCAATTCAGAACTCTTGGTACTCTACGTTTATTGTCTCTGGAGGTCAGGATTGGATTCAAGCCATTGGAGATAATTCAACAGTTCGATGGTTTGATGAACCTCCTGGATCTTTCCGTATCGGCGCTCGATCCCGGCCTAACAATCTCTACGGTGACACCAGCTTGCTACGTACTTTAGATACTCGAGGGGACTACAGCACCCCGTTGGACCCGCTTTGGGAATTTGGGGATATGGATGCAGATGCCCTGACTGCGGAAGAGATCAAATTATCGTACTGGTTTGATTACACAACATCTTGGTATTGGAACCAGGAACGTTCCGTCTATGAAAAAAGTACCATCGGCCAACCGCATTATTACTTAGATTCTGAAAATTTTGCACACAGGATTTCAGCCGAGACATTAATTATGCTAGAAACGCTTTTCTTCCTAACCTGCTATGGCTGCGAAGATGGCACGACCGTTCCAGTAGCCGAAACAGTCGGTAGTGGAACTGCTTGGTTATTCCATGGAGGGAAAATGCAAAAAGGGACATGGTCACGAAGTAGCGATAGAGAGTGGTTTACGTTAACCACCGAAGATGGTTCACCTATGCTCGTCCCCCCTGGGAAGCTTTGGATGACACTCGCTAGAACAAACAACGTCGTAGCCCAGTAACTAATTTCTCTACACTTCTCGACTTTTCCCGGTAAGGAGCACCGCGACTTTACGACTTTTACTTATTATTTCTTTTTCCATAAGTGTCATTACTCCCGCCACTGATGCTGACCCTGTAGGTTCTGTAGAGATTCCCATCTCTGGCACGAGTTCACTTGCATGGATTATGTGATCTTCAGGGCTAACGACACTCCCACCATTGGTTAAATGCAATGCTTGAATTACACCAAGCCAGTCGTAGGTTATATCATCCAAAATACCGGTGGCTAGGCTTGAGGGATTCTCCCACGGCCTCATAAGTTGCGCTGCATTTCCTTTTGCAAACGCAATTATTTCATCTACAGAATCCAACTCCGGAAGACTCTCCCACGCTTGATGAAGTGGGGCGCATCCCTCGGCTTGAACAGCCCATATTCTTGGAATTCTTTGCAATACATCGAAATCTTTAGCTTCTATCAAACCTAATGCGCAACTGGTAAGAAGCGCTCCCCCACCAACTTGGATTACTAGATCATCAACAGGATTGTCTCTAATGGTCAGTGCAAGTTCCCAGCCTATTGTCCTGCCTCCATCTAACGTCAGTGGATTTTCTATTGCTTGCACACCAAATGGAAGCCCTCCATTGACGATTGCCTCTTGAAAACGCAACATGCAAGGGTCACCTATTTCTCCTTCTCTGCGCTCACATACATGAATGTCTGCATCAAGTTCTTTCAATTCATTGACAACCAAAGGGTTGGCCCATGTAGGAATGAAAACATCAATTGGACGCCCTGCCGCTTTTGCTACGGTCGCCGCCCCTAATGCAGCATTTCCGCAGGAAGAAATCGCTAATCTTTTCTCTTCATTTACTGCATCTACTGCAAGATGCAACAGGAGCCCCATTAAATGCCTGGCTTTATGCGAACCACCTACGTTCCCTGTTTCATCCTTCCACAAAACTGAGGTAGGTAACTTCGGAGATGCATTTTCCCAGATCCCAGTTGGAGTGACACGGAACATTTCCCCGGAAGTTTTTTCAATCTGTTGATTAATCTTATTTACTAACGCAACATAATCATCATCGCCCCATCCTGCCTGCATGGCGCGGTGCCATGATAAAAGCATTCTTCGCCATTTAATAAAAGGATTCTCTTCCGAGTCATTAGAGTCAGGCCATGATGCACCGACTGGGGTCTCTAACCAAGAATTGTTATCCCCACTGGTTTCGAACACGCTAAACCGTTACGCCCGTTTGCGCATTAAATTCTGCAATCATTTCATCCCATTTAGGGGTCATTTGGTGTAGCGCATCCCAGAATTCTTGCGACCGGCGGGCATCAAAGTCTTCGATACTCACCCCTTGCTGTTCAACCCACGTATAGTATCCAAGATTAAATATCCGATTTCTACCCATATCATCTAGTTCTTGGATGTGTTGGGTGTCAGCCGAAAGAAGATGTTTCTCAAATATTTCCGCAGCGTGTAAAGAAGTAAATCCATCTTCATATTCGGTTTGAAGTAGATATTCTTTCTCACTTTCATAGAGTTCAGACCCATCGGTAGCAACTGTAATAATTACGTCATTAGAACTTAGATTTAGTTGTTTAGCTGCCTTTATTGCTGCGAGAGTGTTGCAGATGGACGAGAAGCCAAAATGGCGAAGATTATCTACTATCTCAGAGGGGACACCATGTTCTTTTTGGAGATAATCTTTTCCTGCTGGGGTCGTAAAGACAAGATTCAGTCCATCCGTAGCGGAATCTGAAATACCGGCGACTAGATCTGTATTCATAACATTATGGATAAGTGGAATATGTTTATCGCCAATGCCTTGTATGTTATGTTCCCCGTAACCGTTATAAAGCATCGTAGGACACTCAAGCGCTTCTACTGCAATAGTCTTTGATCCAAAATCGTCTTTCAGACGGTCACCTGCAGCAAGTGTCCCAGCAGATCCTGATGCCGAAGCAAATGCGGCTAATTGCAGATTTGGATCAGTCGCACGAAGCGTTTCAAAGATGTGTCCTAATGCTCGTCCGGTAACCGTGTAATGACCTATGTGATTTGCGAATTCTGAGAATTGATTAAATATAAAATTCGTGTCGTCTTTTTCCAGCTCATTACAAGCATCATATATCTCCTTCACGTTACTTTCCGAACCAGGGGTTCTCACAATATCTGCCGGGTCCATAACCCACTTGTCAAGCCAATCAAATCGTTCTTGACTCATGTTTTCTGGTAGTACTGCCACCCCTCGACTTCGCATCAAGGTTGAGATCGCAATTCCACCTCTGGCATAGTTTCCTGTGGATGGCCATATCGCCCTGTGTCGAGTTGGGTCAAATTGACCACTAATGACTCGGGGAACGAAACAGGAATAAGCTGCTAGAACTTTATGTGCTGTGATCATAGGAAAACGATTCCCGAAAGCTAAGACTATTTTGGCATCAACTCCTGTCAATTCAGAAGGCAGAACTATATGTTGTGGTACTTCCACCCTCTCTAAAGAGCCGAAGGCGTTATACCAATGCACTCGAAAAAGGTTCAGAGGATGAGCATCATTTGGGTCTATCCCTAAGAGCGCTTTCTGTATTTTTTCAGGGATCGTAGTAGGGTCAGCTAATTGAGAAAAGGTAGGGAGAAGTATTTGTTCTTCACGAAACCTATTTATAGACCTCGTATAACTTTCTTCATCAATAACTCTTTGAAGCAATCCATATCGTGCGGGATCAACACCTAATACCATGCCTTTACGCTACCGCCTTTGGCTTTATTTGGCGGTTACATCTTAGAGATTTCAGAGTCCTCATGAAGCGTGGATTCCTCAAAAGAGGTACTGTATTGTCGTGACTGCGAGATCCATAGACCTACTTGATGGAAATTTTTATGTTTCTGACCCGTATCAGACATACGCATGGATGCGAGAAGAAGCCCCAGCGTATTGGGATTCAACTAATGAAATTTGGGGAATTTCTAAATATGACGACATAGTTGAAATAGAGAAAAACAAGTCAGTATTTATCAATTCAGATAAAGAAAAAGGCGGCTACCGTCCTAACCTCCCTGCAGATTCTTCAATAATCGGTTTAGATGATCCAGAACATAGCGTCAGAAGACTACTGGTTTCCAGAAGGTTCACTCCTAGATCAGTTGAATCCTGGGTCCCCCATATATCTGGAGCGGTAGAGAATTTATTAGACACGGCGCTTTCACAGGAAAGGCCAGTTGATATTGTTGGTGAACTAGCAGCGCCATTACCCGCCATGATGATCGGGCATCTTTTAGGATTTCCTGATGAACTCTGGCCGTCATTGCATCGTTGGTCTGAACAAACAATTGCGCTAGGTGGCGGCCCACGATATCAGAACGATGAAGGAACTACTGCTGTCTTTGAATTCGTCGAAGCCTGCATGAACCTTTATTCCGAGAAAAGAAAAAATCCAGGTGATGACATTATGAGTGCCTGGATTGAAGCTGAGTCAACTGGGCTTAAAGATGATTCTGATTTCGGGCTAGATCAGATCATAAGCGACTGCCTTCTTCTTCTTGATGGCGGGGCAGAAACCACCAGAACAGTTATTGCCCGATCTATGCTCAATCTTTCAGAAGACAAAAACCAGTGGAACCTTCTCAAAACTGGTATTGACCTTGATACTGCGATTGAAGAATTTATTCGTTTCGTAACTCCGATTCATAATATGTGCCGAGTAGCCACAGAGGATTACTCCATCGGGGGTGAAACTATAAAAAAAGGGCAGCAGGTTCTGCTGATGTATTCATCTGCGAATAGAGATCCATCAAAATTTGACAACCCAGAGGAGCTAGACCTCACGCGAGCACCGAACCATCACATCTCATTCGGTTTCGGCACGCATTTTTGCTTGGGAGCCGCATTGGCACGGTTGGAGATAAAAATTTTCTTTGAACAACTCCGAGAACGGGTTAAAGAATTCTCAATTGCTTCAGAACCCATTGAAATGCCCAATGCTTTTGTATATGGGCTAGCTTCGTGTCCAATGGTTTTGGAATCAGAAAATACGTGAAGGTAATAACTGGTTGCACCGTTTACGGGAAATATTCGCTATAGCTCCTTCTTTAGAATCGGCAGAAAACCTTCTTCGTGTTTTAGTAACTGTTCTCGAATCTGATCGGGCTCTAAGCCTGCTACATGTACGCGAACGTTAACGGTGTCACATTCTGATTCGCGTAATACTTCAAGAAGCTGACTAGCAGCTTGTTCCCCGTCTTTTGCGACAATAGTACTATCTCCGGAACTCCAATTGGCTTTAGCTCTTTCGTTCGCATAACTATGGTAATGACGCATCTGGGCTTCTATCTCTGACTTAGGCGGATTACCAATCCAAACTCGGCGAATAAGGGTCACTGGACCTGAACCACCTGCTTCTTTGTATCGGCGCGATAGATTTTGAGAAACATTAGGGGCTTGCAATGAGTCAAAAAGCACTCCACAGTTGAGCTTTGCCGCCCGAATACAAGCTTGGCTACTTTGTGCGGCAATGACCATAGGAACTGGGTGTGATAAACAATTTTGAATGCTTAAATCATTAGCTAAAGGCCCTTCAGGAGATCCTCGGAGTGCTTTAACTACCCACGGCAACGCTTTCTTAAATCTTGAATTTATTTCATCAAATGGAACTTCTGCTAATTCAAAATCCACTGGTAACGCACCTGCAGCAAATCCTACCCCAAGGCGTTCTGGGAAAGCACTTGATAACCATGCGATTTCTTCTGCAATCAATGCTTTGGCTTTCAGCGGTAGCAACAGAGGACAAGGTGCAACCCAAATGTCATTAGTTGCAGCTAGAAGGAAAGTTGCGAGTTGAAGAGGGTTCGGTAAGTAACCTGGGAATCCAGCATGGTGCTCGCTGACCATAACCCCGTCATATCCGACCCTTTCGGCAATGACTGCTTCGGACCGGAGTTCATCTACTTGTTCCGGAGCAGTTCCTGGGCATGGGTATAACCTGAGCGAAACTGAACCATTATGCAAAGGCTGTCTAATCATCCGAGGGCAAATCTCCAAGGAGTTGCTCATCTGTAAAGTTAGCTAGAAACTGAGTGAATTGCGGACCTCGACGCAATGAGTGACCTCCATCCACATTTATGCACTGTCCAGTAATCCATTGAGAACCAGAACCGATGAGGAATTTCACTAATGCGGCGACATGGTCTGGCTCTCCGACACCACCCAGTGGAGTATTCGCAATGTAACTCTCATAAACTTCGCTATCCTTTGGAATCGCTTCCATAATTTCTGTGGCTATAAAACCTGGCCTCACTGCATTGAATCTTATGTTTGCAGGTCCGAATTCATCGGCAGCGTTCCGTATGATTGCCTCTATTCCAGCTTTAGCTGCAGGATAAGCTCCAAACCAAAGGTGGGTTAGGTGACTTGCGATTGATGACATGCCTACGAATGACCCCCTGCCTGATTTTTTTAGATACGGGACCGAATGTTTTACACATAGCATTGTGCCAAGAACGTTTAAATGAAGAACTCTTGTGAACTCATTTAGGTCCTGAAGATGGTAAGGGGACATCCCACCACCGCCACCAGCGTTAGCAACAACTCCATCTAAGCCATTTCCAAATTCAGCGGCTTCTGCGATTGTGTGCAGTACATGACCTTCATCGGTAACGTCGCAAGTCGTGTACTGAATTTGTCCGTTACCGGAAACCATAGATCTAATTTCATCAACTGTTTTCTCCAATCTTTCTTCTGTTCTCCCGCAGATAGTAACTAGTGCCCCACTTAGCGCTAAGGATGCAGCGCATGCCTTTCCAATTCCTGTTCCTCCCCCAGTAACGAGGATTCCATAACCTTCTAGTTCTTCTTGTTTCATAGAATTCCTTTAACTCTCTCTAAGTATTTGCTAATAATCACTCTTCGAGTCCTTCTTTCCAGCCTCCAACCGATTCTCTAACACATTCGTTATTCCAGTGAATCCAGGTATAACCGAAAGTTTTTTCCCTAAATACAGCATAGAAAGAATTATGACAGCTGTCGTGAACGGCCAATTGACGAAAAACCGGATAACAAGATAGCCATCAACAGAGGCATTGTTGTAGAGCCAGACATCGAATCCAGCGCTGGCGATTTCAGCAATCCCCAACCCATAAGCGATACGATTCATAGCTAACTTAAAAGCTTCATGCGATGTAATTGAGTTATCAAAACCGAAAATTGAGGGGGCGTACATTGCTAGATAGTTCCGCCCAACAGCCGTCGTGATTATAAGCCCGATGCCAATTAGCGCTTTCGTTCCAATACCAATACCAAAGTAAACAGCCTCACTGTCAGTTACGATTCCGATAATCCCTCTGATAAGAATCCCTATTGTGACTATAGGAATGAATTTCCCTATCGGATGGCCTTTCCGCCAACGGCGAACCGAAATCATGACCGACCAAAATGTTGCTGCGCTTATCGCCCACGGCAGTCCAAATAATCTATTTAAAGCAATGAAGAGAATAATAGGCATTACTGATTCCCAAGCATTTTGATTAGTGCTCGGTCCTCTGCCTAACTTTTCTTTCCCGTCGTTAATTTCGTTCACATTTCTAGTTTGGTCTGTTCTGCATTGAATTGCTCAACAGTGCGCCCAAATTTAGTTCGGTCTATGATCATTTTCTAAGTAACTACAAATTAGGAGATGAATTGAGCACTATAGCGATTACTGGTTCAGCTTCAGGTATCGGGGCAGCTACCAGAACATTACTTGAATCAGATTCTGTTAATGTGATCGGCATTGACTTACAGAATGCCGAGATTGAGGTTGACTTAAGTATTGAAGCCGAGAGGTCAAGAGCGATCTCCGAAATTCTAAGATTGTGCGATGGGTCATTAGATGGACTTGTAACTTCTGCGGGAGTTTCGGTTCCATTTGACCCTGCCCGAATGCTTACTATTAACTGGTTTGGAACTGTTGATCTACTTATCGGCCTTAGAGAAGCTTTGTCAGCTAGTTCAGGGATCGCACATGTTGTTGCTATTTCATCCAACTCCACAACTATCACCCCCAATGTCCCCGACGCACTTGTGGAGGCTTGTTTGGGATTAGATGAGTCAACTTCTCATAAAATTTTAGGAGATATGGATGGTTTAGAGGCAATGGCTATAGCTTACGCAGCTTCAAAACTCTCCGTAGCTAGGTTTGTTCGCCAAAATGCTCCTACAGAAGACTGGGCCGGGTCAAATATACGTTTAAACGCAATTGCCCCTGGCGCAGTCCTAACACCCCTACTTCAAGGCGGGCTAGATGATCCGACATTCGGGCCTGCAATAGAAGCGCTTCCGATACCCGTCGGTGATTTTGGTACTCCGGAATTAATAGCAGAATGGATAAAAATGATGCTCTCCCCTTCAGCAGATTTCATGTGCGGATCAGTGCTTTTCTTAGATGGAGGTTCAGATGCTTTAATTCGCCCAAATGATTGGCCGGCATCTATGCAACTTAAATAGCGATATCAGAAAGCAATTAACTCATGTATTAAAGTCCTGTGTTTGCAAGACTTGGAGCGGTAATTTAGCATCACTCAAACAGGAATAGGAGAAAAAATGTACCCCGGAGCGATAGCCCAGAAAAATCCCGATAAGCCAGCCATCATAATGGCGGATTCTGGCGAGACTATGACGTTTCAAGAGCTACATGATTACGCCGAGAAAGTCGCCAACCTTTTGCATGCAGCGGGTCTGCAACCTGGAGACCACATTGCACTATGCCTAGAGAACAGGCTCGAGTTCCTTCCGATCTGTTGGGGCGCTCATTATGCAGGTTTATATTACACAGCCATTAGTTCGCGTTTAACGGCGCCTGAAATAAGTTACATCATCAAGGACTGTGAGGCTGGTGCTTTCTTGACTTCGCCCTATAAAGGCAAAGAGGCAGTTGAGTTAAAAGATGATATTCCAGATGTTTTCTTGAGGCTGAGTGTTGGAGGAGGAATTGAAGGCTTTGACTCTCTAGATGAACTCTTGGTGGACCAAGAAACGAACCCGCTGGGACCTAGGGTTGAGGGGGCAGATATGCTTTACTCGTCTGGAACAACAGGTAGGCCCAAAGGAGTGAAATCACCTTTGCCAGGTGTCCCTTTGGGTGAGACTGATGGGGTTACTACGTTATTAGGAATGCTGTTCGGCGCTACTCCGGACTCTATTTATTTATCGCCTGCCCCTCTATATCATGCGGCGCCACTTAGGTTTTGCCGCGGGATTCAAAAACTTGGGGGGACGGTCGTTGTCATGCCTCGTTTCGGACCTGTTGAATTATTGGAGAGTATAGAAAAATATAATGCAACCCTTTTGCAAGTTGTTCCCACTATGTTTGTGCGCCTTCTTAAACTCGAAAAAGCACAAAGAGAATCCTTTAATGTTTCTTCTTTACAATCAGTTGTTCACGCTGCCGCACCTTGCCCAATCCCTGTAAAAAAGCAGATGATTGATTGGTGGGGAAAAATTATCCACGAATATTATGCGGGCACAGAAGGAAACGGGTTCTGCTATTGCAATAGTGACGACTGGCTTGCCCATGAGGGAACTGTTGGACGAGCGATACAAGGGACGCTACACATTGTTGATGATGAGGGCACTGAGTTACCCAATGGTGAAATCGGTGGAGTGTACTTTGAAAGTGACTCTGTTTTTGAGTATCACAATGACCCTGAGAAAACCAAAGGGGCGAGGCTTGAAAATGGCTGGTCAACCCTAGGAGATATCGGAAAAGTAGATGATGATGGGTTTTTGTATCTCACCGATAGGAAAGCATTCATGATTATCTCTGGTGGAGTGAATATCTACCCTCAAGAAGCTGAGAATGTATTAACTATGCATGAGAAAGTCCTTGACGTTGCAGTCTTTGGTGTACCTAATGACGATCTCGGCGAAGAGGTCAAAGCCGTGGTTCAGCTCATTGATCCCACTACCGCTTCACCCCAAGTAGAACAGGAACTTCTCAGATATTGTCAAGAGCAACTAGCTCGCGCAAAGTGCCCGCGGAGTATTGATTTTAGAGAAGAACTACCTAGGCACCCCACTGGGAAGCTATATAAACGTCTTCTACGTGATGAATACTGGGGAGATACAGAGAGTCGGATTGTTTAGGAGCCGCATGAACATAGAAGAAATAAGTGACCACCTTGAAATTGAAAAGCTTATGGTCAAATACGTGGATGCCATTGATACCAAGAACTGGGAATTACTTGATGAAGTTTTCACGAGTGATGCCTTTCTGGATTATGAAAGTTCCGGTGGGCCGGATGGAAAAGGTGATTACCAAACAGTAAAAAAATGGCTGCAAGAGAATCTCGCTATGTTTCCAATGACACAACACATGATTGGAAAAACTTCAATTGATTACCACGGAGATTCAGCCAACTGCAGAACAATTTTTTACAACCCTATGGGTGTTCCAGTGAACGCAGATGGAATCTTTGACCCGAATGGAGATGGACTCCATATCTTCATTGTCGGCGGTTGGTATAACGATTTTTGCATAAAGACCGACGATGGTTGGAAGATTAAGGAAAAAGTTGAGGAACAAGCGTATGTTCAAGGTTCTTTCCCACCGTTCAAGTAAAGATTCCTTTAACTTACGTGCTGGCTTAACCATTCATACATAGCAATACCACTTGCGACTCCGGCATTAATTGAACGCGTAGATCCGTATTGGGTAATCGCGAGAATCTGAGATGTTGCTTCTATCATCTCTTCGCTCAGTCCGGGCCCTTCTTGCCCAAAGACAAGCACACTGTCTTTAGGAAGAGAAGCACTCTCTATAGGGGTTGACCCCGGTATGTTATCAATCCCTATAACCGAAATTGATTCAGCAACTGACCATTCAACAAATTTCTCTACAGATGCGTGATGAAAAACATGTTGATATCGATCGGTTACCATTGCGCCTCTTCTGTTCCATCTTCGTTTACCCACGATATGGACTGCCTTAGCCATAAAAGCATTAGCGTTGCGTACCACTGTCCCAATATTAAAATCATGTTCCCAATTCTCCACAGCTACATGGAATGGGTGCCGGTAGTGGTCTAAGTCGGCAACTATCGCTTCTCGGGTCCAATAGCGATATTTGTCAACTACATTTCTCGTATCACCATTTTCTAAAAGTTCTGGATCGTACCAAGGGTCTTCCGGCCATGGTTTGGGGTGAGGGCCAACTGTCATTTTTTCCTATGCAATCTAATCGTTCAACACTATGAAAGTATTCTAGGAGCCTTAAAGAGTCGTTTTTGTTATGCGTTGGGAATGACGCCGAATGCCATGACGCAATAATGTAAGGTAGCGGCAGCAACCACCATTAGATGCCAAATTTCGTGATAGCCAAAAATATCCGGCCAAGGATCAGGTTTTCTGAGGCCGACAATGAAAGCTCCCAACGTATAGAGCATCCCTCCAATTGCTAAAAGAATGATCCACCTAAGTTCTAGGAAATCCCATAATTGGGGTATCGCTACTAGAGACACCCAGCCCATGGAAAGAAACAATGCATTCATCAAACCGTACGGAGGGTCAAAGGGAAGGAAGCGTAGAGTTGCCCCAACCCCAAGTCCAACCCATGCAGTAATCAACAGAGTTTTTTGCACCCATCCATCGACTACGAGCATCCCAATTGGGGTAGAACCACTCGCTATACAAAGGTATATTCCGATGTGGTCGAGGCGCCTGAAGCGCATCCATCCCCGATCTGTGAATTCCGTACGATGAAATAAGGCACTAATACCTAGCATTGATGAAACTCCAAAAGCGAAGGTGAAGGCGGCAAATGCGGTTCTTGACGATGGTGCCGTGAATATAAAAATTAAACCAATTGGTATAGATAGGAAGAAACAATAACTATGGAGAACACCCCGATACTTAGGACGATTTATCGCTCTCTCACGAACGATCCGCAAAGATTCAGGGATTTCTTGCTCCATTAGATTCTCAATGCTAGTTGAGATATATAAACACTAATCTCTTCTGCACAAGAATTGAAGATTTCTTGATCACCACCTGCTGGGTCAAGCACCTCTTCCCATGAAGAGAAAATAGATTTATCTAAACAGAGTTCCACAATTCTTTCACTTACATTTTTATCTCCGGGCTCTAGTTCCTTTGCTAAGCGCGGAAGAGATCCGGTTTTTTGCAGAGATTCAACATGGTGCCTCTTGAAATATTCAATGTGTTCTTTCTCGAAAACAATTATTAGATCTGCCCATTCACAATCCTCTTTCTCTAACTGGCGACTCCGATGGTCAGGGTCTGACAATCCCATGCCTGCTAATGCAGACCGAGTTCGTTGACTCATGGGAAGGCCGGGAATAGAGAGTGTCCCAGCTCCCCTAATCGCATGTTCAGGGGATTTGGCTTTCATCATGGTTGCAGCCATGACTGAGCGTGCTGCATTACCAGTACAGACAAAGAGTATTTTAGTCATCATCTTTTAACTTACTTCTTTGGGTCTCAGAAATAGCGCCTCTACTTCGGAACAGACTCGATCTTCATCTAGACAATGCCCTTTAACAGTTATTCGGCGACCAGATGACTGCACTACCCAACCTACAAACCGAAGATCTTTGTTGATGGGAGTAAATGACCTGTATTTGATGTTTAATTTCGCCGTGTATCCAGTAGCTCCAGAATCTAAAGATTGTACCGCTCCTAAAAGTTCGTCAAAGAGACCTGCAATGTACCCTCCATGGACAGCATTCGGTGGTCCTTCATATAAGTCAGAAAGATTGACCCGAAACTCATAACCAGGTTCCCCGTCAGGGCCAAGGTATTCATCCCAGACAAGTTCTGGTGAGAAAAGGTGGAGCTCTCCTTGAAATAATGAGCGACTCCGGTACGATCTTGAACGCGTTTCTCCATTATCTGATTTCCTCCCCCACCATCTAGGTACTTCCTCTCCTTTCAAATCCCGAGCAGATTTTTCTATCGCTTTGGCAACAACGTCTAAATCTTCAGGTTTGATCTCAAATTGGATAACTCGCTGCGCAAGATTCTGTACTGCTTTTCGTAAACGTTGAGCGGCTGCTAAATGTTCTTGAGTCATTACGCCGGGCTCTGTGGCGACAATGCCTCAAGTAAATCCCAAGGGGGAAACTTACCCGAGTTTGAGTTGTATGGAATCATTACGATTTGATCAGCTCCAGCATCTAGATGTTCTTTTATGCGGGACTTAATACTACTTTCATCACCCCACGAAATTAATGAATCAATTAAGTAATCTGAACCACCATCAGTCAATTCGCCACCGAAACCCCATTCGGTCCAAGCACGTTGATACGCGCCTAAAGGCATATAAATTGAGAGCGCACGTCGGGCGATCGAACGTGCTTTCTCTGGATCCGTGCAAAGGCAACAGGGCAAAACAACTGTTAATAACGTATCTGACCCGATTATTTCTCTTGCCATTGCCGTATGGCGAGGAGGCATAAGATACGTGTTGGCACCGTCAGCATATTTGGCAGCAACTGAAAGCATTTTTTTGCCATGAGCAGCGATATATAACGGAGATTCATCTTTCGGTGCAGGCATTTCTAATCTTATTGCACGAATATCTTTCAAGTACTGGCTCATCTTTTCTATAGGGTTGTCCCACTGGTGTCCTCGCATTTGCGCTCCGATCGGATGGGAAACCCCCAACCCAAGATTGAAGCGATCAGGAAACATTTCATTAACCGTGTGAGAACCTTGTGCTTGGGACATCGCATCGCGGGCGTAAATATTTGAAATTCCTGTTGTAACTCGAAGATCTGTGCTTGCCGAAAGAATAAACGTGGATAATGCAATTTGTTCTCTGCCAAAAAAATCTGGGATCCACATCGACGGATACCCAAGACTTTCTATTCTCTCAACAATTTCAACTATCTCGTCAAGGCTAAATTGGTCAGTTCCCTGAAGAATCCCTACTATTCCATTATCCGGCATGGAGTCTCCTTTGAATGTGTCGGACCATCAGAGAATTGTCTTCGATAAGAGCGTCGTCACAAGTGGTCAACATAGTTTTCAGACTCGAAGACTCGTTGCTATCTTGTCCCGTTGGGTGTTCGCGTCCCCCCACGAAGCTGAAAGCGCCCAGCCTCTCTTCAACCATAATTGAAGATCGTATTCTATTGTGTACGCAATCGCCCCATGGCATTGCAAGGCAGTCCTGCACGCAAGATCCACTGCTTTTGAAGCTAGATATTTAGCCATAGCAGCAGGTGTCTTATCGTCATCGTTATTAGATATTGTCCAAGCGGCACGATGCACCATCGGTCGAGCGAATTCAATAGCTTTTCCAGTATCGGCTAAGTGATGTTTAACTGCTTGATTTACTCCAACCGGTTTACCAAACTGTTCTCGCTCCTTGACATAATTAATGGTTTCAGCCAGAAGATGGTCTGCGATCCCAACGCATTGTGCTGCAGCCGCCGTAGTTGCGCTCAGCATTGTTTCTTCAATTATCTGATCTGATTTAATGATTTTGCTTTTCTTAGATGGTTCCCAATCAACTCGGAAAATCCGCCTGGTTTCATCAACAGATTTCTGGAATGTGAGCACAGTTTCTTCACTAGGGACAAGATGCATTTCATCCATGTTTCTCATAAGAAGGTAGTCCGCAGAGTCAGCACCTAAGACGTATGAATTATCCAATCCAGCGGAAATCCTCATTTCACCTGAGATGAAAGCGGCGAGTAGGTCATCGCCTATTTTCCCTTCGCCATATTTCGCAAGGAACGGAATTCCGATTGCAGTATGTTCGAGAACAGTTTCTGGGCAGATAACTTGTCCGAGTTCTTCCATGATCAAGACATGATCAATATCTGTCATTCCTAAGCCACCAGCCTCTTCTGGCCCTGTCATACCTAACACGCCAATAGAACCAAGATTCCCCCACAAGTCAGGTATTGTTCCTTGATCATTTTGGATCATTTCTCTCAACTTCAAAGGGGTGCATTCACTTGTTAACATTTCTTTCGTTGTTTCTGCGAAAAGAATCTGCGTTTCCGTAAATCTAAAATCCATAGGCGAAAACCCCCTTGGTAATTCTTCTCGTGAAAGATGCGGCATTATTTCCCATGATTGTGCGCATCATTTTCTTGGCAATCCCAAAACTCGCTCAGCAACTATGTTGCGTTGAATCTCATTTGTTCCTGCATAAATCGGTCCAGCTAAAGCAAATAAGTAGCCGCTCATCCAACTTCCTCCAGAAAGTACATCTGGAGCTGGGGAAACTAATTCACCTTGATCAGCTAAGAGCCGAAGAGCTGTAGCGTGTAAATCTACATCAAGTTCTGACCAGAAGATTTTCATATAACTCGCCTCTGCGCCCATACTTGCTCCGTGCATCAAAGCAGAAGCTTTAGAAAATACTTGCCATCTGTAGGCTTGCGCGGCGATATATCCATCAACAACCTGGTCTCGAAGTTCCGAGGGGATCGATCTTTCTTCCGCTAACAAGCCACGGTAAAGCGCAACCAATTGATTAGCAGCAGCAAGAAATCTCCCCGGGGCTCTAAGGTTTAAACCTCTTTCACTGCTTGCAGTAGCCATCGCCACATTCCAGCCAGCACCTTCATCTCCAAGCCTATTCTCAGCTTTAACCAAACAGTCATCAAAGAACAATTCAGCAAACGCTGGTTCCCCATCGAGTCGGGAAACAGCTCTTCTCGTTAACCCTGGCGCATCTGCAGGAACAAGAAGGTAACTTAAACCTGCATGTCTTTCGCTAGTAGGGTCGGTTCTAACTATGCAAAAAATCCAATCTGCCCAAGCACCTCGTGAACACCAAGTTTTCTGACCATTAAGAACATAGTTTTCTCCATCTCGAATCGCGGTCGTTGCAAGACTCGCTAAGTCACTTCCTGTGTTCGGTTCGGACCATCCCTGTGCCCAAATCTCTTCACCAGCAGCCATTGGTGGAAGAAACCGGTCTTTTTGTTCTTGCGTACCCCATTCAAACAACGTGGGACCTAATAGGGTTATCCCATTGGTATTGACCCTACCTGGTGCTCCCGATAGGTAATATTCTTCTTCAAAAAGCAGCCATTCGATTAATGAGCATTCTCTCCCGCCATACTCATTTGGCCAATTAGGGACAGACCATTCTGAATCAAAAAGCTGGCGTTCCCAACTCCTATGCTGCTCAAACCCAATTTCTGTATCCATTGGGAGCCATTTTTCTTTTGGCTTATTTTCCTGTAACCATGTTCGTATCTCATCACGAAAAGATTTTTCTGCAACAGTGAAATTTAAGTCCATTCGGCTACCTAGTTCATTCCCTCTGGTGCGGTTAAGTCTCTGATGCATTGAGAAGCTTCTGTCATTATTTCTTCAATGATTTCTGAAACTGTTGGCGCTGATTCAATAACTCCTAAGCCTACCCCCGTTGGCATTATCCCAATTTCGTAATTCCCATCTACCATGGTTGCTTTCGTCAGCATCGGAGCATTTGCAGCTAGAGCTACTTGCGCCCAAGTCATCTCCTGATTCTTCTTCATAGCAATAGCTTCTCTGAGTAAATCTGAAAAAGATGTGTTGGTCGCTTGTCGAAACTTTAAAGCGTTCTTCATAGCTCTCGGGAATTTAAGATACCGATTTCTTTCTAGATTTTGGACCATCCCAGAGTTAATGACTCTCTGCGGTACGCCATCAATTGATTGAGTTCGAATCGTATCCGTGACAACTGCTTCAAAATATGCTTGTTTAATTTCAGTAGGTACATCACTTTCATCAGAAAGCAAAAACCTGGTTCCCATAGCAATCCCCTGCGCACCCCACGCTAAAGCGGCTACTAGTCCGCGCCCGTCTGTTATCCCACCAGCAGCAAAAACTGGTATATCAATGGCTTTAGTAACCTGAGGGATCAAAACTGCCGTTGGCACCTCACCGGTGTGTCCTCCACCTTCTTGCCCTTGAGCAATGACAGCGTCAACTCCCCACTCAGCAACTTTCTCTGCGTGCCTTCTTGCAGCGATAGTTGGAATCGTTACGATTCCGCTATCTGAAAGTTTTTTAACCATCTCTGGTTTTGGAGCTTGAGCGAAAGAAACAACTTTAACTCCTGCTTTGATCGCCCAGTCAAGCCGTTCTTCAATATCAGGCGAATCAGTTCGAACGTTAATGCCAAAAGGGTTTTCCGTTAATTCTTGAATCTCTCTAACAGATGCTTTCATTTCAGAGAACGTTTGCGTTGCTGTTGCAAGGAAACCGATAGCTCCTGTTGCGCTAGTTGCTGCTGTTAACTGAGATGTTGACACCCAACCCATTCCTGTTTGAATAATTGGGTAGTTAATCCCCAACTTCTCACAAATTGGGGTTTGAAGTTTTGGATGAAAGTCATGCATCCTGAACCTCGGAATACCTCAGTTCCGTCGGGTCAATGATTTTAATGATTTCCAGTTCAGCTTCTGAAGGAACTCGACTTAGTTCGAGATTATCAGGAATAACAATTTCAAAATCAGTATTCTCGACTATCTCATCAACCTCAACACCTGGATGAATTGACCGAAGACGCATCCGACGGTCAGGAGTATCAAAATCAAAAACACCGAGATTTGAGACAACACGGTGTAAGTCATGATACCTATTGCTCGGTTCCCCAATTTCACCCATCCGGTCATAGCCTGGGCCGGAAACAACATCAACTTTGGAGACAAAGCTTCTTTTCGTATGATTTGGCACCCAATAACTAGTCCGGTGATTAATTAAGTTCCCAGGAGCTCCTCTCAATCCTAAGAGTTGTGCTTTTGGTTTTTGGAAA
>Ga0066836_10000115_pt1 | contig 31432 bp, 24 predicted proteins | sample ETNtaG_18_FD_71568 | JGI IMG/M metagenome (GOLD analysis project Ga0066836, IMG submission 71568) | Marine microbial and viral communities from oxygen minimum zone, Eastern Pacific Ocean - ETNP201302SV91 | ecosystem: Environmental > Aquatic > Marine > Oceanic | place: Pacific Ocean: Eastern... | reverse complement strand
ATTATTACTGGTGATATTACTCAGGTTGATTTGCCAAAAAAATCTGAATCTGGTTTAATTCAAGTAATTGATTTATTGAAAAAGATTGATGGAATAGAATTTTGTACTTTAGATACTTCAGATGTTGTTCGGCATAAATTAGTTAGAGATATTATTAAGGCATACGATAAAAAATAAATAGCAACATTTTCAAAAGTCAAAATCTACAAATATTGGTTGCTCATTTGTTTTAAGTTCCTACTGGTTTAATAAACAGTTTTTAGTGTTTTGACACTTAAAACTATTAATAATAAAACTAAAAATATTGTTCATTGATTTCTCACATGTGTCTCTCATTATAATTGGCTCATCAGGCTATACTAATTTATTTATGAAATAATCAATTTATGTCAAATCTAAATGATACAGTTATTGTTTCTGCTAAGAGAACACCCGTTGGTTCATTCCAAGGCAGCTTATCCTCTTTTTCTGCTTCAGATCTAGGTAGTATTGTAATAAAAACATTAGTAGATGAAACAAAAATTGATCCTGAGTCTATTGATGAAGTAATTATGGGTAATGTTTTATCGGCTGGTCAAGGTCAGGCTCCTGCACGACAAGCTGCAATTAAGGCTGGTTTACCAGATTCTGTAGAATGCCTTACAATAAATAAAATGTGTGGATCTGGATTAAAAGCAGTGATGTTAGGAGCTCAATCTATTCAATTGGGTGACGCGGAAATTATTATTTCTGGAGGTATGGAAAGCATGTCTCAGTCTCCTTATTTGCTGCCAAATGTAAGAGAGGGTTTGAGATTAGGCCATAATAATGTAATCGACTCAATACTAGTTGATGGATTATGGGATGTTTATAATGATAAGCATATGGGTAGCTGTGCTGAACTATGTGCTACTGAAAAGAATTTTTCTAGAAAAGATCAAGATTTATTTGCTAAAGAATCATACAATAGAGCCCAAGATGCTCAATCAAAAGGGTTGTTTAATGATGAAATTGTTCCACTAAATGTTAATCAAAGAAAGGGCGATCCATTATATGTAGACCAGGATGATGAGCCACTTAGGGCTAATTTTAAAAAAATGGATCTTCTCAAACCTGTTTTTGAAAAAAATGGCACGATTACAGCTGCGAATGCATCTAAAATAAATGATGGAGCAGCTACGTTATTATTGATGAGTAGAGATAAAGCAAATGAGTTAGGATTAGAGATCCATGCTACTATATTGGGGCAATCTTCTTCAGCAAATGACCCAGAATGGTTCACAACTGCACCAATTGGAGCAATAGATAAGGTCCTAGAAAAATCATCATTAAAAGTTGATGATATAGATCTTTGGGAGGTAAATGAAGCTTTCGCAGTTGTTCCAATGGCTGTAATAAATAATTTTAATTTAGATCATGGCAAAGTGAATGTAAATGGTGGAGGGATTGCCCTTGGCCATCCTATTGGAGCTAGTGGTGCAAGAATATTAACGACACTTATTTATGCAATGAAAAAAAGAAAGGCTAAAAGAGGTATAGCTACTCTTTGCATAGGTGGAGGAGAAGCTTCAGCAGTAGTCATTGAAAGATAGAATTAATAAAAAAGTTATTCTGTCTATTTAATAATTTTAGGAGGGAATTATGTCAACTGAAAAACAAAATATCGATTGGGAAAATTTAGGATTTAATGTTTATCCAACTCGGAGTATGTGGAAAGGTGAGTGTAGAATTGACCAATCATGGTCTAATGGTCAATTGGTACCATATGGGAAAATAGAAATGTTTCCAGCGTCATGTGTATTGAATTATGGTCAGGGTGTATTTGAAGGGATGAAAGCATACCATTCTGCAAAAGATCGTATAGTGTTGTTTAGGCCTGATCGCAATGCTGATCGGATGAAAGAATCAACTAGAAGATTATGCATCCCTATAGTAGAAAAGGATTATTTTATTAATGCTGTTACAAAAACAGTTCAAGATAATATTGATTATATTCCCCCTCATGGTAAAGGTAGTATGTATGTAAGGCCAATTTCATTTGGTATCTCTCCTTCTATTAGTGTTGGTCCTGCTGTAGATTATTTATTTATGGTTTTTGGCTCTCCTGTTGGATCATATTTTAAAGATGGGATTAAACCGTTGCATTTACTAATATCAAATGAATACCATAGAGCAGCGCCAAAAGGTATTGGAAATGCAAAAGCCATAGGTAATTACTCAGCTTCTTTATTGCCTGGAACAAGTGCAAAATCCCAAGGGTATAATGATGTAATTTATCTGCGTGCAGCTGATGAGAATTGCGTTGAGGAAATGGGATCGGCAAACCTGTTTGCAATAATGGGTAAAGTTTTGAGAACTCCAAAATTAGGTGGGTCAATTTTGCCAGGTGTTACACGAAATTCAGTGCTAAAAATTGCAGATGAAATATTGGGTCTTAAAGTCGAGGAAGGTGATTTAACTATAGATGAACTATTGAGTGCTGACGAAGTTTTTTGTAGCGGAACAGCTGTGGTGGTTACTCCAATAGGTAAAGTAACTAAAGATGGTAAAGAGTATAATATTGGAAATGGTGGCTATGGATCGATAACTAAAACATTAAGAAAGACTCTACTGATGATACAGAATGAAGAGATGGATGATCCATTTAGTTGGGTTTATCCAATCTAAGTTTTTTCCAAGTATTGATATTTTGAAAAAGTTATAAAATTAGTTATGTCACAATCAAATCATCCTAGAAGGGTAGGCAGAGAAACAGCCCTTCAAGCAATGTATGCTTTTGAGATTTTAAATGAAGATAAAGACAAAATATTAAAAGATATTCTAAGTAGACAGTCTTTTGATAAAAATATGGAACTATTTATAACAGATTTATTTTTATCAGCAATTAATAATAAAAAATGGTGTGAAGATAAAATTATAGAAAGGTTAAATAATTGGGAATTTGAACGAGTCGCATTATTAGATCGATTATTACTTATTTTGGCAATAAGCGAAATATTTTTTATTGATGATGTACCTCCTAAAGTATCAATTAGTGAAGCTATTGAGATTGCAAAAAAATATTCTACAGAAGAAAGTCCTGCTTTCATTAATGGGGTATTGGACAATATATATAAATCAATTGCAAATGTAAAAACTAGTAGCGTATGATTCAAAGATTAGTAAAAAAGATTTTTGGTACACGGTCAGATAGAGAAATCCGCCAACTATTTCCTTTAGTAGATGAGATAAATAAATTTGCTGAATCATTAGTAAATAAATCAGACCAAGATTTAAAAGATCGTTCAGAAGAATTAAGAGCTGAATTAATTGAAAACAGCAATAAAGCTAATGAGAACGCATCAAAAGAGTTTTCTGATAAAAGTGAACAAAAAAAATATATTCTTGAACAAGAACATAAAAAATTGGAAGCTATTCTTCCTGAGGCTTTTGCAATGGTTAAAGAAACTTGTAGAAGGATGTGCGGGTCTAGTTGGAGTGTTGTTGGTCGAAGCCTAAGTTGGGAAATGGTTCCTTATGATGTTCAGATTGTTGGTGGAATAATTCTACATAGAGGCAATGTTGCTGAAATGAAGACAGGCGAAGGTAAGACTCTTGTTGCTGCTTTCCCCATATATTTAAATGCTTTAACTGGTAGAGGGGTACATTTAATAACTGTAAACGACTACTTAGCTCAACGTGATGCGGAGTGGATGGGTGAAGTATATAAAAGGCTTGGATTAACGGTAGGATATATTTTGAATAATATGAATCCTGAACAAAGGAAAATTAATTATAGTTGTGATATAACTTATGGTACGAATAATGAATTTGGCTTTGATTATCTTCGAGATAATATGGCATTACAAAAAGATGATCTAGTGCAACGAGGGCATGCTTTCGCTATAGTAGACGAAGTTGATTCAGTTCTTATTGATGAAGCTCGAACACCTCTTATTATTTCTGGAGCAGTAGATGCGCCGGTAGATACTACATTCAGTGAGCTTCGACCATTAGTCCAAAGTTTAGTTCAAAAACAAAATTCTTTAGTAGCAAAAATTGTATCTGACGCTGAGTTGCTAATGAAAGATGAAAAAGATAATGATTCAGGATATAAATTCCTTCAAGCACTTCGGGGTATGCCAAAACATCCTAAAGTGATGAAGGCTTTCCAAGAAGCAGGTACAAAAAAATTAGCTCATCGAATTGAATCAGAATTCATGCGTGATAAGAAGCTACATGAAGTAGATGAAGATTTATTTTTCAGTATTGATGAAAAAACACATGTAATTGATATAACTGAAAAAGGTCGTAATACTCTAGCCCCTAATAATCCCGAAGTTTTTATTATTCCAGATCTTGGAGAAATGCTACATGATATCGATAAAAATGATAATCTTTCGCAACTAGAAAAAGATCAAGAAAAAGATAAGGCCCATCAGCTTCATGCTGACAGGTCAGGTAAAATTCATAATATGACACAATTACTTAGAGCATTTACACTGTATGAAAAGGATGTTGAGTATGTAGTTCAAGATGGTAGAGTTCAGATTGTAGATGAATTTACTGGGCGTATTTTATCTGGCCGAAGATATAGTGATGGTTTACATCAAGCTCTTGAGACAAAAGAAAATGTTAAAATTGAAAGAGAGACCCAGACGTTAGCAACGATCACTATTCAAAATTATTTCAGGATGTACGATAAATTAGCTGGAATGACAGGAACAGCAGAAACTGAAGCAGAAGAATTTGGAGCTATATATAATTTAGATGTGTTAGAAATCCCAACGCATATGTCTGTTATTCGTGACGATAGGAATGATCTGATTTATAAAACAACCCGTGAAAAATATAATGCTGTAGTAGAAGAAATATCCAAAAGCCATACAGATGGTCAGCCAACGTTAGTAGGAACTATTTCAGTAGAAGCTTCTGAGTTATTATCAAGAATGCTAAAACGTGAAGGCATACCTCATAATGTTCTAAATGCAAAACAACATCAAGGGGAAGCTGAAATAGTCGCTCGAGCAGGGCAAAAAGGCGCTGTTACCATTGCAACAAATATGGCAGGTCGGGGTACAGATATAAAATTAGGTGAAGGAATTACAGATCTAGGTGGACTACATATTATTGGAACAGAAAGGCATGAATCACGTCGAATAGACTTACAACTTCGAGGGCGATCAGGAAGGCAAGGCGACCCTGGTTCAAGTGTGTTTTATTTATCGCTTGAAGATGACCTAATGAGATTATTTAATAGTGAACGAATAGCCTCTGTCATGGATCGCTTGGGTGCAGAAGAGGGTGAGGTTATTACTGCTAAAATGGTTACTCGAGCTATTGAAAATGCACAAAAAAAAGTAGAACAACGAAACTTTGGAATTCGAAAACACTTATTAGAATATGACGATGTAATGAATCAGCAGCGCCAAGTGATTTATGATTTGAGAAGACAGGCATTAAATGATGAAGATATCTCTAATTCAATAGAAGATATGTTAGATGATTATGTTGATGATGAGCTAGATAAGATGGAAGAAATGAGCCCGCAGAATTGGGATTGGGAAAATATTAAACAAAATTTTGCATCCCATCTTTTGGTCGAAGTAAATCTTGAACTAGTGCAAGAGAATATTGGAATAAATGATATTACCGTAGAAAATGTAAGAGAATTTGTACTAGAAAAGGCTAAGGAGGTTTATAATTCTAGAAAATCATTATTACCATCTGATGTTATGAAAGGATTCGAAAAGTTTGTTGCTCTTAGGACTATTGATGAAAAATGGAAGGATCATCTATATGCTATGGATCAATTAAGAGAAGGTATCAATCTCAGAGCATATGGTCAAAAGAATCCCCTTTTAGAGTATAAATCAGAAGGATTCCAAATGTTTCAACAGATGATGGCTGATACATCTGAACTAACTTTACAGCGTTTATATCGAACGCAAATTCAAGGTATGAGCACTTCGCCAGAAATACCTGTAACTAAAGATCGTAATATACAGGTTCAACATGATGAGTCTACTGGTATGGGTTTTTCTGGACCATCATTAAAAGAGCAAGCAGCAGCTTCTTCTGGAATGCCGAATCAGCCAATTAATGTTGATGAGAAAATTGGCAGGAATGAAAAAATAAAACTTGTGAGTCCAAGTGGAGAACAGGTAGAGGTTAAGTATAAAAAACTACAACAATATTTAAATCAAGGATTTTCAAAGGTATAGATTATGGACAAAAAGTCAAAATGGGGATTTTCCACTAAATCGATTCATATTGGGAATGAAGAAGATAAAGAATTGGGTTCTATATCACCACCTATTCATCTGAGTTCTACATTTAAGCAGGATGGCGTAGGGAAAAATAGAGGTCATGATTATTCGCGTGTTTCAAACCCAACAAGAGAACGACTTCAAGAGAATTTAGCTGCTTTAGATAATGCAAAATATGCTATTTGTTATAGCACTGGTATGGCTGCAACTACAGCTTTATTCCAATTATTTGATTCAGGTGATCATATTATAATTTCACGAAATACTTATGGCGGTACCTATAGAATGTCAATGAATGTACTTAAACGTCAAGGAATTGAGTTTGAGTGGATTGATACCCGCGATCCAGAGAATATAAAAAAGTACCTTAAGCCAAATACGAAATTAGTTCATGTTGAAACGCCAACTAATCCCTTGTTGGAATTATGTGATTTAGAAAAAACTTCTAAAATATGTAAAAAAGCTGGTGTTTTTTTAAGTGTTGATAACTCATTTATGAGCCCTTATGGTCAAAGACCTATTGATTTTGACGTAGATGTTGTAATGCAAAGCTCAACAAAATCTCTATCTGGACACTCAGATGTTTTAGGTGGAGTATTAACAACTAATAATGAAGTTTTAGCTGAGAGGTTGCGATTTTTGTTAAAGGCAACAGGTGGAGTACCTAGCGCTTTTGATAATTGGATTCTATTAAGATCAACAAAGACATTAGCTCTTAGATATCAGAGATCATCTGACAATGCTACTGAATTAGCAAATTGGCTAGACGAGCAAAGTAATATAGATCGCGTTATTTATCCAGGACTTAGTAGTCACCCTCAACATGAAATTGCAGTAAAACAACAACGTTCACCGGAAAATAAAATAATTTTTGGGAATATGATTTCAATTGATTTAGGTAGTTTAGAATTAAGGGATAATTTTTTAAAAAATATAGAAGTTTTTACTCTTGCTGAAAGCTTAGGAGGAGTTGAAAGCCTTGTTTGTGTTCCCTATAATATGACACATGCAGCCGTTCCAGAAAAAACTAAATTAGAAATGGGGATTACAGAGACTTTGGTGCGACTTGCTGTGGGGATTGAAGATTTAACAGATCTCAAAGCAGATTTAATTAAAGGGCTTAGTAAATAATTAACTTTATTTATTTCAATAAATTATTATAAAACTGTAATTTTACACACCTGAAACAATACATGAAATAAAGTATTAGCCGCGGTGGTGGAATTGGTAGACACGCTGGTCTTAGGAACCAGTGCCTTTTGGCGTGAAGGTTCGAGTCCTTTCCGCGGCACAAAACAAGTTAATTAAATTGGAAAATCAACCTATCCCTGAAAAGAAGTCTGCTCTAAGAGTAGTAATTCATAGTTTTTTTGTAGTCCCATTTATTATTGCTATTTTTTCAGTAATAATTTTTCTGGTTGCACGTATTTTAACTGCAGAACCAAATACAGCTCAAGACTATTTAGAAGATGTTAAAATTGGCGGAACTACTAAGCGTTGGCAAGGTGCTTTCGAATTATCAAAAATATTATCCAACCCAGATATGGTTCCTAAAGACGAACGTTTTATAGCTGAAATGATCTCAACCTTTAATTATGCAGAATTCGATAGAGATGATAGAATTAGGCAATATTTAGCAATTGCTATGGGTGCTACTGGAGATATCCGATATGTAAAAACTTTGCTTAATGCTATCGATGAAACTGAATCTGAAGTTACTAAAGCATCAGTATATGCCCTTGGAAATATTGGTGATAACCGTGCGGTAAAAAAAATAATTGGATTATTAGATAATGCTGATCCTCAAATTCGTCTGCAGGCAGTAATTGCTTTAGGGAAAATTACTGACCCAATTTCTATCCCTGCATTAACACAAATGTTAAAAGATTTAGAACCTAATGTTCGTTGGGATGCAGCTATTGCATTAGCTAAGCAAAAAAATGCAGGTGGTAAAAGAATTTTATTAGACCTGTTGGATAGAAAATATTTAGATTCTTTTCCTAATATTGATGAAATAGAACAAGTCCAAGTATTGATGGTTGTTATTAATATTGTACCTTTGATTCAAGATTCTGATTTTAGAGGACCATTAGAAGAATTAATAAAAAGTGATTCAAACTTGAAGGTTAGAGAAGCTGCGAGAAATGCGTTACTAAAGTTTTAAAGATTTCCACATGTCAAATAATAAAAAAACAGCAACAATTGTCCCATCCAGCCCACCTCCGGCAGCTCTTGATAAGGCTGACATAGGATCGGAGATTTCTAGAAGATCATTATTTTCATGGTTGTCAATAGGGTGGCTAGCTTTTATTGCGGCTACTGGTGGTTTTTTCACCATGATGTTAAGATTCTTTTTCCCTAATGTTTTATTCGAGCCAGTTCAAACATTTAGAGCAGGATATCCTGATGATTATACCGTTGGCGAAGTCGATTTAAGATGGAAAGAGAAGTATGGAGTCTGGATGGTTAGAAATGATGAAGGAATTTATGCTTTATCAACTACATGTACACATTTAGGCTGTACACCTAATTGGCAACCTACCGCTAAAAAATTTAAATGTCCTTGCCATGGTAGTGGTTTTAGAATAACTGGTATACATTTTGAAGGTCCAGCTCCAAGACCATTGGAACGATTTAAAATAACATTGGCAGATGATGGCCAAATTATTATTGATAAAAACTCAAAGTATCAACAAGAAAAGGGTCAATGGACGGATCCTGAAGCGTTCTTAAAAGTATAATAACTGGAACTAAATTAACATTATGAGTGAAAAGAAAAATTTACTAGAAAAATTCGCAGACGGACAAATTTGGAAATCTATATTTAGAGGAGGTGGTGTCCCAAGGTCCCGTCGTCAGCGAATGATGGTTGTATTAAATTCAGTTTTTTTACATCTTCATCCTGTGCGTCTACCCAAGCACGCTGTTAAATTAAAATTTACTTGGTGCATGGGAGGATTATCATTTTTTATTTTTCTCATTTTAACTATTTCCGGCATTCTTTTGATGTTTTATTATAGACCAACTATTGAATATGCATATACTGATATGATGGATTTAACAGAGCAGGTACCATTTGGTATTATGCGTGAGATTCATCGTTGGGGAGCACACGCTATGGTGATAACTGTATGGCTTCATATGTTTCGAGTTTTCATGACAGGCTCATATAAGCCACCAAGAGAATTTAATTGGGCAATCGGTGTAATACTCCTAGTCTTAACTCTCCTACTTAGCTTTACAGGATATTTGCTTCCGTGGGATCAGTTAGCTATATGGGCAATTGCAGTTGGCTCTAATATGGCTGGAGCAACTCCTTTGCTTGGGGCTGAAGGGCCAGGATCAGCTTTATTAGCAATTGGAGATATTAATTTTATTACTAAGGTAAGTGATGCACGTTTTGGACTAATAGGTGGAAGATTTTTAGGAGAAGCAACTTTGCTTCGTTTTTATGTACTTCATTGTATAGGTCTCCCATTTATTATTATGATTTTTATGGCAGTACATTTTTGGAGAATTCGTAAAGATGGTGGAATTTCAACACCTGTATAATTTATATGGAATCATTTAAATCATTAATTAATTATATATCTAATCCCACTATTTTGGTAACAGCTGTGCTGTTGATTTTTCCATTTGTTTTCCCTCCTACTGAATGGTTTTATAAAATGAATAAGCGTTTAAAAATGGATAAACTATGGACGGGAAAAGGTTTATTTGTAATGACTGCTGTAACGATTGCTTTCTTTATTTTTGGACTTGGAGATTATAACTTTCAAAAAATTGTCTTAAAGCCAGATAATGTACCAATATCTGGTCTAATTCTTTTGTTAATATTTTTTACATGGTTATCGATGAGTCAAGCCTACAAAAATGATAAATTAGTTGAAGAAGGAAAATCCGTTGATGAGCATTATGATGCTCCTAATGATAAAGTTTTAGTCTGGCCAGATCTAGTTTATGTTGAACTGATTTCACTTATTCTATTTTCAGCTTTTATGCTAATATGGTCAATTGGTCTTCCTGCTCCTTTAGAGCAACCAGCAAACCCAGCAGAATCACCTAATCCTGCAAAAGCTCCATGGTATTTTTTAGGCTTACAGGAAATGCTGGTTTACTTTGATCCATGGTATGCTGGAGTGGTATTGCCTACATTTATAATTATAGGTTTAATGGCAATCCCTTACATTGATTCTGATCCAAATGGTTCAGGATACTATAGTTATAAAAATAGAAAGCTTTCTGTTTCTATATATTTATTTGGCTGGTTAATTCTGTGGAATGTGCTAATAGTTATTGGAACTTTTCTAAGAGGTCCTAACTGGGGGTTTTTTGGCCCATTTGAATATTGGGATTCTCATCGTCTTGAAGCTTTAACAAATATAAACTTATCTGAATTAGTTTATGTAAAGTGGTTAGAGATAGGACTGCCAGAATCAATTCTCTTAAGAGAAGCTCCTGGGTTAATATTAGTTTTTATTCTGGTTGCTGTTTTGCCAGTCCTACTAGCAAAAACAATCCTAAAAAAGTATTATGAAGATTTAGGGCCTTCTCGATATTCTATATTTGTTGTTCTTATGATATTTGGTGCACTTCTTCCATTAAAAATGTATTTAAGATGGCTCTTTAACCTTAAATACTTAATATCTATACCGGAGTATTTTTTCAATTTTTAAATCACATTTATATTGATGAATAATTCAAATAATCAGGAGCGTTATTATAATATTCTTAAACTGAATAAATGGTTTGCTATATCTAGCATTGTTTTTACAGCTTTTTGGGTTATTGTTTTTGCTGATGACTATAATAGGCCATGGAAGAAATACCAAATTGAATTCAGAGATATTGAAATTGAAAAAATTAAAAAAGATATTGAATCAGAAGATGTTGCGCTTCAAGATAATAGTGATTATGAAATTCTGCTTGGCGCACTTGATGAAAGTAAAAAAGATTTAGAGTTAGAAATATCAAAAGTAAATGAAATTAATTCTCAATTAAGTGTTTTAGAAGCTGAATTATATAAACATAACCAAAATTTCCAGTTCAGTAAAGCCGATATGGATGCGCAAAGATATAAATATGAAGAAGCTCTTTTTGGTTACGGTAATGCTATTGAAGAAGAAAAAAAGTATAATAAACTTAAAAAAGAGGCCGATAGTTTTTTCCTAATTGCTGAAAATACACAAATAAAAATAGATGAGCTCAATAATCAGCTAAAGCTTATTAATCAAAATATTAAAAAATATGAAGATGAGATTTTTTCAGTTACAAAAGAAAAGCAATTATTAGAACGTCAGTTGTCAAAACTTGATCCAGAATCGATGAGCTTTTCAAATAGAGTGGCAAATATTGTTAGAGACTTACCTGTAATTGATTTCATTGATCCGTATTATGATGTTAAGCAAGTAGTTGTTAATGATTTGAAAGAAGATTTAGTATATATGGGGATGCCAAAAGTAGATCGCTGCATGACTTGCCACGTTGGTATTGATAAAAAAGGTTTTGAAGATCAGCCTCAGCCATATACTACTCACCCACGTATAGATGAGTTTGTAGGAGGTAGTTCACCTCATCCAATGAGTGAGTATGGATGTACTTCTTGTCATGCAGGTCGTGGTAGAGGTACAGATTTTATTTCTTCAGGGCATATGCCAAAGGATGAGATTCAAGCGCAAGAATGGAAAGAAAAATATGGCTGGGAAGCTCTACATTATTGGGAAGATAAAATGTTTCCAGCTCAATATGCAGAAGCAGGATGTTTTAAATGTCATGGAGATAATATGCCAGTTGCTGGAGCAGAAACCTTGACATTGGGTATGGCAACATTTGAAAAAGCAGGTTGTTATTCTTGTCACTCAATGGATCGTTGGTTAGATACTCCGAAGCCAGGCCCAAGTCTTTATAAAGCAGCCTCAAAATTAGATAAAGATTGGGTTTACAGATGGATTATGGAACCAAGAGCATTTAGACATAATACATGGATGCCACATTTCTTTAAAAAAGGAAATAATAGTTCACCTGAAGATATTTTACGTTCAGAACAAGAATCTTTGGCAATGACCGAATTCATATATGAAAAATCAGAAAACTATAATTTAGCTAAAGGGATGAGTTCAGGCGATCCAGAAAATGGAGCTCTATTAGTTGCTTCCTATGGGTGCATGGGCTGCCATCAAATTGAACCTATTCAAGATGAAAACTATATTCCTTCCACTGAGATGATTCGTTTAGAGCAAGGGCCAAACCTAATTGGTCTTGGTTCAAAAACTTCAAAAAGTTGGATATATAGTTGGCTAAAGAATCCATACTCATATCATTCTGGTACGAAAATGCCTAATCTAAGATTATCTGATCAAGAAGCTAGTGACATTGCTAGTTATCTTATGAAAGACAAAAATGAAGAGTTTGATTCTGTAATAATTCCAAATGCAAACAATCAAATATTGAATGAAATTACGTCAGATTTCTTATCACAATTAAACTCAACTAGCCAAGTTGAGGCTAAGCTAAATCAAATGACTACTAAAGAAAAATTAGTTTATTCTGGAGAGAATTTAATTGGTCATTACGGATGTTACTCATGTCACAATATACAAGGATTTGAAGATAGGAAGCCTATTGGGATATCTCTTAATGCGGAAGGTAGTAAGCTAATATCAAAACTTGATTTTGGATTTTGGCATGATGAAATACCTCACACTAAGTGGGACTGGTTTTATAATAAAATAAAGGAGCCAGAAAAATTTGATCTAATTCCAAATGAAGATGGAACTGTTGCAGTTAAAGAGTTAAAACCATTGGAAAAGTCAAGAATGCCCCATTACGGATTGGAAGATAAAGAAATTAAATCTTTGGTTACTTTAATAATGGGATTAGTTAAAGATGAAATTCCAAAAAGTAAACTACCAGAAAGAACTCCTCAATTTCTTGCAGTAACTCAAGGTGAACAATTTTTTCAAACAAACAATTGTCTTGGCTGTCACAAGATTGATGGCAGGGGAGGTGCAATTTGGTCCTCAACATCAGATTGGATTAAGCAAGTTGCAGATGGATCTAATGCCGAAGACCAAAGTCTTATACAAAGTTTTAGTCCACCATTATTAAATACTCAAGGCAGGAAGACGCAGCCACAATGGTTACTAAACTGGTTCAAAAATATTTCAATGATCCGACCGCATCTACAGGCTAGGATGCCAAGTTTTAATTTTTCTGATGAGGAATGGAACACTGTAATTGCATATTTTCAATATAAAGATAATCTTCCCCTTACATATGAAGATCCACATCAATTCTCAATAAATTCATCATCTTTTCGCGCTGGTGAGAGAATCGCTGAAATGGGGGCCTGTAATAATTGTCATTTTTATGGAGAAGAGAAGCCAAAACAGGCTGCGCTAACGTGGGCACCTAATTTAGTTTTGTCTAAAGAACGACTAAGGGCCGAATGGCTTGAAGAATTTTTTACAAATCCTCAAGAAGTGATGCCGGGAACAAAAATGCCTGCACCTTATATTCCAACAGAAGAACCTAAAAATTCGGTAAGAGAAGTATGGGGTAGCGATGTAGCTAGAATTAGTTCAGATAGCACTAAATTATATTATGGACTTATAGATTGGATTTGGGGAATGGATGGGAAGAAGGATGTCTCATCTATAGTTAAAATGCATATTCAAACTAATGGATATGGTTTTATTATTGAAGAAGATGATTGGGGTGACGATGAATGGTGATAGATATAAATTATTTCAATAAAATAAAAAGCCCTACATAATTGATATAATGCAGGGCTTTTTTCGTAGTATTGTAAAAAGCTAAATTATTTTTTCTGGGGTCGCTCAAATGTAAAATTCAGAGTTGCTTTTCCACCTTTAACAGTAACATCTTGAGATAGAGTTCTTTTGTTAAACTTCTCCTGCCAAGCAATAGCTTTGTATGTACCGTCTGGTACGTTTTTAATACTAAATGAGCCATCTGTTCCTGTTACTGCAAAGTAAGGATGATCAAAAACTTGAGCGTAGCTTTTCATCCAAGGATGAACATCGCATTTAACAACAAATACACTTTCAGGCTTATTAAATGTAACCGTTTTTTCTTTTAGTGATTTTGGCATTCCAAAATTGAATTCACGATTAACTTTAGGTAAGCCATGAATATTGTGCATTGTAGCATCACTATTTAAAATTTTTAGGGGTTGACCTGCTTGTAAACCAATTACATGAGGTGAGTATACGCATCCATTTTGGTCTAAAGTGACTGGACCACTTGGTGTTTTACCGCTATATGATACTCCCTCAAGATATACGATTACATTTGCAAGGTTTCCATCAGCATCAACAATAAAAGATTCTGCTTTCACCCTTTCTCTATGTGATGCTGCACATACAGGATCAGCATCCATTCTAAGTTGTTTAGCTTTTGGTGCTTTTCCTACGTAGTTTACTTTACCTTTTACTTCACCAATTAGAAATGAGCTAAATCCAAAACTCATTATTATGATTAAATTAATTGCCTTACGCATTATTTTTCTCCTGAGATTAATAAATTTTCATTAATTAAAACTCCCAAACTTAATCTATTCTTTATTTGTATAACAATAAACTTAGTGCAGAAAAAATGAATGAAATATTTTTGTCATCATAGCTAAGCATAAGTAAATTAGGAGTCTATTATTTTATTTATTTAACCATAGTAGATTTAAATAGGAATTATTAATGAGTTCTGATCATCATAAACAAAGTTTTTGGACTAAGTATATTTGGTCTACTGATCACAAGGTTATTGGTATCCAGTATGGTATAACTTCTTTAATATGGCTTCTATTTGGTTTTGCATTGATGATGATAATGCGATATCAATTAGCATATCCTGAAAGCCCAGTTCCTTTTGTAGGTAATCTATTAGGTGATGGCGGAATTTTACCTTCTGAGATGTATAATTCATTAGGGGCAATGCACGGAACTATCATGATCTTTTTAGGTGTGGTCCCATTAGCATTTGGTGCTTTCGGAAATTATTTTGTTCCTTTGCAGATTGGTGCAATCGATATGGCTTTCCCTAAGTTAAATGCAGCATCCTACTGGATGTATTTTGTTGGTTCCGTAATAATGGCAGTTGGTTTTTTTGTTCCAGGTGGAGCAGCTAATTCTGGTTGGACATCTTATCCACCATTAGCAGATATTGCGACAACGGGACAAACGGTTTGGCTTCTTGGAATGGTGATGTTAATCACTTCTTCATTATTAGGATCGATTAATATTTTAGCAACAGTTATCCAGCTTCGCACGGAGGGAATGACATGGATGAAATTGCCAATCTTTGTTTGGACCCAATTCATCACTGCTTTCCTTTTGTTACTTGCCTTTCCACCGCTTGAGGCAGCAGGGGTCTTACAATTAATGGATAGATTAGCTGGTACAAGTTTTTTTATGCCGAGTGGATTAGTTGTCTCAGGTGAAGTTATGACAAATGCTGGTGGTGGTAGTCCACTTTTATGGCAACACTTATTTTGGTTTTTAGCACACCCTGAAGTTTATGTTTTAATTTTACCTGCATTTGGAATCATTACCGAAATCATAACGAATAATACACGCAAGCCTATTCAAGGATATAAAGCATTAGTCTATGCTATGGTCTTTTTAGGATTCATGTCTTTTGTTGTTTGGGCGCATCATATGTATCTCACTGGAATGGGAACTCAGATTGGAGCATTTTTTCAAACAACGACTATGATTATTTCTATCCCATCTGTGGTGATTTTAACAGCTTTGTTACTTTCACTGTGGGGTGGATCAATTAGATTTAATACGCCTATGCTATTTGCTTTAGGTTTTTTACCGATGTTTGGTATTGGAGGATTAACAGGTTTGCCTCTTGGTTTAGCGGCGGCGGATATTCATTTACATGATACTTATTATGTAATTGGTCACTTTCACTATGTTGTTGCACCTGGAACAATTTTTGCTCTTTTTGCTGGTATATATTATTGGTTTCCAAAAATGACAGGTAAGCGCACAAATGAGTTACTAGGTAAATTACACTTTTTCTTCTCATTTATATTTATGAATGGTGTATTTATGCCTATGTTTATTCAAGGTTTAGCTGGAGTCTCAAGACGACTCTGGGATGGTGGAGAAATCTATGCTCATGCGGCCGATGTTCTTTATCTAAATGAAGTTATGTCAATGTCAGCTTGGCTTCTTGGTCTAGCACAATTATTTTTTATTGTTAATATGATTATAAGTCTTAAAGGTAAAAAAACAGGTGAAGCTAATCCTTGGGATGCAACTACACTTGAATGGACTGATACTACTTCACCTCCGCTTGGACATGGTAATTTTGAAACGGTACCAAGTGTTTATCGTGGCCCCTATGAATATAGTGTGCCTGGCGCATCTAAAGACTTTTTACCTCAAAGTGAGAAAGGCTGATTTTATCTATGGATATTCCTTTTACCGTTAAAAATCGACCAGACACAGGATTGTATAATGGCAAGTTAGGTGTTTGGCTGTTTTTAGCATCGGAGGTTATGTTATTTGGAGGATTATTCTCTGCATACGTCTTTCTTAGAACTGGTGTTGATTCTTGGCCAGTTGGTGCAGAAATATTGAATGTGCCACTTGCTACACTTAATACAATGTTTCTTATTACATCTTCTGTTACAATGGTTATGAGTTGGGCTTCATTGAAATTAAATGATTTTAATAAATTTAAATTATATGCTGGTATAACATTATTATTAGCATGTTTTTTTCTTGTGGTCAAATATTTTGAGTATACTGCTAAATTTGACCATCATCTTTATCCTAGTACTAATAACTTTTTAGGAATTTATTTTACAATGACAGGCTTACATGTTTTACATGTAATTGGTGGTATTATTGTCATCTTTTTCTTTTGGATGCCAGGAGCTAAAATGTGGAAAAGTGACCCTGAACGTTTCACTAATCGAATTGAGATTGTAGGCCTATATTGGCATTTTGTAGATTTGGTTTGGATATTTTTATTTCCAGTGCTTTACCTATTATGAGGATTATTTAATGACACCCGAAGAAGTAAGACATCATATAAAAACGTATGTATTGGTTTTTATTGCTTTAGCTTTTTTAACTGTAGTAACAGTAGCTATATCTTACCTCGACCTTTCTGTAGGTCCTGCTGTTATTTTGGCACTAATTGTGGCGAGTATTAAAGGCTCTTTAGTTGCATGTTATTTCATGCATTTGATCGATGAAAAGGTTACAATATATTGGACTTTAATTGCAACTGTAGCCATGTTTATGGTTCTAATGTTTGTACCATTGGGAGCAATGTTAAATCATACACAGATGTAATCAAATGTCAATAAAATCATTCCATATAGTCTTTATTTTCTTATCAATAGTCATGAGCCTATGGCTTACAATATGGGGAATTATTCACTCATCAATGATAAGTATAATTTCATTATTGGTAGGTATTGCTTTAGCGATATATGGATTTCAAGTAATTAAAAAATTTAGAACCATATAATTATAATGATGAAAAAATTATTACTAGGTAGCTTTATTTATTTCACTTTTTTTCTTCCAGATATTGCATTCGCCTGCGCAACTTGCTTTGGAGATCCAAATGCAGCTGCAACCCAAGGAATGAATAAAGCAATAATTACAATGTTAGGTATTACTGGTGGTGTTTTGAGTGGTGTTGGTTCATCTATCTATATATTGAATGAACGATCAAAAAAATATTACAATTCTTTATCTGAAAAAAAGTCAATTGAGGATTAGGGCTCAGTGTTAGAAATACTGCAAAGATTAGGTCTCCCAAAAGTCTCTGCGTCAACGCAAGGCCCTGGGATTGATAATATCATTTCCCTTACACATTGGTTAATGTTAATACTATTTATTGGCTGGGGAATATTTTTTATTTATACGCTTATTAGATTCAGAGCTTCTAATAATCCTAAAGCTGATTACAAAGGAGTTAGAAATCATTATTCATCATATTTAGAAGCTACCGTTGCTATTATTGAAGTTGGTTTACTTTTTGGTTTTGCTTTCCCTATATGGGCAAGTAGAGTAAATGATATTCCGACAGGTCCTGATGTAGTAGAAATTCGTGTTGTTGGTCAACAATTTGCTTGGAATATACATTATCCTGGACCTGATGGTGTTTTTGGTACAACTTCTGTTAATCTTGTTGATGAAGCAGAAAACCCTATTGGTCTTGATCGATCAGATGATTTTGCTAAGGATGATATTTTTACTGTAAATCAACTTCACATACCTGTGAATGTACCAATAAATATCTCACTATCAACAAAGGATGTAATACATAACTTTAAGTTACCTGAATTAAGAGTTTCACAAGATGCAATCCCTGGTATGGAAATTCCAATATGGTTTGAAGCTACGATGACTTCTGAAGATTTCTTAAAAACTACTATAGGAAGTGGAAGAGAAGGTAAAGGTTTTGAGATTGCCTGCGCACAGCTTTGTGGACTAGGTCATTATCGTATGAAGGGTTTTTTAACTGTTCATGAAATGGAAGATTATCAAGCTTGGATTGATGAAGAACAAGAGTATCTTCAAGAGCAAGGTGATGATGATGACTGGGGTGATGATGAATGGTAACTCTTTGGTTGTAAAATAAATTTACTATCCCCTATTTTAATTAAACGTTATTTATAGGGTTGTTTTGCAAGTTATTATATGAATTTTTCATCAACGACTTTATTACAACGACTCTCTAAAACAACTGTATTTTTTACATTATTACTCATATTTATTGGAGCACTAGTTAAGAGTCACGAAGTTGGTTTATCTGTCCCTGATTGGCCTACTACATATGGTAAACAAATGTTTGCTTTCCCACTTTCAGAAATGGTGGGTGGAATATTTTACGAGCATGGGCATAGGATGATGGCTACTTTCGTGGGTTTTATTACATTGATTCAGGCGATACTTTTAGGTATCTCTAATAAACCAAAATGGATCATTAACATTGGTTATGGATCTTTATTACTTGTAATTATTCAGGGTATTTTTGGTGGAATAACTGTTTTATATTTTTTACCAGCACCAATTTCTATTATTCATGGAATCTTAGCGCAAACTTTTTTTCTATTTACAATATTGATAGCATATGGCCTTTCAAATGAGCGTTCAAATAGAAAAGACAGTGGTCACTTAATTCATTTAAGAAAAGTTTCTGTTGCAATTTTAATTATGATATATATTCAATTGATTTTAGGTGCGATTACACGTCATACTGCTTCAGGTATGGCAATCCCAGATTTTCCAACTATGGGTGGACAATGGATACCAACCTTTTCAGAAATAATGATTAACAATATTAATGTAATTTTATTTGATTTAGATATTGATATGGTTGAGAGATATCAAGTTATAATTCATTTTTTGCATAGACTGGGTGCCTTGATTATTAGTTTTACAATAGGATATTTTTTAATTCGTTATAAAAATTCAATTAAAAAAAATCAACTTATATATAAAACATTTATGGTTTTTTTGGTTATTTTATTCATTCAATTAACCTTAGGAATTTTTACAGTTTTGTCTGAGCGTTTACCATATATAGCAAGTTTTCATGTAGTAACAGGGGCCCTTTTGCTTGGTTTTTCTTTTTTATTTATGTTGCGAACACACCCAACTAAGCTTAGAGATTGGTAGTTATGAAACTTCAAAAAGAAAAAGCAAAGTCAGTTTTAAATATTTTTTTTGAGCTTAGTAAACCAAATATTTTGTCGTTGGTTTTGGTTGCAACATTTTTGGGTTATTACTTAGGTAATTTGGGTGTAGGCTCAGTTGAAATATTGCTTTACACTTTATTAGGAACTTCAATGACGGCATCAGGATCTGGAGCTCTAAATCATTATCTCGAAAGAGATGCTGATGCTTATATGACTAGGACAAAGAATCGACCCTTGCCTGCAAAACTTATTTCCCCAATAAAAGTTCTTATTTTTGGTATAGCTATGGTAGTTATTGGAACAGTACTATTATTAGTAAAGGTAAATATGCTTACTGGATTTCTAGCTCTTTTAACTGCTTTCCTTTATACTTTGGTCTATACTCCATTAAAAAGTATAACTTGGTTAAATACTTCTATTGGCTCAATACCCGGAGCTCTACCAATTGTTGGAGGATGGACTGCTGCAAAGGGTGAAGTTGAAACAATGGCATGGGTTTTATTTGGGATCATGTATCTTTGGCAACATCCACATTTTTATGCAATTGCGTGGATTTGTAAAGAAGATTACTCTAAAGCTAATTATAAAATGCTTCCAGTAATTGATTCAACTGGTAATAGAACTATACGCCAAATATTTTGGCATCTTATTTTAATGATACCTATATCATTATTACCTGTTTTCTTAGGTTCTATGGGAATATTTTATCTATTAGGTGTAACAGTTATAACTTGTACTTTTTTTATTTCTGCGATTCCATTGGCAAGAAATAAAACTGTTAAGAGTGCGTTAATTTTGTTAAAAGCATCTGTCTTTTACTTACCAGCTTTATTAATTATTATTATTATTGATTTGAAATTATGATAAGTAAACAAATAAGATTTTCTACCTATTTGATAATTGCAGCTTTATTATTTGCAACATTTCTTTTGAAAGATTCAGCCAAAGAAAGTTCCTTGCCACTGCTTGGTACGATACCAAAATTTAAATTTATTGACAGTGAAGAGAATCTAATTTCTCGTGATGATTTGATAGGTAAAGTTTGGGTGGCAGATTTTATTTTTACAACTTGCACAATGGCATGTCCAGTTATGACAGGTAATATGAACTTAATTCACAAGGCATTCAAAAATGATGATGAAGTTAGAATCGTTTCTATTTCCGTATACCCTGAATACGATACTCCAGAAGTTTTAAAAGAGTATGCTTCTAGATACGATGCAAATACAAATCGGTGGCATTTTTTAACTGGACCAGAAGAAGATGTAAAAGATGTGATTAAGAATGGATTTAAAATGGGTGATTATGAAGATATTATTTTTCATAGCGAGAAATTTGCATTGATTGATCAAGTAGGAAATATACGTGGGTATTATAATGGTATGAAAACCGAAGATGTTAGTACCTTGAAAAAAGATATTATTTCTTTATTAAAGCAAGGATAATAATGAATAAGGATAGTTTTTGGATTAGAATTATCTATATAGTTTCCATAATTATTTGTTCAGCCGTTGCTTTTCTGATTCTAGGTCCTCGACCAGCTGGTATGGAAGGCTCTATTGATGTTTCATCTCTACCATTCCTCAATGCATCACTTAATGCAATTACTACTGCACTATTGATTTATGGATATATTCTTATTCGGGGGAAAAAACGTCAGCATCATAAAAATGTAATGTTGGCCTCATTTGGAACTTCTGCAGCATTTTTAGTGAGCTATATTATTTATCACTGGTTTAAAGCCGGACCAAAAAAATATTTAGGCGATTACTCTGAAGTGTATTTTTTTATTCTTATCACACATATTATTTTGGCGTCAATTATTATTCCATTAGCCTTAATAACTCTTTATAGAGGGTGGTCAGAGAATCTAGTAAAACATCGTCGTATTGCAAAAATCACTTTACCTTTATGGCTTTATGTTTCAGTTACTGGTGTGGTAATATATATAATGCTATACTAAAGACGTTTTACTAGTCCACCAAATTTTTGGTTTATCTCAAATCCCAGTTTATAAAAGAGTTCTGATTTAAAGAATCCGACAGTTACATATTTGAATTTTTTGATTTTTAATCTTTGATAAAGTTCTTCAATAAGTTTTACACTTAAATATCTCCCTTGATAGTCAGGAACAATTACAATTTTTTCTAAATGAGAAACATTTTTTGAAGTTTTTTTCCAAAATACTCCTCCAATTAAAATATTTTTTTCATTAAAAATAAGAAGAAATTTGTGTGATGGCTGAAATTGCACATCCAGTTTTGATTCAATTAATAATCTATGAAAATGAGCTATTTCTTTAGGGTGAAATGCAGGTCTTATAGTGAATGATTTATTAGATGAATCTTTAATTCTTATAGATAAATCTAGTAATCCCCTATCACCAAAATCGCGTGAAATTAATTCTGCATAATCAGCGGAATCAACATGTTCGAAAACAAGACGTGTTAAAAAATACTTTTCCGCTTTTGTTAAATCTAGTTCGTCATGAATTTTATGTACATATGTTTCTAAATCTTCTTCATTAAGTGCACTGTTTTTCATTATTATCATTAGTTGATTTAATTGATTAATCAAATCAATATCTGAATCTTTAAAAACTGTCATGAGGAAAAATCGCAATCTTGTTTCAGGGTAACGATCCATAAGTGAATGAAGATTATAGTCTTTATATAAATCTAAAATTATTGAACCTCGGGCTTCATATGTAGCATTATAATTTAGATCAATCCATCGTTGATACCTCAATGATGCAAAAACTACTTCTTTACGTAATAATCCAAATTCGTTTAGATCATCAATAAATGATTGTATTCGTTTTTTAGTAAGTCCAGTATCATTGTAATCACTTTTTATGGTATTTAAAAGGGTGCAACCCTCATTTATGCCAAATGTCTCAATGACTACTGTAAATAAGATTTCCCATTCAGCCATTTTTTGAAGACCTGGAAATTGATTTTCAGTATCTATAATTAATTTATTATTTAATGCTATTAATACTTCTTCAATTTTTGTTGCTTTTTTACGACCAGAAATAGAAATAAGACGTGTTCCTGTATAATAATCAAATTCTGGGATGATTAAATTTTGAGTTGAAGAGTCTTCTATCATTCTTCTTTTCCCTGATCTTTTCCAAAATTCTAAGTATGCAGCAGAACTATTCCAGATGTAATGAAGCCACCGCATTTGCCATCGATCTTTAAAATCATTAGATGCGATTTCTAATTTTTTTCTGGTAAGGTATTGATGAACTGTTTCAGCTGGAATATATTCTTCTGAATAAATTTGATAGGAAGGCCAAAATGATCCGAAACTCTCTACAAGCTTATCTGAATTTATTTCGGCATTAAGTAGTATTAGCCAATTTGTTTCTAGTTCAAATCGTGCTTTATCTAAATTTTCATTAATATTTATAACAAAATTATATGCTTGTTTATTTTCAAGTTGTACTAATATTCGCACTACATATTTTCCATGTCCTTTACCAATTAGAGTACACCAAATCCCATCTTTAATTATATCTTTCGGTTGTATAAGATTTCCATTAGAAAAAATATAAATCGATTCGTATACAAGTGATGTTTTATCAATAACGTTCTTCAAAATTTTGTTAAGATTAGGTGGGATATTTATATCAAACTGAATCAAACTTTTTAATTTACTATCATTATTAATTACATTTTTATTGATCCAATTTTTGAATTTTTTATTCAAAATATTGAGATTTGATTTGGCCAATTTAGAAATAGAAGAAGTTTTATGCTTAAAAATCCAAAGTGTCAATTCACCTCTCACAGTAGAATAGAATTTTGGAGTATTAATGGCCAGCCTAGTAATAAAAGTAATAAGTATTTCCGCCATTTCCTTTTCAGGGTTTTTTAATTTTGAATTATAACGCAACTTTTTTAGAAAAAGCACAATTGATTTTAGGTGAGAAAAATTAAAATTATTTAAATCTAATTGAGATAATATTTTAAGATCATTTGTTTTTTTTAATAAATCAATAAACATTCCACCGCTTATGAATGGTATAAGTTTTTGAAATGCCATTTCCCAAACTTTTTTATCAGGATGATGTTTTAGCTTAATTAATTGATCTTGAATAAGTGAGGTATAATTTGGGTGTAATAGTCCGTTCTTCAGATATTTTATTGCTCTACTCACAGTACTATTATTTTTATTTAATAAGCCAATTCCTGCGTGGTGTAATAATGTTAGATTATATTCATCATTATTAAACATCTTTTCTTTCACTGAATTACTCATTTTATTAAATGGAATTTTATTTAGAAATAATGATATAGAATGATATGGCTCAAATGAGATTAATCTAAAAATAATTTCACCTGTAAAATCAATAAGTGATTTGTTGCCAATCCAAAGGCTAGGATCTCTAAATAGTTTTTCTAAATCAATTATTGAATCTTTAGTGTAATAAGTAAAATCTCCTATTATTAATAAATTCTTAGACCATTCTAATTTTAATCCTTCTTTAAGTCCATACTCTTTAATCATTTTTCCGTCCCATGAAATATCTCTACGCGTAAGGCTTTTTTCTCTCATAAGCCAATTTGGAACTCGGATTTCATAATTTGATCTTATTAAGCTAACATGGCTTTTTTCATACATTGGATCAATAACATCAGAAAAATTCTTTAATATATTTTTTCTTTTATATGTATTCTTAGCTGTTATTTCATCTTTTGATTTATCAAAATCTCTTTTGATAATTGCGTAGTTTACAATTCTCTCGTAAGGTGGTAAAAAAGTATTAATAGAGAAGACCAAGGAGCTATAATAAGTACGGATTTGTTTTGAAGACATATCATTCAGGTCAATTATTTCATTTTTCATTTCAGGATAGATAAGTACTGTATTGAATTCTTTACCATCACCTACAAGGAATACAGATTTAATTGCTTCAAAGTCTTGAAATAGATTTTCAATTTTTTGAGGTGCAATAGTTTGCCCTCGACTATTTTTATAAATTTCTTTTTTTCTATCAACGATGAAATAATGATTTTTCTTTTTTCGAAAAATATCTCCTGAATGTAACCACCCTTTATTATAGGTATTTTTAATCTCATCTTTAAAATATCCAGGAGAAACATATGAGCCACGCATTAGGAGTTCATTATCATCAGCAAGTTTAAGTTGTATTCCAGGAAGAGCTTTACCAACTGAATCCACTACATAATCATTTGGAGGAGTCATTGTAATTCCACCTGTTGCTTCTGTCATCCCATAACCGCTTAATAAAGCTATACCATTATTACGAAAAAAATTAAAAATATCTGAGTCAAGATAACCTGCTGCTGATAAACCCCATTTAAGATTTCCTCCAGTAATTGACTTTACTTTTTTTTCTATTTCTGCATTTGTTAATTTTTCTAAATCAATAGATGATTCTATTTGCTCATATATCTGAACCCAACGCTTTGGTATAGATATAAAAATAGAAGGATTACTTATTTTAAAATCTTTTAACAAGCTTTTAAACGAGGTTGATTCAGAAAATGTGTAAGTTGCTCCCCAGAAAATTGAGCCCATCATTTCAAACCATCTTCCAAAAGTATGATATAATGGCAGGTAGCAAAGAAAACTATCATCAGGTCCAACTTCAGGCATTGCCAATGCTCTAGCAAAACGCTTTGTTATGATATTAGTCTGATTGAAGATTATTCCTTTTGGATTGTCCGTAGTCCCAGAAGTATACATTATAGTACTTAACTCATTAAGATCATGTTTGGACGGTTTTTGAAAACTCTCTTTATGACACTCATTTAAAAAATTATCCCATTCTTTATTATTATTTAACTCAGTAATTAATAAGTCATGTCTTCTTTTGTTAACTTGATCAATTAATTTTTCAGCAATCGATGAATCAATAAATAAATATGATATTTCAGCATGTGATAAAATATAATCAAGATGATTTGAAGATAAATTTACAGGGATAGGAACAACTGGTATATTGTATGCTAGACATGCTAGATCAATAAGAGCACCTCTAGGCCTATTGTTTGATAAAATGCCAATAGTATGATGTTTTGTAAAATTCGATTTAAGAAAAGTGCCAATAGCTTGAATTATATGCCAACTCTTATTGTATGATAAAGCAGATATAGACTTGTTTGATATTGTTTGGAATAATGGTTTTTCCCCATATTGTTTTGCTCTTTGTTGTAAAAGTGAATATATATTAAAATTTGATTTTGTTATTAATCTTAGCAATAAATCAAACCATTCATCAATTTTATTTGAAGAAGAAATGATTTTGTTTACAGCTGGAAGATGACAAATCTCTAAAAAATCATGAATTAAGAAATTATTTTTCTCATTAAGGAGTAACTCTGCAGACTCAAATAAATTTTTTAAATTGACTTCAGATTTAAATGCACATTCAATCGTTTTTTGGATTTGTTGCATATTTAAAATTAGATAATTCAATTAATACAACCTTCATCTATATAGTTGTCCAATATTTTTGATTTCAGTAAGTTTTGAAGGTAAAGAATTAGATCTATTTCATGACTAAAAAAGTAAAATATTCTACTACTGAAGTTGCTAAGTATCTTTCTGATGCTCCAAAAGCAATCAATGCATTCATATCTGATTTAGAAGAACAGATTCAGAATTTAGCAAATATTGGTTTAGCTCTCTCGAAAGAAAGAGATATGGATAAATTGCTTGAAATGATACTTCTTGAGGCAAAACGCATAGCAAACTCAGATGGTGGAACCCTTTATATGATGACTGATGATAATCGTCTTCGTTTTGAAATTATGATGACTGATTCTCTTGGTGTTCATAATGGAGGAACATCCACTGAAAAAATACCTGAAACAATTTACCCTGTAAAATTATATGATGATGAAGGTAATGCCAATAAATCAATGGTTGCGGCATATGTTGGACTTACAGGTGAAACTGTAAATCTTCCAGATGCATATAAGGCAGAAGGATTTGATTTTACAGGAACAAAAATGTTTGATAAGAAATTCGGATATCATTCTAAATCATTTCTAACTGTACCATTAAAAAACCATGAAGATGAAATTATAGGTGTACTGCAATTATTAAATGCTCAAACTCAAAAGACTAAAAAAATAATTTCTTTTAAACCTGAAATCCAAAAAATGGTAGAAGCTCTCGCAAGTCAAGCAGCGGTAGCTATAACAAATAAAAATCTTATTAGAGATTTAGAAGCATTGTTCGAGTCCTTTATTAAGTTAATTGCATCTGCAATTGATGAAAAATCACCTTATACTGGAGGTCATTGTGCTAGAGTTCCTGAGATTACAATTATGCTTGCAGAGGCTGTAGCAGGTACAAAAGATGGACCTTTTGCTGATGTTGTTTTTTCAGAAAAAGAAATGTATGAATTAAAAATAGCAGCATGGCTTCATGATTGTGGTAAAGTTGCAACGCCTGAATTTGTTGTTGATAAATCGACTAAACTTGAAACTATTTATGATCGAGTTAATGAAGTAGAGACGCGTTTTGGAATTCTTAGGCGTGATGAGGAGATTAAACGTTTAAAAAAAGAATTAGTGATTCATAAAGATAAATCTTTATCATCTAAAGATAAGACTACAAAGCTTGATCAACTAAAGAAAGCTTTTCGTGGTAAGCTGAAACAATTAAATAATGATCTTGAGTTTGTTAAAGAATCGAACTTTGGAGGTGAATTCATGTCAGGAGAAAAAAAGGATAGAATACATGAAATTGCTAACTATAAATGGAAACCTAATGGTAAAATTCATAATTTTTTATCAGATGATGAGGTATACAATTTAACTATTCCAAGAGGAACATTGACACCTGAAGAAAGAAAGGTAATTAACGATCATATTGTTGTTACAATTAAAATGCTAGAAGAGCTTCCCTATCCTAAGCATCTTCAAAATGTTCCCGAGTTTGCTGGAGGTCATCATGAAAAACTTGATGGAACTGGATATCCAAAAGGTTTAATAAAGGATGATATGTCGGTCCAAGCTAGGATAATGGCTATTGCTGATATTTTTGAGGCGTTAACAGCTAAAGATAGGCCCTATAAAAAGGGTAAAACATTAAGTCAAGCGATGCGAATTCTTGGATTTATGAAAGATGATGCACATATTGATATAGATCTATTTGAAATTTTTGTTAAAGAAAAAATATATATGAAGTATGCTGAAGGGTTTTTAGATCCTGAACAACTTGATGAAGTTAAAATTTAATTACTTTTTTGATTAAATGACTTTTGAAATTGTATTTGTTATTGGCATAATTATATTTGCCTTTATATTATTTGTAACAGAAAAATTTAGTTTAGATGTAACAGCTTTATTAGTCCTAACAATTCTTTTATTAGGTGGTTTTTTATCGATTGATGAAGCTATATCCGGTTTTTCAAATCCAGCAGTAATAGTAATTTCACTATTATTTGTTTTAAGTCATGCTTTACAAAAAACTCGAATTCTTGAATATTTAATTGTTCGAATTAATCAAATAGTATCACGTTCCAGAACTGTAGGCTTGGGGGTATATTTATTTACAATTAGTGTGGCTAGTGCCCTAATGAATAATACTGCAATTGTAGCTATTTTTATGCCAGTAACAATTCGTTTAGCTCATAAATATCATTTAAGTCCATCAAAACTTTTGATTCCTTTAAGTTATGCTGCAATAATGGGTGGAACATTAACATTAGTTGGTACTTCAACAAATTTATTAGTTAATTCCATTTTTGTCCAAAATGGTGGAGTTAGTTTAGGTATGTTTGAATTTGCCAAATATGGCTGGATTATTTTAGTTATTGGTCTACTTTATATTCTTTTCATTGCTCCAAAAATCTTGCCATCAAGAACGGTGACTTCAAGTTTAACGCAAAGTTATCATATGGCAGGTTATTTGACTGAAATGAAAATTTTAGAAGATTCTCCATTGGTTGGTTCTACATGTCATGATCGAAATATTAGTCATAATTACGATGTTATTATTTTAGATATTCAGCGAGGTGGTAGTCTAATCTCATATAATGTCGGAGAAAGAGAGTTGCAGGTAGGAGATATTCTTTTTGTGAAAGGGTCACTTGAGAGCTTTCTTAGAATGAAAGAGGTAGAAAAAGTATCTTTACTAACTGATGAAAAATTGACCCAAAAAGAGCTTGAGCAGGAAGATAATATATTAATTGAATGCATGGTAAATGGCCAGTCTAATCTGGCAGGTCGCACACTGATGAATAGCAATTTCAGAAAACGTTTCAATGCATTCATATTAGCAATAAGACGTGATGGGTCAATTATTCGCAAGAAAATTGCACATGTCGTTATTCAAACTTATGATACTCTATTAGTATATGGGGGTCGTAGACAACTTGATAAATTAGCTAATAGTGGTGAATTCATTTTGCTGGGTGAAGTTAAAGAAAATTTAGTTAAAGTAAGTTTTTGGTGGGTCAGCGTATTATCCATAATCATGACTATTTTATTAGCTGCGTTAGGAATCCTCCCTATTCTGAAGGGTGCAATGTTAAGTGTTATTATATTAATGGTACTTGGAGTTATAACTCCAAATGAGGCTTATCAATCAATTCATTGGCAAGTTATAGTTTTAATAGCGGCTTTAATTCCTTTGGGAATAGTTATTCAAAATACTGGGACAGCAAGTTTAATTGGAGACTCAATATTAGATCTTGTTCAAAAGTTTTCTTACGCTTCACAACCATATATTTTATTAGCATTAATCTATTTTATTACAATGATATTAACTGAAGTCTCATCTAATACAGCAACTGCGATTATTATGACACCAATTGTTTTATCTATAACTTCAACTGTTGGGCTTGACCCCAGGCCATTTATTTTTAGTGTTTGTTTTGCATCTTCAGCATCATTCAGTACACCTGTTGGATATCAAACTAATTTAATGGTTTATGGGTCTGGGGGATATAAGTTTTCTGATTTCATAAAAGTTGGCATTCCACTATCAATAACTTTTTGGATAACTGCAATAATAGTCATTCCAATTATTTGGCCATTTTAGCCTTATTAAATAATAATAATACTGAGTCGTAGAAATTTTCTAGTATAAATTCAGCGCTTATGGATAAGCCTAAAAAACGCCATTCGCGTTTGCAATCATTTATTGATAATCCTTCAAAATCATTATGGTATTTGGCTATTCCAATCATTGCTGGAATGGGAATACAAACATTGTATAGTATTGTTGATATGCTATTCATTGGAAGATTAGGTGGTGATGCCATAGCAGCAGTTGCATTTAATTTTCCAATTTTCTTTTTTGTTATGGGTTTGTCATTTGGTTTGGGAAGTGGTGTAACAGCTTCTATTGCTCGATATATTGGTTCTAATGATAAAGTTAATGCTGATAATGCTGCAGAACATGCTGTTGTAATTGCGTTACTAATTAGCATAGTGCTCACATCATTAGGTTTAATTTATGGTAAAGAAATTTTATTTAAAATGGGATGCACTTTAGAAGTTCTTCCGGATGCATGGGAATATCTTAAGATCAGTTGTTATGGATTATCATTTGGTGTTTTTTCAGGGTTTTTTAGATCAATTTTGGCCGGTGAAGGGGACATGAAATTTCCAATGTATTTATTTGGGCTTGGCACAGTATTGAATATTATATTAGATCCAATTTTTATTTTCTTACTAGACTTTGGCGTATCAGGTGCGGCATGGGCAACAACGATTAGTCAAATAGTCGTTTTCATAATATTCGCATTTATGCTTTTTGTAAAAGAACATGCATATGTCCAATTTAAATTGAGAGATTTTTCTCCATCCTACAAAATTATTATGGATATTATCAAAGTAGGTGTACCAGCTTCAATTTCAATGATTGTAATGGCATTAGGTCAGTTGATTTATAATCGGATGTTGGCAACATTTTCTACAGATGCAGTAGCAGCTTATCAAGTAGGCGGTCGTATTGATATGGTTGTTTTTCTTCCTATATTTGGAATTGCTTCAGCTCTCACAACAATGGTAGGAATGTTTTTTGGGGCTAATGAAATAGAGAAAATTCGATATATTACTAAGTATGGTATATCAAGAGCAGTTATTATTACATCGATTGGTTCGATATTATTGTATATTTTTTCACCTTTAATTATTTCTGGCTTTACAAATGACTTACAGATAAAGAAGATTGCGATAGATTACCTTAGAGTTATTGCTTTTCTTTTTCCTTTTATAGCAATTGGATTAACAATTGGACGTATTTTACAGGGAATTGGATTGGGAATGCCATCTTTAATTATTACAACTATACGCGTAATTGGGGTTGCTGGCCCGTTAGCTTATTACTTTATTTTCATTCAGAACAAACCTTTAGAATGGATGTGGTACGCAATGTTCATTTCTGGAATTATAGCAACATTAATTTCAGTTATATGGTTATTATATGCATTCCGTAAATTCCTAGTAGCAAAACCATTATAGAAGGAGGTATTTTGGCGCTGCTTTCAAATAAAGAAATCTCACTGGCTTTGTCAAGC
>Ga0066836_10000113_pt1 | contig 31595 bp, 27 predicted proteins | sample ETNtaG_18_FD_71568 | JGI IMG/M metagenome (GOLD analysis project Ga0066836, IMG submission 71568) | Marine microbial and viral communities from oxygen minimum zone, Eastern Pacific Ocean - ETNP201302SV91 | ecosystem: Environmental > Aquatic > Marine > Oceanic | place: Pacific Ocean: Eastern... | reverse complement strand
CGCCGCCGAACCAACACCGGCCTCATTGGAAAACGCCGCCCGCTTAAAGCCTATCACCAACACGCCGATGAAGCCGCCCCAGGCCGCTCCCGGGTAGAAGGCGCTTTCGAAGATCGTCCCAAACGCAGCGGGAATTTCTGAAGTGTGCTTTAACAGCACCACCAAGCAGGTCAGCAGGTAAATGCCGCACATGGCCGGCACAATCTTCTCGGCGGTCAGCGCAATTCGCTTGATCCCGCCGATAATGACGAGGCCAGTGAGCACCGCCATGACCAGCCCAAACACCCAGCGGTGATCGGCCAGCCAAGGAATCGTTTCCTGCACCGCATTCAACGACTGGTTGACCTGAAACGTGTTGCCACCGCCAAACGAGCCGCCGATGCATAGGATGGCAAACAGGACAGCGAGACCCTTTCCAAACCCACCGAACCCCTTTTCGGCCAAGCCCTTGGTAAGATAAAACATCGCTCCGCCCATGACGCGACCGTCCGGCCTTGTCTCACGGTACTTTTGGCCGAGCGTACACTCGGTGAACTTTGACGACATGCCGAGGAATCCGGCGATGATCATCCAGAAAATTGCACCCGGCCCACCTAGGCTGACAGCGATGGCCACGCCGGCGATATTACCCAGGCCAACCGTCGCAGAAAGCGCAGAAGAGAGCGCTTGAAAATGACTGACCTCGCCCTCGGCATCGGGGTTGTCGTATTTGCCCCGGACGACATCGACCGCATGCTTGAAGCCGCGAAAGTTGATGAAACCCATCCGGAGAGTGAAGAAGATGGCCCCCACAACCAGCCAAGCGACCACCAGCGGAATTTCCGTGCCTGAGGACGAAGTGTAAATGGGAAAGAAAAATACTGAGGCGATCCAGCCCACCAGTGTTCCGGCCATGGCATCCACCTGATCGAACATTCCACTCTCCTTTCCCCCCTCCTGAGCAAATGCCGGGGCAACGGAAAGAGCGAACGCCATGCAGGCGGCCAAGAAATGGCGGATCACGCTCGCCGGCGTTATGCAGTTTTTTTGTCCTGAAAACGCTTCAGTAGTTTGTTTCATTTCGGTTGTTCGGGTTTGTCCAAAAAAAAGAGCCGGGGTTCAGCCCGGCCCTTTTTGCCAAAAATCATTCCTCAATGCGACCCTCACTTGAACGGGTTGAAATACCTGTCGATCAACTGTGGGCTTTTCTGGATTTCCATGATCCGCTCATGCTTGATGCTCTCGGCGTGGCCGTCAAAGTAGCCAGCGTTGATGCCAGTCTTGTGCATGGTGTGAATTTTCTCTCCCATCGCGTTGACTCCAACGGCCTGGCCATTGCGATTCCCGAACGCTGTTCCGTGCGGGTGGAAGCTAGCGTTGCGCATTGAGTGCGGATCCTCATTCAGTAAAAGGAACTTCTCGGACGGATTCCGGACAATCGAATACTTAACCCCGGGATTCACGCCGCTAGTTTGCCCGTTCATGTAACTTGTCATACTAAAGTTAACCCGCAACGCCAAGCCGATCGGCCCCGTGCTCGGACACCGGTAAACCCCGTAAACCGTCTTGTTGCGCGTGTCGGGCATCCTATTACCACGGAGGATGTCCTGGCCAGTCACGTGAGTGAAAATCGATCCCGCCTCAGCGTGGAACGCTATGTTCCGGTCGTACTTGCTCCAGTCCCTGTTTCTTTGCAATACTGCGTCGCCTGGGCCACCCCAAATCCAGTCCTCATGCCAGTTCCGGTCAGTCGAGCCTGCGAAGGGCAGATGATCATCATAATCATCCTTGTACATGTAGATGCCCAAGCCAACCTGGCGCATGTTACTGAGGCACTTGGCGGAACGCCCACTCTCCTTGGCGCTGGCCAGGGCCGGCAGCAGTAGCGAGGCCAAAATCGCGATGATGGCGATCACGACCAGCAACTCAATCAGCGTGAAACCCTGTTTTTTTTGAGAGTTAATTATCGGTTTCATTTTTTCTCATGGGCAAAACTAACGCTGTTTCCTTCAAAATGCCAACGCATTTTTAGCATAAAAAATCGCGCTACTCTCCACAAACAAGGCAATCCACCCTTGGCCGCAGCCGCACCGAATTGAAAGACATCGCTCTCAAATCGCAGGTAAGCAGTCGATTAAAGAGTGGCTCGCCCAGCCCGGCGATGATCTTGATCGCCTCCATCGCGCCGAGGCAGCCGACCGCGCCCGACACCGCGCCGATGACCGGGAAGCGCCGCTGCCAGTCGTCCGGCTTCTCCGGATAGAGGCACCGCAGGCAGCCGGTCTTGCCCGGCTTGAAGCTCGTGATGTGCGCCTCGGTCTCGTACATCGCGCACTCGACCATCGGCTTGGCCAGTCGCACACAGGCATCATTCATCGCGAAGCGCTCCTCGAACAACGGCGCGCAATCCACCACCACGTCCGCGCGCCCGACGAGTTCGGTGGCGTTGGCCTCGCTGACGTTTTCCGGCACGGCGACGATCTCGAGCCGTGGGTTCAGCGCGGTGAGTGACTCGGTTGCGATGTCGATCCGCGCTTGGCCAAGCGCATTGTGGCGCATGAGCAATTGCCGGTTCAGGTCGCTTGGCTTGAGCGTGCCGCCGTGCGCCAACACCAGCCGGCCCACCCCGGCCGCCGCCAGCTCGTACGCCACCAAGCCGCCCAAGCCGCCGACGCGACTGACCATCACCGTGGCCGCCTTGAGCCGCCGCTGTCCCTCCTCGCCGAAGCCCGCGACGGTCATTTGCCACGAGTAAACCTCGCGCTCAACATCCGTCAGCTCCGGCAGTTGTCCATCGTCAGCCATCACGTCATTTCCAAAAAGTTAGACGCGGATTCCACGGATGTTCACGGATTGAAAATTAATCCGTGGAATCCGTGTCCTTTCTCTCTCTGCGTTTAAGCACAACTTCTGTTTTCATCGCGTGCCACTTTGCCATCGGCCAAGCGGAAGTGGCAACCTGCAAGGCGTCTGGCTTCGCTTGGGCTGTGGGTGATGTGCAGAATCGTCACGCCCGTTTCGCAGTGCACGCGCTCGAGCAACCGGCACATCTCGCCGTGCAGTTCCTCGTCGAGCGCGGCCAACGGCTCGTCAAGGCACAGTACAGCCGGCGCGTGCGCCAACGCGCGGCCAAGCGCAACCCGCTGCGCCTCGCCGCCGCTGAGCTTGTCCGGCGTGCGGTCGAGCAGCCCGGTGATCCCCAGCAACTCAGCCAATTCATCGACGCGCCCGGCGATCTCCGCCTGGCCAAGCGCGCGCAGAACGAGTGCGAAGGCTAGTTGCTCCCGGACGAGCATCGTCGGGAACAGCGCGCGATCCTGCGGTACGTAGCCGACACCGCGCTCGGCCGGCGGCAGTTGGGTGACGTCGCGCCCGCCGAGGATGACCCTTCCGCCGGCGATGTTGCGCAGACCGCAGACCGCCTCAAGCAGTGTTGTTTTGCCGCAGCCGCTGCGGCCCATCAGCACGCCGTACTCGCCGGAGGCCAGCTCCAAGCTGAGGTCGCTTAACTCAAAACTGCCCTGCCGCAGCTCGATGTTCTCAAGAGTAATCATGCGAAAATCCGTTTCATACCCAGCGTCCGGGCGATGATGAACACCACGACGGCGGCACCGATCATAATGAGCGACACCGCCAGCATCCCCTCGGTGCGCCCGGCTTGCAGCTCGAGAAAGGCGCTCGTCGGCAGCACCTCAGTTTTCTGTCGAGTGGCACCTGCGAAGACGAGGATCGGCCCGAACTCGCCAAGCGCCCGCGCCCACGCCAACGTGCCGGCCGCCAGCAGACCTCCCCTGGCCTGCGGCATGATGACACGCCAAAACGCCTGCCGCCGGTTGCAGCCCAGCGTGAGGGCAACCTGCTCGAAGCGGTGCGGGATCTGGTCGAACGTCACGCGCATCGTCCGTACGGCGAAGGCGCACGCCACCATGAATTGCGCCAGCACAACCGCCGGCCACTTGTACACCACCGCGTCGCTGAGCCACTCCGGCATGTAGCGAAACAGGATGAGCAGACTCAGCCCAACGACCAGCGGCGGCAGCACGATCGGGATGTCGAGCAGCGTGTCGATGACCGGTTTGCCACGAAACTCGAACCGGCTCATCATGTAGCCGATCGGCACCGCGACCCACAGAGACAACAACGTCGTGAGCGTGCAGCTGATCAGGCTCAGCTTGATGGAAAAACGGATGTCGCGGCTCCGCAACGCCTGCACGAGCGGGTTGGGCTTGGAGAGCGAAAGTTTCGCCGGCTGCTTTGCGGCACCGGTCACTGCAAACGAAATCTGGTTTGTCGCCGTGTCGGTGATTTCGCGGACGCCATCCCACCCCGGCTCGCCCGCGTCGCTCACACGGATGAACTCGCCCCACAACAACCCGTGAGCCACGTCAGTCGTCACGGTGGCAACGTCATTCGTGACGGCGATGCCCAACACGCGCGCCTCCGGTCGCAGGGATGCCGTGATCGGCCGGCCGCTAGCGTGCGACAGCAGGACAGCTTCACCGGACGCCGCCCGGAACAGGCCGTCGCTGGCGATGTGCTGTTCGCCAAGTTGCAACCCCGCATCATTTTTGCCCTTCCGAAAAAAATAGCCCCGACTGGGCTCAACCGAGACAGTGACTTCGTCGCCGGTGTATCGCCCCTGCTTCACCATTTCCGGGCCAAGCAGCGGCCGATCGCTGTAATTCAAAAATACCAAATCGGCCAGGACCATCGCGCCGATGATGAGCAGATAGCTGCCGCCCAGCACGCCGAGGCCAATGAGGAACGGCTTGTCGGAAGCGATACGAAAACCGGATGGCTTTGAGCCGCTCATTGGCCGTTGGCCTCCCAGCTGAAGCCCAGTTGCTCGAACCGCCGACGTGATATCTGCGACGTGATGTGCTCCATCAGCCGCTTGGCCAAATGCGGGTACGGCGTAGTTTTGCTGGCGGCGATGTTTTGCACGGCGAGCGCGCGCTTGGGCTGCAGTTGCACGGCGTCGAACCGGCCCCTCAAGTGCTGGATGTTCGCCTCGTACACGAGCGCCACGTCGAGTTTCCGGCCCGCCTCCATCGTTTGCACCAGGGTGTGCGCGGTGTCGGCCATCATCTCGATGTTCTGCTGGATGGCGTCAAACTGCCCGGTCTCTCGGCACAATTCGTGGCTCAGTGCGCCGAGCGTACTCGCCTTGGGGTCAGTCGTGCCGACGCGCAGACCGCGCTTGGCCAAGTCGGCGAGCGAGCGGATGCCGCGCGGGTTGCCCTTGGTCACGAGCATCACGATGCGGGTGCTCGACACATTGAGATCCGGGCCAAACGGGTTGCCCATTTCCTCCTGCGCCATGTCTAAGTACGACGCGTCGCAGGTCAGGAACAGGTCTGGCAGCCCTTGGTCACCAGTCTGCATTTTGCCGACCAGCGTCCCGCAGCCAGCGTACACCACATCAATCTCGCAACCTTCGCGCTGCTGAAACTCGCGGATGGTTTTCTCCACCGCCTCGCGGTTCACGCCGCCGCAATCAACGCGCAACCTGGGCGTCCCGGCCCACTCGTCGCCGGGCAGCGGCTCGTAGTGGTGCCCAGCGAACACCGCCCCGCCCCGCGTCGGCGCAGCGAGGTAGCGGGCAAACTTCAGCGCCAGCGCCGGCCGCCTCGTCGTCGCCGTGACCGCCACGGAAATGTCCGCCTTGCCCGCCCCCAGCTCCGGCAACTCGACTACTCGCAGCCCAAACTGCCGCGCGACCGAGTCCCACACGAATGCCGCCTGCGTCCCGGCGTTTTCCTTCACAGCTAGCGCCGCCTCGGTCACGGTTGGGAACGAGGCCGCCTTGGCCTCATCCACGGCCGGCCAGTGGCCGGATCGCTCAAGCATTTTTTTCATCTTCTTGCCGACACCGGCAAGCGGATCGCAAATCACGAACGAGATTTTTCTCCGTAACAAGTCGTCGCAGTTGGCCACGTCCAGGCCGCTGCCCGGCTTGACGCCCAGCACCACCTTCCACGTGGCCACCTTCAGCGACTCAGCAGTCAGACCGTCGGCCCGCGCGCGCTCGGCATAAACATAGTCCGCCGGGATATAGACATCCGCCCGCGGCGACCCGCCCTCCTTGTCGAGCTTGAGCTTGTTCGCCAGCACGCCGCTGCTGCTGTACTCGAGGGACACCTTCGCGCCGGTCTCCTCCTCGAATTTCCCGGCCGCCTCCTCGACCGCCTTCTTGACTCCGGCCGCACAGTAGACGACCAACGTCTGCTTGCCATCGCCGGTATCGCGGTTGAGAAAAAACACCAGCGCCACCACCACCGCCAGGGTCAACACCAGCAACCCCGTGCCGCCTCGGCTGCCTTGCCTATATTTGTACCCTGAATCGCCCATCGTTCCTTGTTCGCGGCGGCAGACCATGCCGCCAGCCTTCCCCTGAAACAAGTTTACAAAAAGACTTGCCCGGCCACCGCGCCAGGCAATCATGTGGGCCCGCATGCCGAGCCGGGTGGAAATTCCCATTTTACAGATCGACGCTTTCGCCGACGAACCATTCACCGGCAACCCGGCCGCCGTCTGCCTCCCTGACGTCGAACCGCCGGCCGACTGGATGCAGCAGATCGCCGCCGAGATGAACCTTTCCGAGACGGCGTTCACCTGGCCAAGCGGCGATGGTTACGGGCTCCGTTGGTTCACGCCGGTCGCCGAGGTTGACCTGTGCGGGCACGCCACCCTGGCCACCGCGTTCGCGCTTTGGGAAACCGGCCGCGTGGACAGCGACGACGATATTTCATTCGCCACCCGCAGCGGCGTGCTCGAGGTCCGTCGCGAACAAGACATGATCAAAATGAATTTCCCGGCGGAACCGGCGACGAGCTGCGAGCCGCCCAACGGCTTGGCCAAGGCGCTTGGCGCAGAGATTCTGTGGTGCGGCCAAAACCGGATGGACCATCTCGTGGAGGTCGCCAACGAACAAACGTTACTCGACCTGCGGCCGGACTTCGCGAGCCTGGCCAGGCTCGACACGCGCGGCGTCATTGTCACCGCCGCCGCCGAGCGCGACAACGTTGACTTCGTTTCGCGCTTTTTCTGCCCCGTGCTTGGCATCGACGAGGATCCGGTCACCGGCTCGGCGCATTGTTGCCTCGCGCCGTTTTGGGCGGGGCGGCTTGGCCGCGACGAATTGAGCGGCTTTCAGGCATCCCAGCGCGGCGGCGTTGTCTGTTGCGAAGTGGCCTGCAACCGCGTCGAGTTGAGCGGTCGCGCCGTCAAGATTTTCTCCGGCACAATGAACGCGCCGCCAGCGGGGGCTTGACCCGCCACGGGGCGAGGCTTCACGTTGGCTCCCGCTGATGGGAACCGACACCCAACCTTCGCCCGAACAAATCGCGCAACACGTCCGGCAAAGCCTGCCCGCCGGCGGGCTCTTCGCCGGGCACCAATGGCGCGTCGCCACGCAGCCGTTTCCGCTCGACAAGAAAACCGTCCAGCAACTCGAGCAACTGGGCCGCGTGCTGCTCAAGTTTTACCAAGCCGCCAACACGATTTACCGCTGGAGCGCCGAGGGGAGGCTCCCCGCCTGGCCAAGCGCTTGGCTGGATCGCGGCAAGCCGCAGTCGATCATCGACCTGCAGCGCAGCAAAGAATTCCGCGCCGAGTTGCCGCGCGTCATCCGGCCCGACATTTTGCTCACCGACGACGGCCCGCGCATCACCGAACTGGACAGCGTGCCCGGCGGCATCGGCCTCACCGCCTGGCTCAACCGCGCCTACACCGGGGCCGGAGCCGAAGTGCTCGGCGGCGCAACTGGCATGCTCGACGGCTTCGCCGGCATTTTCGGCGACGCGGCGAACGTGCGCTTGATCGTCTCCGACGAGTCCGCCACGTACCGGCCGGAGATGGAATGGCTCGCCGGGCAGATCGATCCCGGCCGCTTCAGCGTCCACGGGCAGGATTTCGACGACGGCGATGCGGTGTACCGTTTTTTTGAATTGTTCGACCTGCCAAACGTGCCCACCGCCGAGCCGCTGTTCGCCGCCGCCGCCGATAAACGCATCAGCGTGACGCCGCCACCGAAAGCGTTCCTCGAGGAGAAGATGCTCTTCGCGCTTTTCCACAACCGCAACCTCGCCGAGACGTGGCGGCAACAGCTTGGCGACAGTTTCCAGCGCACGCTCGAGGCGCTCCTGCCGCAAACGTGGGTGATCGATCCGGCGCCGCTTCCGCCGCATGCCGCCTTCCCCGGCCTTGGCCTCACCGACTGGCAACAACTCAAGAATCTCTCGCAAAAGGAGCGCAACCTGATCCTGAAAATCTCCGGCTACTCCGAGCAGGCCTGGGGGGCGCGTGGCGTCTGGCTTGGCAGCGACCTGCCTCGCGACGAGTGGGCGGCGGCGGTGGATCAGGCGATCGAGGGCTTCGACGAGTCGCCGCGTATCCTGCAGCGTTACCACCGGCCGGCTCGCGTCAATGCCGAGTGGTTCGACTTCGAACTTGGCCAAGCGCAGGCGATGCAGGGCCGCGTGAGGCTCTGCCCGTACTACTTCGTCCACGGCGAATTTGACACGGCCAAGGCCACCCTCGGCGGCGTGCTGGCCACTATCTGTCCCGCCGACAAAAAAATCATCCACGGCATGAGCGACGCTATCCTCGCCCCCTGCGCGCTTGGCCATGCGTAATCAAGTGAGATTCCTCCTTGACCGCTTGACAACTCGCCTGGCCAGGCGAACCCTACGGGCGGCATGAAAAAGATTTTTAACTTTGCTGGACTTGTTTTTGCGGGACTGCTTCTCACCGGCTGCGCCTCCGACAAGGAATTGCGCAAACTTGAAGTGGGCTATCAGGTGCAACTCGAGGAATATGCTACCGCGCTAAAGAGCGGTGAAATCACCAAGGCCGAGCACGATAAAAAAGTCACCCAGCTCAATTCCCGCTACGGACGGCGCCGCGCCATGATGGAGCGGGACATTTACGGGAGCGGCATCAAGTCAACTGGACGCCGGCCCGCGATCAGCCAGGGCCGCCGTCGCTACTGAGCCCAAAGTCGATCGTTAAAAGGTTTTTGCTAGTGACAAGTCTCCCGCCTATCGTCGTTGGCGTGAGCCGTTTATTTTGTTCTCTACTCTTCGTTGTTGGGTTGGCTGGTGGCTTTGCCGCCGGGAAACCCAACATTGTTCTCATCATGTGCGATGACCTTGGCTGGGGGGATGTCGGGTTTAACGGTAACAAAATCATCCGCACACCGCACCTCGACGTGATGGCCAAGGCGGGGCTGAAGTTCAACCGGTTTTACGCGGCGGCGCCGGTTTGCAGCCCAACGCGCGGGAGCTGCGTCACCGGCCGGCACCCATATCGCTACGGCATTCCGTTCGCCAACACCGGCCACATGAAACCGGAGGAGTTGACTCTGGCGGAGTTGCTCAAGAAACAAGGCTACACGACGGGCCATTTCGGCAAGTGGCATCTTGGCACGCTGACAAAAACCGTGAAGGAGGCCAACCGGGGCGGCCCGCGCGGCGCGAAACATTTTTCGCCGCCGCAGGCCAACGGCTTCGACGTCTGTTTCTCAACCGAGTCCAAGGTGCCGACGTGGGATCCGCTGCTCCGGCCCAAGGGCAACAACTCCAGCAAGTGGTGGGACGCCGTCTCTGACGCTGCCGAAGCCAAGCCGTACGGCACGGCTTACTGGAACGAGCGTGGCGAGAGTGTCACCGATAACACCCGTGGCGATAACTCGCGCGTTATCATGGATCGCGCGATCCCGTTCTTCCGCGGCGCGGCCAGGCGCGGCCAGCCGTTCTTCGGCATCGTATGGTTTCACGCGCCGCACCTGCCGGTGGTCGCCGGGCCGAGGCACACGGCGATGTACGCCGGACACGCGAAATACGCGCAGCATTACTACGGCTGCATCACCGCGCTGGACGAACAGGTCGGGCGGCTGCGCGCGGAGCTGCGCGCGCTTGGCGTCGCTGATGACACGGTACTTTTTTTCTGCAGCGATAACGGGCCGGAGGGCCAAGCCAGCAGCGCGCCGGGGACAGCGGCAAACCTGAGTGGACGCAAACGCTCGCTGCTCGAGGGTGGCATTCGCGTGCCAGGAATCGTCGAGTGGCCGGGGCGCGTGAAGGCCGGTCGCACCACGGACATCCCGTGCGTCACCAGCGACTACTTGCCGACGATTCTCGACTTGCTCGAAGCCAAGCCGGTTAGCGACCGGCCGATCGATGGCATGAGTTTGGTGCCGCTGATCGACGGAAATCTAGCCAAGCGCGGCCAGCCGATCGGCTTCGAGTCGAAGGGGCAGCTTGCCTGGATCGGTGACCGGTACAAACTTTACCGCAAAGGCGGAGCGGCCAAGTTCAAGCTGTTCGATCTCGGCGCCGATCCGTCCGAGAAGAACGACTTGGCCAAGGCCAAGCCGCGCTTGGCCAAGCGCCTGGCCGGCGAGCTGGCGGCGTGGCGCGCCTCCTGCCAGGCGAGTGCAGCCGGAAAGGATTACTGACGGTGCACCGCCGCCGCCCAAAACGCCGTTGGCTGCATTGGCTGCTGCTGTTGGTGGTGCTCGATGCCGCGGTGTTTTACTGGTGGTGGAGCAACCAGGCGGAGCGGCGATACAACTCAATCATCCGCGATGCCGCGGCGGAGTTCGGTGTCGAGGACGCGCTAATCAAGGCGGTCATCTGGCAGGAGAGCCGTTTCCGGGAGGACGCGATGGGCGATGCCGGCGAGATCGGTCTGATGCAGTTGATGGAACTGGCGTCGTTCGAGTGGGCCGACGACCACGGCGTGCGCGACTTCGAGCACTCGCACGTGTACGACCCGCGCACGAACATCCTCGCCGGGACGTACTACATCAAGACGCGGCTCGACCGCTATCCTCACACCGACGATCCCCTGCCCTTCGCCTTGGCCGACTACAACGCCGGGCGCGCCCACGTGAACCGCTGGGCCAAGGATGCGGCCCGCACCAACGGCGCTGCGTTCCTGCAAAACATCGACTACCCCTCGACGCGCCGCTACATCGACCAAGTGACTCACCGGCGGGATCATTATCGGTAAAACCGGCCCGCTTGCCTGCTTGGCCAAGCTTGGGTAAACTTTGTACGTGCTGGTTGACTTCACAAAAATGAACGGGGCCGGGAACGATTTCGTGCTGATCGACAACCGCGCGCTTGGCCTCGAGTTGACATCGGAACAGATCCAAAAAATATGCCACCGCCAGCGCGGCGTCGGCGCGGACGGCGTGCTGCTGTTGCGCATGGCCAAGGGTGACGCCGACTTGGGCTGGGATTTCTTTAACCAGGACGGCAGCGAGGGGGAGATGTGCGGCAACGGCGCACGCTGCTTCGCTCGGTTTGCCCAGCGCCATCTCGACGGGCGCGAGTCGCTTTCGTTCGAGACGTTGGCTGGCGTAATCGAGGCGCGGCTCGACGGCGAAAGCGTCATCGTCAACCTCACGCCACCGCAGGATTTCCGCATCGGCGAGCGTATCAACACTTCCGCCGGTGAACTGGAGATTCACTCGGTGAACACCGGCGTGCCGCACGCGGTGTTGTTCGTCGACGACGCCGACAAGGCGATGGTCTCCGAGTTGGGCCACGAGATTCGCCATCACGAACATTACGCGCCGGCCGGCACGAATGTGAACTTCGTGCAGCTCACCGGCGACGGCTCGATCCGCGTGCGCACGTTTGAGCGCGGCGTCGGCGAGACGCTTGCGTGCGGCACCGGCGTGTCCGCGGCGGGACTGATCACCGCCAAGCTGCACGGCTGCGGCTCGCCGGTTCGCGTGCGCGTGCTCGGCGGCGACGACTTGGGTGTGGCGTTTGAGCCGGACGGCGACTCGTTCGCCAACGTGCAACTCACTGGCCCTGCGGAATTCGTTTACTCCGGCCAGATCGAAATTTGAACGGCCATCGCGCCGCCAAACATCGAAAAGCCTCAATCCATCTGCATGGTTCGGGACAGCAGTGAGGTTCGCCCGCTGAGGGACGGGGAACGGGCGACCGGGTTTCTGCTGTGCGGCGAAGGGCGTCTTCGACCTCGGGATCAGGCACGACCGGTTCCTAGACCTGAGCGGCCGTGGAACAAGAGCTCGACGCGGCAGCGGCCTTTCTCCGCGACACCCCATAGTCGTAACCCCGCTTGACCGACAAAAAAGGCCCCCGTCGCGGGAGCCGTTCTTGAAATATATTGTGCCGTTTACTTCTCGGCTTTTTTGCGCTTCAGCTCAAAGCTGAACGAGGAGAAATCTTCTACGTTGCCGGAGGCATCAACGCCGAAGACTTGAGCCTCGATGTTGTTTCCGTCGATCCTGCGAAAAGCCACGGCCATGCTTTTAGTTTCTCCCGTGTCGGACGTGCTCGACATGGTGACCATCGGCATTTCATCTTTTGGTCCCCACTTGCCGGTGCTCTTTTTGCCGTTGCTGTCGTATCCGGTTTGCTCGATCTCGCCCGTCTTCGGGTTCAATGCAATGAGGCTGTACGACTCATTGTCATCGGTTTTCAAATGGGAGGCGATCACATGATCCTTCACGACCCACTTGTAAGTCAGGGTGAGAGTTCTTCCATCGATATCCGCCTCCCAACTCCCCAGCAACCAATCGGTTTGGTTTTCGCTGATTTGGTCAGCGAGTGATGCCTGTGCCTGATGAGTGCAGGCCAAGCCCATTATTGCAAATATTGTCAGTAACTTTTTCATTGTAGTTTGTCGCCAATAAAACCTTGTGCACCGGACAACCGGTTTGGGTTACAGCGGAACGGCAACCTGACAACACATCTCGGCCCATGCAAGCGATATCACGAGTGAGTCATGCCATCGACAGCACGCGCGGGGTGATTTTGACTTTTGCGTGTCGAACACGATACTTCGGCCTCGACGTGAGCATAATGTCCAGAATTTTCAAGCGGCCCGGTGAGCGAATGGCTGAGAGGCTGGAATACGCCCCCGCCGCCGACACTATCGACACCAACGAAAAAATCCTCAAACCGCGGCGAAGATAACCGGCACGGTTCGACCCCCAAATCCCGGTGAGTTAGCCGCTACCGACTGCGACCCCTGATTCGGATATCCTCGAGCTGCGCTGTCAACCTGCCGACCAGTTCCGGCTTGGCCTGGGCCAGATCTTTTCGCTCGCCGAGGTCGCTCGACAGGTCGAACAACCGGTACGGTTTGGCGAACGGTTTGCCCTTGGGCGCCTCGCGTCCGCCGGAGCCGTTGCCGGCCACCAGCTTCCATTTACCATTTCTCAACGCGAACATGCCGCCCGCGCTGTGGTTGATCACCGGCGGACGCAGCTTGGCCCAGTCGCCGCCCCGGAACAGCGGCAGCCAGCTGAAGCTGTCCTCCGCCGCGTTGTCCGGCAACGTGGCCCCGGCAATCTCGGCGCAGGTGGCAAACAGGTCGACGTGCGCGGTGGTGCGGGCGCATTTTGAGCCGGGCTTAATCACCCCCGGCCAGCTCGCAAAAAACGGCACCCGATGGCCCGCCTCCCACACATCCGCCTTGGTGCCGCGCAGGTCGCCGTTGGCGGTGTGATGCGTTTCGTTGAAAGCCTGAATCGTCGGGTCGCTCAAGTGATCCTCCTTTTCATCAGCGCCACGACGGTGCATGAACGAGCCGTTGTCGCTCGTGAAAATCAACAGCGTGTTTTTCTCGATGCCCGCCTCGCGGATCGCCTTCATCACCTGGCCCACTGTCCAGTCCACCTGCATCACGAAATCGCCGTAAAGGCCGAGCTTCGACTTGCCGATGAAACGCGGGTGTGGCTGCACCGGCTTGTGCGGCGCGGACAGCGGGAAGTAGAGAAAAAACGGCTGATCTGTTTTGGCGCGCTGCTCGATCACGCCGGTCGCCTTGCGCGTGAGGTCGTCGAGGCAGTCATCCATCACCAGTCCGGGCTGGCGCGGGCCGCGCCGCAGGAAGCCGGGGAACTTCACCGCCGGCTGGTCGATTGTCGGCAACTCGATGATCCGGCCGTTCTCGATGTACACGTACGGCGGAAAGTCGAGCGACGCTGGGATGATGTGCGAGTGGTCGAAGCCATGCTCGTTCGGCCCGTCGGTGACCGGCTTGGCGTAGTCAATCTTTCCGTCAGCGCCCTTTTGAAAGCCAAGACCCAAGTGCCACTTGCCGACGATGCTGGTATGGTAGCCGCTTGACCGCAATATCCCGGCGACCGTCAACCGCCCCGGCTCGAGCAGCGGCGCGCTGTATCCGTTCAACACGCCGCGCTTCAGTCGCGAGCGCCAGCAGTAGCGACCGGTCAGGGCGCCGTAACGCGTGGGCGTGCAGACCGCCGACGGCGAGTGGGCGTCGGTGAACGCCATGCCTTGTTCGGCCAAGCGATTGAGATTCGGCGTCGGCACTTGCGAGCGGGCGTTGAGCGCCTGCACATCGCCGAAGCCCATGTCGTCGGCAAGCACGAACACGATGTTCGGCTTGGCGGCAACCGCCACTTGGCCAAGCGACGCTGCCAAAACCACCGCACCGATCCCGCTGGCCAAACGAGCCGCAACAACTCGATGATAATGATAAAGATTCATGAATGACGGAGAGCCTACGGACAACCAACGCGTTGGCCAAGCCAGCACACAATCGGGGAATAATCCTCAACGAACGCTGCCAGAATTGGGGAATAATCCCCAATGAACGTTCATCCAACGCTTGGCTAAAACGAATAAAATACCTTAAATAACTGATTGTAAGTAACTTAAAAATAATAACACAGGTGGCACGCACCCTGCATTACGAGTGATCAAGTGGCGAGGGGGGCTCGTCAATCTAACAAAAATCTAAAAAACTGAAAGGAAACTGATTATGAAGATTAAAACACTACTGATTCTGGGTGCCATCGGCATCGCGTTGGCAATGCCGGAGTCATTGCAGGCACAGGCGAAGCCAAAGCCGGTCAAGCCGGATGTTGGAGATGTCAAGGATGACGCCAAGGAGGGTGGCAAGGAACGCCCTAAATTCGATGTCTCAAAAATCAAGGAGCGCCTCAAGGCCGCATTCGACAAGCGCAAAAAGAAACGTGGCGACGCCAAGAAGGATGGTCTCAATGTAGGTCGCAAAAAGGGTCCCAAGGGTGGTGGTGCATTCGGGAAACTGGTTCGTGACGACGAGAAAATCCAGGAGCTGCGGGATGCCTTCAAAGCGGCCGCCAAGGAGCAACACCAAAAGACTCGGGATCTGCACAAGCAGTTGAAGGATGCCTCGGATGAGGACAAGGACGGCTTGCGCGAACAGCTGAAGGGTCTGCGCGCTGATTGGGTCGAGGGCATGAAGGGCAACCGAGAGGAAGTCCGCACCCGTCTCAAGGAGATCCGAGAGGAGTTCAAGAACAAGCGTGACGAAGTCATCGACGCCAACGACGATGACGGAGACGACGATCCGGGCGAATAAGCCCAACAAGTTAACACTTCACGGCAGGCAGCGGAAACGCTGCCTGTTTTTTTTGCCCACTTGGCCAAGCGCGTGGCCAGGCGTACACTTCCGGTTTGCAACGGCCATGCCGGACGACTTTTCAGACAGCGCACTTGTCCTGGTGGCGCACGGCTCGACGCTGAACGCCGATTCAGCAAAGCCGGCCCACCAGCATGCCGAAGAACTGCGCTCGCGCCGGTTGTTCGCCGAGGTTCGGGTGGGATTTCTCAAGCAGCAACCCGGCGTGGACGGCGTGTTGCGCGGCGTTACTGCCCGGCGCGTGTTCATCGTGCCGCTGTTCATCAGCGAGGGGTACTTCACCGGGAAGATTTTGCCGGCTGAATTTGGTTTCCGGGCAAACGATGACAAGTCGTTCGAACGCGTCCGCCAAGACGGCGGGCAGAGTCTGCACTACTGCGAACCGGTCGGCACGCATGCGAGCATGACCGCCGCGCTGCTGGCCCGCGCCGGGGGTGTCGTCGAGCAGCACCCCTTCCCCCATGCACCAAAACCGGGTGAGACAACGCTCATCATCGCCGGGCATGGCACGGCCAAAAATGAAAACTCGCGAAAGGCCATCGAGCAACAGGTGGCGTTGATCGGGGCCAGGCGCGAGTACTCCGATGTGCGGGCGGTATTTCTCGAGGAGGAGCCGCGGGTTGAGTCATGCTACGAGTTGGCGACGACGCGGAACATCGTCGTCGTGCCGTTTTTTATCAGCGACGGACTTCACTCGCGCGAGGACATTCCGATGAAATTGGGCGAGCCGGAAAAGCGGGTGCAACAACGCCTGACCGACGGGAAGCCAACTTGGGTCAACCCCACCGAGCGCCACGGCAAACGCGTCTGGTACTCGGCCAGCATCGGCACCGAGCCGTTCATCGCTGAAGTGATCCTTGAGCGCGTGCGCGAGGCAGCAGTCTGATCAGCCGATTTGGTGGCTGAACATCCCGTCGCGCAGCTTGGGCTCAAACCAGGTGCTCTTGGGCGGCATGACGCCTCCGCCGTCGGCGATGCTCATCAAGTCCTCGATGCTCGTTGAGTACAGCGAAAACGCGCAGGCGAACCCGCCACCGTCCACCAGTTTCTCCAGTTCGCCCGTGCCCCGGATGCCGCCGACGAAGGCGATGCGCTCGCTGCGGCGCGGGTCGTCGATTCCAAGCAGCGGCGCCAGGGCGTGATCCTGCAAAATGCTGACATCGAGTTGCTTGATCGGGTCGTCCGGATCGATCGAACTGACCTTGGGCCGCAGCGTGCGCCACCGGCCCCCGAGGTAGAGGCATATTTCGTGTTTGCCGCGCGGCTTGGCCAAGCCATCTTCTTCAATGTCAAATGCTTGGCCAAGCGCGCCGAGGAACGCCTCCGGCGATTGGCCGTTGAGGTCGCGCACTGCCCGGTTGTAAGCCAGGATCTGCATTTGGTTGTGAGGGAAGAGCACGGTTAAAAACAGGCCGCTTGTTCCGGAGCCGGCGCGGCGCTCCGCGACCCGCTCTGCCGCGGCGCTGCGATGATGCCCGTCGGCGATGTACAGGTTCGGGATTGCGTCGAAACGGCTCGCGATGAATTGGGCGTCCTCCCCCGATGACACCGTCCACGATGTGTGCTGCACGCCGTCGGGCGCGGTGAAGTCGTGATCCGGCTCGCCGCTGGCAATGCGCCCCAACAACTCGTCCAGCCCGGCGTCAGCCGGGTAAGTCACAAACACCGGCCCGGTCTGGGCATCTAGCGCCTCGAGGTGGGCGACGCGGTCGTCCTCCTTGGCGGGTCGCGTGAACTCGTGTTTGCGAATGGTGTTGTCGCTGTACTCAGCGCAACTCGCCACCGCCACAAGGCCAAGCTGGCTGTGTTCGCCCATGATTTGCCGGTAAAGATAATAGTGCGCCCGGTCGTCCGCACGCAGCGCGCCCTCGGCGATGAGGCGGTCGAGGTTTTCGCGGGCCTTCGCGTAGACGCGCGGGTCGGTGGGATCGGTGCCCTCGGGCAGGTCAATCTCGGGCCGGCTGACATGCAGAAAACTGCTTGGCCGCCCCTCGGCCATCTGTCGTGCCTCAGAGGTGGACATGACGTCGTACGGGAGTTCACAAATCTCGGACGCACACCCAGTAACGGGCAAAAGGGCTGGGAAGGGCTTGATGATCGCCATTGGCACGGCACGGTAAGTGAGCACTTGGCCAAGCGCGACGAAAAAACAAGATAGCCCGCTAACTAGCTGGACACAAAACAGTTGCGCTCAACTCCATCGGAGAGTGGGCCTGCGGTGAATATCTCATGCTTGCAAATGCCATTGTTCGGGAGCCTACTTTGCGCCCCATTTCCTACCTAATTAACTGATAATGAAGAATTACACTCATTCAAATCTGAGGAATATTGCCTTGGTAGGTCATGCTTCGTCCGGCAAGACCATGCTTGGCGAATGCATGCTAGCCTGCTCTGGCAACATCAACCGGCTCGGCAGCGTGACCGAGGGCACCACGGCGTCGGACTACCATAAGGCCGAGCAGGAGAGACAGTTTTCCATCCACACATCGCTGCTGCATGCCGAGTGGCTGGAGAGCCGATTCAATATCATCGACACGCCGGGCTATCTGGATTTCATCGCCGAGAGCCGCGCCGCGTTGAAGGTGTCCGATTTGGCGGTGGTGGTCGCCCACGCCACGCACGGCATCGAGATTGGCACCTCAAAGGTGTGGGACTTCGCCGAAGAGTTCGGCCTGGCCAAGGTGGTGGTCGTCAACAGCATCGACGCCGAGAACGCGCAGTACGAGCCAATCCTCGAGAATTTGAAAACCACGTTCGGAGCGCGATTCTTCCCGATCAATATTCCCATCAACCCCGGACCGGGCTACAATGAGATGTTGGATATCATCCGCAAGGCCAAGCTCACTTACAAAACAGACGGCAGTGGCAAATACGACGAAGCCAAGGCCGCCGGCGAGGAGGGCGAACAGGTGGATCAGTTGCACACCGAGTTGATCGAGCTCGTGGCCGAGTCGGACGACACGCTACTGGAGAAATTTTTCGACGAAGGCATTACCGAGGAGGAACTCCGCGGCGGGCTTCACAAGGCGTTCCAATCCCAGACGTTCATCCCGGTGTTCTTCACTTCCAGCGAGACAAATGTCGGCGTGGCACGGCTGATGGATTTCATCTCCAAATACGCCTCCTCGCCGGATGACCACATGGAGACCGTTGCTCAGAACGTCGACGGCGAAGAGGTGACCATCAGCCTCGACGACAACGAGGCCGCCGCCTTTGTCTTCAAAACCATCAACGAGTCCCACATCGGGGAGTTGTCCTTTGTCAAGGTGCTCTCCGGCACGCTCAAGTCCGGCGAGGACATCGTCAACGCCAACACCGAAGAGCCCCAGCGACTGGGCCAAATGTTCATCCTCAACGGCAAAAACCGCGACAAGGTGGAGCAGCTCAACGCCGGCGAGATCGGCGCGCTGGTCAAGCTAAAGAACACCCACACCGGCAACACCCTCACCTCCCCCAAGCGCAAGGTCACCGTGCCGCCCATCGAGTACCCAAACCCCAGCATCCACGAGGCGCTCAAGCCCAAGAACAAGGGCGATGAGGACAAGATTGCCATCGGCCTCGCGGCGTTGCACGAGGAAGATCCGTCATTCCAATATCACGTTGACTCTGAGCTGCACCAGACCGTCATCTCCGGCCAAGGCGAGCTGCACTTGCAGGTGGCTATGGAGCGGATCAAGGAACGGTTCAACATCGAGATCGAGTTGTCCGCCCCAAAAATTCCCTTCCGCGAAACCATACGGAACAACGGCGAGGCAAAGTATCGTCACAAAAAACAGAGCGGCGGCGCCGGCCAGTTCGCCGAGGTATGGTTGCGCATCGAGCCCGCACCACGCGACCATGGTGTGGAATTCACCCATTCTCTCGTCGGCCAGAATGTGGACCGCGTGTTCGTGCCCTCCGTGGAGAAAGGCGTCAACAGCGCCTGCACCGACGGCATCATCGCCGGCTACCGCGTGGTCGACGTGAAGATCGACTTTTACGACGGTAAAATGCACCCGGTGGACTCCAAGGACGTCGCCTTCCAAATCGCCGGCAGGCATGCCTTCCGCGAGGCAATCCAGTCCGCGCAACCCTGCATGCTCGAGCCCATCACCCAGATCGAGGTCAGCGTGCCCGAGGAATTCATGGGCGCCGTCATGGGCGACCTCTCCAGCCGCCGCGGCAAAATCCTGGGTATGGATGCCGAGGGGGCGTTCCAAGTCGTCCGGGCCGAGGTGCCGCAGATGGAGCTGTACCACTATTCTACCAACCTACGCTCACTCACAGGCGGCCGCGGCCTGCACGCCGAGGAATTCAGCCACTACGAGTACATGCCCCGCGAGCTCGAGAAAAAAGTGATCACCCAAAGCCAGGCCAAGGATGAAGAGTAGCCGATCAATGCGCCAGCATGTCGGAGAGGGAGGATTTGAATTTGCGGTGGCAGAGGGCGAAGAGGACGGCGGTCGGGATCACTGCGAAGGTTGACGCCGCCATCTGCACACCCTGTGGCGTTCGCTGACTGACATCGTAGAGCTTGGCCAAGGCCAGCGGCAGGGTCTGCTTGGTTTCGCTGGTCAACACCAGCATTGGGATCAGGTGTTCGTGCCAGGCGAGGATGAAATGGATGATCCCGTAACTGAGCAGCGCCGGCCACACCAGGGGCAGCACGGTCAAAAACACCCGCAACTCCGCCGCACCACAAATCCGCGCCGCCTGCAAATACTCTTCCGGCACTTGTCGAAAAACCTGCGTGAAATAAACCACGCCAAGACCGGTCACCACGCCGGGCAGCATAACGCCAAACAGCGAGTCACTCAGGTCAAGCTCGTTCACCCAGTCGAACAATGGCACGGCAAAGAGCTGCCGTGGCACAAGAATCATCGCCACGGCCAACACGAACAACAGACGCTTGCCGGAAAACGTAAACCGCGCGAAGGCGTACCCTGCCATCGCGGACAAAGCCACAGCGCCAAGCGCTTGGCCAAGCGACACGATCAGCGAGTTGCCGAGCACGGCCCAAAACGGCACCCACCTGCCCTCAAGCAACTCGGTCACATTTTGCCAGTCGTAGTTCGCCGGGAAAAACGCCTTGGCCAACGGCTGAAAAAACTCGGTGTTCGTCTTGAACATCCCCAGCGCCATCCACAGAAACGGCAGCAGCACCGCCAGCAAAAACGGGCCAAGCAGCAATAGCGACAAAATGCCAAGCCGGTTTTTGCCGCAGTCGCTCATGCCGTTCGCCTCCGTAAAAAGAAGGTAGCCCAAAGAGCCAACGTCATAAGGGGCAGCAGACTTACACTGATCGCCGACGCGGTACCGTACTCAAAGAACCTCATTTTTTGGAACACATACGTGACCGTCAACAGCCCTGCATCCGCCGTGCCGCCGGAGCCGCCGAGCAGCACGAACGCGCCGGAAAAAAGCGAGAAGCCGTCAACCACCAGATACACCGCCACGAACAACAGCACCGAACGAAGCTGCGGCAGTGTCACGTGCCAAAACTGCCTCCATCGGCTTCCGGTGGCCAAGCGTGCCGCCTCGTAGTACACGCGCGGGATGCCCTCCATCCCGGCCAGGATGAAAAACGTCATGAAGCCGGTCCAGCGCCAAACTGTCTGCAGCACCAAGCCGCTGAGAATGAAGTCCGGATCCTTCAACCAGTTGACCGGCTCAAAGCCAAGCGGCATCAAAAACAGTTGGTTGAGCAGCCCGTTGCGGCCGTGGAACACCATCAAAAACAGCACCGCCAAAACCGACGGCGGCGTCAGTGCCGGCAGCAGCAACGCGAAGGTCAGCACGGGACGCAGTCGCCGGAAGGTCGCGCGGAGCAGGTGCGCCAGCCAGAGCGCGAGCGGCACGATCACGACGACCGATGCCAGCGTGTAAACGAAGCTGTTGCGCAATGCAGTGAAGTAACGCTCGTCGTTGGCCAAAGCCTTGTAATGCGCGAAGCCGACGTATTCCGCCTGGCCAAGGCCGTTGGCGTGCAGGCTCATTTGCACACCACCAACGAGCGGAATCACCCAGAAAAGCAGCAGGAAAAACAGGAATGGCAGCAGGAAAAAAAACGGCGTCCAGCGCGCCCCTGGAGTTCGCTGGTCGGCTACGGGCATGAGTGCTCTTGGCTTACAGGCCCGGCTCGGCCGCCTCGAGCATGGTCTTCATTTTGTCAAGCACCTCGGCCGGCTTGAGCTCGCCGTAGATGAGCGACGTGAAAAAAGTTTCCTGAAACAGGAATACCGCCTTGGCGCGGCTCGGGTGGCTGACGACCTCCGGCACTTCCGGCGCGAGGCGCACCAGCAGCTCGCCGAATTTCTGGTTACTGAAGAACTCGTTCGGCTGCAGCAGCCGCTCGTCCTTCCACGCCGGCCTGTATGCCGGGAAGCTGTTACCGTCGAGGAACCGGCGTGCGTTCGACTCCTTGTCCGTGATGACAAACTCGATGAACTTCCACGCTGCGTCCTGCTGTTTGCTGGCCTTGTTGATCAACAGGCCCTGCCCGGCGAAGGTCGAGGTGCGGCGGCTCAGCCGGCCGTCCGGCAGCTTCCACGCCGGCAGCTGCATCGCGCCCCACTTGCCTTTGAGGTCGGGCGTGAACTGCTGCAACATGTCCAGCCCGTACCAGTCGGCACCCACGACCGTCAACACCTCGCCGTACTGGATGGCACTGTTGAAAAACAGCGGATCAAAAATCGACGCGCGCTCCGGCACCATGCCGACGCGGGACTCCATCTGTTTTTGCATCCAGCCCAGCACCTCGATCGCCGCCTCGCGGTCGGGGAACACCGAACCGTCCCGGCCGAACAAGTCACTGTCGCGCTGCCGCAGCAGGATGCCGAGGTACGTCGGGTCGAGCGCGATCATCGACTTGCCATGATCCTTCACGACCGTCTTGCCGACGGCGACAAACTTGTCCCACGTCGTCAACGTCGTCGGGTCGATGCCCAGTTCCTTGAAAAGATCGGCTCGGTAATAGAGCACCATCGCACTAAGAGACTGAGGGATGCCGTACGTCTTGCCCTTGTAGGCGAACAAACTTTGGCGGCTCTTGGCTATGTCCTTGTCGAGCTTGGCTTTCTTGATGCGGGCGTTGAGATCGGCGAACGGTACATCACCGCCGAGGAACGCCCCGAACAGCACCTCGTCGAGTTGTACCACATCCGGCGGGTTGATGCCGGTCTTGATCGACACCGCCAATTTCTCCGGCATCTCGCGGAACCCGAACGACTGCACCTTGGCCTCGAACGCCTTGTCCACCTTCGCCTTGTAAAGCTTGACCATACTCTCGTAATAGAGCTGGTCCTGAAAAGAACTGATCCAAATATCCAGCGGCTTGGCTTGCACCGTGCCCCCAAGCACCAAGCCAATCGTCATCAAACCTGTAATTGTGTATCGAAGTTTCATCTGTGAAATCGCGGCGGCAAAAATCCACCGAACCCCCACCAGAGTCAATGCCGTAGACGCCCATCGCGCCTCAACATTCAAATCAGCGCTTGGCCGAGCTTGATCAGACATATTTTAACTGTGCTTTTTGTAGGTGGGGCGTAACAATTCGCGGCGTTCCGATGAAACCGAGTGTACCCGAATGAAAGTATTGTGGCTCGAAAATGATCAGTTCATGATTAACACCTTAAGATTCATCGCCATTGGCGTCGGCTTGGCCGCCGCCCTCCATGACACACCCGCCAAGGAACTCAAGCTCGACGAGCTGTTTCCAAAGGATCGCCTGCTTGAAGTCAAGATCACCCTCTCCGAGGCAGACTGGGGCAAGATCCGTTACCAGCGGCGAACGCGAGAGAATGCCCTGCCGCCGAGCCGCAAGTTCGAGCCACCCCCTCCCCCTTACTCGTACGTCGAGGCTAGCGTGACAATCGACGGCGTGACCTATCCCAAGGTGGGCCTACGCAAAAAAGGCTTCCTCGGCTCGCAGGACACCACCCGCCCGTCGCTCAAGGTGAAGCTCGATTACTCGGACAAAAAGGGAAACATCGACGGCCTGCGTAATCTCACATTCAACAACAACCGACAGGACGCCAGCCTGATGAGCCAGTTCATGGGGTACGAATTTTGGGATGCCGCCGGTGCGCCCGGCTCTCGCTGCGCCTTTGCCAAAGTCACGGTCAACGGCCGCAACCTCGGCGTGTACTGCCACGTGGAGACCGTTCGCGAACCGCTGCTCAGGCGCGAGTTCGGCAGCGACAAAGGCACACTCTTCGAGGGCACCGTCGTCGATTTTTATCCGGAATGGGAAGGCAGTTTTGAACGAAAAACCGGCGACAACAAAAAAGGCCGAGCGCACCTCGTCAAGGTCATCAATGCGATGCGGGGCGGGAACGGGGAGCCGTTTTTCGGCGGCGACGTGCCGGGGCGCGCCTGGGTACCGGAGAGCGGCGCGCACGATACCGAGTGGTTCAAGCCGGCCTTCGACGACTCAAGCTGGATCACCGGCACCAACGGCGCTGGCTACGAAGTCGGCGAGGGGTTTGAAAAACTTATCACGCCCAATTTCAACTTCGTCGAGCAGATGCACTACAAGGCCACGTCGCTGTATCTGCGTTTCCCGTTCGAGATCGGCGACATCGACTCGATCAATGCCGCCAAGAACCTGCTGCTCCGGATGAAGTGCGATGACGGCTTCGTCGCCTACATCAACGGCCACGAAATCGCACGGATGAATGCGCCAGAAAAAGCGCTGTGGGACTCGCGCGCCACAAGCAGCGGCGACGACGGTGCCAACTCGACGTTCGCGGCGTTCAATATCAACAAACACCGGGACAAGCTGCACAATGGCCGCAACCTCCTTGCGATTCACGGCCTGAACATTAGCCCGGAAAGCACCGACTTCCTCATGGTAGCTGAACTGCAAACCAACGAGCATGACTACGAGGACGCGATTTGGGAGGTGATCGACGAGGAGGCGTTCTACAAATTCTGGGCACTCGAGGGGTTGCTAAGTTTTTGGGACGGCTACTCCGGCAACCGCAACAACTACTTCATCTACCTCAATCCCGGCACTGGAAAACTCCACTTCATGCCTTGGGGTGCCGATTGTTTGTTCGAAAAATACAGCCGCCTCCGGGTTGACCGCAGTTCACCACGCTCCGTTCGCCTCAAGGGCCTCGTGGCTAACAAGCTGTATCAGATCCCGGCTGTTCGGAAAAAATATGCCGCAACGATGAAGAAACTCATGGCCGAGCATTGGGACGAGGAAAAACTCCTCGCCGAGACCGAGCGGATTGAGGCCATGGTCAGGCCGCACATCAGCGACTACCAGTGGCGCGGTGTCCGCTTCGAGGCCGTCCGCGAGTTCATCCGCAACCGCCGACCGGACGTCGAGCGCGAAATCAACGGCGAAGACATGCCACTCTGGCCAAGGTAAAACGCGGGCGAACAGCCTCTAATCCAGCGCTTGGCCGGTGGTGGCGTCAAACCAAGCGGCGGCGTTCAAGTCGAAACGCAGCCCAACCTTGGCCAAGCCGCACGCGCCCGCGCCTGGCACGCGCACCACCAACTCGTGGTCGCCACACCGCACGCGCAGCAACGTCTCGTGGCCAAGCGTCTCGTAACTTTGCACCGTTCCCGTCGCGTCGCACGCACCGGCGGCGAGTGAAATATTTTCCGGGCGAATGCCCATCTCCACCTCCCCTCCCGCGTGCTTGGCCAAGTCGCCGCCCAAGCCAAACGCCAAGTTGTCGCCGCTCGCGACAAAGGCTAGGCCACCGTCGCGCTCCTCGAGTCGGCCACGGACGAAATTCATCCCCGGCGTGCCGATGAAGTCGCCGACGAACCGGTGCGCCGGCCGCCGGTACAAGTCCATCGGCGAGCCGGTTTGCATCACTTGGCCAAGGTCGAGCACACAGAGCCGTTGGCCAAGCGTCATCGCCTCGGTCTGGTCGTGTGTCACAAAAATCATCGTCGTGCCGAGCCTCCGATGCAGCTCCGCGATCTCGGCGCGCATCCCGGCGCGCATCCGCGTATCGAGATTCGAGAGCGGCTCGTCTAGCAGGAATACTTTCGGTTTGCAGACCATCGCCCGGCCAAGTGCCACGCGCTGCCGCTGCCCACCGGACAACTCCGCCGGCTTGCGGCGCAACAGGCCGGCGAGGCCCAGCACCTCCGCCGCCTCGGCGACGCGCAAGCGAATCTCCGGCTTGGCCACTTTGCGAAACTTCAAACTGAACGCCATGTTTTGCTCGACGTTTAGGTGCGGGAACAGCGCGTAATTCTGGAACACCATCGCCACGTCGCGATCCTGCGGCTTCACGCGACTGACCTCGCGATCGTCGAGAAAAATGCCGCCGCTCGTGCTTTCCTCCAACCCGGCGACGAGTCGCAGCAGGGTGGACTTGCCGCAACCCGACGGCCCTACGAGCACCATCAACTCGCCATCGGGGATCTCGAGGCTCACCCCGTCCACCGCGCGAACGGCGCCAAAAAATTTGCAGAGATTGTCGAGTCGGACACTTGCCATCAGATTACTTTTTCCGTGGGCCGACCTTTTGCAACGGCGGCGTCACCGTCAAGTCCCGCGCGATGTAGGCGACCATGTTTTGGAAGTCGCCCGGCAACAAACCGGCGAGAGCCGCCTTCATCACCAAGCCGCTCGTGTCGCTTGGGTGGACGCTGCGCTGGCCGTTGGCGTACTTGCGGAGTTGATCGAGCAAAAACCAATCCTCCTGCACATTCACCGGCGGCGACTTGATCTCCGGTTTGCCCTCGCCTTTGGCACCGTGACACGAAGCGCACCGAGTCGCGTAGTGTGCCCTGCCGATGGCGATATTGCCGCGAACAACGCGGATGTACGGCTGCGGCTTGCGCCCGGCGAAATGACGCGCCAGGGCGGCGAGCTGCGCCTCGGTCTCCACCTTCGCCATTGCCGTACCCATCAGCGCCTCGGCGCGGTTGGCCGGATTTTTGCCGCGATGCCCAGACTTGAAATTTCGTAACTGCTCCGCCAAGTACCACTCTGGCAACCCGTCGAGCACCGGCCCGCGCTGCATCTCGCGTGTGCTGTGGCAAACTATGCACGCATCAATCGTCGCCGTGTCCACTTGGCCAAGCGCGGGGGCGGCGAGCGGCGACAGCGCCTCACTTGGCCCCTGGACACACCCCACCCCAAGCCAAAGCCCCAAGGCCAAGCCGGCACATTGCCACAAAAAAAGTCGCTGCCGCTCCATCACGCTCGCCCGAATCTACCCCGCTTGGCCAAGTGCCGCGAGTCGGCAAATCTCGCGCACCGCCCCCCCTTTCCCTACGCTGGCGGCGGTGGGTTATCGAACAGCACCAACAATTGTGCTGGTCTGCGGCGCACTGGCAATCGGCTTTGCGCCGGTGTTCGCCGCGTTGGCGCTGGACGAGGGTTTTGGCCCGGCGGCGATTGGTTTTTACCGGGTGTTCTTCGCGCTGCCGTTCATGTGGTTGGTGCTGCTTGCCGCTCCGGGAAAAGCAGAAAAAAGCGCGCACACCCGCCGACCGACTGGTCTGCTGGCCCTGGCCGGATTTTTCTTTGCCATCGATCTGGTGTCGTGGCACTGGTCGATCAAATACACGACAGTGGCCAACGCCACGTTGCTGGCCAACTTCGCCTCGCTGTGGGTGACGCTGTGGGCCGGCCGCCTGTTCGGCGAGCGGATCGCCCCTAGCTTTTTCGTCGCGCTTGGCCTTGCGTTTGTCGGCGGTGCAATTCTGATGGGCGCCAGTTTTCGATTAAAACCCGAGCGACTGTTCGGCGACGGCCTCTCGCTGCTCACCGCCATTTCGTACGGCTCGTACATGCTCACGGTGAAAAAACTGCGCGAGACATGTTCACCGCAGGAGATCATGGCCTGGTCGGGGCTGTTTGCCGTGCCGCTGATGCTCGCCGCCGCGCTGGCCAGCGGCGAGACGATGGGGACGACGCAGCTCAACGGTTGGCTGGTGTTACTCGGCCTGGCGCTGGTCAGCCACTTCGCCGGGCAGGGGCTGATCGTGTACGCCTTCGGCCACCTGCCGGCGTCGCTCACATCGCTGAATCTGCTGCTCCAGCCGGTGTTCGCGGCGTCGCTGGGCTGGGTGCTGCTTGACCAGGCGCTGAGCGGGCAGCAACTGCTCGGGGCGGCGATCGTGCTTGGGGCGTTGTTCTTCGCAAATCGTCCGGCCAAGGCCAAATAATTTTGTACCGCTTGGCCAAGCGTGGCAGCCTCCCGACCGCATGGATGAGTTTGCCCAAACAGATGCCGACATGCCGCTCGACGCGCCGGGCCGCCGCCGGCTGCCGGTGCTGCTGCGCCGCGCGTGGTACGGCTTGAACCAGGCGTTCCGCCGGCGCATCGCCGGGATGGGGCTGACGCCGGACCAGTTCACCGTCATCCGCACGCTGCTCGAGGCCGAGCCGGACAGGCTGACCCAAAAGGCGCTGGCCAACGCGATGAGCAGCGACCCCAACACCATCGCCTCGCTGCTCGAGCGCATGGAAGCCAACGGCTTGGTGGAACGCCGGCCTCACGAAAAAGACCGGCGCGCCAACCGGGTGGAGTTGCTACCGGTGGCCAGGGAAAAATACGAAGCCATCCGCGACGAGGCGATCGGCCTGCAGTCGCACGTGCTGGAGCAATTGGCGGAAGCCGAGCGGAGAAAATTCCTCAAACAACTCGAAACCGTCGCCGAAGCCTGCCGCGACCTCTCTAAACCGCAACGGTAAGCGGGGAGAAATCCTAAACAGCCGACTTCGGCGTGGACGTTGATTAATGAAGCAACATGTTTGAGCTTGGCTGCGGGACGGAGGTTGCCTACTTTCCCAGCCATGATTCACCTTTTTCGCATCCCATCGAGCTTGGCCATCACGGCCGCTTTCTCCATTTCCTCGCTTGGTCAGGCGGACGATGTCGAACTGACCGGCAGGCCGTACATCGACATGAACTACGGCCCGTACCTCAGCGCCTCAATCGAGGCCGCCCCGGGCAACATCGCCTACAAGGGCATCGCAATCCGGCTCGACGACGGGCCGGGCGGCGTGTCCAAGGGCAGCGAGTTTGTGGTGTTCGAGACCGACACGCTGCGGATGGCGGCGGCGTGGAGCGGCGACAAATTCATCGATTGGCGCAGCATCGTTTACGACGGCAGCCACGGCACGCACCCGAAGCTCGTCGGCGAACGGCTCTTCATCAACCCGGTCGCTCCCGGTTGGGCCAGGCCGGGCACGGATCAATTTGAGGATCCGCGCCTGCGCGGCCTCGACAACAAACCGTACGGCCCGCTCCCCCGGGACTGGGGCCAATGGCGCGGACTGTTCCTGCACAATGACCGTGTAATCCTCTATTACAAAATCGGGGGCGTCCGTATTTTCGAGTCGCCGTCCCTTACGAAACTGTTGTCCGGCCAAAAGGTGGTCATTCGCAATATTAACATCGCCAAACGTGATACGGAGCTCGTTTTGCAGGTCGCCCATGTTGCTGGTTCTGAACCAAAACTAAGGACGGTTGATCATCAAAAAATCGCCGTTTACGACAACCAGTTAACCGTGGGAGTAGTCGGTGGTACGGAGGAAACAAAATTTGAGCCCACCGCCGAAGGCCACCTGCGACTGCGGATCCCTCCCGGCGAACCCGTTACTCTCAAACTTTTTTCGTCCCGCATCAAGGAGGGTTTTATGGGGATGTTCGGGTCAATGATGATCCAAAACAGCAAACCGGAAAATCTTGTCGCTTTGGTGCAGTCCGACCGTGAACGGCGCTGGCCTGAGTCGATGAAAACCAAGCCGCGCCGCATGGGTAAACCGGGCGCGTTCGTGACCGAGGTCATCACCTCGCCGGACAAAAACCCGTATCGCTCGTGGATGCGCCTGGGCGGGTTCGACTTTTTCGAGGGCGGCGATCGCGCGGCAGTCTGCACGTGGATGGGCGATGTCTGGCTCGTTGATGGCATCAACAGCAAGCCGCAGGAGTTCACCTGGACGCGCATCGCCACCGGCATGTTTCAGCCGCTTGGTCTGAAAATCGTCGAGGGCAAAATCTTCGTCACCTGCCGCGACCAAATCACGCAGTTGGTCGACACCAACGATGACGGCGAGACCGACTACTACAGGGCGTTCAACCACGATGCGCAGGTGACCGAGCATTTCCACGAGTTCGCGATGGGGTTGCAGACCGACGCCCACGGGAATTTCTACTACACCAAGGCCGCTCGCCACGCCAAGACGGCGTTGGTGCCGCAGCACGGAACACTGCTCAGGGTGTCACCGGACGGCAAAACCACCGAGATTATCGCCAGCGGTTTCCGCGCGCCGAACGGCGTGTGTGTAAATCCGGACGGCACATTTTACGTGAGCGACCAGGAGGGCCACTGGACGCCGAAGAACGAAATCAACCTCATCGAGAAGGGCAAATTTTACGGCAACCTCATGGGCTACCACCGAGGCTTGACCGAGGCCGACATCACCTCGCCAATGGTGTGGATGCACAACGACTTCGACCGCTCCCCCGCCGAGCAGCTTTGGGTGAACAGCGACAAGTGGGGCGGACTCGGCAGCCAACTCATCAACATCTCCTACGGCACCGGTTACGTGTACGTGGTGATGGAGGAAAAAGTGAACGGCCGTGTCCAAGGCGGAGTGGTTCGCATCCCGGACTTTGATTTCCCGACCGGCGTAATGCGCGGCCGCTTCCACCCCGGCGACGGCCAACTCTACGCCTGCGGCCTCTTCGGCTGGGCCGGCAACAAGACTCGGCCGGGTGGTTTCTACCGCCTCAAGCACACCGGCAAACCGGTGCACCTCCCAGTGGCCATCCACGCGACGAAGAACGGCATCTCGCTGACGTTCACGAACGCGCTCGACGCGAAGACTGCCGCCGATCCGGAGAGCTATTCCGTCCATCGCTGGGGCTACAAGCGCACGCGCAACTACGGTTCGCGCGACTACAAAGCCGATGGCAGCCAAGGCCGCGATCGCGTCGAGGTGACCGGAGCGAAGCTGTCTGCCGACAAGAAATCCGTCCTGCTGCAAATCGACGACATGAAGCCAACCATGCAGATGCAGATCGAATACAAAATCGACGCGAAGGATGGTGCCTACCTCTCCCACCGTATCCAAAACACCATCCACGCCATCGGCAACAACGGCCCCTTCGCCCGGGAATAAAGCCGCGCTTGGCCAAGCGCTTGACGCCGGGAAGCCGGGGCCGTTATGGTTTTCGGCCATGAGGGAAGGCTTGAAGGCAAATAATTTCCTAGTTCCGATGGTCGTCGAGCAGACGGGCCGCGGTGAGCGCGGGTACGACATCTACTCGCGGCTGCTGGTGGATCGCATCGTGTTCATCGGCACGCCGATCGATGACACGATTTCGAATCTAGTGATTGCGCAGTTGTTGTTCCTGCAAATGCAGGATCCGAAGAAGGACATTCACCTGTACATCAACTCACCGGGCGGCAGCATCACCGCCGGGCTGGCGGTGTACGACACGATGCAATTTCTGACCTGCGACGTGAACACGTACTGCATCGGCCAAGCGGCCAGCATGGGCGCCGTGCTGCTCGCCGCCGGCACCAAGGGCAAGCGCCACGCCCTGCCCAACGCGCGCATCATGATCCACCAGCCGTGGGGCGGCGCGCAGGGCAACGCCTCCGACATCGAGATTCAGGCGGCGGAGATCCTGCGGCTCAAGGACAGCATCAACAAAATCCTCGCCGAGCACACCGGCAAAAAAGTCAAACAGATCGTCACCGACTCGGACCGCGACCATTTCATGTCGTCGGAGGAAGCGAAGAAGTACGGTCTCGTGGACGAGGTGGTGAAGTCGCGCAAGGACGTTGCCAGCCTCAAAGACAAGAAAAAGAAGAAATAATTCAAGCATCCATGGCACGCCCCAACCAGATCACCCTTTGCAGCTTCTGCGGGAAATCCCATTCGGAAGTCCGCAAGCTGATTGCCGGGCCGGGCGTGTACATTTGCGACAACTGCATCCTCGTCTGCAAGAACGTCCTCGACAAGGAACTGCAGGCTGAGGAGAAGAAAAAGGCGATCAAGCTCAACGTCCCTAAGCCCAAGCAGATCAAGGCGGCGCTGGACGAGCACTGCATCGGCCAGGATAAAGCCAAGAAGGCGCTGGCCGTCGCGGTGCACAACCACTACAAGCGCATCCAGTCCGGCCTCACCGTCAAGACCAAGGGCGACAACAAGATCATCACCACTAACACCGGCGACGGCGACGACATCGAGATTGAGATTGAGAAGAGCAACA
>Ga0066836_10000111_pt1 | contig 31885 bp, 24 predicted proteins | sample ETNtaG_18_FD_71568 | JGI IMG/M metagenome (GOLD analysis project Ga0066836, IMG submission 71568) | Marine microbial and viral communities from oxygen minimum zone, Eastern Pacific Ocean - ETNP201302SV91 | ecosystem: Environmental > Aquatic > Marine > Oceanic | place: Pacific Ocean: Eastern... | reverse complement strand
TGTAGAATAAGCTGCCGAGAGTCTCTTTGGAAGTGTTTCAGCCTCTAGAATGATGAATACAAGGAATATGAATACAGTGAACATCATTGATAGGAAGTTGGTGATTTCTCCGAACGTAGACATCAATAAACTATCAATCGCTTCACTGTTTATCGAATCTGAAAGTCCAGCGAATGTAATTGTAATCCCTGCCCTTTCCAATTCATCATCCCAATATTCGATTTTTTCGTGTAATTTATCTGTATATTCTGGAATTCCATCTGCAAATTTAGTGATGTCTTGATACAACCACCAACCTATTATGCCAATAATTGCCCCCAATGCTGCCACTACGAAGGCATATGCTGCAAATAGTGGTACTCCTCGATCGTTTAACCAATGCGCACCTGGTGCTAATAGAAAGAAAATCAGTACTGCAAGAATGAATGGTTCAATTACTACTCGGAGATGAAGAAGTGCTAGAACTCCAAGTGCTAGTAAAATTGCTGCATGAGATGCAGTACGCAGTCGGTTTTCAAATTGATCGGATAATTCACTCATGTAGCCGCAGGCTATACTATTGCCCTTTGAATTCACTCCCTTCCATCTGATTTGATGCAAGGATTTGTCGACTACTATTCAAAAGCCACCCATTCATTGTTGGATTGGTCCCACCAGTCTACACTATCGTCAGGCCGTTGCCGCCAATGTATTCCTTGGTCGTCAACATAGGTCGGCATTCCTTCACTATCCGGTGCTAAATTTTCAGCCCACAAATCATCTTGTTCTTCTTGTTGTTCACGACCCATTATTCCTGCCACGATGATACCCATAATGATGGCAATTAGGAACCCTCCTGCGCCTACAACTGCAATAGTTGCAGATAAACTCATGAAGAGCGGTGTTGGCTCATAATCACTACCTGCGGATACCTCTGGCCACCTTGCTGAATCACCACTTGCATTCTTGACCTCAAGACTTGCATCATCAGAAGGCGGCAATCTTACTATGTTGAGCGCTTCTGTAGTGCTTCGACCTTGTGGACTGATGAGAGTTGCACGGATTTTATGAACGCCTGGTGCCCACATTGCACAATCAACTAAAACTAAATCTTCGTATTCTGTATTTGCTTGACCGGGATCAATAACTTCCCATTCAATTTCCATTTCTTGAATCATTGTATCTTGTGTTCCATTAATCATTAATTGACAGGGTGTACCAACTTCTGAGTTTGCACCGACAATTTCAACAACAAATGATGGTGGGGGGTGGATATTGATTTTGAAGGATAATTCAGCCGTTGCAACCATACCTAGTCCATTGACATAGTTTTCAATGATAGTATATTCACCTGCAGGCCATTTACTACAATCCAGTGGCGTTTCATATTCTCCAACCAACCACGGAACTCCTTGGATGGATATCATTCCCATTTCATCATAATGAGCTCCGACCAAGTCGGTTGAGATACGATGAACCCAGCATGTGTCTCCAGTGAAGATGAACTCTTCAGCCTCAAGTTCCATTGATAATTGTGGGGGTGTCAAACTAGCAACCAAAGAGTGGTCTCCTAAATCTTCATCATGTACAACCATTCCAGAATCCACATCCCAGACCCTGAATTGGATGGTGTAATCTGAATCAGACCATGCTTTTACAGTAATATTCACTTGGTGAGTAGTTCCAGATTCTAAGGTAGTATTGTCCCAAAATGAGATGGAAATATCTTCTGTTGAAGCAATAACTTCAATGGCTATTATTGCATTGCCAGCACTGGTTCCGATTGAAGCAACAACACGGACGATGTCAAAATCTCCATCACTATCTTCGTCTAGATGGTCGGCACGAGCATCATAAATTACGATGTGACTTTGGTCTTGAGCAATAGCCATACTCGAAATCATAGGGAATATGCATGCTGCGAATAACAATGCAAACATTTTCTCACGCATTTGCATCACCTCCCTCAGTATTTAGAATTTCATCAAAATCATCGGAACCAATTTCATCACGCTTTGAGTATCTCATTGTGAAGACTGTAATTAAGAAAATTAGCATCGGCCAAGCAAATGTAATCAAACTTGAAGTAGGTTCTGAACCCATTAGAGCAAGTTGGCTGCGTGCATAACCATACTCATCAGAATAACCATCACCATCACCATCGGGGCACCCTTGGATGTCGATGGTTGAACGCCCAGATATTGTTTTGCAATCATCACGTATTTTTCCAATCGGATTGTCTCCAAACCCATCACCATCAATGTCGGACCATTGTACGCGATTTGTTGGAAAGGCATCACCCCAACCATCTGGGGAAGCAGGCCATTCTTCATCGGCATCAGAATAACCATCTCCGTCTGTGTCTGGACATCCTTTACGATCAATCATTGAGACTCCACGACTGACTGGAGAATAAGGACACGCATCCGGTTGATGCCCATCAGCATTATCTCCATATCCATCCATGTCACTATCCATCCACTGAGTGGCATCATGTGAAAATCGGTCACCTTGATCAGAGAACCCATCGCCATCAGTATCTGTACATCCAAATCTGTCGCCTGAACTAGTTCCTGGAACATAGCGGCAACTATCTGCTTCAAACCCTATTGGCTCGTCACCAAATCCATCTCCATCAGAGTCTTCCCATTGTGTTGGTTCATCAGGAAATGCATCTGCTCCAGATGGTGCAGGGTGGGGCAACCAACCTAATCCAATATTTGGGTCACTCGCTCCATCTCCATCTCGGTCAGGACAGCCCCAGCGATCATAGGTACTTGACCCAGGTGTAGCTGGGCATGAATCAGGTTCCCACGATGATGTGCTTTGATTGTCGCCAAAACCATCACCATCAACATCATGCCATTGAGTGAAACATAGGGGTCCACAATCTGCAGTAGGTCCCCCTGGGAATGCATCAGCAAATCCATTTGGATGCGCAGGCCAATCAGAACTAGGGTTTGACCAACCATCCCCATCAAAATCAGGACAACCAAATCGGTCATTTTCTGAAGAACCGGGGGTTTGTTGGCAATAATCAGCACGATTGCCACTAGCGTTATCTCCGAAACCATCTCTATCAAAATCAGCCCACTGAGTGGGGTCGTTTGTGAAATTATCCGCTTGATAGGCGCCAGCTACGTCTTCTTCCTTATTGTCTCCATATCCATCATCATCTGAGTCCCACCACTGGGTGGGATTGTATGGAAAAGCATCGGGATTACGGCCACTTTGATTATCTCCCCAACCATCTAAATCACGATCTGAGTGTTGTGTTTCATCAAATTCAAATGCATCGGCATCATCAAATTCTGACGTCCAATTTTCATCTGGATTCGACCAACCATCATAATCAGTATCAGGACAGCCAATTCGATCATTCATTGATTCCCCGAATGTTGCAGGGCAATAGTCAGGAGTTGTTGCACCTTCAAAGAATATACCAATTCCGATTGCCTCATGGGAATCATTCCAATCGGTATTGTGCCAATTGTCTCCATATCCATCTAAGTCATAGTCTCCCCATTGGGTTGCATCTTCCCAAAAAGCATCGGCTCCATGTTCAATTTTCCACACAGGCCCCCATTCTCCCCAATTATCTGGGTCAGACCAACCATCGTTGTCGCGATCTGGGCAACCTAGGCGATCTTCGATCGAGTCACCCCATTCAAGGGCACAACTATCTGGATTGATTCCATTCCCATTATCACCAAATCCATCTTGATCTTGGTCAGCCCATTGAGTGGGTTCGTTGGGAAAAAGATCTCCAGAATCGGACCAGCCATCACCATCTGCATCAACGCATCCCGTATAATCTTCAGTTGATGTGCCTGCAATCTGTGGGCAGTCATCATCGTCATCGAAATGACCATCAAAATCTGTATCTCGCTCATCCTTGTCAATATTGACAGCAACACTGTAATCGAAATCATCTGAGAACCAAGAGTCCTCTGAGATGATTTCTATGTACACAAATCCAGGTGGCCCTGAATGGCTGATGTAGTATGTAGCGCTGCTGTATGTGGTGTGGGTTCCACCATCTTGGGTTTGGTTATCCCAATAGAGTTTGATTCGAGGCTCACAGCCACCGTCCCAAGCAGTACAAGAAATACTCACTGCGAAACCTACTGTATCGCCGTTAACCACTGCGACCTTCATGAAATCACGGCGATCACCGTCATAGTTGACCGAGCCACTAGCAGATGTCCCGTCGTTAATTTGATCTGCACCTGCAATCGAATCGTTTGCCTCAGCACTAACGACGGGAATCATGGCGAATAATACCACGATTAAAACAGTGCGAACGGCATTGGCTCGGACAAGATTGGTAAGGCCCATCAAATACCGTAGGCACCCGTATATGTAATATTATTACCCCTTAGTATAATTGGTGTTGATTTGCCAATATTGATGAAATTAAAGTTCAGTATTTTCATCAGGTCCCCATTCGGAACGAGTTCGATTGAGACCAATTCTTTTTGCAAAAAGGAATCGGAAATTGAGGAATCCATCTCCCCATGTATTGATTTCAGCATCACCGACTCTGATTCGATAAGGAACACTAACTTCAACAGCCTTTTTCCGGCCAAAACATCGGCGTGCATTGATTTTCATTTCTTCAGATAATGGCATTCCATCGTGAGTAGGGCGCATCTTTGGATTTTCCATAATTTCTTTTCTGAAAACCCACATACCACTCTGTGAGTCATGTATTCCATACCAGAATAGCATTCGTGCAGTGAAAGAAAGGCCCCAGTTCCCAAAACCATGCAATCCGGACATGGCACCTTTCTCTGCTCTCCGAAGTCGATCACAAGTGATGAATTTCAAATCTTCTTCGACAAGTTTCCGCACAAGTCCTGGAACTTCTTCACCAGGATATGTACAATCGGCATCTAGAGTAACAATAATGTCTCCAGGTGCGATTGCAAACCCGGTTCTATATGCTCTCCCGTACCCTTTCCGGGGTTCCATTACAACCCAAGCACCTTCTTCGGCAGCAAGTTCCCTGGTTCGGTCTGAAGAATTACCATCGACAATCAAGAAATCGAGTTTTTCACACCAACCATCATTTGGAATAGAACGGATTGTATCTACAATAGCCGCTTCTTCATTTCGTGTCGGAATGACGACAGTCACGTGAACTGGAAGTATGTCTGACATGTTGCTCCCCTTTGTCCGAGAGCAATGGGTGTTTTGAATGCAACCATAGGTAGCGCGTGGTGGATTCCTTCAAAATAGAGGGCCCTACAGGCTCAAGTGGTTACAACCATGCACATTGCGATGTTATCTGGTGAATACCCTCCCAGGTGGGGTGGAATGGGTTCTACAGTATTCCATCTTTCAGGCGCGTTGGTTCGAATGGGTCATCGAGTAACAGTCATCACTCGTAGAGACAAAAATGCTCAACGAAATCCAAAAATAATTCCAGAGCAGGAAGGTGTAAATGTTCGCCATGTCAAATGGTTACCCCTTCCAATGGCATTCACAGTGTCTTATGGAAAATCGGCCCTTCGGGAGTTGTTGAGAGTACATGAAAAAGATCCAGTAGATGCAGTTCACGTCCATGCCCCGATGATTAGTTGGACAGAAAAGCAGTATAGTTTGGTCAAGGAGAAAGTAGGTCCAGTAATCACTAGTCTCCATGGGTCTTGGCTGGGAGAGAGAGATGGTATGATTCGTGCTGCGAAGCACGGTGAATCTGCAACTTGGAAGAACCCAAATGACCTTGCTATTCTTTTATCCGGAAAGCATTATGCAAAATATGAGCGTGCTGCAGTTCGAGCCTCATCAATTTGTGTTGCAAATTCTGAAGCAACAAAAAAGGATTTTCAGTCAAGATATGACCCACTTGAAGGATGGCGTTGTGAAGTAGTCCGATGGGGTGTTGATACAGATATGTTTGTACCTTTAGATCGTGACCACGAGGATACTATGCTGGCACATGAGAAAATTCGAATGCGCTACGGGGAACCCGATGAAAAATCTCTAGCCGGTGAAAGTGATACAAAAACACCGCTAATTTTAGCAGTTGGGAGACTAGTTGCCCGAAAAGGATTCAGAACATTATTGAAATCAATGCCTGGAGTATTGAATAAGCATCCAGGCGCTCACTTGGTGATTGTTGGTAGAGGCCACATGAAACGAACTTTAGAAAGACAAGCCAAGCGTCTTGGGGTTTCAGCATCTGTGACGATTGAGCCAGGAATGCCATTTGCAGATTTAGCTCAATTGTTTAGAAGCGCAGATATTGTCGCATACCCCTCGTATTATGAAGGTCAGGGATTAATCCCACTTGAAGCAATGGCGAGTGGTACACCTGTGGTGACTGTTGATGATGGTCCACTTCCGGAGATGGTTGACACAACGGTTGGAGGTTTGTTTAACCTTGAACGACAGAATTCGTTGGCTGAATCAATTAATTCATTACTTTCCAATCCCTCATCAAGAGATGAAATGGCAGCAAAAGGGCGGCGGCGTGTATTAGATGAATACACATATTCTCTAAATGCTGAACGTTATGCTGGTTTTTATTCGGAATAATCACTCAACGTCTCCAAAGTCTGACAGAGCAGGAGGTAGTTCAGCATCCATGTTTGGTTCTTCAGGAGATCCTTCATCAGCAATTGAATCAAAGTTGGTCTCATTACCTGACAAACTTGTCCCCCATGATTCGATCATTTCTAAATCAGCAGCTAATTGCTTCTTGCTTCGTAAAGTCATGAGCCCTCCTATTATTGCTAAAATTAGCATTATTCCGGCGATTGAAATAACACCTGGTGAACTGAGTATAGCAGCAATACCTGTTTCATCTCCAGATTTTTCAACTTGAATTGTTAAGGAAATAATTTCAGAGGAGTATTCACCATCAGCAGCCCAAACCTCTAACTTTGCAGCGTCGGAAGATCCAATATCAGCCGTTACTTCTGCAGTGTATACATTGTCCCCCTTGCATTCTTCACAATTAGGTTCATCGCCATCTAGAAGCGTGAAGCTGAATGATTCTCCAGCTACTTTCAGAACACCGTTCACAGATCCATCTAGTTGAGTAGTCCCATCTTCATCACTAAGTTGAACTGATACTGTGAATGTGTTTGATGAATCAGCAACTAATTTATCAACATCTAAGTTTAGATTTGACAATACTGGATCGGTTGGATTCAGAGTAACATTTACCCATGCAGTATCACTTATACCTCGTGAATCTCGAACAGTTAGAGTAAATGTATATGCTTGCGTTCTTGATCGGAACCACATAGTAAAATCGTCATCATTTGCAATTTCTATTGCTTGGCCATTTTCTATTTGATGCCAAACCCATTGAATGATATCACCATCAGCATCATATGAACTAGTTCCATTGAAATGAATTTCTTCACCTGCAGGTAATGTGTCTCCATCTTGCATCCCTGAAATAGCCGCATGTGGTCCCGTTGGTAGAACAATCAAAGTCTGATTAACAATTCTTGTAAGTCCAGTTGAATCTGTTGCAGTGAATGTGAGAGTATGTTCCCCTGCAACGAGATGAACATCGTTGTTATACCAATAACCGGTCGTACCATTTTCTACAATTAACTCGTTAGCAAGGTTGGAACTAATATTTACCCAAAAATCATCTCCTTCAGCATCAAATGACTGTCGGAAATCAAACAGAACAGGTGCATCGCTGTAGACTTCAACTTCTGGAACAGGACTAGAAATAATTAGGACTGGGGCACTTGGAATGACATTGATTTCAATACTGTATACAGATGGTAGATTTACATTATCATCTACAGTGAAATTCAATGTTTGCAATCCTGTTGGCAAGCGCTTTGTTAACGTCCAATCAGTTCCTAATGCTCCTTCGATTAGAGATGAATCCCAACGAACAGCAATATTATCTGAATTCACAGCAATATCTTCTTTGCAGATATAATTTGATGAAATATTACTTGGGAAATCAGTACATTTTAGATCCCAATCTCCACTTCCAAATGCCTCGAATATATGGAGAACACTAGAATCTGTGGTAAAATTTGAATGACTTGATATATTCGCAATAGGGGCAGAATTTTCAACATTTAATGAAATTGACATTACTGACCAGACCCCTATATGCGATGCTTGATCATCGGAAAGAGAGAGTGTTAATTCATGAAGGCCATTTGGTAATCTCCCGGTCCAAATGAAATCATTTCCATCATTATCATATGGTAATTCTCCAGTTAGATCACTTTCCCATTTCATTATCATTGGGTTGCCTTCAGGATCATAGGATGCAGTTCCATCCAAGGTTACAACATGCCCCGATGTATTTCCATCTCTTGAAATTGTGAAAATAGGATGTGGTAATTCATTGACCAACTCTATTGCATAGATGATCTCTATTGGTGTATTAACATCGTCTGTGATGGTAATGGTATAGTCAAATTGAATTACATTACTTGCAGCATCTGAGAATGTTTCATTCCATTCAGGAGAACATGGTATTGGTGGACCTGTATCACCACTACGATATGATACATCTATTGTGCAAAGAATAGTGTCGCCCTCTGGATCAAACGTTCCACTCATGTTGATATTCAATGCTGCAGTTCGATATAGACGCAAAGTTCCATCAAAATCAACAGATGGGTCTGTTACAATTGTTACTACAGGCGGTAAATTTCGTAATACAATATCACGGGTTTCATTCGCACAGTTACCTTGGTTGTCACAAACCTGAAGGGTAATTACATGTTCACCATCAGATAGTGAATAAGTAGAGCCACCAAGTGAATTTACAGTGAACATATCAGTTGTGCTGAACTGCCCATCAATATTACTCGTCCAAGTCCATGTTATGGGGTCATTATCGAGATCCCATGTTTCTGTAGCATTGAATGTAACTTCTCCACCACTTGAGAATACATCATTATCTGAAGGTGTAGACCATACAATCAAAGGCGCTTGATTAGTCAATGTGATTACACAAAAAGTAGTTTTTGAGCCCAATGTCCCATCCTCAGTAACAGTACTTGTGAAATCGGTACGCTGCCCATCGTATTCACAACCAATTGAGTGGTTAACCCAATTTCCAAGGCCATTTGAATCAGTTCTTTGGTAGAGGAAAGGCCCAAGCACAGCATTACCACTGTAGGGTAAAGTGTGTGTTTGAGCAGCATTCAATTCTGTGAATGATAGATTTACCACGGCATATGGCAATCCATGTGAGTTTTGATTCAGAGCCCACAAATCCAAAGTCCACATTTTGTCAATTTGACTTCCAACTCCAATATTCTGTGCAAGTGAATCTAATGCTCCCGAATCAATCCAGCGCAATGTGCTTGGCAGTCCAGTTAAATCGAATATGGTTGAAGTTCCCAGTATTGAATTTGACATATTTATCGATGAATCTCGCAGATTAATTTGCCCGCTACATCCGCTTAAATCGAGGGTATCAATTTCGATATGATGTAGGTCTGTGAATTCAATACAGTTATTCCCAGTTAGAATTGTGTAGTCTAGCGAACTGGTTAAAGATACACCACTTCCATCCCATGCAATGCCATTATTTGAACCAATAATTGTTAGATTTGAGATATGTGCTTCAGTTTCAATTAATTGTACAAGTGGACCTGATCTATTCCCACTTGCATGTAATCCATGAATGTCAACCCAACCGTTGAAATTCATTCCAGTGTTGTCTATATCAACAGCATAGCCATTATTGCCTGGATCAGTGACTACCAAATTATGAAATTGCAAATCAATACTATCAATCACCCTCACTCCTCCTGAAGCGTCTTGTGTTGAGCTACAACGTGTGCATGAAACATTTTTCGAGCCCGACATCAAGTCATTCGATTTTTCAAAATATAATCCAAACCCGAGGTCTGTAATCAGAGCAGAATTTCCATTGTTGGTACTTTCTAAATCAAAAATCTCAACATTACTTGAATCGTAAATTCTCAATCCATTTAATCCATTATTTGCAACTTTTACATCATGCAATCTAGGATGGGCTTCATGAGCATATAGGCCGACCCCAGAATTATTCTCAGCACTCCAATTGTCACCAATCAAACTTGCCTTTGAGAGGTATATCCCATGACCGGGACTTCCAGATACATCTAATCCATGGAAATTTGAAGCCCAACTTGAACTTCGAATAAACACACCAGATTTATCATTGCTGGAAACTGCATTTGAATCTCCCGAATTTTCAACTGTTAAGTTGCGAACAATTGTGGCACTATCAATCATATATGCCTTGAATCCATTGCATTGATTATTTTTGACCAATACGTCGGTCATGTCTACACCGGTTGTATTCAACCCAATAGCATAATTGCAAATCCCCGAAGTCTTTGCATTAGGACCACCAGTTCCGGTAACTGTAAGATTTTCAAAAATAGCATTCAGAGGTGAATTAAAATTTGAGCGATTATCCTGTTCTACATTGACTCCACGATACATGCTATTCGAAACTGTCACTTCTCTGAATGTAGGTCGAGTTGTGGCTCCAGTTGAATAGTGCTCAACCCATATTCCATTGTCCGTTCGGTCAATTGTAACATTATCGAACAGCCCAAGAGAATCTTCAACCCAGACCCCTGCAGTTTGCCAACCCTGATTTCCGATATGAGTAATATTTGAAATCGCAACATCTCTAAAATAGCCATCAGAATCACCCCATAGATTGATTCCACGCGTTGTTAAACCATCAATTGTGGCTCCAAGAATGATAGGGCGGCTAGAAACTCCTGCTGAAATTGCAATACCTGATCTAGCATTCGATGCAAGTCCTGCTACATCCTGACCACCATCTTGTACAGTTAGCCGTTGGATAACAGGTTCTGCATTGTCATACATGTCGATTCCGACATAATCTGGATTGTCTAGGTAAACATCGTTTAGTGAGGGGTTACTATCATAAATTGTAAATCCAAATTCTGCATCTTCCATAATTAAATGTTGAATCGAACTTCCTCTATTTCGACTTGTAGCATTGAATTGAATGCCTTCATGAGCAATACCCGTTGATGAACTCGCAAATACAACTGGATTAGAAGCGGTACCAGTAATATCTAATTCTCCTTCAACAAATATTCGCAAATCATCATTCATGAAAACTGTTGAACCTGCATCGATAACTAGTGTATCACCTGCTGCAACTGTATAGTGTGATGTAAGGACTCTAGTACCAGTCCAAGTTGTAGTAGAACGTGACACAGTTTCATTTGATTTTGTATCCTCCAATGTAGCAGGTATGAATGGAGATAAACTGGAAATTAGAAGTAATCCGATGAGGACCTGAACGACTCTAGCATCCCTCACCATGCCCCTTACCGGGAACCCATTCCATTGAATCCTTTCGGCTCCCAGTCTGCCCAATTATCACGACTAAAAGTTTGATTTCATCTTGTAGGAGAGATTATGACTGGTAGGCAATGCGCGATGTTTGGAGAAGTATCATGCCAACAGCATTTGTTCTTTTCAAAACAGAACCATCTATGGAGAGAGATGTTTTTTTGACCCTTTCTGGTATGGATTCAATAACAGAAACACATGCACTATATGGCGAATATGACCTTGTTGTAAGGGTTGAAACCGAAGACTCAAAGCAATTGACAAAAATGTTAATTGGCAATCTTCGAACAATTATAGGGGTTAAGGAAACTGAAACCTTGTTGGTTGCAGATTACTGAGGTGGGAATATGGCCGTTGGATTTATTTTAATTACAACAAAACCAGGATTTGAGAATTCAGTGCGGGATGCACTTTCCAATGTAGAATTGGTCACAGGTCGGTGGTCAGTGTTTGGTGAGTACGATATTTTCGTAAAAATTGAAGCAGCCGACGAGGGCGATTTAACTCGATGTATTATTGAAGATGTCCGTAGTATCAAAGGAATCGTCGATACTCGTACTTTGATTGGTGCTGAAGTTTGATTAGAGTGCACGATGCAATCTTACCGTCAGTGATTTTGCAGCATTTGGACATTCTGCAGTGCGCAAACGATGTGCGGCTTCCGTCCAGTATGAAAGACGTGAATCTGTATCTAATTCACCTTGCCAAAACCACCGCATAGCATCTAGACGCCTACCTGAGGCCACATCAAGTGGAAGGGGCACATCTAGCAAACGTTCGAGTGTTGTTGCAGCCCCTAGTGGATTTGTTTGTGCCTGAGCTTGTACTAATGCCAATCCTAGAGATACTCGATGAATCGGATCAGCAGTTCGTTCGACCAAACGACGCATAGCAGCTTCTGCCGCCAAAATATCGGATCCACTTTCATTAGAGAGGCGCAAATTGGATACATGTTCTAAACGTTCAATCAATGGGTCATTACTATTGGTTAAGTTGGACAATTCATCTCGAATTAATTGTGCACCACCGCTATCCATATTTTGAATACAAATCCGATGCCGTATCATTGCTAAAAGAACCACTGCGGCCTTTCTCTTTTCTTTTTCTAAACTACCAATATCAATATTTGATAGGTCCTTAGATATTCCATCTGGGACTCCCTTTTCATCTGGTAATCGATCATCCAACTTTGCTGCTAATCGAGAGATTCTCATTTGTGTGGCAGCAACAGGAGATGAATTCTCCAATGCGATAAGATATGCTTCGTGTGCTTTCTTCAATTCACCATTTGTCCGATGCAACCTTGCCAGTAATTCATAATCCGGTTTAGGTAACGAATTGAGATGTTCCTTTGCAAAATTAATTTCTCCACGGTCTAAGGCAACTTGTGCAGCCATTCTTCGTAATTCATGTGCTTCAGGAAGATGGTGCAATACATCTGCTAGGAGAGTTGCAGTAGAAGATGAACCATTACTCATTATCGATTCTGAATGTTCCTTAATAAATTGGCTAGAATCTACTCCTGCCATTGTCAAATGATATGCCTCAAACCAACGAGCATCATTCCCGTCAACAGACGACCAACGTTTTGCGGCATCTGCATGAATCTTTTTTGGATCATCCCATGAAACTCTTCGAACATTCCGAACAAGGTGTTGCACTTCGACACGTCCGTCAGGCCATCGGAGTAAGGCTGCATCATCCAGTGCGTCGATATCCAATGAATCGAGGAGCATTGCATCAATTGGTCGAGGCTCAGAGCATAAGGTGTCGAGATCACTTTTCTGACTTGATGAAATTCTAGATAGTACAGTCCCTTCAACGAAAGATTGCACGGCTTCACTTGCTTCTGGCAATTCATCTGTGGGTTCCCATAAATGTAGAGCTAAGGGGTGACCATCCAATGCTTTAGTGACCTCAATTGCTCTCTCTTCGGTCACTGAATCTCCTAACAAAAAGTAACCATATTCAGACTGAATTCCTTCTAGTTTCAATGTGGCTTCATAAGGTGAAGGCGCCCTTACCCCAATAGCTAATTTTATTTTATCAGAATCCATCAATCGAGATAATAATTCGTTGATTTTACTTTGATGTCTTTCATGAACAGATTGGAGATTATCTGCAATCAAAATCTTATTGATTTTGACCAACATCGCAATTTGCGCCTCCAGATTTTGAGGGGCATCATCAATTCCAAGCCACTTTGCAATTAAATTGGTTACGTCCATTGAAGAATCGAGAGCACAATATCGACTATTTTTCAATTCCTTTAGGAGAGCAGTTTTTCCAATTCCCGGTATTCCAGTGACAATAGCAAATCCATTTTCCAATTCATTTTGAAGATTAAGAAGTTCAACATTTCTGCCAAATACTCCATTGTTTGTTTTTGTATAATCATTAGTTTCTTCAGCAGATTCAACAGTCATCGTTACTTGTTGCCTACCTTTACTCGTTATGTGAATGACATTTCGGCGACGTGAACCACCACCTATAACGTGCGCTTGGCGGGTCCGAATAAGGCCAGAATTTTCTAACAACTTTAGTGGTTCATGCAAAGCACTGCGAACCAAACCAAGTGATTCCGCCAACCCTGGAAGAGATAGTTCTCTTGGAACATCCCATGCATTTTCAATCTCTTCAGGATAGCGTGTGAGCAGACGCAAGATTCGCGTCTGAGACTCGGTCAGCATGGATACTCTGAGAACTTCTTTACTCATGACCCTTCACCTGTCATGGGAGGGTTGATTGAAGACGACTAAGTCGGGTAGTTGAGGTGTGCTGATGCCAATGGACCCTAAGTCGCTTCATTTGCCATCCAAACCAGGTGTATACTTGTTTAGGACGGATGAAGGCCGTGTTCTCTACGTTGGGAAAGCAACGAACCTTCGCGATAGAGTCCGTTCTTATTTTGCAAAGAATCCAGACAGGGTTATGATTCCAGCATTAATAAAAAATTCAGAGGATGTCGAATGTATAATCACCAATTCTTCTAATGATGCTCTGATTCTTGAGCGTCAGTTAATTCGCGAACATAAGCCACGATACAATTCACTGTTAAAGGACGATAAGTCCTATCCATTCATCGCACTGAGTTCCGATGAAAGTCCAAAGATTCTGTACACCAGGCATCCACCTAGGGGTGCAAAGAGATGGGGTCCTTTTCCCGATGCGAAGGCAGCAAAATATGTTATCAAGTTGCTAAGAAGATATTTCGGAATTCGTGATGAACGGAACAATTTGCCCTTTGGATACATTGAAAACACTGATTCTGAGACATATTCTCAACGAATCCGCGCAGTCGAAAGCGTGTTAGATGGAGATGCATTTCTTCTCATCAAAAACCTACAGCAAGAAATGGATGAGCATAGTGAGAATTTGAGATATGAGGCTGCAGCGCGTAGCCGTGATCTGATAGCAGCAGTCCAACAAACACTATCTCAACAAGTCATTCATTCCCGCTTTTATCAGGAATGTGATGCAATAGGTTTTGCTAATCAGGGAGACTTTGGCACTGTTGTAATCCTCTCTACTGAGAAGGGGAGCATTGTTGGTCAGAACCAATATCCATTGATGCATCGAGGAGATATCGCTGAGTCGGTTAGTTGTGTACTTTCTGAGCATTATTCTCAGCGCAAACCACCCAAGACGATTCTAGTACCCTCTCCAATTGGAGAATGGATGGAATCATGGCTTACAGAACGCAGGGGCTCGAAAGTTGAAATTCGAAACCCCCAACGCGGTGAATTGGTAAAATTGCGGAAAATGGCAGATGCAAATGCAGAAGCTCAATTAATGCGTAATCAGTTGAAAGAAAGTGGGAGTTTGGAGCAACGAGCAGCAGATGACAGTGCTGCATTACTTGGTATGGAAATATTAGATCACATTGTCTGTTTTGACATGGCTCAATTGCAAGGTGAAGAGCGAGTTGGTGCAAGTATTTGTTTGCGAAATGGTCGTCCTTCTAAGAAAGAGTACAGAAGTTATGCAATCAAAGATGACGCAGTTGATGATGTAAGAATGATGCGTAGTGTGGTAGAAAGGTGGCTGAAGCGTCAAGAAAAATGGCCTGACTTACTTCTGATTGATGGAGGAATCGTCCATCTAGAATCAATTCATGAGTTATTAATCGAACATGAACTTCTCGATTTAGTCCCCCTAGCAGCATTATCCAAGCGTGAAGAAACAATTCATCGGGTGGGTGTAGATGACCTTGTTTTGGATCGGAGAGGCCGTGCTCTTATTTTTGCTCGCGATGAAGCTCACCGTTTCGTCAATACATTCCACCGGAAGAGAAGAAATAGAAAGGCAATTTCCGATCCTTTGGAACGCATCGAAGGTCTTGGGGCAAAGAAATTGCAATCATTGCTAAGGCATTTTGGAGGTCGGAAAGGAATTGAACACGCAAGTCGGCAAGACCTTGAATCTGTATCTGGCATTGGTCCTGCATTGGCAACTAGGATTTGGTCTGAATTGCATTAGATGTCAATCCCATTTGAGAAGATCTTCGTATCCTTCATCCCACCCTTCACTGGGAATATTCCCTTTGGAATCTAGTCCTTGTAAAGATGCATCCATATCGGGGAGCCCATCATTACTGTAGAGTTCATTTCCAGTTATCTCTGCTTGTTTTATTCTCAAATTTGCCACACGGTCATTTTCTTTTTGCAAAGTTCCTTTTTTCTTCTGTGCTTTGCGTCTTCTTCTGATGTAGAATAGTAGGATAATTAGTCCTAGTAATCCGAAAATATATCCAGATAATTGCCAAAAGATGTATTCCCAACCAATAACAAACCCAAATCGGACACTATCTGATTGAGCATCACAATTTTCTATCTCATTACTTGTACATACAGGGAAGTGATAGGTGAGGGTTTGTCGCCCATCAGATTCTGACAATTCTTCCCGACTTAATGAACTATCAAAGAATGAAAAACCCAAGCCTCGTGGAAATGTTATTGAAAATGTCACAGCGGGTGTAACCAATTCACCTTCAAAATCTTCAGCTATTGGGTATATTTGTTCTTCAATTTCGTTCCCTTCAGTAATTTCGAATCCAGAAATATCACCAGTTGCAGATTGATGTTGAATGTTAGTTACTGAGAGCATAGTTTGAGTCAAACTCGAAATTGCTCCAGTAATCCCCATGCTACCTCCTACCCATTCTGCTTTGAGTGAGCCAATGTCTATTTCAAGCACAATTCGTATTGGTCTATCGTCCCGAAGAGTCGAACCTGGCCCCAGATCTAAATTACTTACAGACGCACCTACATAGATTTGAGATGCTGACATGAGTACAGGTGAATCTTCTTGCTGAATTTCGGATTCTGCATCCCGCATTACTTCATTCAACTCACGTTCATAGATTTGAGCAACATCATCGGCAAAGAGATTTATTCCATCAGCGGAAATGGAAAGTGGCACATCATCATCTCCAATTGGAACGGTCAATTCGTCATCATAAGGACCCAGTAAACCACCTGCAACAGAGTCACCAATTTGGATTCCACGCCTGATTAAATCAGATGGAATGGCCTCTATTACCACATTATCCTGCTTTTCGGATACCGAATCAGGGACGCCAATTCTGTATAGTAATATTTCAATTTCTGCATCTGTAACCATTTCGATTGTTTTACTCCACTCATGGATATCAAGGGCTTCAATATTCAAATCAATATTCACAGCCATACATGTTCGTCGATTTGCTCCACAAACAAAGTCCAGAGAATCCTCACCACATTGGTTTGAAGTTTGACAAATTGCATGTTCCCAGTTGTATGGATTATTACCTGTGAGTGCAATCTCATGAGATTCTTCCGAACCAATTGTATATTCGAATGTCAGGCTTTCAGGAACCCCTTCAGTAGAGCGAATCCATGAGGGGAGTAGGATGGTGACAGTAATGTCAGCAGGTGGCAGATCTTCTGAAATCCAATTGGTCAATTTTCCAGTGGGTAAATTTCCTGAAAATCGTCCAGCATTCATCAATGCAGCGAAATCTTCGTCAGTTAATACATTTGGATTAAATCCATGTAAATCAACATCAAAATCTTCTGCAAATGAGTTAATCATTTCCACAACATCTAGATCAAATGTGTTTGATTCTGATGAAAGATATAGTGGAAATGTACCATTCATTGCATTGGGCCCCTGAACACACCAAAAACTAGGTGAAATTTCATTGCAAGTGTTACTTGAATGGATAAAATCTAGTCCTCCAAGTTGATCCGCAGGTGCATATTCAAAGGGTGTGAATGAAATTGGAGTTGGGCTGTAAGTATTGACTAAATCATTCAATTCATCCACAGGGACTCTATCCGCGAAATCACTCAAGTCAGCTAATCCTGTGTGGTGTGCTAAGCGCATTCCATCAGATGTAACCCATGGAACTGTTACCCTTTCATCAACAAAATCCCATCCCCAATCACTAAGTGTATCTGAACCAATGTGATGGAGTCCCATTGAAATTTCCACATTCGTGGCATGCTCATTGGATGCATCTACTAAGACATCCATGCTAACACCTCGATCATTACCTAAGTCGATTTCTACGGCTTTTGTTGTTGTAGTTCGACGTGCGATTGTAATCGAAGCAGATTGGTTTTGCCATTCTTCAGATGTAGTTGAGAGATGGTCAATATTCCATCTTCCGTAATCATATGTATATCCGCCTTGTACTGCTTGGATAGTCTCTCCTCCACTATCCACTTCCAACAGTGTTCCATAACTTGGTGGAATGAATTCAAAAGATGCAAAATGCCCCGGAAGTGCAGTGAGATTCATCTCAGTCGTTACAGTACCGCCCATTGTTAGCAGCCCTTGATATGTGCGTTCTACATCCAATCCCGAAACAGTCATTCCTATGCTTGCAGGATCTACACTAATCCCCAGAGTTGTTCGCAAACAGATTGGTGGGTTGTATGCATCATTGGGCAACCCTGCTAGTTCATCTGCACTATCAAAATCAGCGTCAGATGTGCATTCCACATTCTGGTCATTGATTTCGATTTGATTCACATATTGAGTATTAATCCCAGATGTTGTGCCAAATCCGTTATCGATTAAGCTAGTGACAGATGATTCAATCTCTTGTCGTAGTGCTTCTTGTACATTCATTCCAGATGTGGTTACATAATCGAAATAATTCCGAAGGTAATCCGCAGGAATCCCGTCAGTACTTGCATCAGAACCATTGCCCAATGGCAAATCATCAAGGAAAACGTCATTCCTCCTGATTTCATGAACTGCCCATTCCATGGTGACTGACATGACAGTAGCATTTGCCATTGCAATGGAGTACCTTCCTTCAATCCATTCTTGTCCGTTTGTGTCATCATCTGCAAAATTGTAATCATCACATATACCAGATGTACTATTCCAATTCGAGCAAACTGTATTCAAAACTTCAGAAGTTCCTGGTGGAGGATCTGCTGAAACAGTTGGAGCAAAAGGCATTAGCAACAATATAGCAATAATCAGTAAGATGCGTTGATGACCGCCTTGTCGCATCTGTACCATAGCACTAGTTCTGTCTATGGTAGTTTAATTGGGTAGTGGTCTTGAGGGCAGCCATGCCTCTCCATTCAAACCCGCATGTACGACTTCGTGCGGAAATTGAGGAATTGATTGGTAGACCCCTTCCACATGAGTTACCAAAACGATGGGAGAAATTTTCAGATGTTGCAATTTTACCTGAAATGGCGTTTACTGAATCTGGATGGGACCTCACTCCCAAATTTTGGGAGAAAGTTGCAGAATCGTTAGGAGTAGCGCGTTTGGCAAGAATGGGCGAAGTGGTCGGCGAAAAACGTGAGAGTACAGTTGAATTATTGTTTGGAGATGATGATTGGGTGGTACGACGAGAGCATGGAATTGATTTTGGTTACCACTTCACTCGTTGCATGTGGAGTAGCGGTAACATTACAGAAAGGGGGAGAATTGCTAATATGAATAATTCAGGAGAAAAAATCCTCGATTTGTATGCAGGAATTGGATATTACACGTTACCGTTTCTATCAGGAGGTGTAAGAGGGCCTAACGGTGAAACTAGTCTCGGTTCTGGTGCATATCATGTTGTCTCATGCGAATGGAATCCAGAAGCTGTATCTGCATTGGAGTGGTCATTAGAAAAAAATGGTTTATCTTCCAGATGTACTATTCTTGAAGGAGATAATAGAGTCACATTAAATGAAGATTATTTTGGCAAATTTGATCGAGTCAATCTAGGACTTCTACCTTCTTCAGAAGGTGGTTATGAACTTGCTTTGAAGGCATTAAAACCAGAAGGCGGGATTTTACATGTTCATGGATTAGCTCCTGGAAAGAAAGAAGAAAAATGGGCCGAAGAATTAGCAAAAAATCTTACTTTGAGGGGCGAATTTAATTGTATTATTTTTCATATTGAGAAAGTAAAATGGTATGCTCCTCATCAACGACATATCGTTGTAGATATCCATGCAGCCCCGGTGTCGAATTGAATAACCGCCCCTGTTTCGGAAGACTATGGACCTTGGTATCGAGAATGAAGCCTTAGCCCTAGCCGCACCCCCTATGTTGGCATTTGTTGGCGTTATGTATGGGATATTGGTACTACTATCTTTGGCAAAATGGAAGTCTCATTCTGAGACATTGAAGAACATCTGGACTCGTTCTTTAGTTGCCACTCCCCTGCTTTTTATGATTATGGCTTCAATGGAATATGGCCCTCTGGCTTGGGGCTTTATTATCGGTGTTTTTGCACTTGCTGCTCACCGAGAATATTGTATTGCTATCAACTTGAATGAGAAGTATATGCAAGCCATTGGAGCAGTGGTTTTGATGCTTCTAATGGTTGGAGGAATGACACATCAAAAAACCGAATTGGGATGGTCTGGAATGGGTGGTTCTGGATGGCTTGCATTGAGTTTACTAGTTGCAATCATCGGAACTTGGTCAATTCCTATTATCCAGGATAGATCCGAAGGTACAACTGAACAATTTGGCCGCGCAATAATTGGTTTTATTCTTGGCTGGTTGTTTTTGCATGGCACCTTTTTGTTACACTTAGGTGAAATAGGGACTGGTGCAGCAATCTTCACGGTCATCGTTGTAGCAATGACTGATTCTTTTGCTTTGATTACAGGTCGAATCATTGGCCGTCATAAGTTCCGCCCAATTCTTTCTCCAAAGAAAACTTGGGAAGGTGTTTTTGGTGGTGTGATTGCGGCTGCAATTGCAGGCTATGTAGCCCAACCATTACTTCCCACACTTTCTTCAGTTGAAGCCGCAGTACTGGGTGCAGTTCTAGCCATTATTGGGACTATGGGGGACCTTTCTCTTTCAATGTTGAAGCGTGACCTTGGATTGAAGGACTGGTCTTCAGCCCTACCAGGCCATGGAGGCATCCTTGACCGTGTCGATTCATTCATTTTGGCGGCTCCAGCATGCTACTGGATTTTGATGATAATCGGGTAAACAGCTTCATCGCGGTAATTAAGGTTAAAATTGAAATTACTACTGCCATAATCCACGTTATGTTAATACTTGAGGAATCAGATTTATCAGTTATTTCAGGGGATGAAAATCCATCATCACCTGAAGTATTGCCGCCCACAATTCCAATCATTTCTATTGAGGAAATTTGAACTTCTTGTATAGGTCTATCCGGACCAGGAGGCACTCGAATCGTCCCCCCTAATGGGTCGTTACTGGTGGGTACAGCGGCGATTGCACGCACATGGGACATCCCATCTCTGACAATTCCAAATGTAGCGTATCCTCCATCATCTCGATTCTCTGGATCAAGTTGATGCTGTGCACCATCACACAAGTAAAATTGGCTTTCAGCACTATCTTCTTCCAATCCTCGTGCCATTCCAATTGCTCCGTCAACATGACTCATGTTTATCTCATGTTCTAGAGGAATAGTTTCACCACTCCCCCCATCACCACAATTGGGACTGGTAGTTGGATAAACCCCCACTGTCTTGCATAACGGGTCTCCAGATTGTGCCACAAAATCGTCAATGACTCGGTGGAAAAAGATTCCATCCCAAAATGATTCTTCAGCTAAAGAGATAAAATTAGTTGTAGTAATTGGGACCCATTCCTGAAATAATTCAAGGATTATTTCACCCTCAACAGTGGAACTACCCAAATTAGGTACATACTGAACTTGCATTTTAACAACTGGGTTTCCCTTTTTTGATTCATCCATAGGCCTCCCTTCTAAATCAGGGCCATCCGACCATGTAGAAGGATCTATTTCATTTTCAGACCAATGCTCATCTTCTTGTGCAATAGTTGAGGGGAAAATTACAGTTATCAGCACGAATGTGGTGAGCAACAACACACCTCTTGCCCTCAACATCAGTTCTAGGGGGGGGCCACTTCCACATGAGGTCATCGGCCGAGCGTCACCCTCATGACACACCGCCCCTTAGGGCGGTGCATGTCTGAAGTATTCGAGGCTGAAATTCTCGACGATTCAGACCTCGCAAATGAAAGGCGGGAGTTTTACCAACTCAATATTGCCCTCGCAAGTACTGCAGTAGTTGTTGGACTATTCATCCTACTTGCCAGTTTGTGGGGTTCAGGTCTTTTCTCCAATCAAAGTGGAGATAGTGTAGATGATTACGATTGGTGGGATGTACCACTGAAATTACGTCATCAGATGGACCTTGATTACACAGGAACTCGGAGCAAATTACCTGTTAATGGTACATATTCTTGGACTGGCCCGACCGAACATTTCGTGGAGGTCGATTTACCACTCAGTGAGCAAGACGCCGGGTATCCAGAAACTCCACAAATGCACGTTGCATTATGGCTTCCAGAAGTCCCCCCTGATGTAAAAATACCAGTAATTGCAACAGTTCATCCATACTATGACTTTGGAGGAGAAGGTGCTCCAGGGGTTGGTGATGATTCAACTCCTAACACCGTTCCGGATGGAGGAGTGGGAGCATGGGTCTTGGATCAGTTTGTCCCCCATGGATATGCTTTGGCTCAAATTTCCACATTCGGTAGTGGTAAATCCACACATTGTCAAGACGTCAAAGGTCTTGGTGAGCAAATAGGTATACAAGCTGCAGTTCATTGGTTAGGTGAGCAAAATTGGTCGAATGGTAATGTTGGATTAATGGGTAAATCATATGCAGGCACTACTAACTGGGAGGCTGCACAAAATCCAAGTGAGCACTTGAAGACAATCGTTCCAATTTCAGGAAGTATTGGTGTACAACAAATGTTCTACAGAAATGGTAGTAGCGAAGCTCGTGCGGTGGGTTATGACCTCGCATATCAAGGAGCAACTAGTGACATGACTACAGATGATCTACGCATTTGTAGTGACGATATTTTTGGTCCAGCAATGCCAATCACTACGAGTTTGGGTGCAGAATTAGGAGGGGCTGATTGGTCAGATTATTGGGAAGAAAGATATCATCTTGGGGATGTCTTGCAAAATTACAATGGAAGTGTATACATTGTATGGGGCCTCCAAGATTGGAATGTAGATCCTTATCATGCTTTTCCGGCTTATCAAATGTTGCGCGATGCTGGAATTCACACTCGAGCTATTAGTGGACAATGGGCTCACAATTATGTCGATCAGCCTGATCGCCACGGCACTCTTGGGTCTGGATATGGAGCTGAAGCCTATCCAAATATGACACGTTTTGATTGGGCAGTTGAATTGTATGCTTGGTTTGAGTATTACTTGAAAGGAAATGGAAAGGAACCGGATGCGCATGTCCAGATTCAAACTAATGACGGCGGGTGGCATGTTGAAGAAACATGGCCACCCGAAGATTTGACTTGGGACTTTCAGGAATTGGACACTGCCGTAGCAGAGGGGACTAGAGTATCTGCAACATCTTCCACCTCCTTTGTTATGCCTGAATTGAGTGAGGGTATTCACATATCGGGTTTACCGACTTTGCATATATCGGCTACAGCGTCTACCTGCAATGGTGGCCAAATCTTTGCTACCATGTATTCAGATTCAACGGGCCTGCGTCTTGGACATGCTACGATGGATATGCGATATCGTGATGGAGGGTATGACGCAAAGTTCGTCGCTCCATTCCAAACATACACCATGCTCATGGAATTCAATCCACTAGATGTTAGATTATCTGCTGGCGATGCGATTCGGATAGAATTGACAGAATCTGGTGAAGATTACTTGCCTTCAACATGTGCTGCAGTTGGATTGACCGTTCACATTGATGAAACGTCAACACTAGGGCTCCCCATCATTGACCGACCCGATAATGATGGGCGCTGGTTCCACTCTCCACCTTGGTGGGAAGATCCAAACAATGCTGTTGGGTTGTAATTATCCCCAGAACTCACGAATTTGCTCTGCGCTTTCAAAATCTCCGACTTGTCTTGCAGTGATTTCTCCATCTTCATTCACCACAATTAGAGTGGGTGTATTTTTGATATCAATTGAAATTGCCAATTGTGATTCAACCATGAATGGGGCATCTACATTGTGGGTATCATTGGATTCGTCGACTTGTGTGTGCCAATCATTCAATTTCTCCCACGTGTTGTCCCCATCATCAGTTGAAATGACAATGAATGTTTCATTTGGCAACTCGCCGGTTACCTTGTGCATCACATCTCTACAAGGTGTACACCATGATGCAGAAAAGTGAATGATATACTTGGTGCCGAGCATATTGGATTTTGAATATGTTTGATTGTCATCAGCAGTTGCAGTCCAATCTGGTAATTGTTCAAAATCGGATGAATCACTATCTCCTCCAATACACCCCGAAAATCCACTTGAGAATAGTAGTAATGAAATCAGCGCCATATGGCATACATTTCTCTTCATGAATTCCGGCATGAATTTCAGTGTCATAATGCTATCTCAGCCTAATGGTCACAGCAAAACAGTTGTGAATGGTGTACTACTCCCCTGTACATGCGATTCACAGTATCCGTTTTTTTAGTCGCACTTTTACTCATTTTCACATCAAGTGTAAATCAGCCTTTTGAATTGGCTGAAATTAATGAACAGCATCGGTCTGATTCAAATTGCGAAAATGGGCAAGGTAATTCCTCGATAGACCGAAATGGCTGTTTGGATTCAGATGGCGATGGATTTTCAGACCCTGATGCAAATTGGACATTAGAACAAGGTGCCGATGCTTGCCCCTTTACTGTGGGGAAAAGTCGTGAAATTTTGAATGGATGCACTGACATGGATCGGGATTGGATTGCAGATATGATTGACCCAGACATTGACGGGGATGGAATTACTAATGAGTTTGAATTAATTTCATCGAGTTTGACCGAACGATTTGATCCTTATGACAAGGAATCACATCCTCCCGACTTTGATTTTGATTTAGTTCCCGATTTAATTGATGAAGACGATGACAATGATGGATGGCCAGATCGCGTAGAAATAGATCGTGGTTCAGATGAATTTGACCCGCAAGAAACACCTTTCAACATGTATTTTGGTACAACAACAGGTTTTTACTATCTCGGTGGCTTTTCGACATCAGATGAATTTACAACTGAAGGAACCGAAATTTCATTATCAGTTTTCATTGAAATTGCTACTGGCGAAATGGTCATACCGATTTTGCTGATACCATTATATCTTGCATTATTTGGCAAGCGCCGTCGCCATTATAATCGATTGTCAGAGGAGATTGATGGGGTCAAAGATTTCTCTGAATTAGCAAGGCTTGAAGTTGAAGTGAATCAATTTATCAAAGACAAAAAGATTCGTGTATATCATGGATTAATCCTGCGTAATTCAATAGAGCAACGTGAAACAGAACTTGGCTCGTTAGTCGAAAAGAATCCGAACAATTTATCTGAAGAAGAATGAAACAGGTCTTAACTCAAGGATTTGTTGATACATTTGATAACAATCCAGATTTTGCATTGACATATGCGCGTACTTGCTTTTGAGGATGGCGCAGATATCGCATTATTACTAGGTCAAAGTGGAGTTGAATTTAGCAACATCACATTTGAACAGCGATGGACAACAGAGAATGCAGTATCCATTATTCAAAACTTCAAGCCCGATGTGTTGCTTTTAGATCATTATATTCCACCAATATGTGGATTGGATGTTTTGCGGGCAATTAATGAAGCTGTATTGCATAATGAAAATCATCGTCCAAGAACGATTGTTGGGATGTCTTCAATGGCTGTAGCAAATCAGAAAATGCTTGAAGAGGGCGCTGATTTTGGTATAATCAAAGCAATGGTTGGAACTCTACCATTTTGGCCCCGAAATCATTCATCGTAAGGAAACCAATCTTCTTCATTTTGTGGACGATACCACCACTGACCTTCGTCGTCTTGCCACCATTCAGTACCATCTTCATCAACGCGGTATGTTTCATCTTCAGAATTTGTGGGTTCTTCTTCAATTTCGACACCCATTTCTTCTGCAATTTTACGCTTTAAGTCAGTAGCCTCATCCTCAACATCATGGAACACACGATGACCAGGTTCTTGTGAAGTCATAGTTTGGTGATCCCCAGCCGCAAGGGCTTCATCCGATTCTTTGAAGAAATCTTCAGCCATTTGTTGCCGATACTCTTCATACTCGTCACGGCCAAAAGAACCTGTGAATGAACCATCACGAGCCCGCATTAGTTCATCTAAATCTTGACGAGAACCCAGTTGTAATTCAGGTGCATCAGGTAATCCTTCACCATCATAGAACTCTTCTTCATCATCACCCCGTCGTATGAATGTCTTTCCTTCAGGATGAACATCTTCAATTTCTTCGATGAGGAGGTCATGTTCTTCATCATCAATTTGGTCTTCATCATGCGTTCGCTGAACAATTTTCACGAATCGCTCTAATTCCATGATGAGTTCATTACCAGAGTGGGCTTTTGTGATTTTTTCGAGTCGATTCAACAACCGATCATATGGTCTTCCTGCGAGTCCGCCGAGAAATCTCCCAAAGCCACCTTTCTTCGCCATGTCTTGAGCAACAGGTGGAACCCTTATTCACACTTACCGCTGCTATACCCTCGTGGTCGAATCGTGGTTGGAGGAGGCGGCAGGCGCCTACAATCGAGTATCTGCGAGTAAAAAAGATGGATATGCAGCGCTTATTTTGTTCCCAACAAAGCATCTTCAAACAATTTTGGATTGGGCTTTCGCCTCTCTTCCGGATGAAATTTTGATAGGCTTCGATCCTAATTTTGAGGCACCAATTGATCTAAGAGTTTTTGAATTTTTCACGGGTAATGAATGCCAAGATGAACTTTTCGCTGGCCAAGGTTACCAAGTTGGTGAACCCCATCTTGTTAATCGAGGTGATGCTTTTTCCGTCCATCATGTCCCTGAAGAATGGGTAGATGATTTATTTTCAATTAATCGTGGATCTAGAGGGGCACGATTCACACATTGGATGCACACGCATCCAAATTGTGTGGCTATACCTTCAGCAGCGGATGCAGATGCTGCACAACATACCTCCGGCATTGACATGATTCTTGGTATTGAGTTTTCTCCATCTGGCCTATTACCGTGGTTTGAAGATACTGAAGGGATTCGACGTCCACTAAGACCTGAAGGAGAAAAGAAGAGGGGCTGGGGAAGTTGGCGCAGAAAACATCGGAAACCAGTCCTTGGCCATGCACAAACTGGGCACAGTATTCATGGCTTGGAATTGATTGCATTTCATCGAACCGGTGTTGGTATTAATGTCATTCTAGTCGATGATGAGGGGTGGCCTCATGGGTTTGCTAGGGATGCTGAAAATAATCAGTGAATTTTTTGAAAAATTTCTTTCCGATAATGTCGCAACTCTTCGATACTTCCTTTAATGTCATCAAGGGCCCTATGCCCACTCGGTTTTCGAAACCCTTTGACATCTGGATACCAACGACAGGCAAGTTCCTTCACACTAGTTACATCGATGCTTCGATAATGAAAGAAATCTTGTAAATCTGGCATATGAGCCCTTAGAAATCGGCGATCTTGACCAATTGTGTTACCGCACAACAAACTCTGACCTGGGGTGCAATACTTATTCAGAAATTCTAAAGTTCGAATTTCAGCGGTTGCCATACTGATCTCACTATCTCGAACTGCATCAATTAACCCATTTGCTGTGTGGTGAGTTACATTCCACTCATCCATTTTTTCGATTTCTTCTTCTGGTTGAAATATAACTAAATTTGGTCCCTCAGCGACAATATTCAATTCGCCATCTGTAACTAATGTTGCAATTTCGATGATTACATTTTCTTCAGGATCTAACCCGGTCATTTCGAGGTCGATCCATACTAGATTCCCGTCTGCCATGACTCTCTGTGTCACCTGCCCATCCATAGCGATTCGCATTGTTACAATACGCAGGATTGTAAGCCAGACCGTGTGACACAATACCATGACCGAGTTACGAGAAGTGGGATTCATCGAACTTCTCCGTCGCAATCCAGTTTACAGACGATTGTGGTTTGGTCTTTCTATCTCAATGCTCGGAGAATGGTTTAGCACAGTTGCACTTTTTGTTCTAATATATACACTAACTGGATCAGAGTTGGGAATCGGTTTACTTTTCGTAATTCGAATGTTTTCTTTAGCTATTCCTCAAATATTCACAGGAATGTTGGCTGATCGCTTCAGTCGAAAATCGTTGATGATATGGTCAAACATTCTTTCAGCAGTAGCAGTTCTTTCACTTCTATTGGTCAATACTGAAGATGATGTATGGCTAATTTATGTGATATCCTCATTATTGATGGTTCTTCATGCTGTATTCATCCCTGCTGAAAATGCTTCAATTCCAAATATAACGGAAGACAATGAATTGTTGACTGCGAATGCTTTGAACAGCGGAACATGGAGTGCAGCGCTATGTTTGGGCGCTAGTATTGGCGGTTTTGTTGTTTCACTCTATGGCGTTGAAGTAGCCTTCATTGTCAACGCAATTTGCTTTGTTATTGCGGCAATCATGTATAGCACAATTACAATCCCTCAAGATCCGTTTGTTCCTAAACCGGGTGGCTTTTGGGCAAATACAACAGGGAATATTGCAGATGGGTTTAGAATTATTTTCTCCAACCCACCAGTTCGTAGGATCATTACCGCCAAAGCATTGTGGGCAATTTTTGGAGGCGGTTTGGTTTACATGTTGGTTTTAGTTAGCGACGATATTGGATTTGGAGATATTGCTGCTGGCGTGGGAATATTGTTTGCAGCCAGAGGCTTGGGAACTGGACTGGGGCCGATATTAGCGCGTTATTTGTTCAGAAATCGAACATTATGGCCATTCCTTATGGGGTGGTTAGTTAGTACTTGTGGACTAGCTTATGTTGCCATCGGTTGGCTACAGTGGTCACCTTGGATTGCGGTACTTGTGGTATTTGGTCATGCTGCCAGTGCTACAAATTGGGTACTTTCTACTGTTCTGTTACAGGAACGTAGTGAAGATGCTTGGAGGGGGCGTTTATTCAGTACAGATTTCTTACTGATGACAACAGTCAATGGTTTTTCCACACTTGCAGCGAGCTTAATGTTGGAATATACAGATGTAACTTTAAGGCAAGGAATCCAAATCTTTGCAATTCTACAAGTTTTGTCTGGGATAGTATGGATTATATTGATGATGCCAGGTGAGAAGCGTTTTGCTCAGGCTACTAATTCATGAATCGTCTTCAATCAGGTTCGTCTATGGTAGACCTAGTCGATCAAGTTGATGAGCGCGGCAAAACGATTTCACCCACGCTTCCTGAAAATTGCAAAAATTTTCTTATCGATATTGATGGGACTATTTGTGAAGATGTCCCAAACGAGGAACCCGAACGAATGGTCACGGCAGAATGTTTTGATGGTGTAGTTGAACACATCAATCGCTGGTATGATGAAGGGCATCGAATTTGCTTCTTCACGAGTCGTACTGAAGATCATAGAGAAGTTACTGAAAAATGGCTAGCAGATCATGGTTTCAAATGGCATTCATGCCTCTTTGGAAAACCCCGTGGTGGGAATTATCATTGGATTGATAATCACATAGTAAGGGCCACTAGATTCCAGTCGAAATTCACAGATTTTGTTAAGCGTTGGGCAGAAGTTGAAGTCTTTGATGATGATGATGATGGTGATGATTAAAATAGACTATTTGTGATAATCAAGTCAACAACACCCCTCTTCTCGCATAGGTGCAGCGATGAAAGACACTCGATCAATATCACGTGTATTTTTCAATTTTTCAAGCACGCTTCGGATTGATTTAGCAAGGCCAGTAATTTGCATCGTATCGACACATGTGTGACTGTTTGTAAGGCAGTTATGATGGTATGATGATATTTTTAGTGCATGCGAGTGCCGTAGATCAATTAATTTGTTTTCGATTCCATGTTGATAATAGATGACCATTGTCCCATCAACTTCAACATTGTCATCCATCGTAACAATATCTCCTCTCTGGGTGGCTTCAAAGAAATGGACACTGGCATCTCTGAGAAACATGCTTCGGTTTTTGTATCCTGATAGTTCAATCAACGAATCAAGTTGTGCTGCAAATTTTTTGTCTGTGCTGAATGAAAGTACACGGCTCATGAGACAACCACAAAGTAAGAATTAATAACATTTTTTAAATATGTATTAACAAACGGCAATTCATGACTGAAGCACCAATGCTCTATGCTGCCCTCACACTTTCAATTGCGCTAATATGCGGACTGCTCCCCATTTTTTCAAAAATAAAAGAGGATGTTAGCAAGTTGAAAATGCTAACTGGTGTTGCTGCTGGAATTATTATTGCATCTGCATTGTTAGTTGTCATACCGGAAGGTTACGAAATTGCTACAGAGGATGAGCACGATGAGCACGATGATGAAGCCTCAATAGCTGGTTCTATTGCATTAGTGATGCTTGAAGTCGATCACGGTGAAATAAACGCATCACAAGCGATAGAAGAAATCGAAGTGTTGGTTGGGGGTCATGATGATCATGATGACCATGATGATCATGAGGATGAAGAATCACATGATGAAAATAATTCTGAAGAACCTCTTTCAGAGTCTGTGCTCCATGTAATTGAAGAAGTAGAAGAGGGAGAAATAACTGCCACTGAAGGTTTAGAGGAAATCGAGGAAATAATCACAGAGCATTCTCATGAAGAACATTCTCATGAAGAAGAAGAAGAACATGAAGAGCATGCTAATGGGCTGATTTTAGGTGGTGCAATTCTTTGTGGATTTTTACTAATGCTAATCCTTGAGGGGTCAGGCATAGGTCATGCAGTACACGAAGAACATCACGATCATTCACATGACCACAATCATGGCCATGTTCATCACAGCTCACCAGGATGGTTACTAGTTCTCGGACTTACTCTACATTCAGCCACAGATGGCTTAGCAATAGGGGCTGCGGCAGCATCAGGCAGTGCTGCTATAACTGCAACCATCGTTTTTGCAGTTTTAATCCACAAAGGACCGGCCGCTTTTAGCCTAGGAATATTTTCTATGCACGAGAGAGAAAAGCGCAACGATTCAATTAGAGATGTTGTGATATTTTCACTTGCGACCCCGGTTATGATGATGTTGGCATTTTTCCTCTTTGAAGATTTAGATAATTATCTAATTGGTTTAGCCATGTTATTCTCTGCAGGAACCTTCCTTTACATTGCAACAGTTGACACACTCCCTGATATTCACAATCCAGAGTCTGGGAAAAAGGCGATGTTTCATGTCCTTTTAGGAATCATTATTCTTACAATATTGCTTATGGTAGCAGATACATTAGATTTAGGGCATCAGCATTGAAGTTACATAATTGCATGTAATAACGAATTATAGTGACCATCCTCTGCGCATTTCATGCGCACGGCAATTTGTGCAATTTTCTTAACGTTGCTTCTTGCAATATTACCTTTGAATTCAATTGATTATTCAGAAGTGCTATCCGATGAAATGGAATTGAGTTTGAGTGCGAGTAGTGATGTCCCATCATCCTCAAATTTCACAACAGTGTTTGAATTAGATATTCCGGAAGATGGTAAGTTCAACAATGAAGATATTTTGTATTCCACAGATAATAGTGCAAATATCGATTTCACATTTGATCAAGTTGCTTATTATTTAGAATTACAAAGGCTAGGTGAAGACCGAATTTGGGTTTGGGTTTCATTTCCAGCCTTAACTACAGACGCTAGTGAATTAGGTGTCCCGACCTTTGCATCAGGGGCAGAATTCAATCAATTACTGACAAATGTCCGCATCGAATCGAATCACCCGAACTTGACTAACCTTGGAACAATTGATACAGGTGTGATTGAGTTCTGGGGAACTAATTATGCTGCTTCAAATGCACTTGCAGTCCCAAATGCCAACGGCTCAAGCTATGACTTTGGTGATACATCAAATACGAATGAAGCCGGGTATGGAAGCATGCAAATACACGATTATGAATCGGGAGAGACTTTGTTTTCTTACAGTGCTTGGGGGTATGCAAGTGGGGGCGGAAGTGACGATTTAGGGATTGGAAATAATCCTGATTCCGCTGGTAATCCAGATTGGACTTTTTCTGGTAGTGCAAAAGGCTATGATTTGAGGACACTTTCAGTGATGGTCCACCCTGG
>Ga0066836_10000109_pt1 | contig 31952 bp, 28 predicted proteins | sample ETNtaG_18_FD_71568 | JGI IMG/M metagenome (GOLD analysis project Ga0066836, IMG submission 71568) | Marine microbial and viral communities from oxygen minimum zone, Eastern Pacific Ocean - ETNP201302SV91 | ecosystem: Environmental > Aquatic > Marine > Oceanic | place: Pacific Ocean: Eastern... | reverse complement strand
TGGCGCAAATGGTTCACATGGCACGAAAGGCAGCAGCGCCAGGTGGGGGCAAGAAACGCCGCCGCCGGAAAAAAATGAAATTAACTCTACGTTCACGTACTATCAAAAAAACAGATGACTACACTGACAAAGTGGGATGGTCAACTGCATCTAATCAAACAAACCAAGATGACCGACCAGCAGAACCCCAATTTGTTCGTCATCAATGTACACAATGTGGGGCTATGAATCAGATTCCAAAACCAAAAAGGTCACGTTACAAAGTAGAGTGTGCTAACACCGATTGCGGGCATGTTGACGAACTCGGCGTTGTTTGATTAGATAAATTCAACAACCCGCTTCATTGCAGCAATAATTAGTACAATAACCAATAATTTTCTCACCACGCTTTGGGGAGCAAGCACCGCTCCAAACCGTGATCCAACAAATCCACCAACAAGTACAGCAATAATAAATGGAAACAAAACTTCCAAATCTAATTCTAATTGCCCAGAAAGCGTTGCACCACTTAATCCTGCTAATGAATTAACCCAAATAAATAATGCAGAAGTCGCCGCGGCATTTTTTGGGGTTGCCCACTTTTTCAATAATAAAATTGGGGATAAGAAAATACCCCCCCCTACACCAATAATACCACTAGCTAAACCAATTGTCCCACCAATAGGGGTAGTAACTTTCCATTCAGGAACCCCAGCAACAACAAACACCTCGTTTCGGATAACAGCCAACCTCCAAGCTGCAACAACTAAACAAATTGACAATAAGATATCATAGAAAGCACCATCAACACGCAGATATCCACCAACCAATGCTAACGGTATACTGGCAACAATAAATGGAAAAGTCAACTTTGGTACATGGTGTCCCGCGCGATGAAAATGCCAGAACGCAATTGATGCAACGACCAAATTAAGGCACCAAGCATGTTGTTTAAGCCATGCCGACCCAAAGGTCCCGTAAGTGGTTAAAGAGAGAACAGCAAGATACCCAGAAGCACCACCGTGGCCCACACTTGCATAAAGTGCAGCCACAACAAAGAGCGCAAATGAAATCCCAATCAAGACCCAATCCACAACAAGTCGCCCCCGCCGTCGAACTCAAACCCATCGCCTCCATCGGCTCCTTATGGAGGTATTCGTCACCATTGAGCGGGCTTTAGAAATTGCTCGTCAAACACCACTTTCATTTTCAACAGAACAAACACCATTGAACAAGGCCCACAATCGCATTCTTTCTGAGGATCTAATCTCAAAAGTAAACGACCCACCATTTGATAATTCAGCAATGGATGGATGGGCTGTTCGAAACAGAGACCCAACCAGAGTTGAAGTGGGCATAACTGCTGCTGGAGCCCCCCCCTCTGAAATCAAAGAGGGCGAAGCAATCCGTATCATGACAGGCGCACCAATTCCAAAAGGAGCCGATGCAATTGTTATGATTGAAGATGGTATCAATGGAAAGGCCAACCCTAATTTTATACGCAAGAAAGGTGAAAATTTTTGTCAAGGCGATACCATACTTCGAAGAGGACAACTGATGACCCCACCAACAATATCTCTTGCTGCAAGTATGGGCCACCCTACCATACCGACACGATCTCAACTAAAGGTAGCAGTTGTTAGTACTGGAGATGAATTAATTTCACCAGGCAAAAATTTGATGGAGGGACAACTCTACGAATCAAATTCTTATGGGTTATGCGCATTACTGGAAAAAATAGGATGCGAACCCATTTTACATGATGTTGTAGAAGACAATATTGAAGATTTAAGAAATACCCTTAATTCACTTGATTGCGATGTAATTTTAACTAGTGGCGGCGTTAGTATGGGTGAATTCGACTACGTTCGAAAATTAATGGAGGAAGAAGGAGAACTCCATTTTTGGAAAGTTGCTATGAGGCCCGGTGGACCACCACTTTTTGGGATGTGGAACAACACACCGTTGTTTGGCTTACCTGGAAACCCAGTCAGTAGCCACCTTGTATTCACCCTCCTTGTTGCACCCTGGCTTTCTCCCGAAATCCCTCTGGTAAAAAACGTCAAGGTCTTAATGAAAGATTCAGTTAAAGGTGCACCCGGCAAAGTGTGCTTCCGCCGCATCTCAATTTCATTAGAAAATGGCGAACTAGTTGGAACAACACACACACACCAAGGAAGCGGCAACATTCATTCAATGGTGGCACACAACGGCCTCACATATTTACCACCTAATACAGATGCAAACCCGGGTGACAAAATTTCTGCCCTATGGCTTCAATAGAATGAGTTCAAGAACGAGCGCGCAGACGCCCAAATATGCCCGCCAAGGATGGATGGATTGTAGTGCGAGGCGCTCGCACCCACAATCTCCAAAATGTGGATGTAAAAATCCCACGAGGCAAATTCGTTGTCGTTTCGGGAGTTTCAGGAAGCGGTAAATCAAGTCTAGCTTTTGATACATTATATGCTGAAGGCCAAAGGAGGTATGTTGAATCTCTTTCATCATATGCCAGGCAATTCTTAGGACAAATGAAAAAGCCGGATTGTGATAGTATAGAGGGGTTGTCTCCTGCCATCAGTATCGATCAAAAACAAGGGAGTCACAACCCCCGATCCACTGTATCAACAGTCACCGAAATAATGGATTATTTACGATTACTATGGGCCCGAATAGGCCTTCCTCATTGCCCCGAATGTGGAATTGAAGTAGCTAGAAGAACGGTGCAAGAAATCGTAGATGATATCATCTGGAATTTTGAAAACCACGGAATCCACATATGGGCTCCTGTGATTAGAAATCGCAAAGGAACACACGCAGATTTATTTTCCAATCTAGTTGAACAAGGATATCTCACAGGCAGAGTGAATGGAAGAGATACCGAATTGGAAAACCCCCCTGAACTTGAGAAAAATTTGAGACATGACATCGACATTCGAATAGATCGTTTGCGCCTTACACGTGCAAACCGTCAACGCCTAACCGAAGCGGTTGAAGCAGCTTTGAAATTGGGCGGTGGTGGCTTGGCCATAGAATCATTTGAATTGCCTAAAAAAAGCGTGAATTTCACCGAAGGATCACGAGCATTAGATACAAAATCAGGCCACGTTGAACCATATAGTGAAGAGTTCGCTTGCCCCACTCACGGCACATTCTTACCCGAAATGAGCCCACGAATATTTTCTTTCAACAACCCACTGGGCGCTTGTCCAGATTGCCAAGGGTTGGGTGTCCAACGCCGATTTTCACACAGCCTTTGCATAGATGAAAAAGCATCAGTCGATGATGGCTGTGTATATCCATTTAGAAGATCGATGATGTCGGGTTGGTACAAATCTCTCATGCGCCAAACATGTTCCCATTATGATATTGACATCTACACACCATTCCATTTACTAAATGAAGATGAAAAAGACATCCTTTTGTTTGGAAGCGGCACTACATCAATCCAGTATGAATTCAATAGTAAAAAGGGCTCATCATATCAGATGTACAGACCATGGGAAGGTGTATTTTCTAGGTTGGAGAGGACCTTCACTGAAACCACTTCTGATCGTACACGAAACCGTCTCCTTTCGTTCATGACTGACGAGCCCTGTCTGGCTTGTAATGGTGCAAAATTAAATCGAGCCGTACGTGGTGTTTTCGCTGGAGGCGTCACACTACCACACTTCAATGGCGCCAGCATTTTGGAAGCACTTACAATCGTTCAGATATGGCAAAACGGCACCACAGATTCTGAATTCTGGCAAACAATTGAGAAGACTGCACCTAAAGTCCCATCAGCCCGGAAATTAAACGAACGTGAAATGTTCATTGGGCGGGAAGTGATTAAAGAAATAAGCAACCGCCTTAGATTTTTAGCACTTGTAGGATTAGACTATCTTACTTTAGATCGTTCAGCCAACACATTGTCTGGTGGCGAAAGCCAACGAATCCGCTTAGCTACTCAAATCGGAACACGATTGACGGGAGTAATGTATGTTTTAGATGAGCCAAGCATCGGTTTGCATAGTAGAGACAACGACCGTTTACTTTCAACTTTAAGGGAACTTTGTGATATCGGCAACACACTGATTGTGGTTGAACATGATGAAGCAACCCTTCGCCAAGCAGATTGGTTGGTAGACATTGGCCCAGGAGCAGGGAAAAATGGTGGCCGCATAGTATCTAATGGCACACTCAAAAAATTATTATCTGCAAAAGAAAGCATTACAGGTGCCTATTTATCTGGCCGTGAAAAAATTCACATTCCTGAACAGCGAACACCACCAAACGGCTCTAACATTTCTGTAACAAATGCGCGATTGAATAACTTACAACATATCGATATCGACATCCCAATTGGGTGTATGGTGGCGGTCACTGGTGTTTCAGGCAGCGGTAAATCAAGTTTAGTAACGGGGACAATAGCACCAGCCCTTCAAAGAGATTTGAACAAAGCAGACTCTATTCCCGGACCACATGAAACAATCACTGGTCATGAAAACCTCGATAAAACGATAGTAATAGATCAGGCCCCCATAGGGCGAACCCCCCGCTCTAATCCAGCAACATACACTGGTGTTTTCACCCCCATAAGAGAACTATTCGCTGAAACAACACTTGCCCGAGAACGAGGTTATGCCCCAGGGCATTTTTCATTTAATGTCAAAGGAGGCCGCTGCGAAGCCTGCAAAGGTGGAGGTTCAAACAAACTTGAGATGAATTTCTTACCAGATGTATGGGTTACTTGTGAAATTTGTAAAGGTGCACGATACACAAGGGAAACTTTGGAAATAAAATGGAAAGGAAGAACCATCTATGATATTTTGAAAATGAGTGTTGCCGAAGCATGTATTTTTTTCAAAAATCAAAGAAAAATTCACAGGATTTTGAAAACAGTTGAGGACGTAGGTCTAGGATACATTCGTCTTGGTCAGCCAGCTACCACATTATCGGGTGGCGAGGCGCAGAGAGTCAAACTTGCCACAGAGCTACATCGCCCCGCTAACAAACCTACAGTGTACATTCTTGATGAACCCACAACAGGACTATCGATGGCAGATGTAAAACAATTAATCGAAGTATTGCATAGAATTCGGACAAATGGTCACACAGTAATAATAATTGAACATAATTTAGATGTTGTAAAATGTTGTGATTGGGTTATTGACTTAGGTCCAGATGGCGGCGATGGCGGCGGAAACATCGTTGCTGTTGGAACACCTGAAGAAGTTGCAAAGAACTCATCTAGTTACACAGGTAAGTTCCTCGCAGACTACTTGTAATTAGCACAAGAGCGAGCCGGTTTGTTCAAGGACGTCCATCGAAGGCCGCTCCCCCGTAGGGGGAGATGTATGGCAGAGATACCAGTACACCTTGTCGAAGTCACACCTCGAGAATTGCCTGGTATGCAAGATACCCGGGGAGAAAGTGTCCGAGCGATGCTTGCAAATGATCACAATTTATCTTTTGATAAAATACGCTCAATTACCGGTTACCAAGTTAAAGCAAACCTTTCCGCCAAGCAATTGCTAGAATCTCTCCAAAATTTATTCACCGACCCAATTATTGAGCACGGTTCTGTAAATCAAAGCCTCCTTGACGACCCCAATTTTTTTCCAACAGCCCCAGATGCTGCGATAATGGTCGGATTCAAACCAGGGGTTACAGATAACGCCGCACAGGCTGCTTTGGATGGGCTTACCACATTATATCCAGATCAATCTAAATCCGCCAATATTGCAACAACAATGACATTTTTATTTTGGGGACTACCCGATAATATCAACTTACTAAATCTTGCAAATATTTTACACAACCCCATGATTGAAAGGGCAGCCATGGCAACCCCCGAACACTGTGCACAAGAAATCTGGCCCCAATTACCATACCCAGCGCGCCCCGAAGTGGTCTTCGCCCCCCCAACTACAATAGATTTGGAAGTCAGTGACAAAGAACTAATCCGAATTTCAGAAGAAGGCCTCTTAGCCCTTAATTTAGAAGAAATGCAAGCAATCCAAGCTCATTATCGCAATTCAGAAATTCAATCCATTCGTGAAAATTTAGGCCTCCCCCCTTTAGCCCCTACAGATGTTGAATTGGAATGCTTAGCGCAAACTTGGTCAGAACATTGTAGCCACAAAATCTTCGCAGCAAAAATCTTTCACAAAGATACCATTACAGGGGAAGAAAGTGAAATCAACTCTTTATTCAAAACCCACATAATGCAACCAACTTTAGATATGCAAAAAGAAGTTGATTGGTTACTTAGTATATTTCACGACAATTCAGGGGTAATTGAATGGACTGATGACTGGAGCCTTTGCATTAAAGCAGAAACTCACAATTCCCCTAGTGCATTAGATCCCTTTGGTGGAGCAATGACAGGAATTGTGGGAGTAAACCGGGATATTTTAGGGACGGGCTTAGGCGCTAGACCAATAGCAAATACAGATGTGTTTTGCTTTGGCCCACCAGACTTTGCTGGCGAACTCCCCGGGGGCCTATTCCACCCCTCCCGAGTATTGCGGGGTGTACATGCGGGAATAAGAGCAGGAGGTAACGAATCTGGAATTCCAACAGTGAATGGGGCAATTGTATTTGATGATAGATTCATAGGAAAACCTCTGGTTTATGCAGGAACTGTTGGGATAATGCCTCGCTATTTGCCCGACGGTAGAGAAAGTCACGATAAAACCCCTTCATCGGGCGACATTGTGTATATGTTAGGTGGTCGTGTGGGAAGTGATGGCATTCATGGGGCCACATTTTCCAGTCTAGAATTAACAGAAGAAAGCCCCAGCAGCGCAGTTCAAATTGGTGACCCAATCACCCAGAAAAAGATGCTGGACATGGTCCTTGAAGCCAGGGACCAGGGATTAATCCAAGTAATCACAGATAATGGGGCTGGGGGACTGTCAAGTAGCGTTGGTGAAATGGCAGAGTTAACAGGAGGAGCCGAATTAGATTTGGCAGCAGTTCCCCTAAAACAACCAGGTCTTTCACCTTGGGAAATTTTAGTATCAGAAAGTCAAGAAAGAATGACGGTTGGCATAACTGCTGCAAACGTTGCAGCATTTGAGAAATTAGCATCACTACACGAAGTAGAAGCCACACCAGTCGGTTCATTTACAGATAGTGGGGCATTTATCGTAAAATATGGTAAACAAACAGTGGCTCACTTACCAATGAATTTCATGCACGATGGCTGCCCCCAACTTCAACTTCAAAGTGAATGGACACCACCCATAAATGAGGAGCCAATTTTCCCTGACTATGATGAAAAAGAAATGGGTTTATTATTGCAAAAATTACTAGCAAGGCCAAACATAGCGAGCAAGGAATGGTGGGTACGACAATACGACCACGAAGTGATAGCACAATCAGTAATCAAGCCATTTTGTGGAGTAAATCATGATGCTCCAGGAGATGCCGCGGTCATCGCCCCCCTGCACGGCGAAACGCGTGGCGCAGTCATATCATGCGGAATCGTTCCAAGATACTCAGACATCGATGCTTATGCAATGACTGCAGCAAGCATCGATGAGGCGGTTCGAAATGCAGTGTGTGTTGGCGTTGATTTGGATAAGATAGCCGGTCTTGACAACTTCTGCTGGCCAGATCCAATTGAGAGTGAAAAGACACCCGATGGGAAATACAAACTTGCCCAACTAGTACGTAGCAACAGAGCATTAGATGACGTTTGTAGAGCTTACAATTTACCTTGTATATCAGGCAAGGATTCGATGAAAAACGATGCAAAATTAGATGGCAAGAAAATCAGTATTCCCCCCACTTTATTGTATACAATTCTCGGAGACCACCAGGATGTTCGCAAAGCTGTCTCCAGTGATTTCAAGGAAAAGGGAGACATCATCTATCTTCTTGGGGAAACACACCAAGAGTTGGGTGCAAGTGAATTGAGCTTCCTCCTTTCTGAAGAGAACGATGGGGGCATTGGAAATTCAGTACCCCAAATAGACACTACACGCAACCTCGCTATGTACAGGAGTTTAACTTCTGCCATGAAAAGCGGGTTAGTTAGAAGCGCCCATGATTGCAGTGATGGGGGACTGGCAGTAGCAATTGCAGAATGTTGCTTTGGTTGTGATGGGGGGACAACCATCAATCTTGATGGATTAATATCCACTAGCGTCGATGTTTGGGGGGCCCTCTTTGGAGAATCCTTAGGTAGAATTGTAGTAAGTGTAACACCAGAAAACGTAAGTAAATTTGAATCTATTTTGAATAAACATTCATTCACTAAATTAGGAGAGGTAGGTGACAAGAAGAATTTACAATTTACAGTAAATAATGAATCTATTCTAAAAGCGAAACTATCTCATTTACTTGATACATGGAAGAACACTTTGAACATGGGGGGTGAGCAATAATGTCCAAAGAAGTCCGTGTGGCTGTGTTGTATGGTTTCGGGATTAATTGCGATCACGAAACAAAGGCCGTGTTTGAAATGGCGGGGGCAACGGCAGAACGCATTCATGTTAATGAGTTAGTAAATGGTGAAAAGACCCTAGCAGACTACCACATTATGGCCGTCCCAGGTGGTTTTTCATTCGGCGATCATCTTGGGAGTGGTAGATTACTCGGAAACCGATTACGCTTCGGCCTTCGAGACATGGTTCAAGAATTTGTGAGGTCCGGAAAATTAGTGATAGGCATTTGCAATGGATTCCAAGTACTTGTGAAGATGGGGCTTCTTCCCGGTGATGAAGAAGTCAGTTTGACACAAACCGCCAGCCTCACACTAAACAATACTGGCCATTATGAGGATCGCTGGGTCCATTTGGAATTTGACCCCAATAGCCCCTGTGTGTGGACCAAAGGACTTGAGCGAATACGCGTTCCAGTGCGACACGGTGAAGGAAAATTTGTAACAACCATTGACGCAAATTTGGACGAATGGTCAGAAAATGGCCAACTCACAGTCAGATATGTAGACCCCACCTCATCATACCCGTCCGCTAGCGACGACCCACTACCCTTCCCCATATGTCCTAATGCAAGTATGCGCAACATTGCCGGTGTTTGCGATCCATCAGGCCGTGTGTTTGGGTTAATGCCACACCCTGAAGCAAACCATTCAACATGGTTGGGAGCTACATGGACAAGAGAAATGCCAACCCATGGTGAAGGTGAAGGGATGGCAATATTTCACAACGCAGTAAAATTCGTTCAAGAGAATTTTTAGTCCTCTAGAAGATCATCAACACCTTCGATAGCATCTTTGATTTTTTCACGCTTAGCCTTTCTCTCCGCTACGTGCGCATCTGCGAGCAAATCACGAATATCGTCTGGGACATTTTGCACTGCAGCATTAGCCGAGACCCTATCTGTGAGTGTAATATCTTCCCCAACACGATCAGAACGATCAACCTCATCTATTACTTTACTCGGCACCGTTCTTTTTCCAGCGTGCACATCAACACCTAAAGGCAAGTCATCAGAAAGCGCACGAGCAAATCGCGCACTTGGAGCCTTATCTTTCCATGGATTTCTATTTGCCATATCTTGTATTAGTGAGCCCTTAGGACGCTTCTTCGCAGCGGCAAAAAGGGCATCAATTTCCTCTTGAGAAGGAGGGGTTCTTGGCCCCTCGTGCTGGTTGATGAGATGCACATACCCCCTCAATAATTCACCATGAGTTTCATCATGGTCCATTTTTTCAGGTGCTGCGAGCATCGAAAGCAATTCTTTGCCCCATCTCGAAACATCGTCATCACTACGAGCAATTCTCTCCCTTACCCTCTCGTGTCGAATAATACAACCTTTACAGCGAGCTGTACCAACTTCATCAATTGCATCACACATCAAGCAACAAACAGCGAACCCCATATCGCTCATTGCTCTCCGGGGTAGTGACATCAATCACGCATAAACAGCACCTACGAATGAAACATTCCCATCCACGAACCCTCAAAGGCATGGAACTCTTCGTCATGGACAGTTGCCATGGCGGATAAGAAGACACCCCGCATAGATTTGGTTGAAAATGACCCATTTTCTAAGGCCACAAACCCCACTTCCCATTCAACAGCAAGAGATGATGGTAACTGGCGTCAACAGAGTTCAAGCCCCCGCATTGTCCAAATTCAATATTCTCCATTTTCTCGAGGGTTTACACAAGCATACCGTCCAGCACCAACACTTCACACTGGTTCATTCTGGCACTTTTCAACAATAGAGTTGAAAGATTTAGCCATATCATTAGCGGCTTTTTCTTTGGGCCTAGCTTTTGTTTTTAATGGAGGTATTTTGGGTGGGATGTTGGGACTTGGTCCAATGTTATTATTCACCATCCCACTCTTTTTCGTCATGGCCACAATCGCATTCGGTCCCGCATTTATTATCCATGAATTAGCCCATAAATTCGTAGCCCGACATTATGGCTGTTGGGCTGAATTTAGAGCGGATCCAAACGGCCTCCGAACTGGAGTATTAATTGCATTCTTCATCGGATTTTTATTTATGGCACCAGGCGCAGTCATGGTCGCAGGAAACGTCACTAGAAAGCAAAATGGAATTATTGCATTAGCTGGCCCCCTTTCGAATCTAGTACTTTGGATTCTTGCATTACCTGTGTTTATCTTCTTAGGCGACTTAGGGATTATTGGCCAAATAATCGGGCTTTGGCTAGTAGCCAATGCAATCTTAGGAGCCTTCAACATGCTTCCTTTTGGGCCATTGGATGGCAGAAAAATCAAAGAATGGTCCGAACCAGTATTTTGGTCATATCTAGCAATTTTCATCACAATTGTCTATATCACGCTTTTCAAGCAAGAAATGCTTCTTAATCTTGCTTAGTCAAGATAACTATTCAGAATCGGTTGATGGTCAAGATGCAGGAACATCATTGTTCCATACCAAGTCATTAAGTCAATTGAATTCACTAGATTTTGCGTCCCAGTTCCGTAATCATTTTCCATCCAATATTCCATTTCATCAACCGTATCACACGTTTGATGGTAACAATCGTAACCATCAACAAGTCCTCCGAATCCCACCGTTACAGTTCCTATTTCTTGGAAAGAAGCGTGATCACTCCGGGCAGTAGTTGCTTCATTAATGATGACACCAGGTTCCCCCTTCGCTGCCCAATCAGCCTTCAATTCTCCATTGAGTACGGCCAACTCTTCCTCAACACCCAAAGCATCCCCTGCCAACCATTCAGCAAGATAGACCATTTCTGGTTGGTTGATAGTATTCTCATCAGTATCTGGACCAATGTATACACGGAACGGCCAATTTTCAGAACTTGCAGGATATGACCCATCTCCATTGTTATCAGTTCGATCAGAAGGTGTGCCGTTACCCGGCCAATTTACGCCACCCATATCGATGTTGATGTAATTGGTAATCTGAATGTCATCAGGAAGGTCATGGACCCAAGCGATACTCCCGCGCTTACCCCCTTCCTCACTACTCCAGAAACAAAAGACAATTCCTCGGCGCGTGGGAATACTGAATAGAGCCTCCGCCATATTCAGATTCACCGACGTCCCTACGGTATTGTCGTAAGCTCCCACGCGAGTTCCGTATCCCCGGGGCGTCCCTGATGAAGGATCATTGATGATAACCATCGGCGCAATATCGAAATGGGAACCGATGACCATCCATTCATCTGGGAACTCATATCCTTGTTTGTAAGCACAGATATTGTAAGCCTCTGGATTGCTTTCAGTGTACTGGAATCGGTGATGTCGCACATCCTCATAACCGTAATTTTCGAGTGTGGATTTAATCCAATTTGCAGCATCTTCGTATGCAGGATTTCCTTGCCCCGCCCAGCGATCCAAATAACCCTTGGCAAGATCAACATCAAGGGGCGAAAAACTATCGTCGGTGATGAAAGAAAGAGTATCATAAGTTCGCTTTCCAGCAACTAAACCTGTACTATGTAGACCACCCTCTTCAATGGGAACATTTGCTGCCATAGGGCGAGTTATTTCAGCAAAACGTATAGAAACAGGCCCGCCAGTTTCAGTACTATTGGATAATTGAAGCAACCCCCCTTCTTTTTCGGCCTCTACAATTTCAACCCCACGACTTGAATCCATCCCGTCTGCCGACCACGTTTCCCATGAAATATTCCCTTCTCGAATTGGAAATACATCTTGACCCACCTCACCGATTAAGACCGCAAAAACATCAGCTCTTGGCGGAATGAGAATAACAACTTCATCCTCATCGTCAGCCCCCAAATCAAGAACAGTTCCATTTTGAATAAATCCAGTAATAGGTTGAAGAACAAGATATGGGATAAGAACCCTCATGGCTTTATCAGCATGAAAGTGGACACTTTGAAACTCTCCAGCAGTCAAAGGTTCTGGTGAAATGTCTAAATCATCTGCAGAGGCCAAATTACTACCCTCACTCCCAAAGCAGCCTTGGATGCTAGCACCTACAATTAACATCACCAGAAGGATTGGCAACGAGACTCTACGCATTAAACCGGCGAATACCATTGTATTGTTGAACCCACCGCCCGTACGCGCGAAAGCCGCAAACGGTCTTATCAAAAGAATATGGATAAACAAGTCAATGATCCATCTGCAGCCCGGATGTGCTCCATATCAACAACTCGCACAGAAAATCCAGCGTTTTCCAAGATTTTTTTAGTATGAGGGTAACCCCTTGAAACCAATAGATTTCCATTTTCAAATCCAATTGTATTTGCAGCATAAGCCTCTTCATTTGGCACCCATAAAATTTCAACACCTTCGTCTTCTAATGTACGAAAGTGCTCTGGTGTAAGGTGCCCCTCCGCCGCAACAATTGTTCCAGGGCGGGGGGAAGAACAGACAGTTGTTAGGTGCAAGGTTGATTCAGGAATCTGAAACTCAATAAGATCAAAACCACGTTCAGTAACAACTTCCCGTAAAAATTCAACACCTTCTCTATTAGTTCTAGTAGAAACACCAACCAAAAACCGGTCATCAAAGAATACAACATCACCCCCATCCATTTTCGCCCCAAGCGGCATCTGTACAACATCGATGTGGGTTTGCAAATATTCTTTGATAGCTAATTGTTCACCTTCCCTACTAGGGTGCCCCACATTAGTAATTACAACAACATCTCCAACCACTACCGCAGTATCTTCCACAAAAGTACAGTCTGGGTATTCAGAAAGACCTGGAAGAATATCAACATCCACATCATTTTCTTTTAGTGCAGACACAAAGTCATCATGTGCAGCCTGGCTGAGACTTACATCGGTTGGCCCCGTTCCAAAGTAACTTGCCAAAGCGTTAGTGAAGTTTGGACTCACACGTCTGACAACAGCGCGGCTGCGCTTACGATGACGCCAACTGTCACCCATTACCTAGAGCCGGTTCAAACAGGCCACATATACCTTCGGAATAAGGAAATAATATCCTAATTCCGGAAATTAGGCTATTTAACCCATAGATTTGGTGCAGAGGGCAGGATTTGAACCTGCGAACCACTGAGGACTGGGACCTCATCCCAGCGCCGTTGACCAAGCTTGGCAACCTCTGCAAGATGACACAACGAAAAACCACTTTCTTATGAATCGAACGGGGCGAACAGATTCGACTTAATATGGGCAACCCATCTACAGAATTAGATGGAACACATACCATTAGCCAAAACATATGTTGATGATGAGATTCGGGATTTAACTCTCGAAGTTTTGGATTCTGGACAATGGGTGAAAGGGCCGCAATCGAAAGCGTTTGGTTCAGAATGGGCTGAATGGTGTGGTGCGCTGGCGGGAGCCCCCACAAGCAACGGTTCCACCGCGTTGATTGCAGCATTAAGGCTACTGAGAATTGGACCAGGTGATGAGGTAATAGTCCCGAGTTTAACATTTATTTCAAGTTCTACATGTATTGATCAAGTGGGTGCAACACCCATTTTTGTCGATGTAGAACCGGAATATTACACCATGTGCCCCCAATCCGTTGAAGAAGCAATTACACCATCAACCAAGGCAATTATTGCAGTCCATTTGTTTGGTCAAGTTGTAGACCCCAAAATCATGAATTTAGGGGTTCCGGTTATTGAAGACGCCGCTCAAGCACACGGCGCAGAATATAATGGAGATAAAGTCGGAAGTTTGGGAAACTTGGCAACATTCTCATTCTTCCCGAGTAAAAACCTCACAGTTGGAGGCGATGGAGGTGCACTATTGGCCAATTCCAAAGCTCATACAGGAATACTCACAGCCTCTACAGATCATGGACGCCATCAGAAAGGAGAGTACAATTTTTTGAGTAGTAATTTTAGATTATCAGAAGTCCAATGCGCCATTGGCAGAGCACAATTAAAACATCTAGAAAAATGGTGCCAACGGAGAAGAGAGATAGCGGAAAAATATTCCAAATCTTTTCACCCAAATTCTATTCCCAAAGTTAGGGAACGTAGTAAACACGGTTGGAATCAATATGTCTTGAAGATTACAAAACCAAAATTATTCAGGGAATATATGGACAACTGTGGAATTGATACAGCAATACATTACTCAACACCAACCCACCTTCAACCAATATATTCACAACACCACCAATCAAAATTAGGAACCCTCCCCTTCACAGAAGAAATTTGCAAAAATTTGGTAGCAATCCCCGTTTTTCCCCAATTGACCGATGACGAAGTAGAATACATCATTTCGTCGATACAAGCATGGCAATCAGCCATCCTCGCGTAAATCACACCAAGGTTCTCTTGCCAAAGAACCTGAACCATACCGCCCATCATCTGTAACTTCATCTCCCAACCAATGTGGTTTTTTAAATTCAAAATTAAAGTTAGGAAGTTCAATCTCAGCAAGTACGAGCCCAGCATTATCTCCATCGAAAAAATCAATCTCCCAAACCAACCCTTCTTCAGATAACACCTCATATCGTTTTTTGATTACAGTGGGAAACCTCCAAGATTCTGCCAAATGCAATACTTGGGCATGTGGAACTTCAAACTCCCACTCAATTCTGCCACCATCGACAGTCGGCCCTTTTACAGTAACAAACCCCCGACCTTCTTTGATACGAATCCTTGGTGTCAAATCCCCACCATCAATTAGTGATTGAATACCATTACTAGCTGCATTAGGTAAATTAGAAATGAGAACCCCATCTTCAAAAATAAGGCTATTTTCGCGTATTTCTATTCTCCATTTTGGTAGATAGCATTGGATTATTTTACTTCCTCGACCAAGCGCAGGCAATGCAACCTCGTCAACAATTCGAAACCGCCGTTCTATTTCGATAGGCACAACCATCATTCTTCCTCCACAGTTGGTAACTTTACATTATCGAATTCGATGACGAAATTACCCAATAATAGTGCCGCGGCACCAAGGGGCAACCAGAAAGTGAAATCACCCTCTAAACCCATTATTAAGGAAAAGATTGCAGCCCAAACAGGCTCTAGTGCATAGATTATAGCGGCATGAACGGGAGATACTGCTTTTTGGAATAAATTCAAAATTAGTAATGCAACCAAACTCCCGAATATAGCACACAAAAGTAAAGGGAATAAGAAAGACCGTACTTGCAATAATTCAAACAACTCATCCCCTCCACCCTCTCTCAAAGGCCACAAGAGAAATACAACGAATGAAAGTAGAGAAACGGTCAAAATCATTGGACCGGTTAACAACAATGGATCAGTTTTTTTGGTGATTCTGTCAGTTGCAATAATGTGTGCAGCAAACAAAAAGGCACAAGCAACAGTTAACCACTCCCCAATCCCAAAAGTAAGGTGTGGCTGACCATCAATGAAGGCCGCGCCAAAAGTAGCCAGCAAAACACCAATTAACGCAAACTTGGTTAGGCGTTGCCGACCCAAAACCACACCTATTAAGGCAGTAAAAACCACATACAAACTTGTTAGGAAGGCCGAAACAGCAGGAGTCACCTCTTTTAATCCAAACATTTGCAGAAGGAATCCACCCCATACTATGAACCCTAACCACCCCCCTCCTTTCCAGGAATCTAACTCAACAAATCCTTTTCGAGCCCTTGGAAATAACAAAGGGAAAAGTAAGGCAGCAATCGTAAAGCGCATCCATACAAAGAACGTGACAGTCCAATTTTGATTCAGTTGTGGTTTAGCGGCAGCAGCAGCATCCAGAGATTGTTGCATCCAAACAAACGTCCCCCCCCACGCCAATGTAACTGCCAATAATGCCCATATGGCCTTTTTATTGCTCACTTAAGCACCTCATGCAAAGCAGATCTGAACATCGAGATAGAACGGCGATGATCAATCACTCCCGCATGAACTTTCGCCAACTCCCCTAATTCCTTGCGCCGGGAATACACATCCTTGAGGGCCGCACACCATTCATCTAATGTGGACTCATATGGCAAAGTCACACCCCCATTTCCAACAGCTTCAGGTTGCGCTCCTAAATCAACGCAAACCGTCGGAACCCCAAACAAACCACCTTCATTTGTTACACGACCCCAAGATCCTGTACTCTCAAAAACGAGCAGATGAACATCAACATGGTCGAAAATTTCAGCAGGGGGAACAAACCCCATCCACTCTGTATTGCCATATTTTTGGAGAGACTCTCCATGAGCACCGCCACCATACACTTCAATATGGGCTTCAGGCCAACTTATTTCCAAAAAAGGCAACAACCTATGATAAAATGCCAACCCTTTTTCGGGAGAAGGGTTGACAATTGCAATTCTAGGAATATTTACATCTCCAGTTACTACCCTTTCCTCCATTGCATTTCGCCTCTTGAATTCAACGAATTCTAGCGATCCAAAAGTTTTCTCATAATCTACAGGGAGAGGAACATGAAATCCATTACGTATAGCAAATCGCTCCTTCACTTGTTCGATTAACCCCAACCCCGCACAACAAATTCCGACAGCACCTTCTAATGCAGGACGAAACAGTTCGGGGTGCCTAAATTGAATTTCATCACGGACAAAGCAAACATATGGTATCCCATACTTCTTGAAAATAGATGCCGCACCAGGTGCCCAATCTAATTGAGTCACACCCACAACATCCGTAAAATCCCCACCAAGGTCAGATATTTTCGAGTCTAACCACTTAGCAAATTGGGCATTACGTACACGCAAATGCCTCCTTTGGAGGCCTAAATTTGGCTTCCCTGTAGACCTAACCCTTAATCGCCATGCTAATCCAGACCAAATCCCTTCAATTCGTAGATTTGTTGTGGTGATATCCAAATTGGAATCACGAGTCAACTCAGTACTGCCCCCACGATCGCTACTATGGAATACGAATACACCTAACCCATCTTCTAGAATACCCACTTCTTCACATTCAACCAGTGGAATGTATTGCGCGGCATTATCTGCTAAAGGACCACTTTCACTCACTCCTTTGAGGAGGGTGGCCAAACTCATTTCAGCTCCACCTGCAGGTGGGTCCAAATCCCTGAGAGCAGCAATTACTCTTGGGGCCATGAGTCTCGGGTACCGACCACTCACATGAATTCGCTCCTAAAATTCCATCTTAAACCAACGTCATAGTCATGGACATCCTTTGCCACCACATACATTATGGGAATCACAATCGGAGTCATTGGTTGTGGCCATTGGGGAAAGAATCATGCAAAAACACTCACTATATTGCGTGAAGAAAAAGCAATTGATAATTTCGTCATATGTGACATAAACAGCGCTAGAGCAAAGAAAGTCGCAGATTATTACAATGTTGGTTGGTGCACCAATCCACTGGATTTAGTGAACATCTACAACGTCGACGCCGTTACCATTGCAACACCTACAACCACACATACCGAACTTTCAATCACATTTCTTAACGCAGGTATTGATGTATTAGTTGAGAAACCAATGGCACTTGACGTTGATGACGCTGAAAGAATGATTAAATGTTCAAAATTAAACAACCGAATTTTGGCAGTAGGCCACCCACTTCGATATCACAAACCCCTCCGCGAAGCAATATCTCTAGCCAGAAATGGTCACCTCGGCTCGTTACAGTCAATCGAGTGTGAAAGACTATCAGTTCGAGAACCGCGAACAGATACAGGTGTAATTGCTTCTCTTGCAATCCACGATCTCGATATTTGTTTAATGTTATTTGGCGAAAGAAACCCGTTGAGAATAAATTCATTATCTCTCCCCTCGAACATAGAAGGAATAGAGGACTACGCCGTCATTCAGTTAGAATTCCCCTCGGGGGAAAACGACCCCAATTCTACAATAAATGCAAATTTAACCTCATCTTGGCGCAGCCGTCTAAAAGGCAAAGTAAGGAGCACGCGCATCCACGGCCAGGATGCAAGTATTGACATTGACACGAGTCGCCATGATGGATTTTTCATCCACCACCACCCTTCTACTCTAGTAGAAGGAAAGACTCCCTTTCTAAAATCTCCAGGCCAATGGATTCCCGTGAAAGACGGTGAACCGAGTTTAACATCTGAATTGCGTGCTTTTGCAAATGCATGTATATCTCGCACTACAGAACAATTGTTTGCAACAGCTGAAATTTGCTTACCAGCAACCAAACTAGTTGCTTTAGCTAAGCAAGCCTCCAAACAAAGCACACCACTCGAACTAGACCAAGACTTTTCGCAGTATTCAATAGCCACACCTGTTTCGCCAAAGACATGGTAGTAAACATCGCACGTCCATTACTTGGAGACTTATACAGTCTATATTGCAGTGCTTTGGGGAGTACAGCAGCGTGGTGGACAGGTCACCTAACCGTTGTAGCAATCATCGCTTTTTTCAGTTGGACAATTAGAAATTGGACAGACATAGCAGAAGGATTCAATTTGAATGGTATGCGCATATGGTCTTGGATTGTTTTCATTGGGATGACATTAGGTCAGATGATTCTATACATGGAAGGCTTCAACTTCCCTCTAAATGGTGCATTCCTCACTGCTTTGGCAACCAGCGCATTCATTTGGTGGTCATGGTATACTTTGGAACCCACGAAGGCCTAACTCTCCGAGGGTTGATGTGCTGTAAGCCCCACCTTCCTTCCGATGGCAACGTTCGGTGACCACCCTCCCCTCCCGTCTTCTCTCGAAACTCTCCTTGAAGATGAAACAGTTTCAACCCTATTTCTGAAAGCCGATTGCCCCCCTCGTGTGAAGGCAGGCCACATCACTGAATTGAGGTTGGAAAATTTAGAGTTAGATGTGTGGGATAAACCAACACTAGAAGCCTTAGCAAATGAATTAGTGGATGTCATCAATCAAAACACCCATCGATCTGATTGCTTTATTGAAATTGAACGTGAAGGTTGCCGTATCTTGCAGGCCGGTGATTTACGCATCACCTGCGCTTGGCCCCCATTTTCAGATGCGTGGGAATTAACAGTTGTTCGCCCTGTGGCCCATTTATCATTGAGTGATTATGAATTGGACCCACGTCTGATTAAACGCCTTTCAAACCATCACAGGGGTGTATTTGTAGTAGGCAAGCCAGGTTCAGGAAAAACTACCTTTGCACAAGCGATAGCCGCTTATCTAGATGAAGAAGTAGGTGCTATGGTGAAAACCATGGAGGCCCCAAGAGATTTGCAAGTTCCACAACGCGTGACACAATATGCGCCCCTTGAAGGGGATTTGGAAAAAACAGCGGAAGTGATTTTCTTAGTGCGCCCCGACTTTGTAATATTCGATGAAGTTCGCCGCACTCGAGACTTTGAGATATTTGCAGACGTCCGCCTTGCTGGTGTTGGCCTACTAGGGGTAACTCACGCAAACAGTGCATTAGAAGCAGTCCAACGTTTGATAGGAAAAGTAGAACTTGGTATGATCAGCCAAGTTCTAGATACGGTAATCCACATTGAAAAGGGTTCAATTTCCCAAGTTCTTGAGTTGACAATGGTAGTGCGTGCGCCCAGTGGAATGGAATCAGATTTATCTCGTCCAGTTATCGAAGTGCGCACATTTCCAACCAACAAAATGACACACGAAATATTCTCCTTTGGGGAACAAATTGTAGTCGTTCCAGTAGACTCAGAAGCAGGACCAAGTCCCGCGAAACGCCTTGCAGCAGCCGAAGTAGCAAGAGTAGTTCAAAGATACACAGGGGCCAGAGTACATCATGTGAATATGGCCTCTGATACAGCTGCAACAATATATACAGATGAGAGTGCAATTGGTGCTATAGTAGGACAAGGCGGCTCAGGAGTCCGTGGCTTAGAAGAAGAAATTGGTTTGAAATTGAAAATAAAAGGGGCGAAGGAATTACCTAAAGGAACCCGTAGAATTAGCAGTAACCCTTCTGATAATTGGGACATTCAATCTGAAAGATCAGTTGGTAGCCGTTCATGGGAAAGCACATCTGGTGGTGGCCGCAGAAAGAAAGGAAAGAGGCGAAGATAATCGATATATTCACTCAAAGCCTTCTTGAATCATACCAAAGTCGCGGACATCATGGGCGAAGAGGCTGCAGGGAAACCGCCCGTGGTTATTTTACGAGAAGAATCCACCGTCACTAGTGGAACAGCAGTCCAAGAGAAATTAATTGCCGCCGCGCGAGTATTCGCAGATCTGTTACGCCCCACTTTCGGTCCAAGAGGACTTGACAAAATGTTATACAAAACAGATGGGACAACAGCAATCACAAATGATGGTGCGAAAATTATTGCTGAATTAATGGTAAAACACCCCGCAGCAAAAATGCTTGTCTCAATGGCAGAAACACAAGAAAACACATGTGGCGACGGTGTCACTGGAACTTTACTAATGTGTTCTGAACTATTAATGGAAGCAGGACGCCTTATGGAGAAAGGCCTCCACCCCTTAGTGGTACATTCAGGATATGAACGAGCGAGAGAAGTGTCTTTGGAAAAAATCCAAACCCTATGTATCGACGTTGATGTTAAAGACAAAGAAACGCTTCAATCAATTGCTGCAACATCACTTACTGGAAAAGGTGCAGAAGGTGCGATAAAAACACTTTCAAAATTAGTAATAAACGCCCTTATGAGCGTATCTCGCATTGAAGAAGACGGAACACACCGTTGTGAAGCTGAAGATGTTACAATGCATAAAACTGGCAAAGGATCGATAACAGATAGTCAATTTGTGAAAGGTATAGTTATCCGCCGCCGGATATTATTAGATGCCCTACCAACCCACATTCAATCTCCAAATGTGGCAGTTTTGAATTGTGATTTAGCTCCAAGAAAACAGATACGCTCGTCAGAAATTGAAATTGAAGAGGTAGAACAATTAGAAGCATTTTTGGAAATGGAAGAAACATTACGCGATAAATTATCAAAGTCACTTATTGCCACGGGAGCAAATGTGTTTTTATCAAGTGGAGAAATCGATAAAGGCATTCTTCACAGGTTGATGAGGTCTGGGTGCTTTGTTGTTGGCGAATTAGATGACCGAGAACTACGTAATGCAGCCGCAGCAACTGGGGCAAGGATAGTTGAATTTGCAGCAGATTTAGAGGAAACCGATGTAGGTCAAGCGGGTGAATTGAAAACCGAAAGGCGACCTACAACTGACAAAGTCGAAGATATAATCCGATTAGTAGGTTGTATAAATCCCAAAGTAGTAACATGTGAAATAGGTGGTGCCAACGATTTGGCTACCGAAGAAACAATTCGTGCAATTCATGACGCCCTCCGCTCAACAAGTCTAACAATCCAAGATGGAAGAATTTTGCATGGTGGAGGGGCAACACACATGGCTTGTGCTTTAGCAATTCGTGAGGCAGCAGAACGTGAACCTGGTCGTGAAAGACTAGCCATGGAAGCCTACGCCAGGGCTTTAGAAATCATCCCAATTAGCCTTGCAAAAAATGCCGGTGCAGACCCATTAGACCGGATTTTAGAACTTCGTGCCGCCCACCGATCGGGTTCAGAATCAGCAGGGATTGATTCATCAGGAAAAGTTGGACAAACCGATGCTAGAGTTTCAGCAACAACTCTAGAATCTGCTATTGAGGCGGCTTCAGAGACATGTGGAAGCATGCTTCGAATAGATCAAGTTATCAGTGCACGTGGAGATTAAACACGGGGCTGACCCACGGATGGGTTCAAAGACATCCGTACTTTCCATGAGTAACGGGTTCCTGCTATGGTCGACCATAATCAGCCCACGCTGACATCATCAGTGCCCGGGAAAGAAGGCAATGATGCCCCACGCGCTCTAATTAGTGTATACGATAAAACAGGGGTGACCGCCTTAGCTACAGCCCTCACTGCGATGGGTTGGCAAATCCTTTCCACAGGGGGCACGGCCCGCCTTCTCAGAGAAAATGGCCTTGAAGTAATAGATGTCACAGATGTCACAGGACACCCTGAAGTATTCGATGGTAGAGTGAAAACCCTGCACCCCGCAATACATGCTGCAATTCTTGCTAGAGGAGATAACCCCGCTGACATGCAGACACTTTCTGAGTTAGGATACCCTAGAATCGACTTGGTCGCTGTGAATTTATATCCTTTTGAAGAAGTTGCAGCACAAGTTCCACCTGTGAGCGAATCAGCATTAATTGAGATGATTGATATTGGGGGCCCCACCTTAGTGCGAGCCTCTGCAAAAGCCCATTCTGATGTGTTAGTTGTAACCGACCCAACTGATTACAGTGACTTATTGGAAACATTGCAGGAGGCCAATGGTGACCCAACCGGGGTAGACATTTCTACCCGTCAACGACTTGCACTTACTGCATATCAAAGGACAGCAGCATATGACGTTGCTCTGGCCAATATTCTAGCTAATAGATTGGAGTCACTAGCCGATGAAGCCGAAGCCACTCTACCTGAAAAACTCCTCATTAGTGGGGGAAATCGCGTACTTTTACGATACGGGGAAAACCCTCACCAACCTGCAGCCTTCTATCCAAATTCAGTAACAGAAGAGGAACCAACAGGTCTCGCCTCGGCAATCCAGCATGGCGGAAAGGCACTATCATTCAATAATTATCTAGATCTAGATGCCGCCCTCCGCTTCTGCCGCTCATTTATTGGCCCAGAGTGGGAACAATGGCCCCATTGTTGCATCATCATTAAACACACCAATGCATGTGGTGTAGCAATCAGTACCAAGAGTCAAGCAGAAGCATGGAAAGATGCACTTGCAAGCGACCCAGAATCGGCATTTGGATGTGTAGTTGCATTCAACACCCCGTTGAATAAAGAAACAGCTGACACCATTGGCAACCACTTTGTTGAATGTATTATCGCCCCAGGGTACGATGAAGGTGCTTTGGAAGAACTGTCAATCAAGAAAAACCGCCGAATGCTCACTATGGAAAACATGACACCACTCGATATGGAAGTACATTACCGCGAAATTGATGGCGGATGGTTGGCACAAACTGAAGGCGCACCAATCATTGACTGGAAGTCGGTGAAATGCGTTTCAAAGGCGCAAGCAAATGATATACTAATGGATTTGTCAAGATTCGGAGTTGCCATCTGCGCCCAAGTGAAGAGTAATTGTGTTGTTTTCGTTAAAGCCACAGAAACAGGATTTGCATCAGTAGGTATAGGGCCAGGCCAAACTAGCCGTGTTGAAGCAGTTCGAATTGCTGCACGCCGAGCCGGCCCTCGCGCTAGCGGAGCAGTTATGGTATCTGATGCATTTTTCCCATTCAGAGATGGAATAGATGCCGCCCATGAGATGGGCATCACAACAGTAGTTCAACCGGGCGGCTCTATTAGGGACGCCGAAGTAATCGAAGCCGCTAATGAACATGGAATGGCGATGATTTTCACTGGAACACGCTTGTTTAGGCACTAATCAGGAACTTTTCTGAATTCGTTCTGCACCGACCCATTCATCCCAACTTGAATCGAATCCTACGTAGTGGATGAGATACTTATCGCCCATGACTTCACGAATCAATGCATCCCACCATTGCCCCTTCCACTCAACTTTGACTTGTTCTCCGGTAGAGTATGGGTTGTTGAATGGATGATCTGCAGGTGGTGTAATCCACCCAGTCGGGCCAACGACATACATTGTGTTTCGAGTTTCCACTCGTGCAGTTGCCCTTTCATCGTAGGCAATCCCCAAAATACTGGAGGTGCTTACCGCACCCTCTCCAAGTTTTGGATGCGCATATGCAAACCCCTTGAGACGCCCTTCGACAATTTCAGCATCACGGATAATAACCTCGGGTTTCTGCTCGACAACTTCCCCCTCACTGCTGACCATGTACTTGGCCAATTCTCGGTAATCGATTTCAGAATCCATACTAATTCCAAGTTCTGAAAATTCAGTCAACACGTCACTGACAGAAATAGGTTCATCGCCGATTTCAGTGAGAATTTCGAAATATTTCTTAGCGGGAATGGTGCCCGTTCCGTTCTCATCGAACACTTGGAATGCTTCAATTAGTTCTTGTTCTGCACCCATGACACTTTCCACATATTCCTGAACTTCCACAGAATCTTCCTGCATGGCTTCGATTCGACCCCATTCAACATTATTCTCGACATCACCATCATCAAAGTGAATCATGAATGTGTGATCATCGTGTTCACTTGCAATGCGACCAGGGTAGTAGTGCCCGTAATTCTTCCAATTCACAAGAACACGATCTCCTGCACTAAATGGTGGAGCAGCGGGCCGAATAGTACCTGGAGCAGAACCAATGACGACCGCATGCTTTGTTTCCACTCGCGTGTTTTTTGGCACATCGATTTTGTATGTCCCATCATCATTAATGGCAACAACCGTACATCTATCTAACCAACGTGCATTGGTGGGACTATGATATTCAACATGGTCGCCAACATTGAAAGAAGCTGGCAACTCAATCTCGGGTGTTGGAGGGGGAGCAGCAGGCGCAGCAGGTGCTTGATTGACCATCCCCATTTGTTGTAATGCTGTAATAACGGCAGTTGTGACCGCAGCGGGATCGTTGTTGATGACTGTGCTGTGGACAACATCACCTCCAATTACCGAATCTTGCATACTGAGCGCTTGTTCACTGGGTGCCACTGATTCCTCAGATGTCGGTGGAGCAGGAATCCATTCGCTCCCTGTCCACATGAATTTACCATCTGGACTCAAAATAGGGTCTGACATGAAAGCAGGTCTGAATAGTGATATATGACATATCACTCTAGAATCGCTCTTATTGCTGCAAGTGTTTCAGGAGTTTTGATACCCATCATTTCTTGCTCATTTGCTATTGCAATTCCGTCTACCATTTGATTATTCATAAGACATCCTTTAACCATCTCATTCGGGTAACCCAATTCTCCAGAAACTGTGCTATAGCGATTCAATTTCTCATCAAACATTTCAGTATGCAAACCATCCAGCACTCCGTCTAAAGCCCTTCTACTGGCCCAGTAAGCGCCAATATTCGTCTCACCACGTGCTGGCATTTCTGCACCATCAAGGTGGGTTTCAACTGAACCACAAACTTGCCCTGACTTATCCCTTAGTAAAGGGGCGTATGGGTTATCCATTACTACAGTAGCCAACGTGAAATCCAAATTGTGCCTGATATGGTGCCCATAGGATCCTTCTACAGTTTTATTTTCGATCAAAGGTTGAGTACCAAATGAAACGTATACGTGCTCCACGGGCATCAACAAATGCTCAAGAGTAGTATAGACGGCGTTCCCAGTCCCTAACGCCATCTTTTGTGTAATTATTTTACAATCAACACCCCTTAATGCATCATGATATTCAGATTCTCTACCAGGCGGAATTACAACAATCAATTGTGAGAAGTCCAATGAAGACTGCATTAACTTACCAATCACAAGTTTCGTTGCTGGCACCCCACCAATCTCTAACAGCGGCTTATGAGTAGTAACTCCACCCTCTAACATTCGACTTCCTTTTCCACCACAAAGAAGCACGGCAGCGAGGGCGACCATACCCCGCCGAAGAACACCAAGCACTTCAGAATGGCGCGAGGCCCACATCGACGGCTTGATGACACCCAAGCGATTCGAGTAACCCGGAGGGCTATGAGTGGAAGCGGCTGAATTGCAAAGAATTGCACAACTCGTTGAATTAAATCGCCAGAAAATGGCACGCTTAGAGGAACAGATTAGCAAGTTACGTGAAATCCACGTTGAACAAACCGGCGTTCTTTCTGCCCTTCAGGCAATGGACAACTCAAAACAGACCATGATTCCATTAGGCGCAGGTGTGCAATTACCAACAACATCAACCAATGATGCTGTAGTGATAGATATTGGATCCGGGATTCAAGCAGAACGTCCGAGAGAAGAGGCAATTACAATCCTTCAAACAAGAATGACAGATGTAATGGAGGTATTAACCGCCCTTGAATCAGAATTCAATTCCACAGAAAAAATGGTTATCGAACTCGCAACTACCTTCAATGAAGCTGCCAACGCTTTGAAGGCTTCCGAAGAAGAAACTACATCTGAACCTGAACCCACGCAAAAATCCAGACGGCGGCGTAGAGGGACTGAATTAACCCTTGACGATTAGGTGATTAGATGGGATTTTTCGATCGATTTCGGAAGCGAGTCAAAGAGGTGGCTGAAGATACAGATCTAGAATCATTGACGGTAGAAGAAGACAGCGCGGAGGGAATTGAGGCACTTGCCACACCCACACCCTCTGAACAAGTAGAAGAGGATTGGGACAATATCGAGGAGATAGAAGCCCCAGTAGAAATTGCAGACCAAGAAGAGGACTGGGATGACTGGGACGAGGAACCCGAAACCCCAGCCGCACCCTCCATTTCTAAAAAAGAACGAAAGCGAATAGAAAGAGAAAAACGCCAACGTGAAAAAGAAAAGAAAAAGTTAGCAAAGAAAGGCATCGACATAGATCAAGTAGTCAGGCCAGACGGCTCCCGTGTTGATTTACATGTAATGCGCTCAACAACAGGCCGTAAATTAGTCGAAGTAGAACATGCACCTCGAATGTCTGTTGGTAAAAAAAAGGTGGAGACTGAAAAAGGAACATCCTTCGAAATAGACCTTGGAGGAGGGATGGTGGAGAAAGGCGGTCGAATTGTTAAAGATGGTCCCGTATTAGAAAACCTTCTCGAAGAATTAGAATTGGTTATGCTTGAAGCTGACATGGGGCGCAAGGCCATGCAAGAGGTGATCGACGCCCTAAGGATGGAGTTAATTGGAAGCCGTTTGCGCAAGGGTGCAGACCTAACCAAAGTAATTGAGGCAAGCCTTAAGCGAGCCCTTCACAGTCTACTTATCGCAGGATACTGGGATTTCAACAAGACTGTTGATAGTATGATAGAAGATGGAGACACCCCTGTGATTATCATGATGGTCGGTGTTAATGGAACTGGTAAAACAACCACCACTGCAAAGATTGCACACCGCCTCAATAATGAGGGGCGATCAGTTGTTTTAGCCGCTGCCGACACGTTTCGTGCAGGCGCTATTGATCAATTAGAAACGCATGCTGAGAGAATCGGAGTTAGGTGTGTATCCAGCGAGAGAGGCGGGGACTCTGCAGCGATCGCAAGAGATGCAGTTGAAAGTGCAAAGGCTCGAGGTGCCGATGTTGTGATAGTTGATACAGCAGGCAGGATGACCAACAAAATTAATCTCATGAACGAATTACAAAAAGTCCACAGGGTAGCACAACCACATTTAGTACTCTTTGTTGGTGATGCTTTAGCAGGTAATGACGCAGTCGAACAAGCAGTGGAATTCCAAAGAATGCTCAAATTCGATGGAGCAGTATTGTGTAAACTAGACACAGATGCCAAAGGGGGTGCCGCCCTCTCAATTGCCCATGCAACTGGCCGACCAATTGTCTTGGCTGGGGTGGGACAAGATTATGCTGACCTCAAACAATTTGACTCAGATTGGCTTCTAGAAATGATGTTTGAATAGGGTGTGATACGATGGACGAGATATTAAATTCAGACGAAAGTCAACGATTCTTCTCTTTAGTGTACATGTTGCAACGCAGTACTTTGATGAACATGGGAATGATTGCAGATGCGGAAGGAATGATCCACTTCAACTTGGGAGAGGCTAAGGAAGGAATTGACATTCTTGACACACTCAATAAAAGAACTGAAGGCAATCTGGAAGAAGTTGAAGCAACACTTCTGAAAGGAATCGTTTCTGAATTGAAGATGGCATTTGTCCGCGCACCATCTCAGCAGCAAGCAATTGAAGCAGAAAAGAATCGACAAGAGGAACTCCGTGAGACATTTGTATCCCCTGAAACCGCACCTTCTGACACACTAATTGATGATGAAGAGGAGTGAACCGCCCATCCGTTCGTTTGATGAATCAACCCGTTTTCCGAGAAGTGGTAGCCATGGTACGAGTCACCGCGTCAGACGACCCAGACGCTAACATTGTCCTCATTGTAGACAACAACCCAATGAACACCCATCGGCTTACTCAAGTATTCACTCAAAAGGGTTGGAGAATAGAAGTATGCGAGGACGGAGACCTGGCTGTAGACACTTATGTTGAACTCAAACCAAACCTCACTCTTCTTGCTCTTGATCTGCCGACAATGGATGGCCACATTGCAGCGTTAGAAATGCGCGAATCCGATCCTAACGCACGAATTGCCTTCATGTCTTCCCGCAGTCAACGAAACCTCGCAGCTGATGCTACACATTCAGCGGGTGCAGTGGTTTGGTTAGAGAAACCAGTGACCAAACAAATCATTGATGTAAATTGGGAGATGATCATGGGAGATATTCCTGAAGCACCTGGTTTAGAAGACATGGACCAACTTTATCCAGATGTTGATACCCATCGTGCAAAAAGAGACGGTGAAGAAGTTGTGGATGTGACATCTGCTTTACCACCACTTCCGGCTTTACCGACAATATCTCTCCCGGCACCCGAGGTTGCATCCACACCTGAACCAAAGAAAAAAGGAAACAAACTCAAAATCACACTCTTATTCTTGCTTTTAGCAGGGGCCGGAGTAGGTATGTGGGTATATTCAACCCCGTGGCAACAGGGTTTGATTTGAACAATCAGAAAGGCGGCTGCTGTTGAATTGGTACCGCCTGTGCCGGTACATATGGAACAATAACACTCCCTTCAGGAGCATCAAGAATAGTTTCTACTTTAGTGCTAGAACTGTGCAATAAAGTTTCATCACATTGATCAATTCGTTGATCTAGAGTAACATAGGAATTCCATTGCCACCAACTAACCACCACTAACAAACTCAACATCACAACGAATAGAATTAAGCCAAAGAAATTAGTTGCAACAGACATCAAAATCCTCCACGTTCCAACAAAGCCCCCCAAGAAACAAGTGCATATTCTTCTGCTGCACCACGAGGGTTGTTGACACCGTGTATTCCGCTGCCAACAATAATCCCATCACTTCCAGAGAGCACCGCCTTGCGCGGATCCCCATACCTTTGACCCATTTCCCCATCACCAATTGCAATATTAACACCTGGAGTCCAAATCATTTTTTTGTCACCCACACGACTCCGCAAGGACGCAACATCATCTGAATTACTTCCATTGCCAATGAAACCAAATACTCCAGAATGTGAGCAACCTGCAGCTACCATAGCATCCGTGTACCCTGGAATTTCCAAAAGATTACCGCGGCTTGACATTTGAGCGAGTAATAACACCCCTCCCTCCCTGTCAACATCAGACCACCCTGCACATAATCCATCAACGATGTCAGGCCCTGAAATCCCATGCGCAGTTACTACGTCACTCCAAGAGCGAATATCGTAAGCCCCTGCCATTTGCCCACGGCTTATTTTCCCAATATCTGCAAATTTACGGTCTTCAAAAATCAATAAGTCGTGCTTTTTAGCATGATGACACAACTCCCCCCACTCCTCAGCATCCCAATCGTCAACGAGATCGACATGAGTTTTTAGTGCTGCAATATGGGGCCCAACAAGATTAATCATTGATTTCAAATCACCCATAGTTCTCAAATCAGCAGCTAAAACCACTAAACTTTGCTTACGTGAAGCCACTTCCATATAGCGACGAGCTAGTGAATTGTCACACATTTTCCAACGTGGACCCCACACTTCACTTGCTTCCATCAGGCACGGGTAGGGTCACCACCCCTCAATCCTTCGGGTCGGAAATTATCTCCAACCTGCATCAACTACAGAGTTAACACCGTCTACGATGGTATCTTCAAGAGACATCCAATTCATACCTAATTGATCCACCGCTGGACTTGAGTCATATTCACAAGTAGTACCAATATTTGTTTTGACCCATTTTGGAGAGATTAGAGGATGAAATATGGAAATTCCATAAGCAACCAATTTTGGCGCCACAAGCTTCGGCCATTTTCGTTGAGGAACTTTCTGCCGCAACAAGGCAGCAATTTCTTTCATCCACATTGAATCATTAAACACAATGTATCTTCCTAAATTTTCTCCTTTGTCAAGAGCATTTACATGCGCAATAGCTACATCTCTAACATCCACAATGTTCACGTGCATTTTCAGAAGAACAGGAGGTTTACGTTTCAATAGGTGATCAAGGACAGACATAGATCCTTTCAGGTGTCTTTCAGACATGATTGGGCCCAGTACTATGCAGGGATTAATAGAAACGTAACGCGGTCGCAAACCTTCTTCCTGAGAATTAACCCATTCTCTTGCCATTTTTTCCGCTCCTGCTTTAGCAAGCCCGTATGCATTTGTTTTGATAGTTGCATCATCACACCAATCTTCGTTGGTAAATGTTAGTCCATTTCGATACCCCGTCCTTCGCACTGCTGCCACAGATGATGTGTGCACAATTCTCTTGACCGCACCTTCACGTTCTAACGCACTCAACAAATTTCTAGTCCCATCAATCGATGGATCTACGACATCACGCTGCGGGTCCATAGCCCCTGCATATAGGGCTGCAGCACAGTGTATAACATCCTCACAACCAACAACGGCAGATGACACAGAAGCCCTATCCAACAAATCCATTTTTACAATTTCTAAATTTTCTGAGCTAGGGAGATCAAGTAAAAATTCAGCATTCACAGGATCTCTAACAGTTGCCCGCACCTTCTTTCCATTTGCAAGGAGTTCACGTACCACATGCGAACCAATGAATCCAGCGGCACCGGTGACCAAGACAATTTCTTCGCCCATAATCTCACATCCATTCTTTGTCCATGAACTCTCCTAAGGGCCCGACCTGTGGCGGAAAGTGTCAAAGGGAGACCCTTTGAGCCGTAATCATGGCGAAAGGAACGCAAACGGATGATAACAACTCGTCCGGCCTCAAGAAATGGTTTATGCGACAGTATTGGCGCCTTCAACAATCCCAATCAATAATTTCAATGGGCTTTTGGGTAATATTGCTCACGTTAAACATCTGGCCATATATCCGATGGCGATTTGAAGATAACGAATCATTTCTCGGACTTTCCATGACGTATTGGGGCTTTGCATCTATTGGCATCATTGTGATTTTCTTCGTCATGTTTGTAGGGTGGGTCTATGATCACTTCTTTTCATTGTGGAAGGAACATCAGAACGTAATCATTGAGCGCAATCCATTTGCAACATATTTACTCACTCCCCGGGACGCCATAATAATCGGACATCTTTCTACGGCTTTGAGATCACAACACCCTGATGATGAAAAAATCCAGGCGCAGTGTGATTGGATGGAGAAATGGATTGCTACAACCCCCGACCTTGAAGTCTTCCGAAGAATGGTTACCGAATTAGATGCTAAATTGGGCGAACCTGTTCCAGAATTCACCTTCTTGCCCGATGGAGCTGTTGAAAAAGCTCGAAATACAGCCCGCAAAGATCTGATGAAGCCCGATGATAATTGAGGTGTTGAAATGCGAATTGTAGGGATGGTTCCAGCCCGCCTCGGCTCCAAAAGACTGGTTCGTAAAAACCTGCAGGATTTGAATGGGCACCCACTCATTTCATACGCCATTAGAGCACTACAAAGCATCCCAGTAATCGATGAAGTCTACGTGTCCACAGAAGCAGAAGAAATTGCTGAAACTGCACGAGATTATGGTGCCACCCCAATCATGAGGCCCCCCGCATTAGCCGAAGATCACATTCGAAGTCAAGATGTGTTTCAGCACTTTGC
>Ga0066836_10000108_pt1 | contig 31975 bp, 24 predicted proteins | sample ETNtaG_18_FD_71568 | JGI IMG/M metagenome (GOLD analysis project Ga0066836, IMG submission 71568) | Marine microbial and viral communities from oxygen minimum zone, Eastern Pacific Ocean - ETNP201302SV91 | ecosystem: Environmental > Aquatic > Marine > Oceanic | place: Pacific Ocean: Eastern... | reverse complement strand
TGACACAGTCAAGCAAGCAGAGATTATGGCTGAGTTGCGAGAGTTTTACGGATTACCTGTGGATGAATCATTTGTGTTGTCAGAGCATCCGACATTAAATCACATGATTACTTATCTCAGTCAAGGTGATTCTAAAGTTTCAGAAAAAGAGCCAAATAGTGAATTCGAGCCAGTATCTGAAGATAACAAATTAGCCCATAACAATACTTCTGCTTTAGGTGTAAGGAGATGGCAAGTGGAAGTTGAGGAGTCCCCTGCTGTACCACATACACCTTTGGATATCGAGAACAAAGTGATTGCAGTTACTGATGACCCATGGGGAGTAGCTGACACACTTTGCCATATTTTAGAAGCCGCAGATATTGACGCTGTCCGCATCATGCTCGACCCTAGCATAGTTTCTAAGATTAAAATTGAAAAAGATGGTCCGGTTGATATTATCCGAGTTGACCCCAACAATCATAATCAACTTTCTGAAGTCAGTCAACACCTTGCAAATGTTGGTGAAGTGGCTGCATTGTTACATTTGGCCCCCTTACGACTTGCTGGCGTGGGTTGGGAAAGTGAAACTCAAGAAGCCCACCTAGCATCATCTACACATGGTTTATTTGGATTACTAAAATCTCTAGATTCTCATTTCTCAAATATTTCCGATGGTACAATCATGTCTGTTTCTGCAATGGATGGCCGGCACGGTAATGCTAGTGACAGGTTCAATGCATTAGCGGCAGGTTCCCATGGAATTGTGAAGTCATATGCGAAAGAACACCCCCACTTGCGTTTTAGAGCAGTAGACATTGACCCTGAAATGTTATCAGATCCTACCGGATTAGCTCATCAAATTTGGGCGGAGGCATTTGGACGCGTATCTCCATTGGAAGTTGGTTTGTCCCGCGATGGATCTCGTTGGGCTATGAGATTGTATGAAGAAAACTTGGCAAACGCTCGTCAACCTCTGAAGGATGATGACGTATGGGTTATTTCAGGTGGAGGTAGTGGTGTAACGGCGCAGTGTATAATCGGAGTATCTCAAGCTAGTCCTGATGCAGGGGCAACTTTCATTCTCCTTGGAAGAACAAGACTTGATAGTTCAATTGAAGAATGGATTTATGATGATGAGGATGAATTGAAGGCGAGGAAAACAGCATTACGCGAGAGTATGATGGCTGCAAGCGAATTAGGAAAAGTCACGATGGTTGAGTGGGAAGCAGAATGGAATAAACAAATGCGTAGTTTAGAGATTTATCAAACACTACGGGCGATTCGTTCTTCTGGAAATCATGCGTTGTACGATGCATGTGATGTAACTAATTCCAAATCAGTGGAGAAAGTACTCAATGCTGTGAATAATGAGTATGGAGGTATTACTGGAATTATTCATGGAGCTGGCATGGAAGATTCAAAGTTGGTAGCAGATAAATCATGGGAGACATTTTCTAATGTGGTTTCAGTAAAAATCGATGGTTGGCGAGCCTTGGTTGATGGTTTAGGTTCCAGTATCCATGATTTACGCATACTTTGCGCATTCACTTCAGTTGCAGGTAGATTTGGAAATGGTGGCCAAGTTGACTATGCTGCAGCAAATAATATTCTTGATGCAGAGATGTGCCGGATTGCTCATCATTCAGATGCTCCGCGAGCCGTAGCTATTGCATGGTCTGGATGGAAGGATGTAGGAATGGCAACTAAAGGTTCAATTGAATCTATTTTCGCTCAAGCTGGAATCGAAATGATACCAGTGGACAAAGGTGTAGAAATATTCGTTGATGAGATTCTTTCTGGTGGAAAAAGGCGAGTAGTAGTAGCAGGTGCTTTGGGATTGCTAGATTCCGAAGATAGTAAACGTGACCCGCCTCAAAAATTATCTGAAGACACAGTAGCCATGTTAGAAGATCCGGATCGTTTCCCCTTCATTGATCGTGTATTAACTCATGAACCCTATGAGGAAATTGTCACAGAATGTACTCTTGATATTGATGTTTACCCATTTTTAATTGATCACTCAATTGAAGGGGTACCCTATCACCCTGGCGTTATGGCGATGGAAATGTTTGCAGAAAACGCTCTTTTACTGTATCCAATGTGTACCCTATCGGGCTTTTCTGAAATCCAATTTGGCCTTCCGATTAAATTGATTAAAGATCAAATGAAACTACGTATCCGTGCTGAATTCATTGAGCAAGATGAAGCAGAAATTAGGGTAAAGTGTATCATTGAGAGTGATTTAGTGAATTCAAAAGGCGAGATATTTGGAAACCCTAGAGTCCATCACCAAGGGATAGTACGATTGTTGAAGGAAGGGGGAATAAGACCCCCAGTTCAACCGCTGAATTCACCCCCGAGTAGGGGCAAGGCATCATTCCAATCAAGATTCATTTATGATCGATTTTTCCACGGCCCTCGATTCCAAGTACATGGTGGCTTAATCAAGGGAGTGAAGGATGGAGGTGATTTTGGTGTTGATGGGATTGCGCTGTTAAGAAGTCAATTGCCTAATGAAAAACTCTTTGCAAGTGACCAAGATGGAAGAACCGTTTTGCTTGAATCTTTACCCATGTTAGTTGAGGCCTGTTTCCAAAATGCGGGTTTAGTGGCAATGGAAATCGACGGTATTTCCAGTCTACCAGTGGGGATTGAAACTGTTGAGATTCTAAAAAATCCAGCGGCACGCGATGATCTTCGCGTTCGAAGTTATCGTAGAAGTTCAGAGAAAGATGGTGTGACAGTTCACGATGCCTCAATTTTCGATAGAAATCAAAAGCCAGTAATGGTGTTGAGAGGATTGAAATTGAAGGGAATGGCTCCAGTGCCGGAAGAGTTGAGATTCGAATTACAGAGGAAGGGTTAATTTTTCAATTGAATAATCATTTTTCCAATTGGTTTTTTATATGTCAAATCCGTGGTCTCCAGCAGGTATCGTATCCCCTTTACCATTACCAGAGGTATGTGGTTCTGATCGAGTATTTGCAGTTTGGATGCCGGTAAGATCTGTGCATCCCAATAGTCCGAAATCCGATATTTCGAGAGTCCCCTTAGTTGATCCCTTTGAAGCCTCTACTTTTGTCGTATCGAAAAGAGTAGAGGAACATGCTGCTGGTCGTTATGCATTAGCAACACTTCTACGCGACATCGGATTTGATCCATATGATTTACAAATTATTCGTGATCAACATCGAAAGCCAACTTTAGGGTGGCGTGATGAAACCGCTCGTCTTCGAGCCGGGGGTGTCCACAGCCCTGTATTACCTGAAATTACCCTGGGTCATTCCAATGGCGTTGCAATTGCAGCAGTTTCGGTTGATGGGTGCATGATTGGACTTGATGCAGAGCCATTGGATTATCCTCGTCCGAGAAATTTACTTCCAATGATGGTGAGTGGTGAAGAATTCCATTATTTGGACCAATTGTGGGATATTGATGAGCAGATTGGTATGCAAGAAACAACGAAAACGTGGGTTGCAAAAGAAGCAGTTCAGAAAGCATGTGGGTTAGGGATGCATATTGCCCCCCAATCATTCTCAGTATTGAATAAAGAAGAAGTTACTTTGTCATATGAAAACCGAGGATATCGGCTTGAAGTTTGTAATTGGAGTGAATTAATTGGTGGGCGTTCGTTCATAATTGGTTTTTCTCGAGTGATTGAGGTAGTCTAATCACTTTCAATAATCGCGTCTTGGATTTCACTTTCAGCGGCCATCATTTGTGTCAACTTCCAGCCACAAATTGTAGCGATTGCTAGTATTGGGACAAACAATCTAAATGACCACAAGTATTGTTCTTCTGCATTTGCTGGTATCATTCCAAAAAACCCTCCCTGGCTGCTGTCCAATACAGCCATAATCCCTGATGTTATTGCTGATCCAATACTCTGTCCAATGAATACAGCCGCTGCAGCCATCCCAATACCTCGATTACGTTCTTCAATAGTTGTATGTCGGGCTAAAATGGTGTCACTTGAAGTATACAATAGGCCAACTACTGGAATCAGGTATATTGCCACAGAAATGTATGTGGGCATCCCAATTGCAAAAAGAGCCCAGAGTACAAAATAAATCAAAGCTGATGCAGTGAGAACTTTTTCCGAACCGAATTTGTCGCAAATAACTCCTGCATATGTGAATAAAATTACATTTAGAGCAAGTGCCCAAGCCTCCAGAATGAATAGGAATTCCAAATCAAATCCTATTTTTTCAATATAGTTAATTGAGTTAAGTACAATAGCGCCTCTTGGTATTGAAATTAAGAGAATTACTCCAATAATCAATACTGGCCAGCGACTATTGAAGGCAAAGATATTCTTGACTTTCAATTGACTTGACACCTTTTTTTGTTCAACAATATCCCCTGTCATTTTCAAGAAACAAATCACAGCAGTAGCATAGAATAAAATTGCAATAATAGCCACTGGAATCAAACCATGATCACTGTATACACCACCTGCAACAGCACCCAGCCCCACTGCAAGCATCCAACCAGTAGCATGCATCAAACCAATCGCTTCACCACTATGTTTTGGAATCCACTCACTTGCTAAAGCAAAAGGTATTCTTGTAGATCCAATACATAGAACTTGCAGTATTGAGAGAATTAGGAATGGAATTAAACCCACAAATGGCATTGGAGCCATTAAAATACATGTCAGGGAACAACCAATAATCAACAGAAGTTTGCGTCTTCCATATCGATCTGCAATAGCGCCCCAAAGCAATGAACCGATTCCCTGTGTGAATACAATAATTCCGAGATACAGTGGAGTAAACCATACGGGTGCTCCAAGATATTCTGCGTGAAATCTGAAGACGGTAAACCCTAGCATGAAATAACTTGCATCCATCAGACTACGTCCGACCATGTTCCAGCAAAATGAGCGCTTTGCCGCAAGATCTTCACGTGTACCAGGTTCCTTTTCAAGGAGCCGCTCCATTCTGAAACCTAACCACCCCGCAAGAAGAACTGATGCTGCAACAGTGGCAATCTGTAGACCAAAGTTGGAGGTGATATTCATTCCTCCTCATAATCAGATGTCGAATTTGATCCACCGGCCAATGTCAAGATTAATCCAAGGACAAAAAATGGAGTAAGAACTCGAATCATTGCAGATATGGTCCATGGCCACAATCCTAGGTTGTCACCTAACATTGCCCATAGTGGGGCCATTGCAGGCATACAAGAAAAAATAAGCAAAATACCCACTCTTCGCTGCCAGTGCATGTAGGTGTCGACAAGCCCGCACTTCATCAATTTGCGGGACGGCCCGGACCGAATTGGATAAGACTGAGACAATGCCCCCCGCAGTTCAGCGCGGATGTAGTGAAGGGGTTATCACCTGAGGTTTCCAACCTCATGTCACGGGTTCAAATCCCGTCGTCCGCACTCCTGAATTCTTTACTGTGGTATTGAAAAACCACCGATTGGAGGGTGATGTAATGACCCGTGCGCAAGCTGCCCGTAGCATCAGTTCCGATGCAACATCTGCCGCAGATTCCGATAAGCAGATACTTGGTCGGAAAATATGGAGGATAGTCCCTTATATCCGTCCATATAGGAAAAGAGCACTTGTTGGAATTTCTTCTAATATGCTTGCCAGAGTTTTTGATTTGATTCCTTTCATCTTCATCGGGTTTGCTGTTGATTATTATGGTGATTCTGAAACCGAGGGAAGCTTGGGGGTCTTACGAGATTTTCTTGATGAAAATTTACTCAACCTAATTACTACTAATCAGTCGATTTCTTACGGATTCCTTATTTTCTTAGGATTCGCAGGTCTTGCGATTTTCCAAGGAATTTCAGAATATTCATGGCAGACTTTGGGATACAAAGTTCAGCATGACCTTCGAATGGATGCCACTCGGAGCCTCATTGGCATGGAAGCCTCATATTATGATTTGAGGCAAACAGGGGTCTTGATGTCAATTTTATCTTCAGACGTCAATCAGTTGGAAGATGTGATATCAGATTCTTCGACATCAATTATTAGAATTATTACAACATTCGTAACTGCCTTTTTCATATTGATGATGATGTCTTGGAAGTTAACTTTAGTTCTCTTCGGACCTTTGGCATTGATATTTCCAATGGTTTACTTTTTTTCAACCAGAGTTCAAAGAAAGTACAGAAAGCAAAGAGAATCAACAGGTGATATCAATGCAGTTCTTGAAAATGTAATTTCAGGAATTTCCGTAGTTCAGGCATACAATGCGCAGAATTGGGAAACTAATCGAGTTGGAAATGAAAGTGCAGAATATAGGAATCAAGCCATTGGTGCAAGTAAGGATCGTAATCGGTTCATTCCAGGGCTTTACTCTGTTGCTGGAATTGCATACGGGTTGTTAGTTTCAGTTGGAGGGTGGTTGATGAAAGAAGGAGAAATATCAACAGGAGGATTTGTTACGTTTTTGTTAATCATGACTCGCATGTCTATGCCATTGTTTATTTTTGGGATGTTAGTAAATCAATTGCAGCGAGGAGAAGCCGCTGCACGCCGTGTCTTCGATATGGTTGATTTAGAGCCCAGTATTGTTGATCAAGATGATTCAACTCCATTGGATGGACCAATAACTAGTATAGAATTCCGAGATGTTGTGTTTACTTACCCTGGAACAAAAACAGCGGTCTTAAATCAAATTTCATTCAATGTAATTCAAGGAAAATTTTTGGGTGTGATGGGGCACACAGGGGCAGGTAAATCAACAATTCTTAAGTTAATATTACGATATTATGAGCCAGATTCAGGTCAGATTTTGATTAACAACCGAGACATACAAAGCATTACTTTAGACAGTGTCCGAGAGCAATTAGGTTTCGTGAATCAAGATCCATTTTTATTCTATGGAAGTGTCAGAGACAATGTGGTTTATTCACGAGAATCGTCAGATAGTGAAGTTCAAGCAGCTCTCCACCTTGCAGGTGCTGACGAATTTGTTTATGAAATGGAAAATGGTGTAGATACTATGGTTGGTGATAGAGGAGTCATGTTGTCTGGAGGGCAACGAGCAAGAATTTCTCTCGCACGTGCATTATTGAAGAAACCTAGTTTTTTGATACTTGATGAAGCCTCGAGTGCCTTAGATGCTGAAACAGAACGTCGAATCCAGGAAAACCTCATGGGAACTGGAAGTGCTCGTACCACGATTGCAGTTGCTCATCGTCTTTCAACTATCAGAAATGCTGATGAAGTTCTTGCCATGGTCGATGGCGCAATTGTAGAACGAGGAGTACACGATGAATTACTTGCAAACAACGGAGTATACGCCAGTCAGTGGGCAATCCAAACAGGTTCTCTTAATCGTGAGGCCTAATTATGTCAGAAATTGAATGGTTGCGAGTTGAACCAGGTCGGACTTGGTTTGGAGATTCCCGAGGTTCATTGATGCATGCTGCTAATGGCCCTTATCATGAAATAAAAGTTGAAAGAGCATTTGAAATTAGTAAATCACCAATTACGTTTTCTCAATGGGCTCAATTGACGGGGCAACCCGCTGCTGGGATTGTATCTGATGATACTCTCAATCGTCTTACACCATTGATGCTAGATGCAGGTTTAGTTGGCCTTGACCTAATTCGTCCCCCATCTGAGGCAGAGTGGTCGCTAGCCTCTAGCCAAGGTTTGATTGAAAGAGGAGATGTTGAGGTTGAGTTACTATCAGATCGCCCCCCTCGCAGCGGATATTGGGGGGCTCCATGCGATGGTCGCCCTTGGATACCCCAAATTAGAGGAGGAGGTGTTTCAGATTCATCGGCTCACATTACTCGTGTTTGGCGTTCTAACAGAACTCTTCGTGGTGCAACTCCCCGGAGCGTGAGTCGTTCTCAAATGGGTTTCCGTTTGGTCAAATTAGAACCAGAACCCTATTCCGAGGAACCACCTCGCCTCCCCATGTCACAAAAAAAATCCGAGTTAATAGTGCGTGAATCTATTATTGCATTATTGATTGGTATTATTCCATCATTCACATGGGCTTGGTTTAATGCCAGCCGGTCTTATTTGATTGATAGTTGGTTGAACATTGCTGTGGGAGGTATTTTCTTTTCTTTGATGACCGCCTTTATTTGGCGACCAAAGACTCCATCGTTCCGAATTGGTACCAATTGTGGTAAGGTCAAACGAGTAAGGTGATCAGTTTCGATTTTTATCGTCAATTTGCAGCCCTGGTTTTTTTCTGACATAAATTCTCCACCAAGCTGTTTGAACCCCTCTGCCGTAGGACCAATGCATCAAGAAAGTCATTATCGGTGCGAAAATAATTGTCGAAAATGTGCGAGAAGGGGAATTTCCTTTTACAGCACCTAGCCAACATAATCCAATGTAAAACCCTGCTAATGACACTGGAGTATGAACTGCAACTCGTTCCCACCCCATGGGGATGGTATTTGTGCTAATGTCCCAAAACTCGGGCCATGCAATACCTCCACACATTGCTCCAATTCCGAATGAAAGTAGAGATGTCAGAACTAAAAGAGGGAACAAACCTACAGCCGTGTGACTCCAAGCATGCATTCCTTGATGTTGATGAGAGGCTAGGATCCTCACTAGCCCATAATTTCTGATCTGCTTTCGAACGCGCTTAGGATCTCGCCTTCTATGCCATATTATCGCATCACGATCTTGCCATAATTTGTAACCGGCTTGTTCAATACGGTAATCCATCATAGCATCTTCACAACCAATTGCCCCCTTGTCAAATCCATTCACTTCATCTAACACACTTTTTCGATATGCAGCATTTACCCCTGGCAATTGGTTGGCAGGAGTTAATTGCTGATCACCACGATTTCCATAATTTGTTCCAGCAGTAACCCATTTCGAGCAGAATGTGACATCAATTACTCGTTGCCAGAATGTTGATCTTTCATCCGGTGGGGCGAAATTGGGGCCACCCACTCCTGCGACCTCATCTTTTTCGAACCAACGAACAAGGTTGGAAACCCAATCTTCTGGAATCCATACATCATCATCAGTGAAGAAAACAAAATCTGAATCTATTTCCTTCAATGCAACATTGCAAGCATCAGCACGAGTACGACTCCCAGCATCATCAATCCATTGAGCCCCATGTTTTTCAGAAATATACTCTCCTGGGTCGCCTGTTGGCCCTACAACCACAATTTGTAATTCGCCCCCCCAATTCTGTGAATTAAGCCCAGAAAGGGTAATATCAAGTTCACTTGCGTTGCGCAGAGTCGGGATTAATATGCAGACTCTGGAATCATCCGCCATGGTGGGCCGACAATTCATTATCTATCAATGCTGATGGGTTAAATGGTGAAGAACATCACTAATAGATACTTCAGGCTTCACCTTCAATTCGTGGTGCTAGGAAATATACACATCTACCTGCACCATTGGCAAATTCAAATTCTAATTTCAGTGGATAATTCTCTCCAAAATTGATTGCAACACTATCAACTATGTTTTCAATTCTCTTTGCTAATGGTTGAAGGTAGGCTAAACTGTATTGACTTCTTACGGGTCCGTCGCAAACTAACTCTTCCATTTCTCCTGCTTCGTAAGTGACATTCACGGAATCCGTATCTCCACTCACATTTACGCTGAATGATTGTGAATTTAGAGATAATGTGACCAAATCCCCTACTTGCTTAGCAGCTCGAAGAGCCCGACTAAATTTGATGCCGGAAAGAGTTGCTCGACTTGTAAGTGGAACTTCAGGAACCCGGGGCTCAACCATCGCGGCCCGATCCAATGGTCGAATCACTCGATTGATTTCTCCAACTTGAATATTAACACGCCCATCATTTTCATCATATTGCAGCTCAATTAGATCTTCTGCTCCTGCTAATCCGATAAGGTCACGTAATTTTGACAATTCAAAGCCAACTGAACAATCTTCGCTTTCCCATGCTTCAAATGCTGCTGAATCAACTTCCATTCGTATCATTGCGACGTGGGAAGGGTCTACACTTCGCACTTCAATATGGTCGCCTGAAAAATTGAATTTCGCTTCTTCAACTAACACAGTCAGAATGTCAACGATTGTGCGCATTGTGTCTTGCTTTGCAGTGATGTTCAACATACTTACCGCCCCTACAAAATTCGTCTGAACTGAGGGGGCTCAAAAGGGTTGACATCAGACATTGAAGGTAATTCAGCGTAGAATTTAGTATTCTCGCCATCCTTTGCCACAATCTTTGCAAGTTAATATTCGAGTTTCAGGTTCATCAGATGACCGAGTTTGTTGTAACTCGGCAAAGACTTGATCAGAATCGCATTTCGGACAAGTGTAGGTTTTTGTTGTCAACACGCCTCTTTGGAGTTGAGAGTCATCGATTACCTCTGTAAGATGTTTCATTGAAGATGCTTTACTGGCCGAATCAAAATTCATCAAATCGACTCTTTTACCAGTAATTGGGTCTTCGATATATGCGCTGTCACCATCTTCAACATCTGCAGAATCTTTTCCTGAAATGTGCCCGTCGTATAGGCAATTACCATTTGGACAACGGATGAAACCTTTCGCATTTGGATATGCGAGGGAACCGCACTTGGGGCAGAACATACGTCACCGGCTGAATCTTTCCTCTTATATATGTCCATGCTTTTGTTTTGTTTTTTTTACAATTGCTTTGGGACTGATTGAAAGGGAATGTGTACTTGCGATGTACATGCAACTAGTTTGGGATTGGCGTTTAGCGCGAATCTTTGACGAAGAAGGTCGTTGTATTGATGAGTCAATTTGGACGACCCAACGAACAGTTGGTGTAACAACAGATCGTCTTTCAACAATAGCGAAAGGACGTATGACATCTGAAGCGTTAGAACTTTCCAATCGATTTCCTGAAGCGACGTACTGTACACCATCTGAATGCGATTTTTATTGGCCTGAATTAAGCGATGAAGAGTTGATATTGTTGCAAAACGCTTCCATATCTCTCGCCAAATTAGGTGTAGCTGCAGCAGCCCATGATCCAGATCGTCGTCTCGAACACCTTGTTCGGGCTATGGATGAGATGCGTGCATCACACAACACTTTGGAATCACGAATTGTGGAATGGGTTGGTTTATTTTTATCGAGTCTTGATTTAGATAAGAGGCGTTCTGAGATTGTGAAAGCTACTACATCATCTCAAAGTTTAGATGATTTGGCCATAATTCTTGATGTCACACCCACAAATGCTGAAGTTGGTTTATCTGAATGGGAAGGAGTACATGGCTGGGCTGTGTCAACATTATCACAGGCTGATTGTTTGAATAATTTAGAGGAAGCAGTTCGCGAATTGGCAACCGAACACTTACCTTCCTTGTCTCTTTTACTTGGCCCGATATTAGCTGCACAACTTTGTGTTACAGCACACGGGCGTGCCCGATTAGCCCGTTTTCCCGCAGGTACGATACAAGTTCTTGGTGCTGAAAAGGCGTTCTTCTCACATTTACGTCAAGGTACTAATCCACCAAAGCATGGGCACATATTCCAGCATCCATGGATTTGTCGTAGCCCAAGATGGGTTCGAGGAAAAATTTCGAGAATGCTTGCCTCTAAAGCAGCAATTGCTGCAAGAGTAGATCATTTCGGTGGAGAAACCTGGGGTTCTAAGCAGGTCGGGAAAATTGAGAATTTGGTTCATGAAATCCGTGAAAGATACCCCAATCCCACTAGCCGTTGGAGGTGAATTTTTGGCACGTGTACGTGATATTTCAGAGCGTATTAGAATTGAAGGTAGAGGACTTTGGTCACGAAATGGTGTCAAAGGAGTAAGTATTCGTGGAGAGAGGCTCAAGCGTGATGGGAGAAAAGAATGGCGTCAATGGGACCCTCGCTCCTCTAAATTAGGTGCAGGAATATTACGTGCTAATATTGAACCAGAAACTCTTGTTCCGGCTCCAGGTGACACTTGTTTGTATTTGGGAGCCGGACATGGAACAACGATTAGTCATCTACATGACCATCTATGTGGCTCAAAAAATCATTTGGGTGGTGCCATAATTGCCGTTGATCTATCTCCAAGGTGCATTAGAGATTTAATTCGGTTATCTGAAAGAAGGCCAGGATTAATTCCAATTCTTGCCGACGCTCGAAATGAATCCTTAATTTCACCATTCTTGAATTCAAAAGTTCCATGGTTGTTTCAGGATGTAAGCCAAGCATGGCAGGTTGAGTTGTTTATTGCGTCTTGCAATCGATTCCTTGAACCTGGTGGCACTGGTATCCTTTCGTTGAAAGCAGCAAGTGAACGGCGTATATCTGGAGGAGATATGGCCCAATTTGATCATGCCGAATCGTCTATTCAAAAAGCCGGTTTTGAATTAATTGAACGAATTAATCTCGCTGGTTGGGAAGATCAACATGTCCTTTTCCACATCCGGTTGTGAAAATATGCCTGAACTTCCTGAAGTTGAAACTGTTTGCCGTGGGCTTGCAGGACATTTGATTGGTAAGCATATTGTGAAGATTGAGTTGAATAGAGATGGCTTACGTTTCCCCTTCCCTTCGAACATGAAATCAATTGAGGGGTTGAAAATAAAATCAATAAATCGTAGAGCAAAATACATCTTGATTGAACTTGAAAATAATTCGACTTTACTTGTTCACCTTGGAATGACCGGTCGTTTCAAGTTGGAAAATTTGAGAGGAACACCGGAAAAGCATGATCATGTAGTCATCCATCTTGATGACAATTCAACCGCAGTATATACAGATCCCAGGAGATTTGGAATTATCGACCTTTTTGAAAGGGGCCAAAACCATCCTTTGTTAATCAAATTAGGGCCTGAGCCCCTTTCAAGCAATTGGGATGGCGAGATACTACATTCTTCAATCAAAAATAGAAAGTCAGCAATCAAATCAGTATTAATGAATCAACACGTTGTCGTTGGGATTGGCAATATTTATGCTAGTGAGATCCTTTATCGTTCTGGGATATCCCCTAATCGTAAGGCATCCAATGTCAGTTCTACGATGGCAAATCGTATTCACAAATGTACAGTTGAAGTTCTCAAGGAAGCAATTGATTCAGGAGGTTCAACTCTGAAGGATGGCCAATTTGTAGATGTAAATGGTAAATTAGGTTATTTTTCACACGGGTTTTCAGTTTATGACAGAGAAGGAGAGATGTGTAAGAATAATAATTGCACAAATATCATCAAAAAATCAATTCATCAGGGTCGTTCCACATACCATTGCACACGTTGCCAAAGGTAAAACAGCTTACTGCGAGCCATTTTAAAAGAAATAAGGCGGTGTAGTAAATTACACCGGATTCTTAAAAAGTGTCTAAAAATGAGTATTTATGAACATTTTCCGGGGGCGCCATTTATATACTGACCGAGTAAGGCGAACACGCTCGATAGTTAGAGCAGGATATGAAAATATGACGGATGGAATGGATACAAAGAGCATGATGGCTGAGTTTGTAGGAAGCTTGGCTGTTACGCTATTGGTGTTTGGAGATATGGCAGCAAATGGCGAAGATGGTCATGGAACTGCAGCAATGGCTGGTGCAGCTGGTGTTTGTTTGGCAATAATGTGGATGACCTTCAAGGGCTCCGAAATTTTGCCAATACTTACAATCGGCAACATGGCCTCAGGACGAACTGACTGGCAGAAGGGTGCAACAAACTTCAGCATGCAGATCCTTGGTGGTCTAATTGCTGCAGGCATCATCTTTTGGCAGGCTGAAAGCTTAGATGGTAGCTCCTTCGCGGACGCCGAAAAGCTTGAAGCAACTGGTGCAGTTACTGCATTGGTCGGTGGCTTTTTGATGATGATTGTATGGGACCGCCTTGGAGCAGGTTGGGAATCTGGAGCTTTCGCTGCAATCCTAGTCCTCGCAGGTGTTACTCTATCCTCGGCTAGTGCACTTGGCGGTATGATCGTTGAGTCTGCATGGACCCAGGACAACTTCGTTAACATTCTAGGAACCATGATTGTTGGTGGTATCGGTGCAGCAGCTGCATTGATGGTCGGCGATCAGATTCTAGGCGAAGAAGAGTGAGCCGAATTAGGCAAACCCTCAAGATAACATACGGGTGGTTCAAGGGCGACTTCGGTTGCCCTTGAATCACTTTTTTTTTTATTTTCTGAATCATTTGTTGCCCTTCCCTTTTATGGTGTAACTGTTGCCGAAAGGTATGGAAGATGAATCCTCGCCACCCGCTTCAATCCTAATTAGCGGTGAAACGTCGTCTATTGAAACTCCAATTGTGTCAGGGTACACACCAACTGACTCATCAAATGTAGAGTTTGTAACGGGCCCGGATGGGAATATGGTTGCAGTACAGAAGGAACCCTTTGTTTGGAAGCAATTTTTCCTCGGCTTTGGAGTACCAATGGTTTTCATGATTTTGCCAATGCTTCTCATTATCATTGCAAGTGCAATCATGCCTGGAGACCCTTATGAGTATCATGATGTAACATTGGATAAGGTAAATGGTACAGCATATGAAGGGACAATTACTCTAGAAGATGATGAATGGATCCAAGGTTGTAGTTTGGAGCACAAACTGCTTCTTTATTACTGCCATACTGATGACGATGCAAACTTTGGTAATTCTGGGGATTATATGCCAGAGAACCAAGATGTGGTCATTCTAGAACTCAGGTGCGAATCTGATCCAGACGATGATGAGTGTGGAGGAGTAGTTGGTAATTGGACACGTTCAACAGGTATTCTGCAATACGATGATGGGCACGACAAAGGTGATGAACGTATAATTACGATTGAAAGAGAAATTGATTATACTGCAGATGATGATTACAACACTGCAAGTACCCTTCAAGCATTTTCAGGTATTCTTTGCTGCGGCTTCCCAGTCATTGGTCTCGTAATGACTGCTATTGGCTTCTCATCTGGTAGAAAGGCGTTGGGGGTTGGTGGTGCAATTGCCCTTGCCTCATTCCCATTTGTCGGCTTTGCCTTTTTCATTTTCGCAATTGAGATGACTGGTAACTTGTAACTATCACATATTGCGTCGATATTGGCCACCGACTTCGAATAGAGCATCTGTGATTTGGCCTAAACTTGCCACCTTCACAGTCTCCATCAATTCAGCGAAAACATTTCCACCCGTTCTAGCGACTTGTTGAAGTCGATCAAGTGCCTCTGGCGTTTCTTTTTCATGTTCTTTGTGGAACTGTGCTAAGCGAGAAAGACAACCTTGCTTTTCTTCAGGCGTTGCTCGAGCCAATTCCATGTTGAAATCATCAGCACTTGATTCATCAAAGGATGCCGCATTTGGGTTTTCAAAGAAATTGACACCAGTTATTGGTAATTCTCCAGAGTGTTTTTGTTCTTCATAATACAGAGATTCATCTTGGATTTTCCCGCGTTGATACATGGTTTCCATTGCTCCAAGTACGCCACCCCTTTCCGCAATCCGCTCAAATTCAGCTAAGACTGCTTCTTCTACAAGTTCCGTTAATTCATCAACGATGAAAGAGCCTTGTAGTGTGTTTTCAGTTTTAGTCCATCCACTTTCTTTGTTGACAATGAGTTGTACTGCTAATGCACGACGCACACTCTCTTCTGTGGGGGTTGTAATGGCTTCATCATACGCGTTAGTGTGTAAACTATTGGCTTGATCTTGTATAGCCAAAAGTGCTTGCAAGGTAGTTCGAATATCATTAAAGTCGATTTCTTGGGCATGTAAAGATCGCCCTGAGGTCTGAATATGGTACTTCAATTTCTGAGACCGTTCATTTCCACCATAGAGGTCTCGCATTGCAACTGCCCAGATTCTCCTCGCAACTCGACCAATGACTGTATATTCTGGATCAAGTCCATTCGAGAAGAAGAAAGAAAGATTAGGAGCGAAATCATCGATTTTCATCCCCCTACTTCGATAATATTCTACATAGGTGAAACCATTTGCAAGGGTGAAAGCAAGTTGGCTAATTGGATTAGCCCCTGCTTCAGCGATATGATATCCTGAGATGCTGACTGAGTAATGATTTCGAATACTGTTATCTATGTAGAATTGCTGTACATCACCCATTAGTTTCAGGCTAAATTCAGTTGAAAAAATACATGTGTTTTGTGCTTGATCTTCTTTCAAAATATCAGCTTGCACAGTTCCTCGAACAGTTTGAAGGGTGTGTCTAGATATATCATTGTACTCATCTTCATTGGGATCTCGATTTTTTTCGCCCCTGAATTTGGCAACTTGTTGACGGATTGCAGCATTGAAAAACATTGCAAGGATGATTGCTGCAGGTCCATTAATTGTCATTGAAACGCTTGTATTGGAACCACAGAGGTCGAACCCATCGAACAATGTAGATATTTCATCTACAGTGTAAATACTGACGCCAGATTCTCCAACCTTCCCATAAATATCTGGGCGAGTGTGGGGGTCTCGGCCGTAAAGTGTAACGCTATCAAAAGCAGTTGAAAGTCTAGCATAATCTTCTCCTTTTGATAGGTAATGGAATCGTTTGTTGGTTCTCGATGCAGGGCCTTCTCCTGCAAACATTCGAGTTGGTAACTCATCTTCTCTCTTGAATGGAAAGACCCCCGAAGTGTAAGGGAAAGAACCTGGAACGTTTTCGCATCGTAACCAACCTAGTAAATCTCCAGCATCTGCAAAATTGGGGAGAGCCACTCTCGGAATTGCTGTGTGTGCCAATGATTTAGTGGTTGTATTTACTGAAAAATCTCTTCCCCTGACCTGGTAAGTATATGTCCCAGATCGATATTGTTTGACCCTATCTTCATGCTCAGCTATCATTTTCCAAACGATAGGATGTATCGTATTCCGAATTTCCTCTGCTTGCATTCTAATGTCAGCAACCGCACTTGCGGCTCCCATTGAAAGAGTGCTTCCAGTACCATCTGCTAATCCAGCCATATGTGTTGCCGTTGCTTCCAATTGCTGAACTAATCGAACTTTTTGAGTCATTTCATTAGTTCGAGAATGATAATCACGAATTGTTCGTGAAATATCAGCAAGATAATGAATTCTTTCTGGAGGAATAATGTGTTTGGGCTCAGGCATTCCAGATTCAGGTAGATTTGGCATCATTGCGGCAAGGACCATATTGTTACGTTCAACAAGTAATGCTGCTAGTCTTTCCCACAATAGATCCACACCAGGGTCTGCAAATTGGCTAGCAATTGTGGGAACGACAGGAAGAGAAGAATCATCTAAATCGAATAGGTTTCTATTTCGCTTAACTTGCTTCCGAATAGCCCGCAGTGCATCTTCTGCCCCCCGTTTCTCAAACTTGTTCAATATCACAATATCAGCAACATCCAGCATCTCAATTTTTTCCAACTGAGTATGAGCGCCAAATTCACTTGTCATGACGTAAAGACTGATATCGCTGACTTCAGTAATTGCATCACTTCCTTGACCTATTCCACTGGTTTCAACAAATATCAAGTCGTAACCCACTGCTTGGCACACTTCAATTGCTTCACGTGTTTTGTCAGAGATTTCTTTACCACTTGTCCGGCTGGCTAAACTGCGCATGAATATTCGGTCACTTGTCAACGAGTTCATCCGAATCCTATCTCCAAGTAAAGCCCCCCCAGTTCTTTTTCTAGTCGGGTCTGTACACAATAGTGCTATGTTTAACTCGGGATTCTGGGTAGTAATTCTTCTCATTAATTCATCCAGTAAACTCGATTTTCCTGCACCTCCTGTACCAGTAAATCCAATTACAGGGACTCTTGATTCAATCGGTCTTGATCGGCAGGTTTTGAGCATCTGTGCAAACTTCACCGGATCTTCGTTTTCAGCAAAACTGATCAGTCTCGCAACTTTTTCACGTTTTTCTGGTGTAACAGGGCCATCTAGGTTCGAAGGTCCAGACATTAAATCATATTCTGATGCTAAACTTACTAGATTGTCAATCATACCCAATAGTCCCATTTGGCGCCCATCATCTGGGCTGTAGATTCTTGTAATTCCTGCAGCATGTAAATCGCGAATTTCTGGAGGAGTTATTGTCCCCCCACCGCCACCAAAGATTTTGATATCGGGTCTACCTGCAGCATCTAATAATTCTCGAATGTAGGTGAAATATTCCATATGGCCGCCTTGGTAAGATGTCAAGGCAACTGCATGCGCATCTTCCTCAATTGCTGCTTTAACGACATCTAAGGCACTGCGATCATGCCCAAGATGAATTACTTCACAACCTGCAGCTTGAATGAGTCTTCGCATGACATTGATTGCCGCATCATGACCATCGAAAAGAGATGCAGCTGTGATCACGCGTAATGGGACCCCAGTGGCATCAAATGCACCACCCTCTGGGCCAGAGTGTGTTGTGGCCGTATTACTTGCCATGTTGTGGGGACCTATGACTGGCCCTTGAGTTCATCGGCGGTGGCCGTAGGCCACCGGGCGCATACGCGAGATGTTTGGTTTCATGCGTACATATCTTCGATTTCTGAACCCCAATTTTCCCGAATTTGGATTCGTCGAATCTTCAATGTGGGTGTCAACTCTCCATCGTCAACGGTGAAGTCTCTAGGCAAGATTGTGAATTTCTTCACCTGTTCAGGCGGAGCGAATTTGTCGTTCAATTCATCGACTTGCGCCATAATTTCTGCATGAATTTCCGGACTATCGGTATACTCTGACAACTGATGTCCTTGCTCATTCAGTAGTGCAATTTGCTTGGCAGGATCCTTGGGTAAATGAGCACCATCCATACCAAATTTGTCTCGTAAAATAGCCGAGACATCTAATGTGACAAGGCCACTACAAAACTTGCGTTGATCTCCAACTAAGAAGAATTGAGATATGAGTGGGATGCCCTTCATAGTTTCTTCAATTACGAGGGGAGCGATATTCTTTCCACCGGAGCTAATGTACAATTCCTTTTTTCGTCCTGTGATACTTACGAATCCATCTGAATCAATCTTACCTATGTCACCCGAACGTAACCACTCTCCATCCATAACCTCTGCAGTGGCTTCCGGATTCTTGTAGTAGCCCTTCATTACGTGGCGACCTTTGAACATGATTTCTCCATCAGTATCCGTTTTCAATTCAGTTCCAGGCATCATCTGGCCAACAGAACCAATTTTCATATTGTTCTTGTAATTGAGTGAAGCTCCAGCTGTGGTCTCAGTCATCCCATATCCTTCGTAGAGGGGGACACCAATGTGATGAAATAACTTCAGAATATCTGGATTGATTGGTGCTGCACCAGTAATGGCATACTTGCAGTTGACCATCCCAATCTTCTTTTTGACAGCTTTTTGCAAGACCTTCTTCAACCCTGGAATCTTGAGTCCGATTCTGATGATTGCCTTGGAATCCAAGGTACTCTTGAGGTTCGAGTATACCTTCTCATAGATACGCGGGACACCAATAAATAATGCAGGCTGAACCTTCTTTGCATAATCAACTGCATGTAATGCATTGTCGACCACGTGCAAGTGCATAGCATCGCGTACCCACAGGTGATTGTCGGCGACTTGGCCGAATACGTGAGCCAAAGGAAGCCATGAAACATAACAATCTCCTGGTGAAAAAGTGATTACTTGTTCGATGGCATCTAATTCGAATGTGAAATTATCGTAGCTCAATTCAACTCCCTTTGGATTGCCTGTGGTTCCAGAAGTGTAGATTAGGGCACAGGTGTCATGAGGATCAACTGCATTCATTCGTTGTTTAATCACAGCTTCATCAACACCTTCTCCTTTGGCGAGGAAATCTGCCCAAGAGATTGTATTTTCATGTGTCATTGACCCAGAATTGTCAAGAACAATTGCATTTTCAATCAATGGAAGGTTGTCCATGATTTTGTCCATTCGGGTGTTTGGCATTTTCTGGGAATCTCCACCACTCTGAGGGTTGGTTCCGACAAAGACAAACTTTGATTCAGAGTTGCCGACAACCCATTCAACTTCTTCAGGAGAACAAGTATGGTATACGCCAACTGCGACACCATTGAGCATTTGTGAAGCCGCATATAGCAGAAACCACTCAGGTCTATTGTATGAGTATATACTGAGTTTGTCATGTTTTTCATAACCCATCGCGTGCAGTGATTTGGCAATGGCTAAAGTCTTGGAAAGAACATCTGACCATGTATCGGTATTCCATTCCCAAGGGACGTCTCTTTGTGCTTCTCCTTTTCTTGTCGACATCGCCGGCATATTACCATATTTTTCGGCATTATAAAACAGGTACTGAGGTGTTATCATGGATTGCGTAGGCTAGAAGGCCTCTCTTAACATTCTCCCTTGCGTATTGAGCCTTTAAATCCTCAATACTTCGGAGAAAGCAACTCTCCAATCGGCTCCACCATTGCGATTTGCAAAAGGAGACGCAGGGCTTGGATGAGGTACCCAGTCAACATCAATTTCATTGAATAATGCCGCGGCTTGCCTTTGCGCGTATCGTCCCACTCCAATCACTCGCTTGATATCCATTATTTTTACAATTGAACGCAGGTGTTCATTACAGATTTCTTTGAGTCGCTTTGCAGCATCTCCAGTCAATTTGTCTGGAGTGATATTTTGCCCTGCTTCATTGAACATCCAGAGTGGACAGTGATTCACGATGTAGATGTGTTCACTAACTTCTTCGGGTGTTCCATAATGCTTAGCTAGAAACGACCAGATCCTTTGTCCACTAACCTCCGGTTTGGGGCAATCCAGACCATAAACGGTCCGTTTTGGATGCGTTCGTGGGGGTTGGTGTACCTCGAAGCCAGTAATTGATAGAAAATCTCGTACTTGTTCAGGACATCCAAATGGCACTCCGGTATTCCCCATTCCATGACCTGGATTCATTCCGACGAGTAGGGTGCTGGCTCCATTTATTGAGAAACGCCGAATCCATTCTGAATGAGGCTCCCATGCATAATCAAGTGGGTTATATATCCAATCAATTTGCTTGCAATCAGCTAACAACGCTGGAATCAAATTAGTTGCCTCATCACGTAATTTCTTTGCGGCTCCCAACACATCAAGCATATTTTCACCCCGGGCCCTTGCGCCGAAGGTAATCAGTATAGTTACCTGGAAAAATCTTGATGGTGCCATCACCCGGTAGTTCCCAGATGGTATCACACACTTGGTCCAAAAACCATCGATCGTGACTGACAGTCAGTATGCAACCATCATACTCCTTCAATGATTCTTCCAATGCTTCTTTTGCATCAGTGTCCAGATGATTAGTTGGCTCATCTAAAAGGAGCATATTGTTCTCCTCTAGTAATAATTTCAACATTGCAATCCGGGCTCGCTCACCTCCACTTAATTTCTTCAGTGGAGTTGTAACCATTTCTTTAGAGAATTGAAATTGACCTAACATTGCACGAATTTGCCCATAATCCATCCTTGGCTTAAGGCGTTGAACTTGTTCTACGGGTGTGAGTTCAAAATCTAATGTTCGATGATCTTGATGAAAGTATCCTATCTGGACACCCGGCCGAACATCTATTTCTCCATCGTCGAGTTTGATTTCGCCTGTGATGATTCTCAACAGTGTAGTTTTCCCAACTCCATTACCTCCAACAATTCCAATTTTTTGACCTCTTCTAACTCCGATGTCGACTTTGTTGATAATTGAATTTCTTAATCCCTCAAATTGCAAACTTGCTTGCCTAAAATCAAGAACATCTAAACTTGATTTTTCTGTTGATTTTAAGTTGAATTCTAATCCTCTCCGCTCTTTTGGTTTCAGGGATTTAAGCCATTTCAATTCTCGCTGAGAACGGGATAACATGTGATGCTTCTGTGAAATTGATTTATCATATTTGTTGGCCCTTTTCATTGATTGTAGCGCCCCAGTGAGTCGTTTTATCTCCTTTTCAGTTTTAGAAATCCTTTCATCTAATGTTTGCAAGAATAATTCTTTTTGCCCTAAGTACGCAGAATAGTTTCCTGAATATCCACGTGCATGACCATTATGGATTTCTAAAACATTGTTGCAAACTTTGTCGAGGAAGTAACGATCGTGACTGACAATAAGCAACGCACCACTAAATTTCAAAAGGAACTTTTCAAGCCATTGCAAGGTTGCCAAATCGAGATGATTTGTAGGTTCATCTAAGAAGAATACATCAATTTCTCCCAAACCAACCAATTGTCTAGCAAGAGCAACTTTTGCTCGTTCTCCTCCGCTTAAATTTGATAATGGCATATCAAGTGGATGGTGGCTAAGCTCAAGTGCATCTAGAATATTCTTGGCGTGTCCTGCAACATCAGTTCCGCCCGAACGGGCAGACAACGCTTGCAATTCAGAATATCTATCGATGACAGGTTGCCAATCACCTTCGTAAAAGGCTGGATCGGCCATTTTTTCTTCAATTGCCGAAATTTCATCTTCCAATTCTTTGAACTGATGTCCACGCCGATTGAGCTCTTCTTCCAATGTTGCATTGTCATCAATATCTCGAACTTGAGTGAGATACGCTATTCGGAGAGCAGGTGCGAAATGAATGTCTCCAATATCTTGTTTTTGTTCAGATATGGTTCGCAGCAAGGTTGTTTTTCCGGCACCATTGTGACCAACAATACCTATTCTATCACCATCATCAATTCGCAGATTAATCCCATCGAGTACAGTCACAGCACCAAATGATCGATGAATATCTTCCAAACGAATGAGTTCACGAGACATTTATTTCACCAATATTTGTGAGGCAAGCGGTGGTAGTTCCACTTTCGCGGTATCAAACCAGTTTTCGATATTATCGTATACATTTCCTTTTCTAGCGGATTTGACTCGCTCCGAGATCAACTTCCAGGCCGATTTTTCTCCAATTCCAGGGATTGATTCCAATTGCTTTTGTGTGACTTCATTCATCTTAAGTCCAATCTCCACTCCAGTAATTGAACGTGAACCATGCCCCGTGACAAGAATATCTGAAGTTGTCTCTAATGGGACATGGTATGGTACCCCAATTAAGATGGGATATGCACCAATCTGTCGGCCAAAGGTGATTCCTGGGCGACCGTGAATAGAATGATCTCTGGATTGCTCACTTAGATGGCTTGGCAATCGGATCCTCCCATCATGGGATTCCCAAGTGACATCCGACAGAGCCTGCCCTATTGGGAACAACTCAGTTAACAAAGGGGCATCAATATTATCTCGCATCCATGATTTGAATTCACTAAAAGTCTGTGTTGGTACTTCTTGAAAATTTGTCCCTTCTACTTGCCGGATATTGATTCTACGGAGCCACATTCCTTCTTCACGAATTTCAGTTAGCAATTCTTTGTTCATCTGATACGTTTTTTCTGTTTCACCATTCAGACCAGCAATAAAGTTGAGTCCAGGTAACAGCATAGGTAATCCTCTTTCTCCTCTTACACGCCCGTACTTGTTGATAAGACGAATTGCACTTTTGAGTTGTTGAGAGTCACAATTCAACCAATTCTTTTCATGTACACTGGGATCAGCAGATTCTAATCCAAAGGACAGAACTGAACCATCTGAAAGAGTGTCGATTAGCATTTTAGTAATTTCAGTTGAGGGTTCAATATTTTCAGCAATAATTGATGGATTTGCATTATCCACATGCAATGTTTCCAATCGCTCGTCTTCTCGCAAACCGTACAGCAATTTCGCTAGCGGCTCCGGATTTGGAATTGGATATTCAAGTTCAACCACACCTTCTGCCATGTAAGTGTAGACATCAGTCATACCTCCTAAACGGACGTGCTTGACCCCATTGTCAAGCGCTGTGCTTACTTCAGAAATCACGTCTTCAGGAGTCCTCCATATAGGAACGCCTTTTTTAGGTTCAATACAAAACTTGCAACCGCGTTTATATCGTACACACCCTTGGTATACTTCCACTTCGTAAGTCAAGGGTCCATCTAAGTCTGGATGTTCCTTGATGGCCTTAGAAAAAGCACCATGATTAGCCCATTTCGACCATTGATTGCCATTTCTCCTTTGATGTTTGAAAGATCCATTTTCCAAATAATATTCCACAGTAGCATCAATATCTTGAACACATAGGAACAGGTTTTTTCGGAGTGGTTGCCATCCCTGTTGTTTCCAACCTCGAATTGCCCAACCTCCAGCAATTAGGGGGATATCTCCTTTTATTGTGCGGATTATTTCATCTGTTTCTTTGAACGAAATAGGTGTTCCTCGGAGATATTTCCCTGGCACAATCGCTCCAGCAATGAGCACAATACCATCGAGTGTATTCAATTCAGGACGCACGCCTAGCCGCCATTGATCAATTGTGATGTAATCATAATCAATTTCTCTTGCTTCAAAAACTCCACAGATATATCTGACGTGAAATCCAACATACGGTGGAACACCAAAAGCAGCAGGTTCATCCTCATATCCGTCAAGGACCAACCAGGCCATTGAATCATCTCAGCGGCGTTCTCTTCGATCACGATTTCCACCGCGATTTCCACCACGATTTCCACCACGATTTCCACCACGATTTCCACCACGATTTCCACCGCGACCACCATCGCGATTTGATTCTTGTATCGTTAACTTCCTTCCTTCCATAACTGTCCCTTTGAGGGCTTCAACAGCAGCAGATCCTTCTTTGTGAGACTTGTATGTTACAAAAGCAAATCCCTTACTGTTACCAGTTTCTTTGTCCTTCACTAAGTGAACTTCCTTCAGTTCCCCATGTGCCATGAATAGTTCAGTCAATTGTTCTTCAGAAACAGAGTAGGGGATTCCACCAACGAAGAGTTTCATTCCCATTGTTTCCTTTGCGGCTTCACGAGCAGCATTGAGGGTTTTCCTTTCTGCTGCAAGTTCTTCAGCACTTGCATTTCCGCCATCGACTTTTTCCTTGCAAGGTGAGCAGCGTGCTGGTGCTCCTGGTGTTGGATCGAATGGTAGTTCAGTATCACATCCACATAGTGTGCACTTTGCTTTGTACATTTGTCTCCTAGGGCGCTGACTCCCGCCTCGACCCCCGCCTCGTCCACTTCCTGAATGGACAGAACCGAGGAACTTTTGCACATCTTTTGGTGTAGAATGAACATCACCACGTCGATGGTCGGATAGTGGTGAAAGATAAGGACGTTCACCATCCTTTGAGATAAACCCTTGAGCCGCATTGGACCACCGTTCTCCATCACGATTTAGTTCAGAAAGTGTACTTCCTTCTGGAATTTCATATCCATGCCCAAAACCATTTGAAAGGGCACGAAAACCGACATAATCACAGCGATTACATACTACATTAACATCATCTTCCTTTGAAGAAGATTTTAGCATTTCACCACAAGCTGGACAAATTGCTTGAATCACACCTAGGTCTGAATTTGATCGACATTCGGCTCTCACCATTGGTGCGAGTTGCTCGATATTTGCACGCACTAGGTCTCTCTTTCGCATTGCATCTCCAGGGGATGGCATAAAACGGTCAACGATTTTAGCTACGAAAATATCTGCGAAGAGATGTGTTGCAGGTAGGTGTCTAACTGGTTTACCTTCTACATGCAAAATCCTGATTTCGGCAGTTTTAGCATTGATTCGATTAACTTCTCCAATAACTGTGTCACCGATTTCAAGTTCTCGAATAGGATCCGTTTTTTGTTCAACAAAAATGGCACCTTCTTCTTTCCGGAGGGTACCAACAACGGTTGCCACATGGTTTCCATTTGCTTCGGCCACCCCTCGACCCATTGAATCATCATCTTGCATCAAAATAGTTGTACCAGGTACAACAAAGGAACCCACTTTTGCGGGCGAAGTCATTTTGCATCACACTCCAGTCGCCAATACGGTCCCTAAGGGACCGGTTCGCACAGACCGCCGACCCTAGTCCTCCATTTGAAGCCGCCGCCGACCCTAATCAAGACAAAATCTCCAAACTACTACCTTTGTTGTTGCAGAATTCGATGCGTGGTGTTCGTATTTTGGAGGTAATTTGAATTCTCCTTTGAGTACAATATCTGATTTCCACCCTTTATCTTTAGCGATAGCAGCAACATGCTTTGCATGTGCGTTGTGAAGGCAATAGACAACTTTTGCAGAAGATGAAAATGCTTTTTCCAGAAATACACGGTCTGCTTGTGTGGTTTGTACGCCCCATGGTGGATTCATTACAATCAAATCTACTTCTGTTCCTTTCCATTCAGATACATCGTGATTGGACCATTTGACTCTTTCAGCATAGTGATCATGTATACAATTTGAATCGATTTCAACAAGTTCTACACTTGCAACTCCGGCTAACAAGCAACCAATTCCAAGAATACCATTTCCAGCACCGAGATCTGTTACGCGTGTTTCTCCATCGAGGTCTCCAAGAAGGACCATTTCAGCAATCCATCTTGCAGCAAAATCCCCTTCAGTTGGGTATTGCTCTAGTTCAACAGACAATTGTGGGTGAGGGGGTAATTTTGAAAGCGCCATTGCCAAATGTCGCAGGCGCATGATTCGCGATGGGGGTGAACCCCATGAATTGCTCTACTGGTTATTGTTTTGCTGACGTGCAAGTTCAATTGCTTTCAATGTAGCAAGATTCGCTTGTTGGGTGTTTGAGATTTGACCCGAGTTTTTCGATTGAATATTTGCGTGTTCTTGTCGCAGTTGTCGCATCAACATTACGCCAGGTAAACGTTCTCCACAGAAACGACAGAACTTTTGCTCATCGTCTTGTTGTTGAGCGCATTCCGTGCAGAATACCATGGCTACCAAGTGGGCGGTAACATCCGATGCCTATGAAGATGGCTACTTTGGATTATTGATTTTCACTGAGTTTGATGAACATGCCCCATACATCGACTCCTGCCGCACTAGCACGTTCACTGACTTCGAGGAATTGGGGATGTTCCATGATATCACCCATTTCTTGCCCACCAGCAACTAGCAATGAGATGACTTGTCGAAGTTCTGCTTCAAGCGGTGATTCTTCCTTAGGATCTTGCACAGGAGGTATTTCAGAATCTTCGATGGCAATCGGTACAACTTTTTCCTCAGATACATCATCAATAGTTTGGACGGTTTCCTGAATATTTTCTTCAATAGATTCTGTAATTCCAACATTGCCCCCGTCACTTTGATGACTGTCTTCTTGCGCTTGTCCCATTGATTGAGAAATACTTTCAATCATTGAAGCAGCCATATCTTCATCCATTTCGGAAGGAGCAACTTCTTCTAGAATTGGACCCGGGTGTGTCACGAATGCCTTCCGTATCATTTCAGTAGGGTATTCAATTAGGGGAATTTGTTCTGGAAGTGAAATATTCGGATGGTGGAAGCAGGTCCAACTTTCTCCTTCAAAGGTCGCGCCTTTCGATGGGATAATTGTCACATCTCCACGCTTCCATCCTTGCCCAATTAGTGGTTGCATCCAACGGCCAAGGTCACCAATTGCAATATCTAGAAATTGGAAACTAGTTGCTTTGTGAATAATGCCAGCATCATCCATTTCATCACGTTCAGATCGAGGGCGATGAAATATCGATATAGCAGGTTCTTCAATTGCAACAGTTCGTCCATGATTACGTAGAGCCGCTCGATCAACTCTTGCTCCAAGTAGTATGACTCGCTTACGAACCCCATATTCTTCCCAGCCTTGTGTCAGTCCATTGAGTGACCCTGCCTCAACAACTTCGACTTCGCCCATGTTTGGTCTAATCGCACGGAGCATTTGAGGATGGCCCTCACTCGCCCAGCAACCCTTCTGCAACAGCTAACTCTGCTAGAAGGACAGTTCCACCAGCAGCTCCTCGAATTGTATTCTCAGACCATGCTTTGAAAGAAACAATTCCATTTTCCATGTTCATATCAGAAATTCTCACAGTCATTCCAGACTTCAAATCGGTGGCAGGATCGGGAATTGAAATTGGAATTAAATCGTCAACGAAAATAAATGGTTTAGGCGGTGCCGACGGTAATTCCAATGCTTGAGGTCGTGAGCTATAATTCTCCATCCATTCTCGTATTTCTCCGTCTTCTTTCTCAACATGTAGGTCTGCGGTGACATTGACAATATGTCCATATTCTCTATTTACTCGACGCACGGAAACCTGTATTGGAATATTTGCCGGTTTCACACCATTTACCTGAACCCGACCTAGAATACTCAGGAACTCTTCTTTCATTTTCTCGGCTTCACCAGGAATGTCTGATGGATATTCGTTGGTTTCTCTGTAACTGGTGAGCAAATCGATTCCGCCCCCAGAAAGAGATTGCTCAGTTGTTATTGAAACCCCATCGAGACCAATAAAATCCCAAAGTGGCTTGAGTGGTAAAGCAGCAGGTACAATTGTGCAATTGGTGCTACAAGCGACAAATCCAGCATTATCCTCCTCCTTTCCAAGATTGAGAAGGTGATGTGGATTGATATCTGCTACAATGAGGGGCACATCATCATTCATACGATGAGTGCTCGCATTACTGAACACGAATAATCCCTTTTCGGCTAGTGGTTTCTCTACAGTGATAGCAATATCAGATGGTAGCGCACTAAATACGACTTCGAAATCATTGAGGTCATCCATGAGTGTACCCATACTTCGAATCTGCATTGAAGGGATATCTGGACGAGGTTCCGGTAGATGCCAATCCAAGTCCTCAAGGTTTTTTCCTTTGGTTCGCGCTGACCCATAGACGGCTATTAGTTCAAACCAAGGATGATTCGCAAGGCGTTGCTGAAATCGTTGTGCTACAAGCCCACTAGCACCGAGTATGGCCACCTTGCGCACGCGCATACACATACGTGACACCGTCTACTTCTTCATTGAAACGGAAGTGTAGACTTCAAGAACCATGGCGTATAGGCAGTTGCATGGCAGATGCTACGACTTTCATAATCACCTCTATTGCTGCATTTTTTTCTGCAGGACTTGCTTGGTTCATCATGTCGCAAAGAAATGCAAAAAATGTTGAATCAGCACGGCTAATCGGTGCAGCAGATCTCGCTGCTGCGGAGGCACGGGAGGCTGCATTAATCGAAGCTTCAAACACCACTAAAGAACATATGGAGAATGCTTTCAAAGTCGTTGCCAATGAAGCGTTTAAGAATGCTGTTGCTGACGCAGACAAATCCAAGACCCAATCCTTTGATGCGGCTACCATACAATTTTCTGAAACTATTAACAAACACATTGAAACGATGAGGGCAATTGAGTTGAAATCCGTTGAAAATATGGCTAAACTGGAGACAAAAGTCAGTGCCGTTAGCGAAATGGGGATTAATCTTTCACAGGAAACACGTGATCTAACGAATGCATTGAAGGCCGATTCCCAAGCACAAGGAGCATGGGGCGAACTCGTTCTTGAGAATCTTCTGCAAAATATTGGGTTCAAGGAAGGTAATGAATACGTCAAACAATTATCTGAAACTGGTTCAGATGGGAAGAGAAAGCGTACGGATTTTATCATAAACCTTCCAAACAAACGCCAAATTGTAATTGATTCAAAAGTTTCATTGAAAGCTTGGGATGATTACATTAAAGCCTCCACTGAAGATGATGCTAAAGCGGCAATGAAGGCCCATTGCAAATCTATTGAAAGTCACGCAAAAAATCTATCCTCAAAAAACTATGAAGACATGGAATCAATCAATACACTTGATTTTGTTCTGATGTTCGTACCCCTTGAAAGCGCATTTGGTGCAGCAATGAATAGTAAACCAGAACTTTATCATGATTTGATTAACAATCGTCGTGTCAAAGTCGTCACAGGTTCAACAATTGTAACCACATTGATGCTTATTCAGGAGATTTGGTATAGGGAAAACCAATCGAAAAATCAAGTTAAGTTGGTTGAAGAAGCTGGTAAATTACACGACAAATTCGTTGCTTTTTTGAGTGACTTTGATAGTGTAGGGATGAGAATAAGACAAGCGGGAGATGATTATGCCGAAGCCCGAAAGAAACTTACCGAAGGGACTGGTAATATAGTCAAAAGAACAAAAGATCTCCAACTTCTTGGAGCTAAAGCCAAGAAGGATATTCCTGATGAAATCGTTGAAATTGCAGAGAAAAACCATTCTTTGGGCGAAAATAATCCTACCCTGGTTATTGTTGAAGAAGAGGAATAATCAGATTCTGTTAACTGGCCTTGGAAACATTCTTCGGACTAGTAGTTTGCGAAGAATTCGCACACCATCTCCTACCGACCCTAATTTGGATTCACCAACTCGTGCAGAATATGTGATTGGGACTTCACTGATTTTCAATCCCTCGTTTACGCAAGCCGCAAACATTTCAGCTTCTATTTCAAATGCGATAGAGTTCAATTCCATTTTTGCAATTGAGCCACGCTTGAACGCCCAAAACCCTGTGCATACGTCACTCACAAAAGATCGGTATAATGCAACTGCAGCCCATGTTAGAATGTGATTTCCAATCCAATTAAACCGAGACATTGCCCCTGGCTTAATTGCCCCTCGTAGGCGACTACCAATGACAACATCAACCTCAGGTTTTGACAAGCGTTTCAACAAATTTGGAATTTCCATTGGGTTGTATGTGCCATCTGCATCTAGCATAATCAACACGTCATCATCACTACTTAGAAACTTAGCAAAAGCTTCTCGCATTCCAAACCCTTTTCCAGCGGCAGGACCTTGCACAATCACTTCTAAACCGAGCGTCCCAGCAATTTCTGTTGTACCATCTGTTGAACGACCATCAGCTACCAATATTCGTGGCTTCCAACCCAGATATTCCAGTGATTCTAGAGGTAATGCCTTCACCACATTCGGCAAAGCATCGGCTTCATTTAGAGTCGGAAGCAAAATGGTAAGGCCCCGCGTCATAATTCACGCACCTCTATCCAGTGTAACCATGCACCATCTTCATCAACAATCCGGTCGCTTCTTCCCGATAACCCAGCTGGATTTATCCAGGAATCTCCTCCTCCTTCAATACTCAAATAAATTTCTATTTCTCCTCTATAATCGCTATGATGGAGAATTCTTGTTGCTTCATGTCCCCCTTTTGTTTTGAATGGAGTTATGGTTGAACAATTATTTGTTCCAGAATCGCATACTTCAACATAAATGTTGATATTTGGTGCACCTGAATGCTGTATCTGTATCATCAAATTTGTGTCCCTGTGAGTTTTCGGTAATGAAATATTGTCAAAGTGAGTAGCACCATTTGTGAAATATGGAATACTTTCGTTTCTGATTTTAAGATGTGCCGAATCTGCATGATACCAAGGATCTATTCTCCATTCACAGCCGGATAAACAATTGCTTTGTGAAGGGAATACAAATTCGCTGTACTTCAGAGATGCTTGATTTTGTTCGGAAGTAAATTCCCAAAGTCGGCTACCATCCTTGTCTTCGACAATGGTCCAGTGCTCACTTTGAGCAAGAATATGGATAATTTGCCCTCTTGGTGATGTAAATGCATGAGTTATTCCATACGCTGATAATATTGAAATATCATCTTGAATTATTGCTCTTTCAATAACTGAATGCACATTTTCTTCAATTGTTAATAGCCCTAGGGTTGGAAACCCTGTCACACCTAGGTCACTTGGAATCTCATAGAGAATCCCCCAATGTGCCTTTTCTGTAAATATCACAGAACCATCCGGTAACATGGATATTTTTTCTTGAATGAAACGGTCACCTGGTGTTTGTACTTCCAGTTCAGGATTATTTGAGATTTGAATCATTACTACGTGAGCGATAAGAATTGCCACCAATGCAATGGACAACATTGCTTGGATTGGCCGCTTATCCAAAGCATTGGGAATTTCTAATTCAATCATGCTCATTTCAGCACCATCGGCAACAATTTCTTCTTCGACATGGTTTTCATTCAATGTACGTTCACGTAACCTCGGAGTAATTCTTGGAACTTTAGCTAGAATAATCCCAGCTAAGACTGCTAAGGGGATATGGAATCCATGTAATGCCATCGAATACAGCATATAGGACATCAATGTCAAGAGTGGAATTCCTACTAGGCCGTCAAAAATATGGATGCTGGTTAGTGACCATTGCAACAACACCCAAAGGCCAAGTAACCAAACTTCGAACGAATTTCTAAATCTGTACAGGGCCCAAAAAGCCAGCCCAAGAAGGATTGGACCGTTGTACAACAATAATGGCAATCCACCTTGCCAACCATATTCTGCCCAGACAGG
>Ga0066836_10000107_pt1 | contig 32183 bp, 30 predicted proteins | sample ETNtaG_18_FD_71568 | JGI IMG/M metagenome (GOLD analysis project Ga0066836, IMG submission 71568) | Marine microbial and viral communities from oxygen minimum zone, Eastern Pacific Ocean - ETNP201302SV91 | ecosystem: Environmental > Aquatic > Marine > Oceanic | place: Pacific Ocean: Eastern... | reverse complement strand
ATATTCCTTAACCGATGGTTTAACAGAAAAAATATATATAAAATTAATTACTCAAGTTTTAGAAAAGATTAGTTTTGTTCCAGAATGGCATGACCAGAAAATACTTAACTTACTTGGAAACGTAGGTTGGCATGAATCTTTGTTAAACTTACACGAAAAACAAAATGGAAGTATTAAATCGAAATTTTACAGAAGACTTGCTTATGACGAAATTATAGCAAATTTGCTTGTATTGTCTGAGGTTAGAAAAAGAGTTAAAAAATATAAAAAGAAAAAAAAATCTTTTGACATTTCATTGCAAAAAAAATTAATAAGAAATTTTAATTTTTCATTAACTAGTAATCAAGAATCAATAATTGATGAAATTAATAATGATATTAAATCAGATTATAAAATGTTTAGACTTTTGCAAGGTGATGTGGGCAGTGGAAAAACAATAATATCGCTGATTGCAGCTGCAAATGTAATTAAATCTAATTATCAAGTCGCCTTTATGGCTCCAACTGAAATCTTATCCTTGCAACATTTTAATCTTGCTAAAAAAATCTTTAAAGGTGCTGAAGTTGAAATTAACTTTTTATCTAGTAAGTCTGAATATAAAGAAAAAAAAATAATTTTAGAAAATTTAAGTAATGGAAAAACTAATTTAATTATTGGTACTCATTCTCTATTCCAAAAAAATATAAAATTTAAAAATTTAGGACTATGTATAATTGACGAACAACACAAATTTGGAGTTAAACAAAGAATAGAATTGTCAAATAAAGGAGGTAACGACTGTGATATACTTGTTATGTCAGCTACTCCAATTCCGCGCACACTCGTTTTAACATTGTATGGTGATATGGATGTATCTAGGCTTAAAGAAAAACCGATTAATAGAAAAAGTATTATTACACTTAGTAAACCTGAAGAAAAAATTGAAGAAGTTTTAATCTTTGTTGAAAATGAAATTAAAAAGGGAAATCAAGTATTTTGGGTATGCCCATTAATTGAAGAGTCTAAAAATTTAGATTATTCAGCTGCAGTAAATAAATTTAAACTTTTATCAAAAAGGTTTAATAAAAAAGTTGGAATAATTCATGGAAACCTTGACAAAAAAGAAAAAGAAAAAGTATTAGATCTTTTTTCAAAAAATAAACTTAGCATATTAGTTTCTACGACTGTCATTGAAGTTGGTGTCGATTATCCAAACGTAACTGTCATTGTAATTGAAAATTCTAATAAGTTTGGTTTATCTCAATTACATCAATTAAGAGGAAGGGTTGGCAGAGGAAGTATTCAAGGTACGTGTATTTTATTATATAAAAAAAATTTAAGTGAAAATGCTAAAAAACGTATTAAGATCTTAAAATTGTCTAACGATGGGTTCCTTATAGCTGAAGAAGATATGAAGCTAAGAGGCTATGGAGATATAATGGGATATCAGCAAAGTGGAATTAAAGATTTTAGATTAGCTGATCCATTACAACATGAAGATCTTTTTCAAATTGCAGAAAAAAATATTAAAGAAATTGAAGATAATAAAGATAATTTTAAAAAATATGATTTTCTGCTTAAATTATTTGATAAGGCCGATATTATTAATGAAATAATTAATAAAGATTAATTAACTTTAGATGTTCCTGCCGAAACAATAAATTTAGAAGCTTCCTCGAAAGTTAAATCTAAATATATAAGGTCTTCTTTTGGTATCATTAGTAAGAAGCCACTTGTAGGATTTGGTGTTGTTGGAACAAAAACATTTACTAAATTTTTGCCAGTTTTTTCATTAAGCGCTCCGCTATTTTCTTTAGTAGCAAAACCTACAGCCCAAGTACCTTTTCTTGGATATTCTATTAAAACTACATTTTTTTTATTATTATCATCTTTTGTAAAAGTTTCTGTCATTTGGCCTATGGCAGAATATATAGTTCTTAATATCGGTATTCTTTTTAAGATGTTGTTAAAGAATTCTAATAATTTTTTACCCAAAAAAGATAAAGACAAGAACCCTATTAAAGTAATTAAAAGTAAGGATATCAATATTTCAAGGCCAGGTATATTGTAAGGCAAATAGTGATTTGGGTTAATTTCTTTTGGTAAAATTTTTGATGATATAGAAATCAAAAATAATGTCACATATACGGTTATACCAATAGGGATAAGTACTACTATACCAGTAATAAAATAGTTTCTAAGCCTTGTAAAAATACTTCTTTTGTTTTCTTTATTTGCCATCTATTATATAAATCCTTAATGATCAAAATTAATAACATAAATAGAAGAAAATTTCTTGAATTAATTGGTTGTTGTAGCTGTGGGTTAGTATTAGATTCTTGTGGAACCGCACCTATTACAGATAGAAAGCAATTAAAATTATTGCCAGAAAGTACTATAAATAGACAAGCTGCCCAAATTTATGAAAATGTAAAAGCTAAAACTAAATTAAGTGATGATAAAAAACAATTAGATGAAATAAAAGATATAGGAAATAAAACAGCTAACGCCGTCAGTAAATACTTTGATTCCATTGATGAGCCTGACCCAACTTATAATTTTCAGTGGGAATATATACTTATTGATAATGATAAAATTAAAAATGCCTGGTGTATGCCAGGTGGAAAAATTGCTGTTTATACTGGTATTTTAAAAATCACACAAAATAAACATGGTTTAGCTTCCGTTATGGGACATGAAGTAGCCCATGCTGTAGCAAAACATTCAATTGAAAGAGCAAGTAGATCATTAGTTTTAAATGTGGGTACGGCCGCTTTAGATATTTTTACTGGTGGAGCAATCTCAAGAACTCAAAGAACAACAGGAGTTGATGTTGCGGGAATGTTAAGACATTTTGGTATTGATAATCCTTTTGGCAGAAAACAAGAAACCGAAGCTGATTACCTAGGGCTAATTTTTTCTTCGCTTGCAGGGTATGATGTTCGTGAGTCTGTAAAAATTTGGGAAAGAATGAAAAAAGAGAATAAAGGTAAAGAACCACCTGAATGGATGAGCACTCACCCATCAAGCTCTAAAAGAATTGAATCTTTAAATAAATGGATTCCTGAAGTTATTCTTAAATATCCACCAATAACATAAAACTAGTTTTGGTGAGCCGTGCTGGATTCGAACCAGCGACCCATTCCTTAAAAGGGAATTGCTCTACCAACTGAGCTAACGGCCCTACAAAAAACATTACTATATTTTTTTTAGTTTTATGCAATTACTAAATATGTATCAATTAAAAAAAACTAAATTTTATTGATATATTCATTATAAAAATCTTTAAAAGTATTGCTTTTTATTGATTCTCTTATTTTATTCATTAATTGTTGATAAAAGCTAATATTATGCATAGTTAAAATCATTGAAGCTAAAATTTCATTAGTGTTAATTAAGTGATTAATATAGCTTTTTGAGTAATTTTTAAAATTCTTTATGTTTAAGCTGTCATTAAGAGGGGTATCATCACTTTGATATTTTGAATTTCTTAGGTTTAACCTGCCCTCCCAGGTGAAAGCTAATCCTGTTCTCCCAGATCTTGTTGGTAAAACGCAATCAAACATATCGATTCCTCTGCTGACAGCCCCTAATATATCTGATGGCGTTCCTACTCCCATAAGATATCTTGGCTTATGTTTAGGCATAAAAGTTTGTATCTCATCTAGAACTTTGAACATTTGACTTTGTGTTTCTCCAACAGCAAGGCCTCCTAACGCATATCCGTCAAAACCTATTTTTTCTAATCCTTCTAAACTTTCTACTCTGAGATCTTTATAAATACCTCCTTGTACAATTCCAAATAATGCTTTTTTATCATTATCCCCAAATTTATTTTTTGATCTTTCGGCCCATTTGATAGAAAGTTTTAAAGAATCTGCTATTTTCTTTTTGTTGTTTGATAATTTTGGACACTCATCTAAAACCATAACAATATCTGAGTTTAAATCCTTTTGAATTTTTATACTTTCTTCCGGACTTAAAGTAAATTTTTTTCCATCTATATGTGATCTAAAAGTTGCTCCATTTTTTTCATCAATTTCAACAAGTTTAGAAAGAGACATTATTTGAAAACCACCTGAGTCAGTGAGTATTGGAAGCGGACAATTCATGAATTCATGAAGGCCGCCCACTCGTTTAATTCTTTCAGTTCCGGGTCGAATCATTAAATGATATGTATTAGATAATATAATTTGAGTATTTATTTTGACCAAATCATCAATAAAAACAGATTTAACAGTTGCCTGTGTTCCTACGGGCATGAAAACAGGAGTATCTATTTTTCCTCTAGAAGTATTTATTTGACCCAATCTTGCTAAGTTATTTTCTTTTAACAAAGTAAAAGAAAATTTTTCATTAAACATTTTGAGTAAAATTTATTTAACAGATAAAGAAATAATTTTGTCTGGATCAAGTACTTCTCCGTTTGATCCATCTCCCCTTTTTATTGAGTCAATAAACTCCATTCCCTTGGTAACTTTACCAAATACAGTATATTGGCGATCTAAATGTGGCGCAGATTCAAAACAAATGAAAAATTGACTATTAGCACTGTCAGGATTATTGGATCTCGCCATAGATAAAGTTCCTCTTTCATGGGGTGTGTCGCTAAATTCTGCTTTTAAATTAGGGTAGTCAGAATCTCCAGTTCCTGCTTTGGCCAAATCAAAATTTTCAGAAGTAGAATTTCCATATCTTACATCACCTGTTTGAGCCATGAATCCATCTATCACTCTATGAAAAACTACTCCATCATATTTTTTCTCTGAGGCTAGTAATTTAAAACGTTTAACGTGATTAGGAGCAATATCAGGATATAATTCAATTGTAACAAAACCGTCTTTTAATTCAAGTAGCATAGTGTTCTCCTCTGCATATATGTTGTTAATAGAAACAAAAAAAATAATTAAAAAAAAAAATTTTTTAAAGATATTTATCATTAATTGCCCGTATAGCGCTTTTAGTCGTAAATTTATTAATCTTACCATTTAACATTGCAATTTCCTTTACAAATTTTGAAGAAATTACTTGATTTTCAACATCTGACATTAAAAAAACTGTTTCGATGTTTGGGTCTAGCTTTCTATTCATTCCAGCAAGCTGGAATTCATATTCAAAATCAGAAACAGCTCTTAAACCTCTAAATATTACTGTTGCTTTATTTTTTTTACAAAATGTTGTTGTTAAATTGTTAAAAGGAGTTACTTTTATCAAATTTTTTTTAAATTTTAAGTCCTTAAAAAGAGACTCTTTAATTATATTAACCCTTTCGTCAGAATTAAATAAATAATCTTTTGAGTTGTCATCAGATACAGCTACAAATAATTTATTCACAATTTTTAAAGCTCTCTTAATAACATCAATATGACCAAATGTAATTGGATCAAATGTTCCTGGATATATGCCAATTTTTTTCATCTAACTAATAAAGTTATCTTCTATTCTAATTGCTGAAACTACTTTTTCTTCGCCTGAAAGTTTAAATATTCTAACCCCTTGAGTATTTCTTCCTGCTACCCTTATTTCTTTAACTGCACATCTTATAACTTTCCCTTTATCCGTAGATAAAATAATTTCATCACCTTCGTGAACAGGGAAAGAGGCAGAAACATTTCCATTTCTAGATGAAGCAACAATACCAATTATGCCTTTGCCTCCTCTATTTGTTACCCTGTGGTCATAAAATGATGTTCTTTTTCCAAATCCATTCTCAGTAATTGATAGTATATATTTTTGTTTAGCAAGAACTTCTGTTTTTTTATCTTTATCTGCAGATCCGTTTTTAAGTATTTTTTTAGCTAATTTTGAGTTTATATTTGTAGGATTTAAGACAGACAAAGATATTACTTTATCGTTTTGAGATAATTCTATTCCTTTAATACCTTTTGACGATCTTCCTTTGAAAATTCTCAGTTTTTTGGACATAAATCTTATACATTTTCCTAGCTGGGTGCTTAAAATTATATCCTGATCTTCTGTACAAATCTTAACACCGATTATCTTATCATCTCCATCAAGTTTCATAGCTATTTTACCTGTGCTTTGAATACTTATAAAATCTTCTAAACTATTTTTTCGTATTTTTCCTTTTTGAGTAGCAAAAATTACATAAAGTTTTTTCCACTCACTCTCATTTTCAGGTAAAGGCATTATTGAACTTATTGATTGATGACTTTTTAAAGGAAGAAGATTGAATAATGTTTTTCCTTTTGAGCCAGAAGTTCCTTGAGGTATTTTCCAAGCTTTGAGTTTATACACAAGCCCTTGGGTAGAAAAAAAAAGTATAGGTGTGTGTGAGTTAGCTGTAAATATTTGAACGACATAGTCTTCTTCTCTTGTTTTAATTCCAGCTTTTCCTTTGCCTCCTCTTTTTTGTATCTTAACAGAAGATAATGATCCTCTTTTTATATAACCTTTATGTGTAATTGTAATAACAACGGCTTCTTTTTGAATTGTTTCCTCTATATTATAATTTAGAACAACGTCAAGAATTTTAGTTCTTCTTTCTACTGCAAATTTATCTTTAATATTATTTAATTCAGAAATAATCTCATTGAATAATTCTTTTTTTGATCTTAGTAACTTTTCATATTTTGATATTAAAGACGCAAGTTTCTTTATCTCACTTTCTATTTCGTTTATTCCAAAAGCAGTTAATTTTTGAAGTCTTAATTCAAGAATTGCATTAACTTGTTTTTCTGACAATTTGTATGCGTTTGTACTTTTTTCTGATTTTATTAATTTTATTAATTTGCTTGTTTTTGTAATTTTCCATTTTTTTGATAATAAAGATTTTCTTGCTACCTCAACCGTACTCGATTTTTTAATTGCTTTTATTATTTCATCTATATTTTCTACAGAAACCGATATGCCCAGCAATATATGGGCTTTCTCTTGAGCTTTTTCTAAATCAAATCTTATTCTTCTAGTTAAAGTCTTTTCTCTAAAAGTAACAAACTCAGATATAAATTCCTTTAAATTTAATATTTTGGGTTTTCCATCAGAAATTGCCAAAGTATTAAATCCGAAAGATGATTCTATTGAAGTTAATTTATAAAGTTGTCTTTTAATTGTTTCTGGCTCAACATTTCTTCTTAAATCTATTACTACTCTTATTCCTTTGTGATTAGATTCATCTCTTATATCACTAATTCCTTCAATTTTTTTATCTCTAGCTAATTCTGCAATTTTTTCGTTAAGAACAGATTTGTTAATTTGATAAGGTATTGAACTAATTACCAATCTTTCTTTCCCGTTTTTTAAAGTTTCGACGCCTATATCTCCTCTTATTTTTATTGATCCTCTTCCTTTATTGTAACCTTGTTTTAAATTATCTTTTCCTATTATAATTCCTCCTGTTGGAAAATCTGGACCAGGTATTTTCTTCATGAGTTGAGAAACAGTAATATCTTTATTATTTATATAAGCTATAGTTCCATCTATAATTTCCCCTAAATTATGAGGTGGTATACTTGTGGCCATACCAACAGCTATTCCTCCTGCACCATTGACTAATAAATTTGGATATTGTGATGGCAAAACTGTTGGTTCTTTGTCTGTTTCATCATAGTTTTTTCTAAAATCAATTACTTTTTTTTCTATATCATCAGTTAAAAATTGTGAAACTTTGGCAAGTTTTGTTTCTGTATAACGCATAGCAGCTGGAGGATCTCCATCGATAGATCCAAAGTTACCTTGTCCATCAATAAGAGGTAAACTCATAGAGAAATTTTGTGTCATTCGAACTAAAGCATCATAAATGGCTTGATCTCCGTGCGGATGATATTTACCCATTACTTCTCCAACGACTCTTGCAGATTTTCTAAATTGTTTTGACCAATCAAAACCTCCTTTGTACATGGAATAAATTATTCTTCTATGTACAGGCTTTAGACCATCACGTACATCTGGCAATGCTCTACTCACTATCACGCTCATTGCGTATGATAGGTAAGAAGAACTCATCTCATCATAAACAAGTATTGGTTTATAATCTTTTTTTTTTATATTAGATTCTGTTTTTTCCATTAAATCTAAAAGGGAATTTCATCGTCCAAATCGTTGGACAAAGTTTTATCATCATTTGGAAGTGCACTTTTTTCAGAGCCTGAATCTTGTATATTATCTATTTGATTTGTTTTACTGCTCAAAATTTTAAATGACGAGTTAAAGCCTTGCAGAACAACTTCTGTTGAATATTTATCAACGCCAGCTTTTTCATCACGCCACTTTCTAGTTGTTAGTTGACCTTCTATATAAACTTGAGAACCTTTTTTAACATATTGCTGAACAACATTAACAAGACCTTCATTAAAAATAACCACTCTGTGCCACTCTGTTTTTTCCTTTTTTTCACCAGTATTTTTGTCTTTCCATGTATTACTGGTTGCAAGACTTAATCTAGCTACACTTTTCCCGTTAACCATTTGTTTAACTTCAGGATCTGCTCCAAGGCGACCAATTAATAGAACTTTATTTAAGCTTCCAGCCATATATTTTATAGATTTTATAAAAGATTAATTGTTAATATAGGCAAATATAACATATTTCCATCTTTTTATTAATAGGTTAGATATACTTGTTAAAAAAAATGATTAAAAAAATCCTTATAAAAGGCGCTAAAGAACACAACTTAAAAAATATTTCACTAGAAATACCAAAAGATAAATTTATTGTCATTACTGGGCTGTCTGGATCAGGAAAATCATCATTAGCTTTTGATACAATTTATGCCGAAGGGCAAAGAAGATATGTAGAAAGTTTATCAGCCTACGCTAGACAATTTTTAGATAAGATGAAGAAGCCAAAAGTTGATTTAATTGAAGGGCTCAGTCCAGCAATATCAATAGAACAAAAAAACACCTCTAAAAACCCAAGATCAACTGTTGCAACTGTAACTGAAATCTATGATTATATGAGAGTCTTATACGCAAGAACAGGTACACCATACTCCCCGTTTACAGGAAAACCTATAAAATCGCAAAGTGTTGCTGAAATTGTTGATAAAATTAAAAATCTTCCAAAAAAAAATACAATATATTTGTTAGCACCTATAGTTAGAGGCAGAAAAGGTGAATATAAAAAAGAAATAGCAAGTTTTAAAAGAAGAGGTTTCCAAAGAATTAAAGTAGATGGCACTTATTATAATATAGATGAGTTTCCTGAGTTAAATAAAAAAACTAAACACGAAATTTCAATTGTAGTTGATAGAATCGTTATTAATAATCAACTTGGGAATAGATTAGCTGAAGGTGTAGAAACTGCATTAAATTTATCAGATGGTTTATTGTTTGTAGAATACGAAAATGAAACTTTACCTAAAAAGTATAGAAAAATAGAAAAGATAATTTTTTCATCCAAATTTGCCTGTCCAGAAAGTGGTTTTACAATTGAAGAAATTGAGCCTAGGCTTTTTTCTTTTAATAGTCCCTATGGAGCCTGTGAGGAATGTGAAGGTATAGGAGTGAATTTAAATATCGACCCAAATTTAGTAGTTCCTAATAATAAAAAAAGTTTGGCTGACGGGGCAATTGAGCCATGGTCAAAATCTAAATTTTTATACTACGCTCAAACTCTAAGTTCTCTCTCTAAGCACTATAAATTTTCATTAGATGATCCATGGAAAAAAATTCCAAAAGAAATAAAAGATATAATACTATATGGATCTAATGATGAAGAAATAAAATTTACTTACGACGATGGTCATGAAAAATATTCTACCAAAAAAACTTTTGAAGGTGTAATTAACAACTTAGAAAGGAAATACTTAGAAACTGAAAGTGAGTGGAAAAGAGAAGAAATATCTCAATATCAAAGTGAGTCTGACTGTGAAAAATGTAAAGGTCTTAGACTTAAAGATGAAGCCTTGTGTGTTAAGATTGATAATTTAAATATTAGTGAAGTAACAAAAAAATCGATATCTGAAGCAAAAGATTGGTTTGGTAATCTAGATAATCATCTTAATGATAAAGAAAAAAAAATAGCACAACATATCTTAAAAGAAATTAATGAGAGATTGGATTTTTTACTAAATGTAGGTTTAGACTATTTAACTCTAGCGCGTGAATCTGGAACATTATCTGGTGGAGAGTCTCAAAGAATTAGACTTGCTTCACAAATTGGATCAGGTTTAACTGGTGTATTATATGTTTTGGATGAACCTTCTATCGGTTTGCATCAAAAAGATAATGTAAAATTGATCAAAGCTTTAAAGCGTCTCAGAGATTTAGGAAATACAGTAATAGTCGTTGAGCACGACACTGAAACTATGGAAAATGCAGATCACATAATTGATCTTGGTCCTGAGGCAGGAATAAATGGTGGAAAAGTTGTTGCTCAGGGACAATTAGAAGATATTTTAAAAAATAAAAATAGTATTACAGGTAATTATTTAGCACACAAAAAAAGTATACCTATTCCTAATAAAAGAAGGTTAGCTAAAAATGGTAGATTTTTAGAAATTATTGGAGCTACTGGAAATAATTTAAAAAATATAAATCTTAAAATACCACTAGGAACTTTTACCTGTGTTACTGGGGTGTCTGGCAGTGGTAAATCTACCTTAATACTTCAGACTTTATACAATGCTTTGAATTTAATGTTAAATAATAACAAATCTAGAAAATTACCTAAGGCTTTTAAAAATTATAAGGGAATAGAACAAATTGATAAAATTATAGATATTGATCAATCACCAATCGGAAGAACACCAAGATCAAATCCAGCAACATACACTGGTGCTTTTGGTCCAATAAGAGATTGGTTTGCAAATCTTCCTGACTCAAAAGCTCGCGGTTATAAAGTTGGTAGATTTTCTTTCAATGTAAAGGGTGGAAGATGTGAATCGTGTGAAGGCGATGGAGTAATAACTTATGAAATGCATTTTTTGCCTGATGTTTATATATCATGCGATGTTTGTAAAGGTTCAAGATATAATCGCGAAACTTTAGAAATAAAATTTAAAGACAAGAATATTGCAGATGTACTTAACATGACTGTCGACGAAGGGTGTGATTATTTCTTAAATATACCCTCCGTAAGAACGAAATTACTAACTTTAAAAAAGGTAGGTTTGGGTTATATAAAAATTGGTCAACAAGCAACTACATTATCAGGTGGTGAGGCCCAAAGAATAAAATTAGCTAAAGAATTGTCAAAGAGATCGACCGGAAGAACATTGTATATTTTAGATGAACCTACAACAGGACTGCATGCACACGATATAAAAAAATTATTAGAGATTTTACAAACTTTTGTTTCATTAGGAAATACAGTGGTAGTTATTGAACATAATTTGGATGTAATTAAAACTTCAGATTGGATAGTTGATATGGGTCCAGATGGTGGAGTAAATGGAGGTCAAATCATAGCGGAGGGAAGCCCTGAAAAAGTTAGTGAAATAAGGGAAAGTTATACTGGAAACTTCTTAAAAAATATTATTAACAGTAAGCTCAAAAAAACAGCTTAATTAAAGCTTAAAAAATGGTATAAAGAATCATGGTTTCAATATTGCAATCTCTTAGCAAAACAATTCATTTTTCTATTGTTTTAGCATTAATTCTATTTCTAGGTCTATTTTTCTCTGATGGAGGTTATGGTGCTTTTGACCAAATTTTCTGGAGCTGGTTATTTAGATATTTGCATGTGCTTGCAGGTGTAATGTGGATTGGATTGCTGTGGTATTTAAATTTTGTTCAAATTCCGAGTATGCCTAAGATACCAGATGAACAAAAACCAGCTATTGGTAAAGTTATAGCGCCGACAGTTTTATTTTGGTTTAGATGGGCTGCATTATCAACAATAATTACAGGTTTAATAGTTGCAACTTTAAATGGTTATGTGCACCAAGCAATGACTTTAGGAATTGGTAGTGGTGGTGGAAAAAATACTGCAATAGGGATTGGAATGTGGCTAGGTTTAATAATGGCCTACAATGTTTGGTTTATAATTTGGCCAAATCAAAAAAAAGCTCTAGGAATAGTTGAAGTGACTCCTGAAATAAAAGCAAAATCAGCAAAAACGGCAATGTTAACTTCTAGAATTAATACTCTCCTATCATTACCAATGCTACTTTCTATGGTAATGGCTCAAAACCTATATTAAAGTTTCTCATCGTCATCTTTTAAAATAGTTTTAGAACTTACTTTTGTATAATTTAAAATTGGCGTGGCTACAAATATTGAGGAATAAGTTCCTACTAAAACACCTAATATCATTGCAAAAGAAAAACCTTTTAAAATTTCACCACCAAAAAAATAAATGGAAAATAATGCTAATAAAGTTGTTACTGATGTAATTAAAGTTCTAGATAATGTTTCGTTAGTAGATGTATTAGATATGATAGATATTGAACTTTTAGTATATTTTTTTAAATTTTCTCTAATTCTATCAAATATAACAACAGTATCATTCATGGAATAACCAACAATAGTTAGAATCGCTGCTACTATTGATAGGTTAATTTCATAAGATAATATAGAAAAAATACCCATTGTTATTAAAACATCATGTATTATTGCTATGATTGCTCCTAAACTAAATTGCCATTCAAATCTAATCCATATATAAAATAACATTGCAGCTAAAGATAAAGTGATAGCTAATAAGCCTGCTTTTAGTAATTCATTACTAACTTTTGGGCCAACATTTTCAACTCTTCTAAAATTAACCTCTGAGCCTGTATCTGATGAAAGTTTATCTTTAATAGATTTAATAAAACTGGGGTCATCAGACTTAATTGTTTCAATCTTAACTAAAAAATCTTTCTCTTTGCCAAACTTTTTGACTGTAACATCACCAAGATTCATTTTTATAAATGACTGTCTTATTTCTGATATTTTTATTGACGAATTATTTGTTCTAATTTCTATTAAAGTTCCTCCTTTAAAATCTACACCTAGATTTAAACCCTTAAATAACAAAACGAAGATTGATAAAATAATTAAAATTAGCGATAAAATATTTAATTTTCTATAAAAGTTTGTAAATTCGATGTTTGTTTTCATATTTAAATTTATATAACTATTTCTTTATCTTTTCTTTTCATGACAAAAATGGAAGTAAGATGTCTTGCTAAAAAATAAGCTGAAAATAAAGTTGTTAGAATACCTACCCCTAAAGTAATCGCAAAACCTTTAACGGGTCCAGAACCAAGAAAAAATAATATAATAGCTGAAATTAATGTTGTTATATTTGCATCTATAATTGCTGATTGTGCTTTTTTATAACCTATATCAAAAGCATACACATTTGATTTTTCTGATCTCATTTCTTCTTTAATTCTCTCAAAAATAAGAACGTTTGCATCTACAGCCATCCCAACTGTTAGAATAATTCCTGCTATACCAGGCAAAGTTAATGTTGCTTCAAAAATTGATAACACTCCTAGAAGAAGAATAAGATTAACTATTAAAGAAATGTCGGCAATAATTCCAAAAAATTTATATTTGAATATCATATAAATTATCACTAACAAAAAACCAATTATTAACGATATTATTCCTGCATTAATAGAGTCTTCACCAAGATCTGGGCCAACTGTTCTTTCTTCGATAATGTTTAATGGAGCTGGTAGAGCTCCTGACCTCAGTAAAACAGCAAGATCTGTAGCAGATTGAAAAGTGAAATTTCCAGAAATTTGTCCATTGCCACCGACTATAGGTTCTCTAATTTGAGGGGCGCTAACAATTTTATTATCTAAGATTATAGCTAATCGTTTACCAACGCTATTTGTTGTAATTCTAGCAAATCTTTTAGCACCTACTCTGTCTAGTGAAAAACTTACTACAGTTTCATTATTTTGATTATTAAAGCTAGGTATAGCGTTATCTAAATTATCTCCACTCATAACAACTCTTTTATTTACATTTAGTTTTGTTACACCGTCTTCAAAATATAAAACTTCTGAACCGAAATCATCAGGTTGGTCAGATACAATTCTAAAGGTAAGGTTAGCAGTTTTTCCTAAAAGTTTTTTTATTCTATTAGGATCGCTTAATCCAGGTAACTCAATTAAAATTCTATCATTTCCTCTTCTAATTATTGTTGGTTCATTAGTTCCAACTTCATCGATTCTACGTCTTACAATTTCTAAAGAATCATTAAGTGCTGAATTTTTAATTTCTACAATTCCATATTTTGAATATTTAATCGAAACTAAATTATTATCAATTTCATGGGATAATTCATAAGACCGGTACTGTGAAAAATAAGGATTGAACTTACCATCTTTATTTAAAAAAAAATCTTCAAATATTTTAATTTGATTTTCCAAAATTTTGAAATTAATTATATCATTTTTTATTTTTAAATTTTCATATTTAATTTTCTTGTTTTTTAATATTTTTCTCAGTGAAAGCAATTTATTTTGTAGTTTCTGTTGAACCAAGGGTGAAGAATCTACTTCAAGAAGAAGGTACGTTCCTCCTTGAAGATCTAATCCTAAATTAATTTGTTTATTTTTTAATAGATTATTATTTAAATCTAAAAAATTTATAGCTGAAAAAAAAGATAAAAATAATATTATAAAATATATACTAACTAATTTAAGTTTTGAGAAATATAACACAAAGTATAATTATTTTTTTTCTTGTGGCTTATTTATTAAACCTTGAATTGTTGATTGTACTACTTGAACTGTAACATTATTTGAAATAACCAAATCAATTTTGTCATCACCCAAAATTCTTTCAACTTTTCCAATGATGCCTCCAGAAGTAATAACTTCATCGCCTCTCTTCAAAGCTCCCACCATTATTTTATGATCTTTAATTTTTTTCTGTTGGGGTCTAATAAGAAAAAAGTAAAAAATTACAAATATTAAAATTAAAGGTATGAATTGTGCAAATCCTGATCCTGACATTTTATCTCCTAAATTTTTTATATGATTATACTAAATAAAAAAAATAAACAATATTAATTATTTAATAAATTCCTCATTATTCATGTAAGATCTTAATACATCAGGGATTTTGATACTGCCATCTTTTTGTTGATAATTTTCTATAATAGCTATCAAAGTTCTGCCAACAGCTAAACCAGAGCCATTTAAAGTACCCAAAAAGTCTGATTCATTTTTTTCATTTTTAAATTTAGCTTTCATTCTTCTTGCTTGGAATTGACCACAAGATGAGCAACTAGATATTTCTCTGTATTTATTCTCGGATGGCATCCAAACTTCTAAATCAAGAGTTTTTTCTGCACTAAAACCCATATCTCCAGATGACAATAAAATTACTCTGTAGGGTAATTTTAAATCTTTGAGTATTGATTCAGCACAATTAAGCATTCTATTTAATTCGTTTATACATTCTTTGGGCTGAACCACACTTACAAGCTCAACTTTATAAAACTGATGTTGTCTAATCATGCCCTTGGTATCTTTTCCATAACTTCCAGCTTCTTTTCTAAAGCATGCTGTAAGTGCTACAAAGCGGTGTGGTAAATCTCTTTCAAAAACAAAACTTTCTCTAACAATATTTGTTAAAACAACTTCAGCAGTAGGTATTAAAAATTTTCTTAACTTTTCATTTTCAGTTTTAATTTCGAACTGATCATTCTCAAACTTTGGAAGTTGTCCAGTGCCAAACATAGTACTTTCATTTACGATTAAAGGTGGAGAAATTTCTTGATACCCAAATTTTTTTGTATGTATATCAAGCATAAAATTTGATATAGCTCTTTCAAGTAATGCTAACTTTCCTTTAAGAAAGACAAATCTAGTTCCTGAAACTTTTGTTGCGTTATCAAAATCAATAAGATTCAGTTTTTTTCCAATTTCATAATGTGGCTTAGGTGTAAAAGAAAATTTATTAATTTTTCCTTCTGTCTTTATCTCTTTATTTTGTTTTTCATCTTTCCCTATAGGTACGTCGTCTAATGGGATATTGGGAATTGAACTTATAATTAAATTTATTTTTTGTTTAAGAGCTAATTGTTCTTTATCAAGTTCATTAATATTTTTTGAAATATCTTTTGATTTTGCAAATTCTTTTTTGTCTTGCTTTTTAGATATTGCTTTTTTTTCATGTTCAAGTTTTTCTTTTTTTTGGATTAGTTCACGATTTTTAACATCTAGCTTTAATAAAGATTCAAGGTCAAGATTTGAATCTCTCAATTTAAGTTTTTCTTTAAAAATATTAGGATTTTTTCTTATTAATTTAATATCATGCATCTTTTTTTTTCTTTTCTATAAATGAAACTGATAATATAGATAATTCGTAAAGAATTAACAAAGGTATTCCTAAACCGATTTGTGTTATTGGGTCTGGTGGTGTTAATATAGCTGCTATAACAAATATAATTACAACTACAAATTTTCTTCTACTTCTTAAATACTTAGAATCAATAAAACCTACTCTTGCCAAGAGGCTAAGTAAAACTGGTAATTGAAAACTGATACCAAAAGCAAAAATTAATCTCATAATCAATGATAAGTACTCATTTACTTTAGCTTCCAATTGTATGGGTAAAGTTCCTGAAATAGCTGCGGTTTCAAAAGTAAGAAAAAACTTTATTGCTAATGGCATTACTAAATAATAAACAAGCATTCCTCCCAATAAAAATAAAGTGGGTGTGGCAACCATATATGGAAGCAATGCTCTTTTCTCATTTTTATAAAGACCAGGAGCAATAAATTTCCAAACTTGTGTTAAAATAATTGGGCTTGATATGAATAAAGATGTAAAAAAAGCAAGTTTCAAATATGTAATAAAAGTTTCATGTAAAGCTGTAAAGATCAATCTTCTATTAACAGGATCGTCTTTTACAGCTTGAGCGTACGGTTCAACTAAAAAAGCATAAATATTTTCAGCAAAAAAATAACTTGTTATGAAAAAAATAAAAAGGTAAACAAATGATTTTAATAATCTCGATCGTAATTCAGCTAAGTGTTCAACAAAAGTCCCTTGTTTACTTTTATCATCATTCATCTTTTTTATTATCTTTGTTATTATTTAAATATTCTTCTTCAAAAGAGATTTCTTCTTCGATTGAATTTTGTACATCTGTCACATCTTTCTGTATTTGATTAAAATATCTTTTTATAGATCCTATCCATCTTCCTATTTTTTTTAAAACTATAGGAATATCTTTTGGGCCAATTATTATTACTGCTAAGACTACAATAACAAGTATCTCAAACCATCCAATTTGTGGCATTGTTAACTACTTTTTCTCAGTATCTTGGTCTTCGCTTGACGAATTTTCTGATGGATTTGTTGAGTCTGAATTTTCTGGTTTATCTGACATACCTTGTTTAAAGCTCTTAATTCCTTTAGCAACATCCCCCATTAAAGATGATATTTTTCCTCTTCCAAAAAGAAGAACAACTAAAACAACAACTATTGCTATTTGCCAAAAACCTATACTCATATACTTATTTATATACAATTTTTACAATTTATTAAAGATTTTTTTTATTCATCGTCATTTTTAAGGGATTGACCCAACATATCATCAATGTCTGAATAAATATCTTCTTTTTTTTCTATATTTTGTTCCTTAAAATATTTTCCAGTTCCAAAAATTGACATGTCTACATTTGCAGCATCAATTAAACCTGCTGAAGTTAGTTCTTCTATGTTTGGTAAATCTGTTAATTTTTGAATATTAAAATGGCTGAGAAAATCATCCGTAGTAACATATTGTATTGGCTTCCCAGGAATATTCTTTCTACCAGAGGGTCTTACCCAATTTAATTCAAGTAATATTTCTAATGTACCAGTTGCAAAAGAGACACCCCTTATTTCTTCAATTTCAGATCTTGTAACTGGTTGATGATAGACAATTATTGAAAGCGTTTCTATTGCTGCTTTAGACAATTTTTTTTGTGCACTAACTTGCAAATTCATTAAGCTGGAAAGATTTGACGCTGTTCTAAAAGACCATTTATTTTTTATACAAATTAAATTTATACCTCTATTTTTATATTGTTCAGCTAAAGACTCGAGTGATTTTAAAACATTAGTTTTAGTTTTAATACGTGATTGTATCGTCTCTAAATCTAAAGGTTCCTGAGCTGAAAACAAAATAGCCTCTACTTGCCTTTCTACATTTGAAGATATTTTGGGGAATTTTAAAATTTTTGACTCATTTTTTTTATTCATTTTTCTCCTTAATAAGAAGCTTTTTAAAAATATCTTTTTGCATAATCACAATTAAACCTTCTTTTGTAAGTTCAAGCGATGCAGAAAATATTCCAGCAAGTCCAGTTTTTTTAAGTTGCAAATTTTTTTTAAGATGGTGTGGAATTATATTTGTAAACTCGGTCCAATCTTTTAAATTTTTAATATTTTTTTTAATCTCCTTTATAGCCTCCTCTGTAGTAAAAACTGGTAATCTTGGAATGCTCATTTTTAGAAAATTCTTTTTGCTTATATGGTTTGAGTAAGATTTTAATAATTCATATAAAGTTACTGAATATTCAGATCTCTTTTTTAATCTAATCCCTCCTTTCATGCCTCTTGTAAAAATATCTACTCCTAATCTTTTTTTTTTTAAAAGTTGATCAGATAATAGCCTGATTAATTCTAATTTTTTTAATTGTGTTTTTAACTTTTCTGCCACTTCATTAGCTTTAAAATCTTCATCTTCCTCTTGTGGAAGTAGTAATTTTGATTTTAAATAGGCCAACCAAGTTGCCATCAACAAATACTCAGAAGCAAGATCTAAATTAATTTTTTTTGCGCTGTTAATAAATTCTATAAACTGATCTGCAAGTTGAGTTATTGATATAACTGCTAAATCAACTTTCTGTGATTTTGCAAGATCTAGTAAAACTTCAAGGGGGCCTGAATAGTTATCAATATCAACTTTTAATAATTTACCTTGTAAATTTTTCATATTTTAATTTTATCCTAAAAATTTATAGAATTGTGATGTTTTTTTTTGTGTAAATTTGTCTATACTTGGTACCATTTTAATCAATCTTTTCGTTTCATTAATATTTCCATTACAATGTAAAATTAAATTACAACCAGCATTTAACGCCATAATTGCATTCTCAATCAATCCAAATTTTAAAGCTTTCATAGAAATGTCATCTGATATTAAAATACCTTTGAAACCAATATGTTCTCTTATTACCTCATCAATGATTGTTTTTGAATGTGTGGCATTATTTAACGAATCATAAGCTGTATAGATAAGATGAGCAGTCATTGCAAATTGTGATTGACATAATCTAAAAGGCTTGAAATCTCTTTTTATCAATTTGAGCTTAGAACTACTAATATAAGAAATTCTATTATGAGAGTCATGTTTAGCCGAACCATGGCCTGGTATATGTTTAATAACTGTACCGATTCTTCTATTTTTATATAGTTTTATTAAAAAATTTCCAATGTCTGAAACTACCTGGGGATTTTTAGAATAAGATCTATCTCCAATAATTTTGTTTGCTTTTCTCTCGGTTAAGTCAAGCACTGGCACAGTATTAATATTAACACCAATTTCTTTTAAAACTTTACAAACTTCAGATATATAATTTTCATACTGTTTCTTAAACATTAATTTATTTTTTTTATAAAGTTTTCCAAAATAACTTTGTGTATATAATCTATGATTTACTAAGTTTTCAATTCTAGAAACTCTTCCTCCTTCTTGATCTATTAAGATCGGATATTTTTTATCTTTAATTAATCTTCTAATTTCTCTTACTAATTTTTGAGTCTGGTTTAAATTTTTTATATTTCTTGAAAATAGTATAACTCCCCAGGGTTTATTTTTTCTTAATAGCTTTGACTCTTCTTTGGAAAGCGTTAGCCCTTTTATTCCAATAATTAAGGCTTTTCTTTTCATAATATTATTATTTAATCAAATCCATAAATTTATATTTTTTTCTTTTTTTCTTATAAATTTCAATATCATCCTTATAAACAATTATATTATTTGTATCATTTTTTAAAATAGGAAGATCAGTGCTTGAGATTTTTTTTTTCACTTGTTCAACATTTCTTAATTTATTAACTTTTTTTACATTTTCTGGTGAAAAATAAAAATTTGTTATAAAAATAATAAATATAAAAAAAGGTATTATGTATAGTATTTTTTTAAGCATTACATAGTTTTTGGAGTTGATACTCCTAAAATTGACATTCCATTTTTGAAAACTAAAGCTAATACTTGCAAAATAACTAATCTAAACATGTGTGTTGGTTTGTTATTATTTATGAATCTAAGTTCTTCCTTGGTATTACCTAAATTCCAATATGCATGAAATAAAGTAGCCAATTCATATAAATAGAAAGGAATTCTATGTGGTTCTAGTTTATTTGAAGATATTTCAACACATTTTGGCCACTCAGACATTTTTTTTATAATTTCAATTTCATGTTCATTAAAAATATAAATTTTTGAATTAATTTTAATTTTACCTTCCAAACTCATGTTTAAAGCTCTAAAAATTGAATTAATTCTTGCATAAGCATATTGAATATAAAATACAGGATTTTCTTTAGATTTTTCTGTAACTTTTTCGAAATCAAAATCTAATTCTGCATCATTACTTCTATTTAACATCATAAATCTTACAGAGTCACTCCCCACTTCATTTATTAAATCTTCAACAGTGATGTAATCTCCTTTCCTCTTTGACATTTTAAATGGCAATCCTTTTTTATATAATTTTACAAGCTGAGAAACTTTGCAAAGTAAAGTCACTTTACTGTTTGAAATTGCTTTAGTTGCTGACTCTATCCTTTTAATATATCCAGCATGATCTGCGCCAAGTATATTTATTAAAATATCATACTTTCTAGAAATTTTATTAGAATGGTAAGCCATATCACCAGCAAAATAAGTCCATGTGCCATCTGCTTTTTGGAGAGGGCGGTCTACATCGTCTCCAAAAATAGTAGATTTAAACAGCAACTGACTTCTTGTTTTCCAATTTGCATTTTTTTCACCCTTTGGTGCTTGAAGCTTTCCAACATAAATATAATTTTTTTTCTTAAGCTTATTTATAGCTTTTAAGACAAATTTTTTTTTAATTAAAGTTGATTCATATACAAAATTATCGTGTTTAATTCCAAGTAAACTTAAATTCTCTTTAATGATTTGCATAGATATATTTAAGGATTCGTTTGTTAATTTTTTAAATATTTTTTGGTAGTTAGTATAATTTTCAATTTTTTTACTTTTGATAATATTATTAGCAATATCAATTATATAGTCTCCTGGGTATAAATTATCATTTTCTGGAAAAGGTATTTTGTTTATTATTTCTAAAATTCTATAATAAACTGAATCTACAAATTTTTTTACTTGTCCGCCATAATCATTGACGTAGTATTCTTTTGTAATCTTGTTGCCGTTAAAGGCTAATAAGTTTGCTAAAGAATCTCCTAAGACAGCACCCCTGCAATGTCCTACATGCAATGGCCCAGTTGGGTTTGCAGAAACAAACTCAATATTATATTTTTTTTTTTTAGATTTGTAAGATCCGTACTTATGCTTCAGCTTTAGTGCTTTTTCTAAATACATTTTCCAAAATAAGGAATTAAAGCTTATGTTAAGAAAACCAGGTCCAGCAATTTCAATCTTGGAAAATTCTTTATAATTTAATAATAAGTAGTTTTTAATTTTTTCTGCCAATAAACTTGGTGAAGTATTATTGCTTTTAGCTAAAATCATTGCGGCATTACAAGCAATATCTGCTTTTTGATTTTTTGGGGGAAGATCTACGTTAATATTTTTTAGATTAGTTGGAATTTTAATTTTTTTATCTTTTTCAAGTACTTTTAAACTTTTAAATATTTTTTTTTGATAATCTAGAAACAAATTCATTTTATTTTTTTATTTAAATTTATAGCGTATCTATCCGTCATCCCTGCTATAAAGTCTGCAATAATACGTTCTTTTGGGCCACTATTAAACAACTCTTTGCTAATATACTTTTTAGGATTCTTAATCAAATGTTTAAATAAATTACTAATTATTTTCTTTCCTTTGTTAGTGTTAGCAATAACTTTTTTGTGACAATACATATTTTTCTTTAAAAAAGCTTTTATTTGAAGGTCCATCTTTTTCATTCTTTCCGAAAAATCAACCATCAAGTGATCTTCTTTATAAATATCGCTTGGAAATTTGGGTTTGGACGCTTTTAAATTTTTATTTGTTGTATTAATAACGTCTATTACCATTAAATTAATAAGATTCCTTATAATCTGATTTATAATAACTTCTCTTCTATAATTTTTAATATTCTTTAAATGTTTTCTAATTATATTTGATAAAATTGGTATTTTAATCAGTTGCTTTATTGAAAACAATCCTGCTCTAAGTCCATCTTCAAGATCATGATTATTGTAAGCAATATCATCAGAAATAGCAGCTACCTGAGCTTCAAGAGATGGGTGTGTATTAAAATTAATTTTTTTATTAAATAAATTTTTATTTAACAACTTTTCATACTTGCTAATATTTTTGACGGGTCCATTATGTTTTATTAAACCATCAAGCGTTTCGAATGTGAGATTTAAGCCAAAAAAATTATAATATTTTTTTTCAATTAAAGTAACTATTCGCAATGTCTGAATATTATGATTAAAACCACCGTAGTTTATCATACAACGATTCAAAATTTCTTCACCTGCGTGACCGAAAGGAGTATGTCCTAAATCATGAGCAAGACTTAGTGTCTCGCTAAGATCTTCGTTTAGATTTAAAGATCTAGCTAAAGTTCTTGCAATTTGGGCAACTTCCATAGAGTGTGTCAGTCTAGTTCTATAGTGGTCTCCGTCAGTATTTACGAAAACTTGTGTTTTGTGTTTAAGTCTTCTAAAAGATGTTGAGTGAATTATTCTGTCTCTATCTCTTTGATATGGTGATCTTATAAGATTTTCTTGTTCTTTATAAATTCTTCCTCTGCTATTTTTTCCTTTGATAGCGTAGGATTTTAAATAATTTTCGTTATAATTTTTTTGCATAATTTTAATAAGAAGAGTATATTACAGTAGATTACAAAAATGATTAAAGAAATAAATTTTAGTAAAAAAGCTGTGGAAAGAATCAATAAGCTTGTAGCTACTAAGCCTTCAGGTACATTTTTTAGAATAGCTGTAAAAGGGGGTGGCTGTTCAGGATTTAAATATGACTTCACTTTTGATAATAAAATTGAAAAAACAGATTTAAAATATGAAAATATTGTTGTCGATAAATCTTCATTGGATATGTTAAAGGGCTCTCAAGTTGATTTTGCTGAAGAGCTAATAGGTAGTTCCTTTAAAATTTCAAATCCAAAAACTAAATCTTCTTGTGGTTGTGGAGTATCTTTTTCATTTTAATGAAAATAAGTTCCTGGAATGTCAATTCAGTAAGAGCAAGAATTCTAAATATATCTAGCTACTTGAAGGATTCTAATCCTGATGTTTTGTTAATTCAAGAAATTAAAACTATTGAAGAAACTTTTCCATTTAGTGAGTTTAAAAACTTAGGTTATAAATCGTATGTTTATGGACAAAAAAGTTATAATGGAGTTGCAATTGTATCAAAGTCTAATATTAGTAAAATTGATTTACAATTCATCAAAGATAAAAAAAAACAATCCAGAATAATAGTGGGAAATTTAAAAATTAAATCTAATAACATAGAGTTAATTAATATATATGCCCCAAATGGAAATCCTATAAATACTGATAAATATGATTATAAAAAATATTGGTATGATTCCTTTATTAGTAAAGTAAAAAAAAGGCTAGATGAAAATAAAAATGTAATTATTGCTGGAGATTTTAATATAATCCCAGAAGAAATAGATGTGCATGACCATGAAAAATATATGAATGATGCCTTATTTAAATTAGAAATAAGAAAAAAATTTCGTGAACTTATAAACCTAGGTTTTCAAGATGCCTACAGGTTTATTAATAAAGATAGACAAGAGTATACTTTTTGGGATTATACGGCTGGCTCCTGGCAGAAAAACCACGGAATGAGAATAGATCATTTTCTAATTTCTAATAATCTAACAAACAAAATAAAAGGAATAAGTATTAACAAAAAACCTAGATCTAAAATAAAACCATCAGATCATACTCCGATCGAGTTGGAAATTAATTAATTCTACCGTAAATGTCTTTATATCTTGTAATATCAGTTTCTTTTAAAATTGATCCCATTTGAACTTCAACAATTTTAACAGGCTCTTTGAATAAGTTTTCAATTCTGTGAATTGCACCTTTAGGTATAAAAGTTGTTTCATTAGGTTTAATAAAGAATTTACTTCTATTAATAGTAATTTTTGGTTTTCCAGAAATTACAGTCCAACGCTCAGACCGATGATGATGTTTTTGTAAGCTTATCGATGATTTTGGATTTACAACTAATTCTTTTATCAAAAAATTGCGTCCTGAAAATAAATTTGTATATTTGCCCCAAGGTCTATAAAAAGTGTTTTTCTTAATATAATGTCTTGAATTTTTCTTTAAGAAATATTTCCAAATTTCTTTCCAGTTACCTAAATCGGTTAATGGTATATTAAGCTTAATTCCGTTGATATTTTTTGACTTTTCAAGAATTGCGTAGTCAAAGGATATTTCTTTTATTTTTTTAAATGAAGGTTTGCTTAAATAATAAATATTATTAGAAATTTTAGCTTTTTTTACTGAATCTTCACATAAATTGTATAAAGCGTTTTGATATTTTTTAAAATTATAAATTATTGAATCTTTTCTCATAAAAAACATGCCAGAATTCATATAACCTTTTTTTTTAATTATAAGTTTCAATTTATTTTTATTAGGTTTTTCAATAAATTTTTTAATTTTGTTAATATTATTTGAAACTTTTTTACTCAAGAAATATCCATATTCAGAAGATGGTGATATTGGTTTGATGCCAAAAATAAAAATATTATCTTTACTTAAATACTTTTTGTTATTAGTAACAGATTTGTTAAATCTACCTATCTTGGCAATTAGGTTGTCAGAAGAAAAAAAAATCAAGGGTTGATTTGATGGTATATCTTTTATTAATGCTGAAGCTAATATTGCTGGGGCTGTATTTTTTTTGAAAGGTTCTAAAATAATCTTGTATTTATTAATTTTTTTTTTACTCAAAAATTTTTTTACCAATTTTAAATAAGATAAGTTTGTAGTAATTATGGGATAATCAAATATTGGGTTTTTTATTCTATCTAGAGTTTTTCCAAACAAAGTCCATCCTCCCCAATCGACAAACTGTTTTGGTAAATTTTTTTTTGACTTCGGCCAAAGCCTTGTTCCTGCGCCGCCGCACAAAATTACTGGTTTTATCTTCATTTTATTCGTCAGCGTAGCATTTTTTTTCTTTTAGACCTCCAGGATGAGTAACTGCCCCTTCAAATGCTGGGCCTACTGTTTGTGCATATTTCCACAAAGTTCCTGAAGTATATTCGATTGTCTTTGGTTTCCATTTTTTTCTACGCGATTTAATTTCATCATTTGTCAATTGAACGTTTAAAATTCCTTTTTCAGTATCAATAATAATTGTATCTCCATCTCTAAGCAAACCTATGGGGCCACCTATTGCTGCTTCGGGCCCAACATGTCCAATAGAAAATCCATGAGTTCCTCCAGAAAAACGTCCATCAGTAATGAGAGCTACTTCTTCACCTAAACCTTGGCCGTATATAGCTCCTGTTGTTGATAACATCTCTGGCATACCTGGACTTCCCTTTGGTCCCTCATATCGAATTACAACAACATCACCTGCTTTTATTTTTTTATCTAACACTGCATTTAGAGCTGACTTTTCATCATCAAAACATTTTGCCTTTCCTGTAAAAGTTTTTCTTCTCATGCCTGCTACTTTCACAATAGCTCCTTCGGGAGCTAAATTTCCTTTTAATCCAGCAAACCCTCCGCTAGAATTTAAAGGTTTTGATGTGGTGTAAATAACATTTTGATTTGTTGGAAATTTTATATTTTTATGATTCTCAGCAATGGTTTTTCCTGTTACTGTTAAACAATCTTCATGTAATAAACCTCCGTCTAATAATGCTTTAATTAATATAGGAACACCACCAATTTCATATAAGTCTTTTGCAACAAATTTTCCTCCTGGTTTCAAATCTGCTATATAAGGAGTTTTTTTTGAAATATTTGTAACATCTTCTAGCGTAAATTTAATTCCTGCTTCATTTGCTATAGCCGGCAAATGTAAAGCTGCATTGGTAGATCCACCAGATGCAGCAACTATTGTAGCTGCATTTTCAAGGGATTTTTTTGTTACTATATCTCTTGGTCTAATATTGTTTTTTAAAAGATTCATGACCGCTTCACCACTTGAAACAGCAAACTTATCTCTAGTTTCATAGACAGCAGGAGTTCCTGCGGATCCAGGTAATGCTAATCCTATAGCTTCAGAAACACATGCCATCGTATTAGCTGTAAATTGTCCGCCACATGAACCAGCTGAAGGACAAGCTAAGCTTTCTAATTCATCTAAATCTTTTTTAGACATTGTTCCAGTTGAATATTTTCCTACACCTTCAAATACATCAACTATAGTAACATCTTTACCTTTGAATTTTCCTGGAAGAATTGATCCACCGTATAAAAAGACTGAAGGAACATTAAGTCTAAGCATAACCATCATAAGTCCAGGTAATGATTTATCACATCCTGCTAAACCAACTAAGGCATCATAACAATGACCTCTCATGGTTAATTCAACCGAGTCAGCTATAACTTCACGACTAATTAAAGATGATTTCATGCCCGCGTGGCCCATAGCAATTCCATCAGTTACAGTAATTGTTGTAAATTCTCTTGGCGTTCCACCAGCAAACTTAACTCCTTTTTTTGCTGATTGAGCCTGTCTAGAAAGCGTGATATTACATGGGGCCGCCTCGTTCCATGTAGTTGCAACACCAACAAAAGGTTTTTCGATATCTTCTTTTTTTAAACCCATAGCATGATACATGGACCTATGAGGTGCGCTTTTAACACCCACTGACACATGTCTACTTGGCAATTTTGATTTATCAAATTTCATAATTAATTTTTAATACTATTTAATATACTATTCAACTTTTTAAGCTCAATATTAGATTGTAATAATAAATTTTTTTCCTTTTGTATAATAGCTTTTGGGGCATTTTTTAAAAATGATTTGTTTTCTAATTTTTTAGTTAAAGAAAAGATTTTATTGTCTAAATCTTTAACTTTTTTAGAAATTTTCTGCTTCTGATCTAGTAAATTAACTTCATTGCTAAAATATAATGTAACATGATCAACGCCAATTATTATATTTATACCATTTTTATCTCTTTTAGAGTGATAAACATTAGAAACTCTACCAAGACCCTTAAACATGCTTAAATTATCATTAATAATGTCTTTTTTATCCTTTTTTAAATCTTCAATAGAAATATCGATGAATGAACCTGGTAAAATTTCTAAATCTACTTTTGTAGACCTAATATTTGTAATTAATTGAATAATCCAATCAATCTTTTTATAACTTTTTTTAAACGATAAATTAGCTCTAGTAGGCAATGTCCAATTTTTATTAATAAGTGGAGTTTTTAATTTAGTATGAAGCTTTAAATCAAGCCACATTTTTTCTGTAAAAAAAGGTATAAATGGATGAAGCATCATTAATATACATGACTGTATGTAAGCAGAAAAAGCTCGAGTTTCTTTAAGATCTTTTTTGTTGTTTAATGCAAAAACTGGCTTTAAAAATTCAATATACCAATCACAATAAGAATGCCAAACAAATTGATAGATAGTTTTTGCGGCCTCATCAAATCTAAAATTTTCAATGTGTTTTTGGATATTGTAATTGGTATTAATTAACTCAAAATAAATCCATTTATTAACGTCTAAAGAGGATTTATTAATATTTAGTTTTTTATCATATTTACATTTATTAATTTTAGAAAACTTATTCGAATTCCAAATTTTATTTAAAAAATTTCTATATCCTTTAATTCTATCTTCAGATAGTTTTACATCTCTTCCTGGTGATGCCATTGATATTAATGTAAATCTAAGTGAATCCGCTCCATATTTATTTATTAAATCTAAAGGGTCGATTACATTCCCTTTTGACTTTGACATCTTTTGTCCTTTTTCGTCTCTTACTAGTGCATGAACATAAACGTTTGAAAAAGGCGTTTTGTTAATTAGATAATTTCCCATCATCATCATTCTTGCTACCCAAAAAAAGATGATATCAAATCCAGTAACTAAAACTGATGTAGGGTAAAACCTTTTAAGTTCATAAGTTCTTCTAGGCCAGCCAAGTGTTGCGAATGGCCACAGAGCAGATGAGAACCATGTATCTAAAACATCTTCGTCTCTTATTAATTCTACATTTTTTTTATAATATTTGTAGGCTTGTTTTTTTGCATCTTTCTCAGAGGTCGCAACAAATATCTTTTTATCTTTTGTATACCAAGCAGGAATTCTATGACCCCACCATAGCTGTCTCGAAATGCACCAAGGTTCAATATTGTTCATCCATTGAAAATAAGTTTTGGTCCAGTTTAAAGGAAAAAAATTTGTTCTTTTTTTCTTAACTTCTTTAATTGCTTTTTTTGAGAGAAATTTGGCATCTACAAACCATTGTTCAGTTAGCAAAGGTTCAATAACAGTGTTTGATCTATCTCCATAAGGAATAACATTTTTTATATTTTCAATTTTTTCTATTAAGCTTTTTTCTTTAAGATCATTAATTATTTTTTTTCTAGCTTCAAATCTATCTAAACCAATATATTTTTGTGGAGCATTATTACTTATTTCTCCATTTTTTTTAAAAATATTTATGGATTTTAAATTATGTCTTTTTCCAATTTCAAAATCATTAAAATCATGAGCGGGTGTTACTTTTAAAGCTCCAGAGCCTTGATCAACAGAAACATATTCATCAGATATAATTTTAACTTCTCTTTCAACTATAGGTACTATTATTTTTTTTCCAACAAAATTCTTATATCTCTGATCAGAAGGATTAACAGCTACTGCAGTATCTCCAATAAGTGTTTCCGGACGTGTTGTAGCAATAGTAATAAAATTATCTTCATTAACAATTTTATATTTTATATAATAAAGATTAGATTGAACTTCTCTCTGCTCGACTTCTAAATCTGAAATAGCTGTTTCTAATTTAGTGTCCCAATTAACTAATTTAATATCTTTATAGATTAATTTTTCTTCATAGAGTTTAACAAAAGTTTGTGTAACAGCTTTTGATAAATCTTTATCCATAGTGAATCTGTTACGATCCCAATCGCATGAACAACCAAGTTTCTTAAGTTGGTTTAAAATTCTATCTCCAGATTCTTCTTTCCATTTCCAAACTCTTTTTATAAATTTTTCTCTACCTAAAATTTCTTTTTTTATACCCTTTTCTAATAAATTTTTTTCTACTAAAGCTTGAGTGGCTATTCCTGCATGATCTGTGCCGGGTTGCCATAATGTTTCATAGCCATTCATTCTGTAATACCGTATAAGCAAATCTTGTAGTGAATTATTAAGAGCGTGACCCATATGAAGACTCCCTGTCACATTTGGGGGTGGTATAACTATAGAAAAAGATTTTTTTTTATTCTTTTTAGGCTTAAAAAATTTATTTTTCTCCCAATATTGGTATATTTGCTTTTCTATATAGATATGGTTGTAATTTGAATTTTGCATTTTATCTAAACATATAATAATTTGATTTTAAACAAAGAATTGATTCAATCAATTTTATAATAATTGTGGCCACGTGGCGGAATGGTTACGCAGAGGATTGCAAATCCTTGTATCCCAGTTCGATTCTGGGCGTGGCCTCCAAAATTTTATGTTGTTTTGTGTATAAAAAAAAGTATGTTTCTATTATTCCTCGGTAGCTCAGTTGGTAGAGCAGTTGACTGTTAATCAATTGGTCGCAGGTTCGAGTCCTGCCCGAGGAGCCAAAATTAACCAGTTTTTTCTAACGATCTTGTATTACTTAAAACTTGTAATATTTTTTCTTTTTGTAATTCAGAAAGATTTGTAAATAATTTAGCTAAAAAAGCATAATTTAAATCTTCTGTTGAATCTTTAGGTTGTTCACCTGAATATTCAGGAAAATTTTCAAAAAAATATACAACTGGTACTTTTAAAAAATTTGCTAACTGCATAAGACGTAAAGAACTGATTCCATTAGTTCCTTTTTCGTATTTTTGAATTTGTTGAAATGTGACGTTGATTGCTTGAGCTACTTTTGTTTGAGTTAGGCCTAACGCTAATCTTCTCATTCTAAGCTTAGATCCCAAATGTTTATTAAAATTTGTTTCCATGAATTAATATCCCCCTCAGAATATTTTAAAGTTGAAATATTTAACCTTAAATTGAAAATTATGGCAAGCAAAAACAATATAAAAAAGAGGTTTTTTTTACCTAAATATAGGTCTTTTATTGCAGTTTTTTTCAGTTTTTTTTAATGAAAAATCAAGAAACCTGCTTGACTTTTATAATTTTTCTGCGCTTAAAAAATATAAAAATATATTATTTAATACTTATTAGTCTGTATTCCCATTTTCCTTTTTTATTAAAAGACGCTTTAATCCAATGCAATGTTTCTTTGTCATACCAAACATCTGTATTTAGTTTTTTATCTTTAGAAAGTTTATTATCATTAGAGCTAAAATTAAAGTGTAGTGTCTCATAGTCTTTTTCTCCAATAGTAATAATTTTGTCACCAAGAAATGTAACATTTTGATTAATAATTCTTCCTGATGCTGCGCTTATCTGTGCGTCAGCCTTAACTATACTATGATTCCACCATGTTCCTATAACGTATTCTAAAGGGGCTTTTCCTTTATAAGAAGATCCATCTATAATAAATTCATTATTATTATTAGTTAAATTTACGTACTTATTTCTATCGTTTTGTACTGTTCTGGAATTAAATTTAATTAAGTTGCCATCTTTATATATTTCTGTAGCTTCAGTTGAATATCTGTAAAGAACAATGCCTATTTTTTTTATTTCAAAATTTAATCTGCTTTTTACTGTAAGTTCGTTTGTTTCTTTTTTAAAATTAAAATAAAAAACATGTTTTCCTATATGCTTATTATTTCTAAAAATATCAAATTTTATATTTTTAAGGCCGTTATAATGTTGTGTATGAGCTGTTAAATTATCTGGTATAAATATAATTAAAAATATAAAAACAAAATTAAATTTACAGGATTTAATCATCAGTAACTATTATTATTATAATATCTGACTTAAAAATAGTTTTGTTCTATCGCTTTTTGGATTAGCAAAAAATTCTTTTGTAGGTTGCTTTTCAATAATCATACCTTCGTCCATAAAAATAACTTCATCAGCAACTTCTTTTGCAAATCCCATTTCATGTGTCACAACTATCATCGTCATACCACCTTTAGCAAGACTTACCATTGCATCCAAAACTTCTTTGATCATTTCAGGATCTAATGCGGAAGTAGGTTCATCAAAAAGCATTATTTTTGGTTCCATACATAAAGCTCTAGCTATTGCGCATCTTTGTTGCTGACCTCCGGAAAGCTGGCCAGGAAATTTTTTTGCTTGGTCTCCTATTTGTACTTGCTCCAATTGATTCATAGCTAAAATTTCAGCATCTTTTTTTGGCATTTTTTTAACCCAAATTGGGGCTAATGTACAATTATCCAATATAGACAAGTGGGGAAATAAATTAAATTGCTGAAAAACCATTCCGACTTCGGCTCTTATTTTTTCTATATTTTTTGTATTTTCTGAAAGCTCGGTTCCATCAACTATGATTGTTCCTTTTTGGTGTTCTTCCAATCGATTAATACATCTTATTAGAGTTGATTTTCCAGAACCAGAAGGACCACAAACTACAATTTTTTGTTTTGCAGAAACATCCAAATTTATATCTTTAAGAACTTGAAAATCTCCAAACCACTTGTTTACACCTTGAATTTTAATAATTGAATCTGACATTTTTATCTTTCAGTTTTATATTTTATCTCTAAATTTTGGCTATATCTACTCATAGAATAACAAATAATCCAGAAAGTTATAGCAGCAAATACATACCCTTCCATTGCAAAACCAAGCCATTTTGGATTTGTTTTTGCTAAATTTAGCATTCCAACAATTTCTAGCAAACCAACTACAAATATCAGAGGTGTATCTTTAACAAGTGCTAAAAAGGTATTTGCAATACCTGGGATAACTAATTTTAATGCTTGAGGAAGAATAACAAATATATGCATTTTCCAATATCCCATTCCAAGCGAT
>Ga0066836_10000106_pt1 | contig 32495 bp, 25 predicted proteins | sample ETNtaG_18_FD_71568 | JGI IMG/M metagenome (GOLD analysis project Ga0066836, IMG submission 71568) | Marine microbial and viral communities from oxygen minimum zone, Eastern Pacific Ocean - ETNP201302SV91 | ecosystem: Environmental > Aquatic > Marine > Oceanic | place: Pacific Ocean: Eastern... | reverse complement strand
GCTACGGCCTTTTTCGCTACGGCCTTTTTCGCTACGGCCTTTTTCGCTACAGCTTTTTTCGCTACGGCCTTTTTTGCTACAGCCTTTTTCGCTACAGCTTTTTTGGTTTTTGTCTTAGCCATTCCGTTTACTTGATGGTGTGTAGAGACACTCCTACTTATAGTATAAAAGTGATCGCTCTGAAAAATCCAGAACGACAAGAACGATTCTCACAGAATTTAGCTAGAGTCAATGAAGAAGGTTTCTTCTTTGATCTTAAACTATCAATGCATGACACAATAATGGTAAAGTTAATTACTATATTGTATTAGAGAAATTTCAACAACCAAGCGATAATAGCGACTTGCCCTAAAATCAACATGCTCAAGCCTAGCCAAATTATAAACTCAGTGCTGCGCTGGTCCATTTGACCAATCGGAGCTAGCCAAAACCTCAATCTCACCGAACCAAATTGAAGCAAGTCGCCGTTTTGTAATCGAACAGATTTTGATGCTGCCAAGCTGTTTATATTTAAAGTAGCTTCAGAATCACGCTTTACGATAATTCCATTTTCTCCAGCTTCTTCCAAGATTAAGTGGCACGGCCAAACCCCTTTAGCCTCAATCCTATGATGACAATTTCTGTCTCGTCCAATTTTAAATGGGAAATTACATGCCTCTACCTGTTCCCCTAAAAAATCACCATCAAGCCGTTCTAAGCGGACCTTCAAAATAATTTAGAGTCCACCACTATCCTATCACCTGGATATATCGATAGATCTTTGCTTGGATCTTCTAAGGCAGCTTTACAATCCACAATCTGTACCTTGTTGTTACTACGAAAGACACGAACCTTTCGTTGATCAGCAAAATCTGTAAAATCTCCAGCTGACTGGATTGCCTGTGACACTGTAATACGCCCAATGTATGGTTGGCGACTTGGCTGTCGCACTTCACCCCCAACAAAATAAAACCGCTCGGCTGTCCGGATGGTAACATTGATTGTGCGATAAATCTTAGGCACATACTCTATTTCTAGCTCCTGCTCAAGTGCACCAATAGTTTTCCCAGCAGCCTTAATTTGCTTGTTAAGATAAGGCGGAGTAATTGTCCCATCCTCACGAATTCGACATGTAAAAGGTAATGGAACAGTACTTAATCCACTGAATGAAATAGTAATTGGATTGCCTGGCTCCAATAAATCAGAAGATGGAACTTCGTTAATAACTGATGATTGGCCTACATCTTTCACCTGCGGAGGTATAGATTGAATCGGTCCATTGCCCGTGCTAACACATCCAGTCAAAAATACCGCTGTGATGAGCAAACTACTCCAAATCATTATCGTTTTTGCTCTCATCATCAAAGACCTCACAACTAAACTAGCCTCAAAATTCATATATTAAGTTTAATACTTTGGTTTCACAGATTCGTCACTGACAGCAGCTTCAGTGGCAATTGATTTATCCTTATCGGATTCTTTTTCAGCTATTGATTCCTCTTCATTTTCACGACTCTTATAATAATTGTCATAGTAGTAACCGCTATAATAATAGTAGTAGGAATCCTGTGAAATATTTATGTTATTGAGCACAACTCCAACCAAATTCCCCCCTACTTTGGTTACCATTTCTTTAGCTCTCTGGGTCATTAATTGCGGATACTTACGATATTGAACTACCAATACACATAGGTCTACAGCACTAGCCAACACCGAAGCATCACTCACTCCCATTATTGGAGGGGCATCAAAAAATACATAGTCGTAACGGCTCTTCATATCCGCAACGAAATCTTTCATTTTTGATGAACTAAGCACACCCATAGAACTACTAGGAAGCTTGCCACTTGGTATAAAATGCAAATTTGGTATATCCGTAATTTGGACAACTTCTTCAACGGTGTTCTGACCAAGCAACAAATTGGTTAAACCAATACTGTTTGAAACCTTGAAATATCGATGCATGGAAGGACGACGCAAATCGGAATCTATAACCAAAATGCGATCACCTAGCTGCGCAAAAATCACCGCCAAATTAAACATGGTAGTGGTCTTCCCTTCACCCGCACCACCACTAACCACTGTAAAAGTAGTTTGATCTTCGCTCTGACGCCCAGCAAAAAGAATATTGGTTCGAAGCACACGGTATGCCTCTGCATGAGGACTCTCTTCTCCTTCATCAACGAGCGACCCAACATTCTGGGGAATAACCCCTAGCACTGCTGTATTAAGAGCACGTTCAACATCATCAATTGTCTTCACACTCGTATCCAGATACTCAATGAAAAACGCTAAACCAACTCCAAGTATCAATCCAACAATTACACCAAGAGCAATATTCAAAGTAATATTAGGTCGAACCGGCCTAATAGGATTATCAGCCTTGTCAATAACCTCCACACTAGATTCCTTTGGAAGATCCAAATCAACTTCTTCCTGCATAATCCGAAACAAAATTGTATCGCGCATTCGCGTGGTGTTTGACAGTTTCCGTTTAGCATCAAAATACTCGCGGCCTTCTTCCTGGATTTTTGCCTCTTTAGACTTGGCATTGTCGACAGCCTTCTGAAGCTCGCTGACTTGAGCAAGTGATGATTTCACCCTTAGCTCCAACCCAGCAAGAATACCTTGAATGCGGTTTTCAATCTGTGCCTCAAAGCTTTGCAAGACGGCCCTTAAACTTTTAATGGTTGGATGGCCATCCCCTAAATCAATACTCTTATTTGCCAATGTAGTCTGACCAGTTTGATACTCACGAACTAAAGCATCTAATTGAGCATCCGGATAGGCCGTCAATATCGAATTACGCAACTCCTCAGGATTTTGCCCCTGAAGCCCCTCAAGAAGTGTAGCTTGCTGGGTATAAAGACTTTTCGCGGTAATCAGCTCTGACTCATAACGTCGAACAATCTCTGGCTCGACAATAGAATAACTATCTTCTCCAGCAGCATCAGAAATACCCAACTTCACCCTTAAAGTATCCACATTTGCCTGCATCAATGAAATCTCATTGTTGGTTTTCTCCATGCGCTCTTTCAATTTACTGATGCCTGCCTCTACCCGTCGTTTTTGTAAGTTAGATCTATATTTCTTGTATTCTTCTGCCAAGGCCTGAGCAATTTCCCTAGCCAAATTCTCGTCACCATCGTAAGCACGCAACTCAATGATACTAGTATTTCTATACTGGCTAACATCAATAACCTTTTCCAAACGCTTACGAGCACGCAGTTCCGTCAGCGCCTCTCCACCATTATCATCTTTCCACTCTTCTCGTAACTCACATGTTGCAACTACTGCATCCAAGACAATCTGCGATTGTATTTTCTCAAACTCGGTCGAAATAAAATAAGGATCAAATGAACTTTGGCTGGCTTGAACCCCCATCAACGGAGCAATATCAGAAGTATCCTTTTCCACCGCAATACGTGAAAGGCTCATGTAAGTCGGAGGAATCAAAAAGGTCACCACGGTAGTCGTGATAGCGGTGAGTAGAAAGACAAGCAAGATAGTCGCAATACGCACCCTGATGATGCGCCAATAATCAAGTATATGAAGCTTGTCAGAGGATTGTTCTGAACCGGAAGTTTTATCCATTTATTTTATATCGAAAAAAAGGGAGGCCAGATCAACATTTCTGGCCTCCCATAAAAGGTTTTTATCTAAAATTAATACCTCGCACCAATTCCAAATGAAAGGTAGTTGCGATCAAAGCTACGATCCCCATATACTCTAACATCCGATTGGAGTTCATCATAATTATAGGAAATTTCAGCCCACAGACTTTCGGAAATATTATAAGAAAGCCCCAATCCAAATAGATTTAGCTCCTCATCTTTACCATCGATCCCATCTCCGCCTCCGTTAAGCTCACTAGTCTGATAGCGGCCAGTTATTGTTCCGTACAAATCAGGACTCAAGTCGGTGAAACGATGCCTCAACTGAGCATAAATGGCAGTTGTCTCTTGATCAGCAGCACGAAGATCAGTAGCAGTACGCAACATCATCACACCACCAACAACACTACTATCCTCTGCATAAGACCAAGTAAACCGAACATCAGCATAAGGACTACTAGGATCATCATCCGTAACAACGTCCGGCATACGATCAGCATTGTCAAAGTCAGCAGTCTGTATGCCCGCCAAAGCCTCAATGGCTAACTGAGCATTCAAGTTCCGACTTATACCTACATAGGCAAAATGCGAATCGTTATCCCGAGCATCTGGGTCAAAACTAAGCAAGCCTTCCTGCAAAACTTCAGGACCATCAAAATCACTAGCAGCGAACTTGTATCCCAAAACCAATTCGGTCTGTTCGTCCAAGTAATAAAAACCGTCCAAGTTGAACGAGTTAACCTGACGATCTAACAAGCTAGAAAAGGTGCTATCATCATAATCAAAAAGTGAATTACCATAACCTACCTCCACTCCTGTTTTACCTGACAAAATACGTTTGTATCCTGCTTGAAATGTGTTACGGGTATTATCTCCCTCGAGTCGCAACGGAGTTCCGCCGTCCAGAAGTGCCGGTTCCTGAGCTACAACATATGATTCTGACAAGGACAAACGTGAGGTATCAGTAAAAGCCTTATTTAAGCTCAGCCCCAACTCATGACCATGATCCTGATCATCAGTAGGCCGGTCATCATACCAGCGGAGCCCGTAAGCATAGCCCGCACTAATATCAAGATCCGTGCCATTGCCATAATTTAAACTCAACGCCGGGCTAAACTCAATACCACCACTTTCTACCTCATTAGAAGGAGCGGTCGTAACATTGTCGTCGTAAAATCCTTTAATTGTAGCGCTGACTTCCCAAATCTTACCGTCTGCAGCCTGCGTTCCCACGACAGCTAAAGCAGCCGCGCTAAGGGTAATGACTCTCTTTTTCATATGCTGATTAATCTGAAGCCATCATGGTGCCAGCACCTCGCCAGCACCTGAAGGACACGTATTGTTTGTTTCTTATAACAAACTGTCAACCTCAATTAGTGGTTTTTAAAGTATTTTTAATTATACGCAACTTAACTTATAATATTGGGTTATTGCGTTCCATTGGAGATATCAAAAAGAAGCCATTGCCTAGGAGAAAACGCATCTTCCACGCCAAGTAGAGGAAATCCATCCGGTAAATATTTGTTTAGTTGGATCGCTAGTACAAATCGCTCCCAATTAGATATATTGGGAGCAAAAACTCGGCTAACGTAGCGCTGATCAGTCGTCATCTCGGTAAAATACAATGCCCTAATAGGCCTAAACCCATCATTTATTAGATAAAAATCTGGCTGAACACTTCGCGTAAGCCACACACTGTCTTGGTTCCCGTACCAGGCCACGGCCCAAGGCAAATCGCTCATAAACAGATTTTCAGGCTTTAATTCTTCAAGGCCGTGCTCTTTTGGAATCGATTTAAGATATTGGATACGTGCTGGATGGTAAGGCGGATCAGCAAGTGGGTATGGCTTAGGCAATACAAAGCTAAGAAGCAACGGAAGCGATGATGCCAAAACTATAAGGCCGCCACTAGCCAAACGCATTTCTGGAAGGTTAACTTTCCATTGATCTAACAATGAAAAAAACAAACCCACTCCAAAGAGAAAAGAAACCGGGCCAATGATTACAATCAGATTATCACCACTCAAATTAGGGGCTAATTCAGCCAAACCAAATTGACCAAGTGGACGACGAATCAGTTCGGTTAAAGTAGTTTCCGCATTGGAAAGATGCGTACGGCCAAGTGCTTGTCCAATAGCCAGTATAACCAAACTAAGAAGCAAAAAAATCCTTAAGCGATGCAACCGTTTATTCCGAAACGGAACGGCTAAACCAATCAGGCAGATGACTGCAAACCACCCACCCGAAAACCGAGGTAAATCAGTTAGCAATAGGTGCCTCATGTTACGACTTAGTTTATCCGCAATCGACCAGAACCCAACCCGATCAGCCACGCCTTGTTTAAGCACCTTTACACCACTCGAACGAGCTTCAGATAATTCGTTCGGTTCAAAAAACAATGTTCTCTCAATAGTATCCTCAGGGAATTCATAAGTCTGGGCATACAACGCCAACCCGGAAGTTCCAAACAAATTTCCGCTAAGATAAATATTCCGCCCAAGCCAAGGCGAAATTACTATTATAAACGATAATAGCGCGAACAAGATGGATCTCCATCGAAATCTAACCGCAAACCAAGCGATAAAAACCACCATAGGTATTACAAGTAAGCCAAAACCATAACGAGTCATACAGCCCAATCCAACTAATGCACCTATCCAACAAGTTATGTAAAACAAACGGCCCGAAAACTTTACCTCTATGCCTTTTGTTAACGGCAAACTAGCCTCCTCTTCAAAACGAACCAAGGCTTTCATCAAAGCTAAAAACAAAACCAACAAGAGCATAGTCGAAAGACCAGACGAGGAAAATTGCCAGTAAAGTTCAGATCCCATGAAAACAAGTGACGAGCACCAAGCTACGAGATTATCAAACAACTTCTCTCCCAAACGAAATACCTGCAGCAATGCCAAGAAAAATAAAATCTGATTAAACAGATAAATTAATATTTCAGGCTGATATCGCTTAGACTCACTATTATTCAAATCAATCTCGAATTTGAAAGGCATTAACTTCATCCACCCCGCAAGAAGTAACGGATATAGTGGCGGGTGAGTAATATCCGGAAAGGATTCCTTTAATTCTTCATTGGTTAAATTTCCGGTCTGACGCAGCATGTCAATCGCCACAGGCCTGATGAACTGTGTTTTAAAACCATTTCCCTGGGCAATATTGCGAGCGAGCTGTGCAGAGTCCATCGCCTCTGGCGCAGTAAAATTTCGCGTAAAATTTATGTTATAAACCAACGAAGCCCCTACAAGCATAAGAAGCAAAACTGCGATGCGTATCAGCTTGGCTCCTTTCCCCTCTTCAATGCTATTGATATATTCTTGAAATCTAAACATTTATATTGGCCAAATTACTGGGATGATCGTTATTAAACACTTAAGTTAGCCTCTTCGTTCAAATCCCTTCTAAACCATATCGATGCAATTTACGGTGTAAAGTACGACGACTAATACCGATTTTTTTTGCAGCCGCTGTCCGATTTCCTCGACACTCCTTGAGTGTTCGAATGATAAGTTGTTTCTCAGCTTCCTCTAGTGTTACTCCTTTTCCAATAATCGGCTGATTCAACTGCACTTCACTTTGAATGACACCACGGCTCTGCACTGAGTGGGGCAGATCAGTCAACTGAATCATTTCATCCTTCGACAAAACCACGGCATGCTCTACAGCCGTTCGCAATTCTCGCACATTACCCGGCCATTCGTAACGGATCATTGCTTCAAGCGCATCAGCCGTGAAGTCAGAAATATTTTTCGTGTTCTCGATTGCAAACTCGCGCAAAAAATGCAACGCCAATAGGGGAACATCATCCAAGCGTTCACGTAAAGGAGGAGACCACAACTCCACCACATTCAATCTAAAATACAAATCCTCCCTAAACTCACCTTGCCCTACGAGTTCCTTAAGATTTTTATTCGTTGCCGCAACCACACGAACATCAGCTGAGAGGGTCTTATTTCCTCCAACACGTTCAAAACTCCGCTCACCCAAAAAACGGAGCAACTTCACCTGCGTGGTCTCATCAACCTCACCAATCTCGTCGAGAAACAAGGTTCCCCCTTCTGCCTGTTCAAATCGACCAATCCGCCTTTCATGCGCTCCAGTAAAGGCACCTTTTTCGTGTCCAAATAATTCACTTTCAAGCAGAGTCGGCGATAATGCCGCACAATGCACGGTAACCATAGACTTCGTAGAACGCGGACTAAGCTGATGAATAGCCTTTGCCAATAATTCCTTACCAGTACCACTTTCTCCCTGAATTAAAACTGTGGCCCTGGCAGGCGCCACCTGCCTCACAATATCCATTACGCGCTGCATCGGTTCAGATTCACCGATGATATTTTCAAGACCGAATTTTTTATCGAGCTGTTGTTTTAAAGTTTGGTTTTCACTTTCAAGTGAACGAAATCTCAATGCTCGATTAATACGCGCCTCAAGCTCATCAATCTGCATTCTGCCTTTGGCAAGATAATCATCTGCACCCTGCTTGAGAGCTTCAACCGCCAACTCTTCTGATCCATAAGCGGTCATGAGGATACAGATTGGCTGCCTAGGCAAAGACTTAGCCCTAGTAATCAGTTTCATTCCATCCTCGTTATTCGGCAACCGGAAATCAGTAAGCAACACATCGAAAGTTTCCGATTCTAGCAACCCTATAGCAGAAGCAGCATCCTCAGCCACATATACTTCATAACGATCTTCCAAAGCCGAACGCAATCCATCACGCGTTGGCTTTTCATCATCAACTATGAGTAGATTCGGTGTCATTCCTTGCTTAAATCATCTTTCAACAAACGAGGCATTCGCTCCTCTTTTGGCAACCAAATCCGAAAGGTTGCCCCCTTGCTCCCGTGACTAGTTAATTCTAGGCGACCATCATGGTCACGGACAATTCGCTGTACAATCATTAACCCAAGCCCAGAGCCTTTTTCTTTTGTTGTATAATAAGGCTCGAAAATTTGCTTAATCTGTTCTTGAGGAATTCCACAGCCTGTGTCCGTCAAACTAACCCAAACCCCATCTCCTGCCTCACCTGTTTTAATCATCAAATCACCACCAGTCGACATTGCCTGCATTGAGTTTTTCATTAGGTTGATTAGAGACTGTTTAATTTGCCCAATATCGAAGAAAGCTAAAGGCAAAGCTTCAGCCAAGTCTAACTTTAGTGTTTGGCCTCTGTTGTTAAATTCCGGACGCAAAAGTTCGATTGTCTCCTCGACGATATCATTCAGTGAATTCTTTTTTGAGTTTGGCTTTGCAGGACGAATAGCCTGCAAAAATTGAGTCACAATGTAATCTAAACGACCCACCTCGCCTTTGGCTACGCTTACATATTTTTCAAGTTTAGCGGAAATATCGCTCATCTCATTGAGCTGATGATCATCATCAAGCTTAACTAAACCAGACGAAGGCCGCAGCTTACGAACCTCTCTTTCAATCAACTGAAGATGAATACTCAACGCATTCAGTGGATTGCCCAGTTCATGAGCCACACTTGCTGCCAAAAGAGTTAGAGCCTGAATGCGCTCACTCTCAATCACATCATACGTCTGTTCACGCACTTCCGTGGCATCATGCAAAATCAGCGCCATCCCAGTACTGCCCTCTGCATGCCCATCCAATGGAGCCGCATACAATCGAATAAACCTTGGCTTTGGATAACTTAAATCAAACTCTCTCCGCACTAGTCCCTGACTACCTTCCCTATCCATCGCCTGCAAAAACTCCCAATCTAAATCTGGTAACAAACGCTCAACTGACTTACCCATCAGCTCCACTTCATCATAACCAACCAACTGCGCCACTGCATTGTTTAGATATATAATTTTTCCCTCAGAGTTGGCCACTAACACCCCGTCCTCAATCGTATTAAAAAGCGTCTCGAGAAATGAACGCTCTCGGGCCAAGCGCTCTACAAACGACTGCAAATCCTGCGGATCGAGCACATCAATGCGCCCTAATACTTTTTCAACAAAACTGGATTTAGTAGAAGACATGCGGCTTAAAGCCACTTTTTAATTTTGAAATAAACAACTGTACCTAATGTCGCAGCAATAGTAACACCCATCGCTACAAAATACCCTGCCTTACCAGAACCAATCTCCGGAATATCGTCAAAATTCATTCCATACCAGGTTCCTACCAACATCATCGGGGTCGTGATTACTGTGAAAACAGTTAGAACCTTTACTACTTCACCCGTTTTGTTCGACGACATGTTTAAATAGACTTGCAAAACACCAGTCAAAGACTCCGCGTAACGTGCAGCCATCTCACCTATGTTAAATAATCCATCATAAACATCGCGGTAATACGGAATCAAATGCGATTTAACCAACTTAAATTCGCCTCGTATAAAACGGCTAAGGACTTCTTTTTGAGGACCTATAATTTGACGCAAATGCAGGACCTCTTTTTTGATCTGCAATATTGTATTCAATGTCTCCTTGCCCGGATCCTGCAATGCTCGTTGCTCAACTTCTGCCACCTCCATCGCCAACTCATCTAAAGCCGGCTTGTAATTCTCTACTATCGAATCCAATAAAGCATGGGCTACTCGATCTGGCTCACTGGCAATATCCGCTGTGTTTCGAAGGCACATCTCCGCAACCAATTCAACCGGCCTAAGTGGCTTACTATGAAAAGTAACAAGAAAGTTTTTCCCCAAATAAAAACTTAACTCTGACGTTGCAAATACACCATCCTTCCTACTGTAATCGACAGCATGAATAACCATAAAAAGGTACGGTGAAAAATCATCATTCGCTTTCGGTAAATATTCTTCAACTTTAGGTGATGGACTTTCCGTAACACTATCCTCAATCGAGAGAGGATGAAAATGAAACACATTCCTAAGGAGAAAATCTGTCTCCTGTGGAGTTGAATCCTCCAAATCTACCCACAAGAAGAGATTGGTATCCGCCAACAACGTTGGCATCAAGAACAACTCAATGTCCTTGGAATGCAACTTGCCTTTGGTCGTAAATGCAAATGACCTCACCATAAGCCTGTTGTTGTTTGACGTTCAAAACCAATTGACCCCACAATAGGGCCAAAGTGACTCAATATTAAATTAAGTTATTAACAAAGCAATCATAAAAAAATGTGGGACAATTTGTCGCTTTTTCAGGTTGCAAATCTTTAAATAATTAAAAAATAGGAATTTTAAGTAAATAAAATCCACTGGCTTGAACTATTTAGTTTCCTGAATAAGCTTTCCGCGGCTTGGTCATACTTGAGCCTATCAACTACTAATTTTATTTAAATATGTCTGACAGTTATATTCAGAATTTGTTCTCAGAGCGTATCGGTGGTGTTAGTTACGGGAAAGACACTGCCATTTATAAATTTGAAAAGATAAAACGCGCAAAAAAGGCTGCACTTGAAGCAAATCCTAATGCAGAAATTATTGATATGGGAGTTGGGGAACCGGATGAAATGGCATTCCCTGAAGTTGTTTCCAAACTCAACGAAGAAGCCCAAAATCCAGATAACCGAGGCTACTCCGACAACGGTGGTCAAGCACTGAAGATTGCAGCGGCAAACTTCCTCAAAAAGGAGTGCGGTGTAAGTGATATTGATCCCGACACAGAAGTGCTCCACTCAATTGGAAGCAAAGCTGCCCTTTCTATTTTGCCAGCTGCATTTATCAACCCGAATGACTATGTGATTATGACGATTCCAGGTTATCCAGTCTTTGGCACACACACAAAATATTATGGTGGCCAAGTACACAATCTCACTCTAACCGCAGATAATAACTATCTACCTAATCTCGATAATATTCCTGCCGAAGTATTAAAAAAGGCCAAAGTACTCGTACTCAACTACCCAAATAATCCAACTGGAGCTAGCGCTACATCAGAGTTCTTCTCCAAAGTAGTTAACTTCGCAAAGAGCAATAACCTAATCGTTATTCACGATGCTGCATATATCGGCTTAGTTTACGACGGCAACCGACCGCTCAGCTTTCTGGCTACTCCTGGCGCAAAGGATGTTGGCATAGAACTTCACTCTACGAGTAAAAATTTTAACATGACCGGCTGGCGCTGTGGATTTGTCGCTGGAAATTCATTGCTAGTAAAAGCCTATGGTGATGTAAAGGACAACTCAGATTCTGGTCAATTCCTCGCCATTCAAAATGCTTCTGCATACTGCTACGATCATCCGGAGATCACAAAGTCAATCGCTACAAAATACTCTCGCCGCATGGATAAGTTGGTAGGAGTTTTGCAGAAAATCGGTTTTAAAGTAAATAAGTCCGGCGGTTCATTTTTTTTATATATGAGTTCCGCAAAAGCCGCACTTAAAACTGATGGCGAAAGGATAGAATTCGAAAATGGCGAAGATCTTTCCCAGTGGTTAATTCATGAAAAACTCATCTCTACCGTACCTTGGGATGACGCTGAGCCAGCAATTCGTTTCAGTGTAACATTCGCAGCAAAAAATGAAGCTGATGAGGATCGAGTAATTAGTGAAATCGCATCTCGATTAAGTGATGTTAAATTCGAGTTTTGATGAACGTATTTCTAGAACAAGCTTTTCTAATAAAAGCCGATTTAGGATTGCGCTTTCAGATCGAATGTCGTTGAGTGTTTTCCAATGGTATTCGTCCTCGACAACTACGATTCATTTACATTCAACTTGGTCCAATACTTGGGCGAGCTGAAGGCAGATGTATTGGTTCATCGGAATGATGAGGTAACTATAGATCAAATCGAAGCCAACAATCCCGCAAGAATCCTAATCTCACCTGGTCCGTGCACTCCTCGCGAAGCGGGACTATCAATTGAGGTTATTAAACACTTTGCCGGCAAATTGCCGATCATGGGTGTATGCCTCGGGCATCAATGCATAGGTCATGCCTTTGGCGGTGAAGTTATAGTGAACTATCGTATGATGCATGGCAAAACATCACCCATTTCACATAATGGTAAAGATTTGTTCAAAGGCATTCCCTCCCCATACGTAACCACTCGCTATCATTCACTTGTAGTGAAACGAGAAACTTTGCCGGATTGCCTGGCAGTCACTGCGGAAACTAACGAAGGGGAAATCATGGGACTGCGACACAAGGAATTCCCAATTTGGGGTGTTCAGTTCCATCCTGAAAGCATTCTTACTGAACATGGCCATACAATGATGCAAAACTTCCTGAATCTTGGTATTTAAAAAGGCCGTTATCACAAGCTCTTCACTACTATAGGCATTCAAAATGCTTTAGGGAATACCCAAGCAAGTAACATAACCATAATTAGTCCGACAATCGCCATAACAGTCATCAAAAAAGATACACTGCGAATCGACTCACGAATTGTCATTCCACTCATTCGATTAATCACCCAAAAACCACTGTCGTTCATCCAAGGGAACGGCTTTGATCCACAACCAATTGCCATTGCTAGGTAGACAGGATGAAATGACACCCCTTCGGCCATCGAAGCAAAAATCCCAACAGAAGTAATCATAGATACTGTAGCTGAACCCTGAGCAGTACGTACGATCGCAGTAACGAAAAAAGCCATCGGTAAAAGAAGTAAACCACTAATATTGAACGCCTCAGCTAAACCACCAATACGGTCTGCTATATTGGTCTGCTGAAGCACTGAGCCGAATGAGGCGCCAGCGGCAGTTATGAGGATTATCACCCCTCCACTAGCCAATGCCGACTGGACGGATTCAAATAACGCTTGCTTATCTCCTCGTTTTTGAAAAATCAACAAACCAAGTGCAACAATCGCAGAAATTATTAGAGCAATGTTTTTATCGCCAACAAAACTCAAGAAATTTGCCCAACTCGCTGAAGGAGAAGTAATAATTTTTTGTAGAATTGTATTACCCGCAATCAACAGTATAGGTAACACCACCGGTAGTAACGACAGTCCAAAATGTGGCAATGATTTATCTTTATAATGTGAAATTTCTTCCAACTTGACTAAAGAAGAATCAGGCGAGTTCCTCAGCGGTACATGCCACTTGCTTTTACGATTCACCCAAGTTGCATAAGCATAACCTGAAGCACAGGCCATACTTCCAACGATCAAGCCCATCACAATCATTAAGCCAATTTTAACATTTAACTGTTCGGCAACGAAAAGCGGTCCCGGCGTAGGTGGAACTAGAGAATGTGCCATCGTTGCCCCAGCAACAATTGTCATTATATACAGGCCATAATTTTCTCGAAACCGCATGGCCAATGCCTTGCCTAAAGGAATCATTAAATAGAATACAGTGTCAAAAAATACGGGTGTACCAAGCAGAAATCCACTCCCAGTGAAAGCCAAAGGTGCACGTTTTTCCCCTAGCAAACCCAGCGCTGTTCGCACAATTCTCTCTGCCCCTCCGCTCTCTAAAAGGCATTTCCCGATAATCGATGCCATCGCAATTAAAATTCCCAAACTACCACACGCCTTTCCGAACGCGTCAGTTACCCGGACAATTACAGACTGAGATGCCGTGTAACTCGCCTTTGTTTCATGAATCATTTGAACCAAATAATTAAGATTAGGGTTATCCTTTCCAAAACGATTTATCGCTTGTTTTCGAATATCTTTTTCGATTCTCGAGTCCTTAAGTACCGACAGCTTAATCCCTTCTGAGCTCGCCAATGAACCAACCACTAATGCCCCAGCAATTAGCGCAACAAAAGCGTGCAGCCGCAGCCAAATGACTCCGCCTATTACAACAGCCATTCCAATTAAAAGAATAATCAACGGATCCATTTAATTTCGCTTATTTAGACATCATCAACCCATTTAACACTGTGGTCTCCAGTCACAGCTACCGTTTCAGGAGGAGAATCAATTTTAAAATAGGACCAAGGACCAGGGATAAATGGATATTTCTCTACAATCCCTTCATCAACCATAACACCCAGCCCTGGTCCATCTGGCATAATTAAATGACCGTCTTCGATCGCTAACGGCTCCTTCAGAATTTCTTCCGATGCTGCAAATGGATACATCCCAGGAACATTGCCATTTGAATAACAAGGATACTCCAACCATTCCACAACATCTTCCTCCCAACAAACCCCAAGGTGAGCTGCTGCTAGAACCTCAAGATTCGTGCCCCAACTGTGAAAAGCAAATCGAAGTTGATGCTCTTTTACTTTTTCAAATATACGTTGTGCCATTGCAAACCCACCCTGACAACACACATCCATCTGAATGAAATCAGCACAACATTTATCAAATAAATCGATGAAACCTTCTTCATCTGTTTCGTGTTCTCCAGTCGCAATAGGAAACTGCGCCTTCTCCTTTAGCTGAGCATATGCTTCATGATCTTCAGGAGGAAGTGGTTCTTCTAGCCAAGTTGGTTGAAACTCAGCCATCGAATTAGCTAAATCCAAAATAGTCTCGGGTGAATATGTTTTGTCACCCATTCTCCACCAAGAATGAGCATCTATCATGAGTCCAATATCAGGCCCAACCGCAGATCGCATTTTTCTAACCGTCTCTAAATCCTCTTCCGGGCCCCGTGCTGGCCTCATTTTATAAGCCTGATACCCCATTCCAGTAATAGCCAACGCTTCTTCAGCAAACCGTTCAGGCTCCATATACATCCCAGCACTTCCATAAAGTTTAATTCGATCTCGCTTCGCTCCTCCTGCGATATCACTTAAAGGGCATCCATTAAACCGAGCAACCAAATCCATAACTGCGATCTCCACAGCTCGATAAGTCTTGGTTAATTCCAAATCCCCATGAAAGCTAAAACTTGACCAACTCTCTGGATCGAGCCCCTCAAGAAATGGGGAAATAGTCTCTAGAATTTCGCGTAACGCCCTTTCATGTGCTGGCCCAGGAGCAAAACCAGTAAGTCCATTATCAGCAACTACTCGAATGTACATAGCATCCCGTTTCAAGATCGTTCTCACTCCACCATAAAACGGTAAAACCAAAGGCTCAGGCAAAGGGCAAGAAACTAAAAATGCCTCAACTTTTGAAATCTTCATAAATAATTAATCTTAATTGGCTGGCTAAACGCAAACTAACCCCACAATGCCTCAAGTCCAAGCAAACCACGGATACAAATAATTAAAATTTTGTGTCGTTATAGCAATAAGATATATGTGTGACAATTTGACTCACATTTTAAATACTGTTATGATAATCAAGTTATCTGTTTAGACATTTTATTCGAATGAAGATGGTGCAAAAGATTATGTCCAATGAGGAAGCTTTTCACCTTTTATTAGCTGCAGTAATTGGAGTTATAGGTGGATTAGTGAATTTATTTTTTTTGTATTTTGTTTCATTAGTCCAGTGGTTGATTTTCCAAAACTCTGGCGATTCGGCTATTTTAGCTCAGGAAGCAAAACCATTATTAAGAGTCCTTGCTCCAATTTTAGGAGGCATATTAGCTGGATTAATTCTACTTCTGCATTCGCATCTTTCAGGTAAAATGAAACCTACAAATGTTTTAGAGGTTGTAGCTCTGGGAGATGGACGAATTGGTATGCGTTCAACTTTAGTAAATGCTTGGTCTTCTTTGATTAGTATTGGGTCCGGCGCTTCGATTGGACGAGAAGGGGCTATCACTCAATTAACTGCCGCTTTAGCTTCAAAGTGGGGCCAAGTCCATCAGTGGCAACCTTACAGACTAAGATTGATGGTAGCTTGTGGAGCCGCTGCCGGATTAGCTGCCGCTTATAATGCACCAATTGCAGGAGCCCTCTTTGCCGCTTTAGTTCTTGTGGGTAATTTTTCGATGAATCTTTTTGCCCCATTAGTAATGTCTTCAGTGGTTGCAACAATGGTTTCGCGTTTTTGGTTTGGGATTGATCCTTGGTATGTCCTTCCAAAATCGCTGGATTTTGAGCAAGTAACAAATTTTTCTAGTATGTTATGGTTTCTGATTTTAGGTGTTTTTTCAGGAATAAGTGGATCCTTCTTCCTTAAATCCATACAAAAAATGGAAACAACTTCTGCAAAAATCAATTGGCCGATATGGAGCAAACTAGGCTTAGCAGGATTGGTAGTAGGTTTAGTTGCATTAATTTTCCCAGGTGTTTGGGGAAATGGATATGGTATTACCAACGAAATTTTGCATTTGAATAGTGACGAAAAAGATTTTTCCGGTTTGCTTAACGGATCCATTTTATTCGAACTAAATATATGGAAAATTTCCATTATTCTTTTGGTTGGATTGTTAATTGCAAAATTTATAACCACAGTCGTTGCTGTTGGAACAGGAACTGTTGGTGGAGTTTTCACGCCCACTCTTTTTTTAGGGGCCGGACTTGGAGCAGCTTTTGGTCAAGCACTTCATTACTCTAACCTTGATAATAATGTACCAATAGCAGCATTCGCCCTAGTTGGAATGGGAAGTGTCTTGGCTGCAACCACGCGTTCTCCATTGTTTGCAATTATTTTAATTTTTGAAATTTCATTAAAATATGAACTGATGCCACCTTTAATGATTGGATGCGTGGTAGCAACTTTAGTTTCTCGCGGGCTTCACAAGCCTTCAGTTTACACAGCACCGCTATACCGAAGAGGATTAGATTTTGATCAGGAAGACCGACAAATGGGATCAGCCACAGATCGCTGTGTTGGAGACTTAATGGTAGGCCCAACTTCTCCAATAAAAGAAACGGACCATTTACCGCAAATATCAGAAATATTTTTAAAAAGCCCTCGGAATTATTTACCAGTATTAAGCAAGGATAAGCGATTAGTTGGAATTATATCACTACAAGATGTTAAAGCTCATCTTAATGGAGGAGATGAATTACGAGCGATCATCGCGCTGGATTTAATGAGGCCAGTTGAAACAGTGCTCACTCCAAATACTCATCTCATGGATGCTTTGCCAACCATCATGAGTTCTGAAATTGAAATGATTCCAGTTGTAAATACAGAAAGAGAAATGCGCTTAGTTGGGTCCGTATCCCGCAGCCAAACACTTGGCTCCTTGTCGGAATCAATCGGTGAAAGAAGTCAGATAAATAATATTTAATTTCAATATATTTATTTGCAAACAAAGCTTAACGACATTCGTCTTATTTGTTCACAAAATGAATATCAACCAATTCTCCAGGGTGAAGGTTAAGTGGTTCGCCATTTTCTGTAACCGCTGAATCCAAATCGACAGTGAAGGCGAGTACTTTTTTATAGGCAGCCCCATCTCTCAGCACTCCACTGCCTACCGATTCTAAACGATTACTAACTTTAGATATTTTGGCTCCTATTACTTGCTTTCCATTAAGCCTACGTGTTCGAACCTCTACTTGCTCTCCAACTTTAGGCTCAAAGTTTATTGGTTGAGTAATATAACCAACTACTTTTTTGACTGTAGATGAACTAATCGTAGCGATTGTTTCCCCATCGCCCACGCTTTCACCAGTCTGCTTACTGATACTACCAATTTTACCATCAATTGGAGATGTAAGAATTATCGGGTTAAGCAATTCTTCAACACGAACAAGACTTTGATCAAGTTTTTCAATTCTGACTTTATCTAAAAAACTAGTAGGATCTGTATCTTGAGACTCACTCAAAGCTTCTTTAATCGAGGATACTAATCCAGTAGTCTCCTCAACCTTTACCTTATAGCTATCCCTAGAAGTCTTGGCTTTATTATAAAGCGATTCAGAAACAAGTTTATCATTAAACAATTTAGATATTCGCTGATATTCGCGTTCAGAATTTTCGAATTCTATCTTTAATGCTGCAAGCGTTGTACGCTCATTAAGCCAATCCAAACGCAACTGGTTATAATTCAAAGTAGTGCGAGCACGCTGAACAGGATCAATAGTCAAAGTAAGAAGATTTACCTGTGCCCGAACCCACTCAACTTGAGCATCTACATAATTAGGATCAGTAGAATAATCCACTTCAGCAATAGGCTCTCCTGCTTTAATTTCATCGAATCGACCAACATGAACTTCCTTCAATAAACCAGCTCTTGGACTAGAAATAACAATGTTATCAGAACGCGCTTCACCAACAACAGAAGACGGCGCTATCTTGTTCCACCAAAGAAGTCCCAACACAATAATGCATAGTGAGAAAATAATAATTGGCAGTACGATTTGACGAAAATCTTGCCACCTCTGTGCTGCTGGGATCGGGATCGGTTGTTTATTACTCATTTTAAATCTCCGATTCTTCCTCAGCCTTCAAGCCGGTAACCCTTGAAACTCCGTCCATTTCTCGGAGTTCAATCAATAAATCCTCAAGCCTAGCCGGATCTCGCAGTAACAATCGATAAGAAAAATCAACACCAGAAGAACCATCGCCAGTCCGCTCACTGACACACCGAGAACGGCGAGAATGTCGCTTAAGGGCTTCATTAAGCTCACCGAGCTCAGGGACAGGCCTATGCCAATTAAGGTTTAAAATAGTATCATAACGATGACGTGTACCAAAAGAAGTCACTCTAACGTAAAACATTATTGAGCAAATCATCGCACACCCAGCTATGGCAGTAGAAAACTTTAACGTACCACATGCCATACCAACCACAATCACAGAGAGAATATAGGATGTATCAAGAGTATCTCTCAAAATATTTCGAAAACGAACAATAGCGAAAACCGCCATCAATCCAAATGCCGTGACAAGGTTATTGGATAGAACAAGCATCACCATTGAAACAATTGTAGGAATTACCACAAGTGCATTAACGAAAGAACGAGAATAGGACAATCCTGAATGAGTAAACATATAAACCCAAGCAATTGCATGTCCACAACAGAATGCCAAAAGTAATCCCATGAGCATCATGGGAACGTCGGTTGGTATCGGCGTATAATCGCCCTGTAAAAACCAGTGATCCATTTGATTAATTTTTAATTGCCTCTATGTTTGTAGCTATAGGATGCCCGTTCGCATCTAGACTCATTCGCACCTTGCTCTCGCCTATCAAGGTGACACCATCAACATATTTAGCAGCACCACATTGTGCCAAACCAAATATTCGCACCAACTCACGGAACCAATCAGGATACCTGTTGGTAAACTTTAATTCGAGCACGATATTATTACCAAACACATAATTTGGATAATTTATTGCCGTAGTCATATGGTATGTAGGCTCAACCTCAATTCGGGTTTCTCTATCCATTGTAACACGCACAGAGTTATCATCGGAGCTAATCCATGCCTCACGATAATAAGCCACATGAGCTTTAGGTGAAGCATTGAGTTCATTCATATGATGAATAAATTGCTCAATGGCTGCACGATGCCCAGGGTCATCACTGGCCATATGCTCTGGCAATGGCAATTGACCAGAAACAACCTGATCTAACGCCTCGCGCTTAACACCACCTCGCTGCTTTGAAATAGTGTTGTCAGTCCGACGTTTGATTTCAAAAAAAACAGGCGCTTTAGGCCGATCTTCATAAAATCGGATACGAAGTTTGTATCGATTCTTATCTCCGTTAATAGTAGTCTGATAAAGCCTCAGATCCGGGGAGTCGAGATATAGGCTATGCACTGGATAAGATAAATTCGACTGAGTGGCACCGAATGAATCAATTTCCAGATAAGAGGATACAAAATCACGAACAGCCAAAGCCACATCCTCTCGAATAATGTACTTATGCTCGTAACGTTGCCTTTGAAGATTGTCCGCCAATTTTTCCTCTTTTGTTCAAAAAAAGCCCTAGCTTAATACCGGCAAATACCGGCGAGCTCGAAAATTTACTGCTTAATACGTGATTGTCACGAAAAAGTTACAATCTTTAATAGAGCCAATTAGTCCTAATTTGTCTATTTTTTAAATAACTAATTAGTTTTTTTTTGTTCTGTTTTTAGCCGTAATTGACCACAAGCCGCATCTATGTCCTTACCCTTTTCCATACGAACTGTAACTCTAACACCATTGCGATGGAGACTATCACGAAACTGAGCCACCGTCCTATCACTTGGACGCTTCCACTCCAGTTCTCCCACAGGATTATACGGAATTAAATTCACCTTACACTGCAAACGCTTTACTAAACTAACTAAAGCATGAACCTGCTCTAAACCAGTGTTCACTTCGTCAATGAGAATATATTCTATCCAGATCATTCGCCCTTTGGCCTCTTGGTAAGCCTCACATGCATCAATCAGCTGATCCAAAGGATACTTCCGATTAACCGGCATTATTTGGCTGCGCACATCGTCAGTCGCACCATGCAACGAAATAGCCAAATGGTACTGCTGAGGTTCTTCAGCTAACCTACGAATCTCAGGAACCAAACCACTAGTAGAAACTGTAATTTTTCTCGCACCAATATTAAGCCCCCAAGACGCATTCAAAATTTGTAACGCCTTAGTCAAATTTAAATAATTAGCCAACGGCTCTCCCATACCCATAATAACAAGATTATTAATCAAAGCCTGCCCGTTGGGCAATGTATGCTCGGCATGTTCGCTACTCTCTAGTAATTGAGCATGCCGCCATCTCTCTACAGATAAAACCTGATCGACAATTTCGAATATCTCTAAATTACGGCGATACCCCATGATGCCACTAGCACAAAATTTACAGCCGTAAGCACAACCAACCTGAGTAGAGACACACAAAGTATACCGATTACTTCGCTTACCATCTTGACCGATAGATGCCGGAATAAGCACGCTCTCAATAAATTCTCCATCAGCCAAACGCCAGAGAAACTTCACCGTACCATCTTGAGAGATCTGCTCTTGTGAACACTCCAAAGATTGCATTCGAAAAGCACCCAGCAACTGAGCTCTTAAATCCTGTGATAGATCCGTCATCTCATCAAAAGAACGAACCCTTTTCTTGTATATCCAATCAAGTAATTGCTTGGTTCGATAATTCTTATGCCCCCAACCAGTCAAAACCTCAGATACCTCGTCATGTGTTAATGATTTTAGATCACGCAACTCAGAGGCAGCTAAATATTTACTCGGGCTGCTATTGGTTTTTTTCTGAGCAATCATTCGTGTAAATAATATTTTTTAGTGTAATCACACACCATACGCGTGGTGTCATATTCGACAGCTAAAGTTGCCATAGCCCGGCGAATTTTCGCTATCCATGCTCGAGGAATTCCATTTACGTCGCGATCGTAAAAGCAAGGAATAACCTCATTGCAGAGAACATTATAAAGATTTTCGCTGTCCAAGCGATCCTGCTCTTCAGAATCCTCAGGATTCATATCACCCCCAATTGCAAAACCATTAGTTCCGTCAAAACCTTCTCTCCACCAACCGTCTAGAATACTCATATTCAAACAGCCATGAACAGTAGTTTTCATGCCGCTAGTACCAGAAGCTTCAAGCGGCCGCCTTGGATTATTCAGCCAAATATCACAGCCAGAAACCATCTGCCTTGCTACATGCACATCATAATTTTCAAGAAACACTAAGTGACTTTTCAATTCAGAATGTTTACTTAAATGAATAATTTTTTGAATCAGCTTTTTGCCCTCATCATCTTTAGGATGTGCCTTACCTGCAAAAACAAACTGTACTGGCAGACGAAGGTCATTAACTATCCGCACTATATTTTCGTACTGGTCAAAAATCAGTGGTGCGCGTTTATAAGTTGCAAATCTTCGGGCAAATCCAATGGTCAATGCATCAGAGCTCAAAAGATGATCGAATGTAATAAAATTATTCGCTTCAATAATACTGTTATGAGCATGTAATCGACGACGCGTAAATTCGATTAATTCGCGACGTAACCGATAACGAAGTGACCATATTTCCTCATCACTAATAAAAGATGGATCCTCCGCTAAAGCCCAAAATTCAGGCTTAACCAATTCCTTTGACCAATCGGAATTAGGGCGAAATCGTTCAAGCTTATGCCGCCAATATTTACGTGCAGTCCCTTTCATCCAACCAGCTAAATGAATACCATTTGTTATATGGCCAATCGGAACTTTACTCACTGAATCTTTCGGGTAAAGACATCGCCACATCTCACGGCTGACCGCTCCGTGTAATTCGCTTACACCATTGGCAGCACGAGCTGCCTTGAGCGCTAGGATAGTCATACAAAAGTCCTCATTAGGATTTGAAGGATCCACCCGCCCAAGCGCCAATAATTCATTAGCACTCACTTTGAGTTGGTCACAAAAATGCCGTGCGGCATACTCCATAAGCGCTGGCGTAAAACGATCATGTCCAGCCGGCACAGGGGTGTGAGTTGTAAATAAACATTGATTCTTCGCCTCCTGAAACGCCTCCTGAAAACTATTCCCTATTTCAATTTGCTCTCTGATTAACTCCAAAACTAGAAAAGCAGCATGCCCTTCGTTCATATGGAATATTGAAGGAGTAACACCTAGTCGACGTAACAAGCGCACTCCACCGACACCCAACAAAATTTCCTGCATGATGCGCGTCACGTTGTCGCCACCATAAACACATTTAGTTAGATCACGGAAATGCTGCTTGTTAGTTTTTAAATCAGCATCAATTAAATATACTGGACAACGACCTACATTAACTATCCAAACACGAAATTGTACCAACTCATCAGCAATTTCGACCTCACAAAAAACAGGCTCACCCTCATCATCCAATAAAGGATCCAACGGAAGATTATTTGGATCTAGAAGACTGTAATATTCGGTCTGCCAATTATCTTTATTGATCGACTGCTGGAAATAGCCTTCGCGATAAAAAAGACTGATACCCACAAAACCCAACCCAAGATCGCTAGCCGACTTCGCGTGATCTCCAGCTAGCATTCCTAGTCCACCAGCAGCAATTGGCAGGCTTTCGTGAAAGCCAAACTCGGCACTAAAATATGCCACTGGATTATCTGCTAAATCTTTTGCATTGGATACTGCCCATGTATCGCTATCGTCCAAATAATTTTCAAACTGGCACAAAACTGATTCAACACGATCACTTAACTCTTTATCACGCAACCTAGCACGCAGCTCTGTATCGGATAGTTCACGCAACACTGCGACGGCATTATGATGAAGATTTTGCCATGCTCGCGGTGACAACTCCTCAAAAAGATCCTGCGCATCCTGATTCCAAGTCCACCAAAGATTTCGGGCCAGACGATTTAGCCCATTTATTTTTTTTTCGATATGATTCTGAAAATCCACCCGTTAATCGAAACTCACGCCCCTTCCTTATAGGAAATCATTCTACGCCTATTACTAATACTCCGCAAGAAACACATTAGGAACATATTAGCCTCAGTATTTATTAATTGAATACTCATTCATAAATTCAAGTAGTTATTAAATAAAACAATTTTATACTTCAAACCGCGGCGATCAAATGTTAGTTGCCGGTTGGAATGCAACAAAAACCATTTTTATTTTTAGTTGTTTTAATTATAGCAGCACTGAGCCAATTACCTGCCGAGGCGCGGAATCGACCGAATATCCTTTTCATGATGTCTGATGACCATGCGTTAGAGGGCATAGGTGCTTATGAATCTTGGTTAAAGAATTACTGCCACACACCTGCTATAGACCAACTAGCATTAGAAGGAATGCGTTTTAGCAACGTCTGCTGCAATAACTCAATTTGTTCTCCAAGTCGCGCCAGCATTATCAGTGGCCAATACTCGCACGTTACAGGAGCTCTAAACCTGGGCTGCGAACTCAAACCTAATGCTCCAAGCTATATTCGCGAATTAACCAATTCCGGCTACCAGACTTGTGTTGTTGGTAAATGGCACATGAAACAATTCCCCAGAGACACCAGTGACTTTGCGGTAACGGTAGGTCAAGGTAGCTACTTTAACCCCACTCTCCACCGACCATCCGGTAATAAAGAAAAATACCAAGGCTACTACGCCGACCGGTATACAGACTGGGCACTCAATTGGCTAAAACAACGCGACAAAAAAAAACCATTCTACCTCAGTCTTCATTTTAAGGGTCCACACGAATATTTCGAATATCCCAAGCGATGGTCCAAGCTGCACGAAGGCGTTAATATACCCGAACCACCTAGCTTACATGAGAATATCACCAAGACTAGCCCATTACTAAAAGGTAAACACTATTCAGTTCTATACGACGAAGCAGGACCAAAAAGTTTCTACCTCGTTTACGAGGACTTCCTTAAGCAACATTCCGAAAATCCAAAAGAGCGCCGCTCAATTGCCTATCAGCATATGATCCACAAGTATCTTCGTTGTGTGGCGGCTATTGATGACAATGTCAAACGAGTAGTCGACTACCTGAAAGAGGAAGGTAACTACGACGACACACTGATTATATACACCAGCGATCAAGGCTATTGGCTTGGACAACACAACATGCACGACAAAAGGCTTATACTTGAGGAATCACTCAAGATGCCGTTAATCGTTCGCTACCCAATGGAGATTAAAGCTGGCAGTATTAACACTAAATTAGGCATGAATATAGACTTCGGACCAACCATACTCGACTATGCGGACGTCTCTATCCCAAGTGTGATGCAAGGCGTCAGCCTACGGCCTCTTCTGCAAGGCAAAAACCCAGCTAACTGGAGATCATCAATTTTTTATGCTTACTACAATCGATCACCTAAACACTGGGGGATTCGTACCGATCGTTACAAATTAATCCGCTTCCCAGACACTGAAGTAGTAGAGTTTTATGACTTAGAAGAGGACCCTAAAGAAATGTACAACCGTGGCTCAGAACCCGGTTATATAAAGCAAATTACCAGCACACAGCAACAACTCGACTCCCTAATGACCGAAGTCGGAATTACTCGAAATTTCCTAATCAATAAAATGGGAGACAATACAAAACTCCCGCCTCGCATACACAAAAAACGCTCTAAGAAAAAATAAGTATTTAGATAAAGATTAGCGAATCGACTTCGCCCAGTTTATGAATTGTTTTTGCTGATCGGCCTGAAAACGATTAGGACCATCTGGACTTATCCATGTAAGAGCAACCTCTGCTTTGTTTGGCTCGGTTAAGCGTACGTGATTAATTGCTTTTTTGATCGCGTCGTGATCGGCAAACCGATCATGCTTTGGAGTAACAATAAGGCACGGTTTAGGAAGAACTTGCGAAATCAAATCTTGATAATCAAACGGCAGCTCAGACTCTCGACCATCAAACCAACCCAGCCTAGGCTGCAAAGCGTGTAAATCCCAAATTCGGCGGTTGCCTCCAGTGGCTACTGCTTTTGACACATCTCGCAGGGGAGTCCAGCCACTAAAACAAGCTATGCCGGCTATACGATCCTCCAAAACACCAGTATACATTGCGGCAATAGCACCAGTTGAGTATCCAAGTAAAAAAACACGTTGCCTGTTAAAAATTGGAATAACCGAACTGGGTTTACCTTTGCCATCGAGAACAAAACTCACTGCATCACGAGCATCCATTACCATTCGACCAAGCTTAGACCAACGCGGATAGTTCCGATAAAAATCACGCCCCTCAAGTAGCCTTAAACCAAATCCACATTGGTCATAAGCAATTACCGCAAACCCATTATCAGCCAAACGATGATAAAGGGTTGTTCCCTGCACTCCATAGCCTTCATTATAACCACTGTGATATGATAAAGGATGAAGCCATATTACCACTGGGATCTCTCCTGTTAGCCCTTCTTTGAAATACAAATTCCCTCTAACATTTGAACCAAATCGGATTGGCACGCGGCTTATTCCTTTAGGCGCCCAACGATCATGAGTCATCAGTTTTGACTCTGCTGCTGTTAGGAACTCAGGCTTATTAGGAACTATCAGCTTCTTCTTCACTTCCCCAAGCGACCATAGAATTTGATCGCGAATAGTGGCTTTATGATTAATCAACCTATCATCAGGATTCTGCTTGGCATTCCAATCCTGCCAATCAAAATCGTGAATCAGTTCCTCGGAGAACTCATTACTACGAGCCAAACGACGACCAAAGGATATATCAATCCAATCTAGATTCCGCTGACGATCTAAAAAACTAATCTGCTCTGGAGGCCGGCCGGATGAGTGACCTCCAGCCCGATAGTCAATCCGTAGATTTTGGTCTACACCAAGCAGCTGATAAACCGATCGACCCTCAATATAAGCCTTTTCTACAGCAAAGGTTGGCTCCGAACCATCATTATGGCCGGTGTGAATAAGACAAGCACGAGGAGCGATAAGCGCATACCATCCGTGAGCATCAATCGGCAGCTCATTTTCTCTCCCAACGAAATTACGCAACGATGGCAGGAACCATTCACTAGGAAAATCAGCCGGAGTCTCAGCATAAGTGTTACGACTAGTTAATCGATATGGGCTCGAAGCTGGCGAACCAGGACTTCGCGCCACTATGCAAGTTATACGCTGATCAAATGCACCAGCCACCATCGCCTGTTTTCCATAACGCGAAAACCCAATGATAGCTATCTGCCTTGGTAAGATTTGGACAACTGAAGACTTACTAAGTAGAAAATCAATGCAGCGACTAGCCATCCATGCCTTAGTGCTAATTTCGGTCCAAGTCGCTTTAGGATACTCTCGGCGCACAGTCTGCCAAACACTGTCATAACCTAAATATAGCTCCTCTCGGTGATGACTATCGACACCAGGGAACAAACAGACAGCATAACCTCTCTTGAGAGCATCCTGCGCCCAATAGCGTTGGTAGAAACGAGGTGCAGTCAATAATAACGGGAAAGGTCCCTTACCTTTTGGCTCCCAAAGCGCCATCTCAAATGACACTTGATTTGGAGTATCAAGCACAATGCTAATTCGACGACGAACCGTACTATCTGGATAAGTTTCCTCTGATGTAATTTCAGCTGAAATAATCTGCGGCGTGACCGCTGGATAGCTTCCAACAAAATACTTAATTAGCAGTGAGCGAATTTCCTCACGGCGCTCTGGCCATTCCAATTCGGAATCAACCATTCGCCCATCGGTAAATTCAAGTAAAGGTGGCAGCTCAAAGCGCGAATCGATTTGCCCTATCGATGTAGAAAAATGTAGAAAAAAGAAAACTACTGCTGCAAGCCTAAAGGGAACATTAAAGATCGTGTTCAAGCCGCACTGCTAACACCTATAACAAACTATCACAAGTGCTTGATGACTAACCAAGAAAAGCATTATGTACTTCATTGGTAGCACCCTCAGCCTGATCAAGGTCGATTACTACTGAGATTTTTATCTCACTAGTAGAAATCATTTGAATGTTAACTCCAGCACCTGCCAATACTTCAAACATCTTTGCAGCAACACCTGAGTGGCTACGCATCCCAACTCCCACAATGGAAAGTTTACCAATATTCTCATCAGTTAGCACATTACCAAAGCCTACTTCCTTGTGCATTGTATCGATTACACCCAGAGCTTTGGCTACATCTGGTTTATCGATTGTAAAAGAAAGATCAGTGGCAGGTGTTTCTGTTCCATGGCTTATGTTCTGCACTATCATATCTACATTGATCGCAGAATCAGCTAGCTGTTGAAAAATACGCGAAGCGACACCAGGTTTATCTGGCACCCCAACTAGGGTAATCTTAGCTTGGTTTTTATCGAGTGATACGCCGCGAATTACAACGTCTTCCATACTTTTTGTTTCTTCCTTCACAATGGTACCGGGGTTGTTATTAAGGCTAGAACGAACTTCGAAAATAACACCAAATTTCTTAGCAAACTCAACTGATCGAGACTGCATAACTTTCGCACCAAGGCTTGCTAGCTCAAGCATCTCATCATATGAAATCTCCTCAAGCTTCTTCGCTGACTGGACTACTCTTGGATCACAGGTATAAACACCGTCAACATCAGTAAAAATTTGACACAGATCTGCCTTTAATGCTGCTGCCAAAGCAATTGCTGTTAAATCAGATCCACCTCGGCCCAAGGTAGTAATATTGCCTTCACTGGTCTGCCCCTGAAAACCAGCCACTATTGTCACATTGCCAGCGTCAAGTAACTCATGGATTTTCTCTGGGGTTATATTGAGAATTTTTGCTTTAGAATGAACTCCATCTGTCACTATACCTGCTTGAGCACCTGTCAATGATGCAGCAGAAATATCCATTGACTGCAAGGCAATTGCCAATAAGGCAATTGTTGTCTGTTCACCAGTTGAGAGTAACACATCCATTTCACGCTCACTAGGAACCGGCATGAAGCTCTTTGCCATTCCGATTAGATTATCAGTCACTCCCTTCATCGCGGAAACAACCACTACAACCTGATCTCCGCGCCGACGATATTCGGCTACACGGTTAGCAACATTGCGGATACGATCGATGTCCGCAACCGACGATCCACCGTATTTTTGTACAATCAATGACATTGGCAATTACCTGAGCATAGTATAAATATAAAAACACTCAAAGCCAGCACAAGGCAGCCGGGTGAATTACAACAAACAGAAGGCACTTGCAAGTATGACGTGTGACTGAACTAAACAATTATATTTAAGTAATAATTAAACTGAGAGACATAATAATCAAAGTTTCACAAAAGGTTTTTGCCAGTATCTATTCTGCTTCGTATCTTAGCGCCGTGAAGCACCTGTTATGTTTGATTTATTTTGCCCTAAGTTTGGACTGTTGCGTGGCTTTAAATAAGCCTAATATTGTCCTTATCATGTGCGATGACCTTGGATGGGGAGATGTCGGATTTAACGAATGGCCAGAACCTGATGGCAATGGAGGAATCCAGATGAAAAGCAACAAAATCATCAGGACCCCTAACTTAAACGCAATGGCAAAAACAGGCCTTAAATTCAACAGGTTCTATGCTGCAGCACCTGTTTGTAGCCCAACACGAGCGAGCTGTATCACAGGACGCCATCCATACCGCTATGGTATTCTGACTGCCAACTCCGGCCACATGAGAACAGAAGAATTGACTCTCGCCGAACTACTAAAAAAACAGGGGTATGTAACTGGCCATTTCGGCAAGTGGCATCTTGGGACTTTGACCAAAACAGTGAAAGATGCCAATAGAGGAGGTCCGCGAGGCAAAAAGCATTACTCACCACCACAGCTGAATGGTTTCGATATATGCTTTAGCACTGAATCAAAGGTGCCAACATGGGATCCTTTATTTAGACCAAAAAGCAATAACTCGCGAACATGGTGGGATCCAGTGAAAGAATTAAAAAATGTAAAAGCTTACGGCACAGCATATTGGAATGAAAAGGGTGAAAACGTAACTCAAAATACAAGAGGTGATAACTCTCGAATAATAATGGATCGAGCCATTCCGTTTATTCAGAATGCCACCAAGCAGAATAAACCATTTTTTAGTATAATCTGGTTTCACACGCCTCATCTTCCGGTCGTAGCTGGACCAAAATACATGGAAATGTACAAGAATTATTCGAAATATGAACAACACTACTTCGGCTCCATTACAGCAATGGATGAACAGATCGGCCGACTTCGTGCCATGCTGAAAGAACTGAAGGCAGCTAAAAACACAGTTCTATTTTTCTGCAGTGACAATGGCCCTGAAGGTTCTAGCGGTAAGGCTCCAGGCAGTGCGGGGCACCTTAGTGGACGCAAACGTTCATTGTTAGAAGGTGGAATTCGAGTTCCCGGGCTAGTTGAATGGCCGACGAAAATTAAACCTGGTAGCAAAACCGACATTCCGTGTGTCACCAGCGATTACTTGCCAACAATTCTGGATTTGCTGAACATTAAACCTGTTACCGATCGACCAATTGATGGAATTAGCCTCTTGCCTTTATTTAAAAATCAAATGACTAAACGCGGAAAATCAATTGGCTTTGAGTCCAAAGGTCAAACCGCTTGGATTGGCGACCGCTACAAACTTTACTTCAACGGAAAAACCAGAGATGAAATTCAACTATTTGACTTAGTAACAGATCCTTCTGAAAAACAAAATTTAGCTAAAACCAAACCCATATTAACCAAAGAATTGGCCAAAGAATTGGCCACTTGGCGCAGCTCTTGCCAGTTGAGCGCAACAGGCAAAGATTACTAATAAATGCCTCAGCAACATTCCAAGCATCGTTGGCTAAAATGGCTCCTCGTTTTGGTCATTATTGATATTTTTGCTTACCTATGGTGGGCGGGAAATAAAAAGGAACGTCAATATGACAAAATCATCCAAAATGCAGCAATAGAGTTCAACGTAGATTTTGCTCTTATAAAAGCAGTTATTTGGCAAGAAAGTCGATTCAACGAAAAAGCAATTGGCGAAGCTGGGGAGATTGGACTTATGCAATTGATGGAATTAGCCGCATTTGAATGGGCAGACAAAAAAGCCATTGAAGACTTCGAGCACTCACATGTATTTGATCCAAATACAAATATTCTCGCTGGTACATATTATTTAAAAACTAGGATTGCACGCTATAAGCATACCGATAATCCTTTGCCATTCGCTTTAGCCGATTACAATGCCGGACGAGCGAACGTATTGCGCTGGGCGAAAGACACAGCTCGAACCAACAGCGCAAATTTTATCAAAAACATTGATTTTCCTGGAACCCGTAAATACATCAATCAAGTCTCCACACGACGCGAACAATATCGTTAGAAAAACAAAAACACCCAAGGTTTGCCTACTTTCCCATTTAGAGTAAAGTGGTCACGTGCTGGTAGACTTCACAAAAATGAATGGAGCTGGAAACGATTTTATCTTAATCGACAATCGAAAAATTAGGCTCCAGTTATCTCAAGAGCAAATACAAAATATTTGCGATCGCCAACGTGGTGTAGGGGCTGACGGCATAATGCTACTACGAGAAGCAATCGGTGAAGCAGATCTAGGTTGGGATTTTTTCAATAAAGACGGAAGCGAGGGAGAAATGTGCGGGAATGGTGCTCGATGCTTCGCAAGATTTGCCCAAAGCAAACTCGATGGACAAGACTCAATATCCTTCGAGACCCTTGCGGGAACCATCCAAGCAAGATTAGAAGGTGAAAATGCGACAATAAACCTAACTCCTCCAAAGGATTTGCGTATTAGTGACCACATTAGCACTTCATCAGGGGAACTTGAAATCCATTCAGTAAACACAGGGGTGCCGCATGCGGTTTTATTCGTTGAAGATGCTGACAAAGCCATGGTCTCAAAGTTGGGCAAAGAAATCCGATACCACGATCATTACTCTCCGGCAGGCACCAATGTGAACTTCGTACATTTGGCCAGCGATAACTCAATCCATGTTCGTACTTACGAACGTGGTGTAGGTGAAACGCTCGCCTGCGGAACTGGCGTGACAGCATCTAGTCTCATTACAGCTAAGCTACATGGACACAGTTCCCCTATCTCTGTTCAAGTATTAGGAGGCGACAACTTATCAGTAGACTTCGAAGTCGATGGAGGTTCATTTAAGAACGTCAAATTAACTGGCCCTGCTGAATTTGTATTTAGCGGCCAAATAGAAATTTAACTTCCTAAAAACCAAAGAAAGAAAGAAAAAAGGCCTCCTTACGAAAGCCTTTTAATTTTTTATTTTAATGAAACTATAAGCCGAGGATCTATTTTTTTGGCTTAACGCTTTTCATCTCAAGACTATTTTCTGAAAAATCAGCGACAGTTCCACTAGCATCAACATTAAATATTTGAAGCTCTAAATTATTCTCATCGATAAGACGAAATCCGACTCCCATGGATTGGGAATTACCATCTCCATCTTTGCTTGTTAACTTTAAAAAAGGCATCTCATCTTTAGGTCCCCATGACCCTGAGCTCTTTCTTCCGCTACTAGAATAACCTGATTGCTCAACTTCACCCGACTCTGGATTAACAGCAATCAAACTATATGTTTCACTATCGTTACTCTTAAAGTGAGTAGCAATAACATGACCTTTAATAACCCACTTAAAAGATAACGATATCTTGCTTCCATCGACATCAGCTTCCCATGACTTAATTAACCATTCTGCTTGTGCTTCAGCAATTCTATCAGCAAGTGTTGCCTGTGCTTGAACCTGCTGTGCGAAAGCACAGGCAACAAGCATAACTAATATAGGGAATATTTTTTTCATATACGTTTCTTTTTATGCGGTTATGTGGATC
>Ga0066836_10000103_pt1 | contig 32664 bp, 23 predicted proteins | sample ETNtaG_18_FD_71568 | JGI IMG/M metagenome (GOLD analysis project Ga0066836, IMG submission 71568) | Marine microbial and viral communities from oxygen minimum zone, Eastern Pacific Ocean - ETNP201302SV91 | ecosystem: Environmental > Aquatic > Marine > Oceanic | place: Pacific Ocean: Eastern... | reverse complement strand
TTAATTATCAAATTCCAACCAAGTCTACACAGTATACAAACCTAATACTTGATGATATATCAGGTGGATTTGATGGTGTACAAGATCAATTCAGTCTTTCTGTTAATGGATCTCCATACACACCAATAGATGAACAACAATTATTGATCTCTATTAACGATGTAGTTCTTAAACCAAATACAGACTACATTGTTTCTAATGATCAGATTGTTTTTACTACTCCACCTACTGCTGGTCAAAGATTTTCTGGTGTTGCCTTAGTTACTACGGCAGATTTAACCAGAACTTTAAACTTTGTTATTGATGCTGGATCATTCCCAATGGCAATTGGCCCGAAAGGTGATATGGCAGTCGATGTTACTGGTACGATTGAATCATTTGTTATAGTGGCAGATGTCGCAGGTAATATTGAGATAGATATATTGAAGTGTTCTTATAATGACTATCCGAATTTCACTTCAATAACAGGAACAGAAACACCCAAACTAGGTATTCTAAATACTAGTACAGAAATTAAATCGAAAGATGATAATCTTTCGACTTGGAACACCACAGTTAACGCTGGTGATATTTTCAGATTCAACGTAAACCACGTCCTGAACATAAGTAAGGCTAGTGTTGCGTTGAGGATAAAATTATAAATAATTGGTGGTTATAAATAATCATACATAGCAACGTAATTAGGACAGAGGAAAACAATGGCACTCTTAGTCACCGACAACGGCGAGATTGATTCTCTAAGGAATCTGCTAAACTATTCGCAGAATATCCCTAGGAACCTTATTCTTAAGTTGTTCACTACAGATACATATCCTGCTGAGAGTGATACTCCCTCTCAAACACGATATTTCGAACCATACACCGATAACAACACAAACGGTTATGGTGGCGCACCTACAACAGGTTATCCTGGCATCATCAATAATAGGACTGATCAGGATTATGCACAGCAGTATGGTATCTTGCTGAACGGAAACCGTTGGGGAATCGAAACTGAACCAACAGCTGTCACAACAACTAATGGTGATGGTACATCTGGAACATACCTAGTTACGGTTGCTTCTAACACAGGTATTAAAAAGGGTGACTATGTTACTGGTGGATCTGTCGGCACTGGTGCATATGTTGTTGACATTGATGGTACTACACTTAACTTAAGTGTTAAGAACACTGGTAACTTCACTGCACAACCATTGAGTTTTGGTAGAGGTCGTACAACTGCTTCTTATCCAGAGCAAACATTCACATTTGATGGTCCTGCTGGTAACGTATACGGTTATTTCCTCTCACGTGCTAACAACATGCCTACAACCATTCATGGTGTAGGTGATGCTGGTACTGCTGCTACTGGCACACAGATTTCTAAGTCTGGTGTTCGTGGTACTATTGGAAACAACTATATTACTCTTGCTGCTGTTGCTGCTACTACTGCTGCTACTGGTACTGCTGGTGAATTTGAAATTGTTGTTACATCCACAACTGGAGTTGTTGTTGGTCAGCGTGTTACAGGAACTAACGTTGCTCAGGGAGCACGTGTTACTGGAATCGTTGGTACTACAGTTTATCTAACTAAGGCAAACGCTGGTGCAGTTAGTGGTAATGCTGTATTCCAAGCAAACGTTGCTGAGGATCTTGCTCTTGGAATGAGAGTTTCTCAGACAACTACACCTAATGGTATCGATGCTGCTACAGTTATCACTGGTATCGATTACGAGACAGATGATACAGACGGAACAGTAACTGTATTCCTCAATAACGTTCTTATTGAGAACATTCAAACTTCTAACGGTAATGACGTTGTTAAGTTTGACTTCAGTAAAGTAACTGCTACAGGTCATGGTCTAGAACCAGGCGATGCAGTTTATATCGATCAGGGAACAGGTAATACCACAACTACTGCTGGTACTTACATTGTATTCGAGACACCTGATGCAAACACCTTCACGACTACTAAAGCACTTGATGGTACAGGTTCTGTGACACTCTATGATGCGATATTCTTCGCTGAAAGGTTCACAAATGGTCCTTACGCTATTCAAAACGCTGGTGACCAGATCAAAGTAACTCTGAACGTCAGCCTAGACTGATTAATTCAATTGAATTCATTATTATGTGTGAGGGGATTCATTACTGGATCCCCTTTTTTATTTTAGTGGAGGGTAAATGGCAACGCACATCTATACAACTAGTATAGACGGACCTTATGGGTCTAGTTTTGCGTTGCGTATTTTTAGTGGCGAGAGACTTTCATATTCATGGAATCCTTCATGTGTTGATGAGTTTATACAACTCGACTACGGTTTAAATTCACTAGCATTAACACCCACCACTGTCATAGACGGTGGATCCATCAACGACGTAGAAGCTGTTACGGTTGATGATTGGGGTAGAATAATTTACACAGATACTGTCCGACCTTACGGTTTTGTTAGACCGAAGACTGCTACAACGTGGACAGTTCTACATGCATGGGTTGGTAGTGGTACTGTCTTCGAGATGGTCGGTACTTACTATCGTCTGTCTGCTCCTTGGATCGTTCAGGGTACGGTACGAGTCACAGGTAGTGCGGTTACACACTGGGTTCCAGATATCGAAGTCTTTGGACTATTTGGGATCCAGTCCCTCACAACGGAAGCTTTCTCCAAGAAAGAATCTGGTGAAGGACATCTGTATCAGATTGGTTCTGGTGCAGTTACTAGAAGTATTTCTATTGAGTCCAAGGGATTATTCAGATTCAAGAGTAGCGCAGGGGTTTCCTTCAGACCTAACTGGGTTGGATACGGTACAGCCAAGGTTTCTGGAGAAGTCCAGCAAGTTAAGCGCACATTTGGATTTGAGGGTACTGGTACTCTACCTAATATTAACAGCGAAGATAACAGAAGAGCATACTCATATAATAACTCCTCTGTTGTTCCATTCGATTATGAGGACTATGGTACTATTCCAGTACAGTCCTATCAAGTCATCTCTACAAACCAAGTACTTACAGGTATAAGTACAGGTTCTGTAGTACAAATTAATCCTACAATAACTGCAACTGTAGATCCTAGTGGATATCAGATTGCACCTCATTCGGGTACGTTTACAAACTCGATTGAACACGCTCCAATATCTATTGGTAAGACAACCAATACTGATTGGGGTCTTCTTAGTATCACTGGTACCTTATATCCATTCGGTCTCGGTCAACTTAAGGGTACTGCTAAACAGAACTACGTACCTAACTGGATTGGTCGTGGTGACATTAAGGTATTTGGTAAAGGTAGAGGAAGAACCAAACCTAGATGGAATGGATTCGTCAGGAGTATGGTTCGTGGTGTTCTCGCAGAGAGAATTACTGCTAGTGAAATTGGATCAGGTGTACTGTTCAACTTCTCCAGAGCAGACGAGGCATTTGTATTCTCCTATGAGGGTACTGGTAATCTATACAAAATTGGTGGTGGTGAAGAGAGAGTCACTACAGATTACCTTGCTACTGGTGCTCTTGCTCCACTTCAGTCTAACGTTAAGGTCAACTTCGTACCTAACTGGAGAGGTTCTGGTACTATACCTGTCACAGGTGCAGTCTCTGACGTTAAGAGAACATATGGTGAGCAACCATTTGGTGTCATCCCAGTCTTCACTGGAGATGCATACGCTGAGAGAGTTACTTGGGATTACAACGATAGTTCTATTGTACCATTTGGTTATACAGACTTCGGTCCGTTGCCAGGTACTGCTACCATTGAGGAGATCACTACAAATACGATCCTCTCAGGAACATCTACAGGATCGGTTGTAAGAATCAATGTTGGTGTTGTTGGTGTTGTAGACCCAGACTACACTGTATCTCTTGTATCTAACTATACAGCAGGTTCTGCCTTCGATTACGGTAGTATTGCTGAAGGTTACTCTGGAAATATTGATTGGGGATATATTTCTCAGACAGTATGGCAGTATCCTTTTGGTGGATTCCAGTATACCAGTCATACACATACCTCACGCAGTGTCAGGTTTATTGCAGAGAAGACATTCGATGCAGCAGTCAAGATTCGTTCCTCCACATGGGTACGTATTAACCCACAATGGAATGGATTCATTGTACTTAAGGCATCTGGTTCTGCAACTTACAGTGTTACTAGACCATACATCGGTGAAGGTCGTGCCTTCAGTATTGTATACGCTGAAGCTTCACGTGTATTTGACTACGTTGGTGAAGGTCAGATCTACAAGATTGGTGGTGCAGTTGAATCTGTATCCTTCAACCCAGATGAGAAACAGGCTCTATTCCCAATTAGAGGTGTTGCTGACGTTAGATTCGCACCTAATTGGAATGCCTTTGGTACTCTATGGGCATCTCATGGAACAGCAGAACCTGTACTTAGATCCTTTGCTTATGAAGGTACTGGTGTACTACCTACTATCATCAGTACAGAGAAGTCCAGAACTTACTCTTACAACGATTCTTCCGAGAATCTATACGAGTACAGAGATTATGCAAGTCTACCTGGTGTTGGTACTGTTACCACCATTACACCAAGTCAGAATCTCTCTGGTACTTCACCAACTTCTATCATCAGAATTGGTCTCAATGGTGTTGTTGCAACAGTACCTCTTGGCCAGACATATGGTATCGATCCTTGGCTCTCTGCTGGAGCAACAACGATCCACGATTGTGGATTCATCACAGATCCTGGTGCAACGGTAAGAGAGGACTACGGATTCACATCTGTATTCAGTCCTATTCGCACAAAGGTTTCCGAATACCCATTTGGAAAACTTGTCAGCTTTACTTCTCTTACACACGATTCGCAGACCAAGATCTTTATATCGGATCCGATTCCTTGGGAACATGCGATCAAGATTCGTTCCAATTCAGAAGTTCGTGTACCACCTCAGTGGGTTACCAACGATCCTACACTTTGGGCTTGGAGTGGTGCAGCAGAATGTACTGTTGTTATTCCTCCAACAACACCACCATTATTCAAGTTTGCTGGTGGTTACACAGATCTCAAGTTCATCACAGCAGAAGAAGGTTCTGCTCACATGGAAGTATCTGGTCGCTGTCAAGAGGCAGTTGTATCAGACAACTACAGATACGTTGTTATCGATGTTTCTGGAAACGCAGGAGAGAACTTCAGTCTCCACTTCCATGGATTTGGAAATCTATATTCCATTGGTCGCAGTGCAGAAGCGATTACAATCGACATCCCTGCGTTCCAAGCAGATCTCACATTTGGTGGACTCGCAAGTCAGAGGTTTACTGCTTCCGAACAGGTTACAGTCGATATCGATCTCTCTGGTACTGCACTGGAGAAACATACAGAAGACTGGGTTGGTCAATCTCGCACAGAGATATTCAACGTTTCTGTTGTACCACTTATTACGAAGCATTGGACTGGCGAAGGTCGGATCTTCAACTTCAGTGGTGCAGTCGAATCGTTTACATTCAACCCACTCGAAGTTGGAGCACTATTCGACTTTACAGGTCGTCTCGACGAGAGTCGTGCAATCGCTATTGCTGGTCTGGTTCACACAGAAGTACGTGGAACATCAAGTCCAGAAATACTTACATTTGCAGAGCAACCATTTGGTCGTACAGAAGTATACGGTCAAGCAGATATTCTCAGAACACATGCCTATCATGGCGATGGTCAGGTGTTCTCTGTTGGTGGTGCAGCAGAATCTCTTACTCTCAAACTTCCAGAGTTTACAGCAGACGCAGTTCTCAAGGGTGCTGTCACCCAGAGCTTCACCTTTGGTGGTATTATTGGATCTGGTGTATTTACAGTCTCTGGAGAGATTGCAGATCCACTACTTACATTCGCAGAACAACCACTTGGAGACATATATCTCAGTGGAGATGCGGTTGTTGTCAACGTCGATATCCACTTTGGTGTTGGTGGACTGTTCTCTATTGGAGCAGCAGACGAGGCTATCACCCTCAAGTTACCTGCATTCCAAGCAGATATTGCATTCAGTCCAGAGAAAGCAGATATTCGTGCTGCATACAGAGAGATTGGTCAAGCAGAAATTCTCTTCAGTGGAGAAGTTTCAGAACCAATCCTTACATTTGCAGAGCAACCAAGAATCGAAGTCGATATCTTTGGTGCTTCTACATCTTCCAGATCCCATGTATGGGTTGGCGAAGGTCGTATATTTGCTATCAGTGGTGCAGCAGAGAGTATCACATTTGTCTTGCCAGAATTCCAGGCAGACATGGTGTTCAAAGGATTTGGTGGATTCATCAGAACCTTCAGCGAAAGATTCACAATCGAATCCAAACTGTCTGGTACAGCACGTATCAAGTACATTCCGAACTGGATTGGTTCTGGTGGTGCAACAATCGATGTTACGTCCACATTCTCTCGTACGAGAGACTTTATTGGAGAAGGACGCATCTTCAATATCAGTGGTGCATCCGAAAGTGTTACCTTCAATCCAGAAGAGAGACAGTTACTATTCTCTATTGGTGGCACAAGGACATCAGAAACTGTTGCATTCAGTCCAGACGAAGTACCAGTACCACTCGATATTACTGGAGAAGCATTCGAGAGATTCACACCAAACAATATTGGTTCTGGTACTATCTACGTCGATGTTACAACATCCGTATCTCGTACAAGAGACTTTGTTGGAGAAGGAAGGATCTTCAATATCAGTGGTGCTTCAGAGAGTTTCACTGTCAATCCAGACGAGACTACTGCTCTATTCTCCTTTGGTGGTACAAAGACAGAGAGAGTTACTACAAGAGAAGTTCTATTTGGTACACTCTTTGCGTTCTCTGGTGCTTCGGAAAGTGTTGGAGTCGTACCAGAAGCAACAGGACTCTTTACATTCAAGGGTCGTGCAGAGGAAGCAACAACATACGCAGAAGTTGGATTCGGAAATCTATTCAACTTTGTTAGCAGCATTGAGCGTCGTACATTCCACTGGAATTCTCAAATTGATCTTGGTGTTTCTGGTATTGCAGACGAGAAACATACAGAAGCATACAGTGGAATTGGCCGTCTTTGGGGATTCGCTGGTGCAGCAGAGACAATTACATTCTCTCCAGAACTTTATGGAGTTGTCAATGTATTTGGTGTTGCCGATACTCCAAGAACAAGAGTTACAGTTGGAACTGGATCGTTCTTCACATGGAACAATGCATCCGAATCCAGAACAATTACAGTCGAGAATGTCGCAATCTTCGACTTCTTGGGTGTTGCAAGACAGGCTGTTGCAAGAAATATTGTTACAGATGTCGCTGTCGAGGTCAGAGGATCAGGTGCAGAATCCTTCACAAGGAAGGGATATGTTGGAGAAGGTTCCGCACAATTCTTTGGAGAATCTACTTCCAGTATTACAACCACAGCAGATGGTTCAGGAAGAATCGATGTCTTCGAAGAGGACAATGTTCCTGTTATTGTCAAGGCATTTGTTGGTTCAGGTCGTATACCTTCACTGGCAAGTGCAGAAGTCCTCCGTACCTTCAGCTACGATGGACACTGCCCAATTGAGATTGATATCACAACTAAGGTTATTGCACCTTATCAGAGATTTGTATCTGAAGGTGGAGTTATTCTACATGTTGGTGATGCTGAGACAAGACGTATACAAGTCGCACCACCAAGATCATATGGTTGGATCATCTAATATAAATATCACATAAATATACTTGGTATCGAATAATCACTGATGACAACTCAGGTTCAATTTCGTAGGGGTACTACATCTGAACACGCTCTTTTTACTGGAGCTCAGGGTGAACTAACGATTGATACTGATAAGAATATGGCCGTCATTCATGACGGAACCACCACTGGTGGATTTGATGTATTCAGGGCAAGATGGGAATATATAAATTCAAATCAAACTCTAGGAACAAGCCTTCGTTATTTGGTGGACTCATCTAATGGTCCTATATCGTTAACACTTCCTCTTTACAATAACCAATTGGTTCCCAAGTCTGGGGATGTAATTGAGTTCATTGATGTAAAGTTTAGTTGGGATATAAATAATGTTACTCTGACGGACCCTATCGGACGACAATTTCAAAATACATATGGAGTAATTTCATCTCCTCTGGTTTTTGACGTTAAAGGCGCAGGTGTTCAACTTATTTGGGAAGGAGTTTACTGGAGGGTAATTGTCACATGACGATGTACATCAGCGATAGTTTTAGAGGAGGCGGTTCCAGTACTGGAGGTGGCTCAACAGGGTTTGCTAGTAACAACTACGATCTTGGTAACGATTTTACTATCCATGCCTTACGCAGAGATGATGATGGTATGCTCTATTATACCAAAATCAGAAGTATTGATGATGATGTAGTAACTTTCCATCGTAAAGATGGTACTCCATACCTAGATATTGCAACAGGAATGACAGATTATGTAGAAGAAACTACAGAATCTAAATCATATACTAATCATCCACAAGATCAATACCAACAGTACAGATTTGACAGTAGAAAAGTAACCTACTTTGTAGATGATAACGGATATTTCGTGGTCCGTTTCAATGAAACTTACGATTATACAACCGAGGGACCTAAGTAAAGGAAAAACAAATGGCAGATTTTAGACTTGGCAGACTAAAATTTAACTGGAGAGGTGACTGGACGGCTGCGACCGCCTATGTCATTGATGACATTGTTAAATTTGGTGCTAACACTTACGTAGCTACCGCAAACCATACATCGGTTTCAACCGCATCACTATGGTATGGAACTGACGCAGGAAGCTGGTCCATTCATACTGAAGGGATCTATAATACGGGGGACTGGGCTGCAGCAACCTTCTATAGAAATAACGATATCGCAAAATACGGTAACGTACTTTATAGGACTACTACACCTCATACTTCAACCGCTACTTTCGATTCCGCTAAGTTTTCTGCCTACTTAGATGGACTCAAGTTTGAAGATACTTGGGATTCAGCAACCGAATATCAAGTCGGTGATATCGTAACATATGGTGGTTATAGCTACGTTGCACAACAAACAAGTGTTGCTATTGCTCCAAACTTAGGTATAGGTGTTCAGTGGGAAATTCTTACAACTGGTTTTAAAGTTGTTGGTAATTGGAATTCCACTACAACATACAAACCAGGCGACGTTGTACTCTTAGGTGGTAACTCATACGTTGCTAAGACAACTAATATTAACCAATCTCCAGCAAGCAATCCTGCGGCATGGGACTTTATTGTTGGTGGATTTACATGGAAAGGAACTTGGGACGTAGGAACAACCTACTATCCAGGTGATGCTGTTGTTAGGAATAGCAACTCACATATCTGTGTTCTGGAAAATACAGGTAATGCTCCAGAAACAGATGTTAGTGGTACATATTGGAATTCACTAGCAGAAGGAGCATCTGCCAATGTTCTAACAACCGCTGGTGACCTTCTTTATCAGGGTGGATCTGGTCCTGCTAGATTGCCAATCAACACCGAGAATAAGGTTCTTACTGTTGACAATACAGGATATCCAACATGGAAAGAGAGTCACGTAACACATAAAGTTTATTACGTTACTCCAGAAGGTGCTGATACTAATGCTGGTAATAGCATTACAGCAGCATGGAGAACTGTACGTCACGCTGTAGACAGCGTAACTGGTCCTGCAACAATTTATGTTAAGGCAGGTACATATAATGAAATCCTTCCAATGAGGATTCCTGAAGGTGTAGGTATTGTTGGTGATAACCTAAGAACCTCAAGGATTCAAGCAAGAGCTGGTGAACCTTCAAGTGTTGTTAAACTTACACTTGCACAAGTACCTGATGCTCAGTATAGAGTTCTTGGTGCTACTATCACATCTGGTGATGGAGCAAAGACTGGTGAAGTTATTGACGTTAGAGAAGGTGGTTCTGACATTTATGTTCAGACCGATGGATTTGCTAACAACAAAACTGCTGACGCATATAACCTATTAACATCTAACACACAGTTCTTAGTTAAAGAAACTCTTGCTAAGGCTGCTGCTGGTGGTGTTACTATTACTAACCCTCCTGGTGGAGATGCTTCTGTATTTGAAAGCAAACTTGCTGTTCTTATTCAGGATATCACTGCTAACTTAGGTTATGGTGGTAATGATCGTGTTTATGACACACTTAATGATTGGATTACTAATAACTATTGGAACGGTAACGAGGCAGAAGTTGTTTCTATCTTGGCTTACTTGATTCCTCTTGCAAAAGATGTTATCAATAACGAGTCTATTACTGTTGTTGGTACTCATGGTTTGACACAGGTTATCAATAATAGTATTACTGATATTAACAGCATTAGTGCTAACGTAACTTGTCTTGTACAGGATGCTGCTATTACAACATTGGTTGGAGTTGCAACAACTGGTTTAACTTCTGGATTAGGAAGTATCACTAGAGATGCTAACCAAAACCTTTGGACAACTACAGACACATATGAGGCAGGTGCTACAGATATCGCTATCAGTAGTGTTACTCCAATCATGAACGAGCATTTAACTATGTGGATGCTAGGAAGCACCACTATGCTTAAGGACATGGTTATGGATGGAATGGTTGGATTCGTTCCTTCTGCTTCTGATCCTAAAGATCTTAACACTGCTACAATTGGTGGTGTTTATGTACGTCTAGATCCTAACTCACCAATTAAGAGATCACCTTACGTATCAAACTGTTCTTGCTTCGGTGCAACTGGAGTTGGTGCTGTTATTGATGGTGATGTTCACGCTAAGTGGGATACTACAGCACAGTTTACACCATCTGGAGGATCTTATAATCCTGCTACTGGTGACATGGAACTTACTCTTGGTTCAGGTCATGGATTGACTACTGGATCAAGTATTACATTAGCACAGGCTTCTATTACATTCAATTGTACTAAGAACGGTGGTGCATCTAACCATGCTTATCCTCGTGTTAGTGACCCTGCCTTTGGTAAGGAACTTCTAATTCTTGCTGCTTCTGCAACAACAATTACAGTTAATGTTGGTGTTGCTCCTCCTGCTGACCAGTATGCTCATACATTTGTGAGTGCTGCTTCTAACGCCGTTACGTTTGATAACAGATCAAACAAAACAATGGTGTTTGACTCTTGGACACAAATCCACGAAGATGGTGGAGTTGGTTTCTGGTGTACAAACAAGGCAGGTGCTGAGATTGTATCTTGCTTCACTTACTACTGTCATCTTTCTTACGTTTCTACCAGAGGTGGAAGAATCAGATCTCTCGCAGGTAACTCTTCTTGGGGTACATACGGTATTGTATCTTCTGGATATGATACTAATGAGACAACTCTTGATGGTAAGATTGATGGATTATCTCTTCAATATGATGAGGCGGCGGTCGTTCCTGGTGCAACAGATTCAATCTGGTTGACAGGAGAGAGAGTTATCGGATTGACATCTGGTGCTGTTGGAGAAATCATCTCTGTACAGGCTGGTGTATCTAAGATTCTTTACAGACCTTTCAAAGGAACGTTTGTACAAGGTGAGACTATTGATGGTCAAACTTCTGGAGTACAAGGTCCGCTACTTAGTAACGCTGATGCTGTTGGTGGTCAGAACGGATTCGTTCTTGCCTTGACTGGTAGAGGATCTGCACCTGTTCCAGGCGGTTCGGTTGAATTCGTTACTGGTGCTGGTGGACTTGGTGAAGAACCATTCACATTTGTTATTGCTAACTCTTCTTATACAGCTCCTGCTGGAAGAGGTAACTTGACTGTTACTAGAGGACTACTAGGTAGTGCTGCTGCTGCACATGATGGTCTGGAATTAATTACCAGATATCAGTATGGTGGTGCAACTAACTTGAGTTCTGCTGTTAACAACACAACTGAGACAACAATCTACGTTAATACAATTAGTGGATTCTCAATTGGAGCATATTTGATCATTGAAGATGAGATGATGGCAATCACCTCCTTCCCAACAGCAACATCTATGGATGTTACTCGTGGAGTTGAAGGTACAAACGCTGCTGCTCATACCTCTGGTCTTTCAGTTCGTGCTCTTGAAATCAAAGTTGTCGATCAAACAGATACTTTGAGAGATATAACAAACTCTCAATCTGATGTTCGTATCACTGACGCTTCTGGTTTCAATATCAACGACTACATTAAGATTGATACTGAGTTCATGCAGGTGACAAACTCACAGACAGATACGACTGGTACTGCACTAGTTGTTCTCGCTGCTGAGAAACCTACAAGAACCTTTGATGGACAGGACTACAAAATCAGATATGGTTACAGTCAAGTTCGTCTAACTGGTCATGACTTCCTAGACTTAGGTACAGGAAACAAACTAAACACCAACTGGCCTGGAGATCCATTAGTGGATCCAGCACCAGGCAACGAAGTTACTGAAGACTTCCCAGGACGTGTATTCTTTGTATCAACAGACCAAGATGGTAACTTCACAGTTGGACGTTACTTCAAGGTCAATCAGGCAACTGGTTCAACTACATTGAATGCCTCCTCCTTTGACCTTTCGGGTCTATCATCCTTGAGACTGGGTTCTATTGGTGCTCAGTTAGGAGAAAGTATCACAGAATTCTCTTCTGATGTTACTCTATCTGCTAACTCAAACCAAAAAGTTCCTACTCAACGTGCTGTTAAGACATACATTGATAGTACACGTACAACTAAAGGATACGTCTTCTGGGCAGGGTCAGTTTGATCCCCCACTATATAAATATCATACAACCACTACATCTGCATTTCGGAGAATAGAAAATGGCTTCTGGAGTATTGGGGACTCAACAATCCCTAGCCGCTAACACACTAACAACAATATACACAGTACCAGCAAGTACTGTGGCATATTGCAACTTCAACATTGTCAACACCAACGCAACAGCCGTTGATGTACGAGTAGCAATTGCTGCTGCCGATACACCTACTGCTGCTGAGTATGTTGAATACAATGCTGAGATTGGAGGATACGGAGTTCTTGAAAGAACTGGTTTTGCAATGCAAACAGGTAAGAAACTTGTTGCTTTCTCAGATACGACTGGTGTCAGTATCTCTGCTTATGGCGTTGAAGAATCAACCGCTTGATTAACTAATTAATAAATATAATTACAAGGAGATTTTAGAACAATGGGACGCAACCTAACACCAGTATCTGACACAAGGGAAACTGTAGCAGTTACCTCTGCTCATTCTATTTTGAGTGGACAAATTCTGCTACTTGACACAACAGGATCAGCTTTTACAGCCACATTACCTGCCAACGGAAAAATTGGCGACAGAATCAATTTGATTGATGCTGCTGGTAATTGTGATACTAATAAAGTAACGATTGCTCGTAATGGACACAAGATTGCTAATTTAGCAGAAGATCTTGATTTTGATATTAAAAATGCTTCTCTTGAGCTCATCTATACGGGTTCTGCATACGGATGGTCCATACTATCCAATTAATGAAATACTAAGGTAGCAAAATGTCAAGTTTACGAGATTTATTAGATGTACCTGACAGTAATGTAGTACCCATACAAACATATATGGGTGGGGGTCAACATCAATTATACTACAGGGGTAGTCACTGTTGGGAACATGGTAGTTCTTACAACTATGACTGGCAACGTATAAGATGGTGCGTTCCTAACTGCTGCATCTGTAAGGTCAAGTTCGAACTCTGGGGAGGAGGAGGCGGTGGATCTGGTACTTGCTGCTGCTCTATTGCGTGGAATGGTTTCTCAGGTCAGTATCAATCATGTACTGTCTGTGCTGCTGTTCAGGGCGTTTCTCAGTTAGATAACTGTTGTTACGATATATGTGTCGCTGGTGGTACATGTAGGCACCCCTCCAGAGGTGGTTACGACGGTTGTAAGTCATATGTTTCTGGTCCAGGTTTAAGCGACTTCTGTGCTTGTGGTGGTTGTCACGGATGGAACTGTTGCCACTGGGTAGATTCATACTTCGCTTGTAGGACAAGGATACACCAATGTGGTCCTGCATGTTGCAGGATGCAATCTGACCATTACACATTAGATAATGATGCTTGTATGCAATCATGCGAAAATGCTGGTAAATGGTATTGGAACGGTCTTTCACCATACATTCATTATGATTGCAACCCTGGTTGTGGTAACTGGTGTATGAAGAAAGATTATCACCCAACTGCACCTATGTACGGTGCTCGATATGGTGTTCATCACTCTATGAGAAAGCCTGATATGGCATCTTGTGGTAGACGAGCTACATTATGGTTGACGGGAAACAACGGTGGACTCTCTGGAGACTGCTGGAGAAATGGTCCTCCTGGATCTGGTGGTGTATCTGCTCAGGTATTCGGTGGCGGTTGCTGCTGTTCTTCTGAGGGTGCTCACGGTCTCGTCAGAGTCACATTATTCTGCAAATCCTGATAGAGAGATAAACTAATGGCAAATTTAAGAGAACTATTAGGTAGGGAGTTCGCAAGTACTATAGATCAAACGGTCTCTGAGAATACTGCACTTGAAAGGAACCATGAAGGCAGGGTCTTCGTGTTCCACCCTTACTGTAACCAAGGTAACTGTGATAATAGTTACAGAAACTATTGTATTCAGTACTGGTGTGTTCCTTGTGGTACTACTCAATTAACTTTCGAGTTATGGGGTGGAGGCGGTTCAGGCGGTGGTGCTTGTTGCTGTCAACAGGGTATGCCTGGTGGTGCTGGTGCATATGTCCGTAAGACATTAGAGTATCCCCTAGTACAAGGTGGTTGGTGTTACCAACTATGTGTTGCATCAACTACTTGTTGCTCTCGTTGTTGCTGTGGTATTAGTGGATGTAAGACATGGGTACAAGGTTGTAACTTAAGTAACCTTTGTGCTAATGGTGGTCTTCCTGGCAAAACATGCTGCTGGGCTTTCTGGGATTCAACTTACAGATGTAAGGACAAAGTTTCTTGGGGTGGATGTGGAGGATGGTATCTACATTGTGATCAATCATGCTCCTATGGTGGAGATGAGATGATTGGTGGTAGACCAGGATTCTTCTTGAACACTTGTAACCAAAATAACTGCTGGGCTAAAGGTATGATGCCTTATCCTGCTGGTCTTATTAACCAGAAAGGTGGTTGGTTATCACAAAATAATCATGGTAATGCATGTATTAACGAATACATGTATTGTACTGGAACGACTCCTTGGGCATATAACATCAACTGTAATGGAGGTCCAGGACTTCCAGGAGTTGGTTCACCATCTGCTACTGCATGTGGTGGAGGATGCTGCTATGGATGGCGTGGAGGCGGTGGTCTAATTAGACTTACCTATTGCTCTTGCTGGATCAAGGAAGGCAATAGCGACTGTGCGTGGTTCTACTTTAACTAAATACTGAGGACTAGGAACTAGAGATGCCAAATACTAATTTACGAGATCTATTAGGATTCGTTACGTCAGATTCATTGATGGGATTATCTGATCCTGATGCTACTACAAAACTAGCACGGTTACCCGCTGCTGGTTATTGTACGCAGTATATCACTCCTCATTGTGGTTCTACTTGTCAAGATCACTCGACAAGTTATAACTACTATAGATACCCAATGTGGTGTGTTCCTGATAATGTTTGTGATGTTATCTTTGAGATCTGGGGTGCTGGTGGAGGCGGTGGATCTTCTTGTTGCTGTTCACGTGGTATTCCTGGTGGTGCTGGTGCATATGCATGGAAACGTATTCAGGGTGCTTCTATAGCAAACTGTGTATATGATGTTCATATTGGAACTCCTGGTTGTGGTAGACAAGGTAGTCAGTGTGGTCAGATGGGTAATCCATCCTATATCACAGGTTATGGTTTAAGTAACTTCTGTGCTAAAGGTGGTGGTGCTGGATGTTCTTGCTGCTTCTTATGTTGCTGCACATGGAGAGCAATGTGTCTCTCTAGTTGTCCTTATGGATGCTGTGCTGACTTCTATGGTGCCGATGGTGGTGCTAAAGGAGTTCCTGGTGCTGCTTATATGTTCTGCTACAATGAGCATTGCTATAACAAGCAGCACGTTCCTTATCCTGCTGGTCTTGTTAACGGCAAGGGTGGATGGATGACTGGTACACAGTGCGAAAACAGTGGATGCGGTTATTGCTTACTTCACTGGTCAACTGCTCAACTAGGTTGGGGTGGATCCTTCTCAGAACATAACTATGTTCCTGGAGTTGGTGGTCCTTCTGGTTGGACTTGTGGTGGTGGATGCTGTCATGGACAGAACGGTACTGCTGGTATGATCCGCATTAACTTCAAGGTCGCTGATCCGTAAAGTAGAAAACTAATTCAATTGTATAAATAACAAGGTATAGGTATCAAAGGTTATGGCTTTTTCAAAAACATTTACATACAAGTTGCCTGATGACTATTTGGCTCAGACAGACAACGACGCTAAGACAGCAAGTTGGACTTACGAGGGACCACGTTGGTTGTTTGTTTTTGTAGACAAAGCAAGTGGTAAACTTCAAGTCTCTCAATCAACAATTGGGTTCAATAGGGAACCTAATGCTGACGACATCGAGCATGCTAATACTCGTGCTGGTGTAGATCAGGTCGCCGTTAAGATTGACATGAACTCTCCTACGGATGAGGAAGCAGTCATCGGTGCTATCTACTTCCCTAAAGATACAGGTAAGGCATCTGGTTACACTCAGAAAGAGTTTAAGATTACTGGTGACGATACTGTACATTATGAGCGTCCAGATCCAGTCTCACCTGATCATACCTATGCTGCTGACGAGATTGAATATGACGTTGCTGGTGGTGCATGGAAGTCTCCTCTTCCTTGGTTCAAGCCTTGGATCACAATGGAGCAACACAAAGCTGCACGTGACGGTCTAGTCGCAGACGCACAAGCAAACTTAGATGCAGAAGCAACTGAGAATGGTGGTCAGGGCAACCTTACTGATCAGCAAAGAGCTGCTCTTACAGCATTTATTGCAGAATTGAATCAACTTTATACAAAATTCCCTGCTGCTGATGGTTGGGGACCACACATGATTCCATTCCCTGATGATCCTCGCACTCCTTGGATCGATGGATATGACTATCGTGTTAATGACTATGATTCATTGATCGATGCTGCAACAGGATTAACCAAGTCTTCTGATACTCCTGCTCCTGAAGCAATCAAATCAGTTGATGGTTGGTAAAACAAAGTTCGAGATAATTAAAGGACGGAGTAATATCCGTCCTTTTTTATGCGTATAAATAGTAGTGAAGTTGAATAAATCTTCTATATCATTCTATATTAAAATATTATGAGACCCAAATCGTTTTTTATTAACGGTGGAGCTGGACGTGTACTATGCTCTATCCCTGCATTTGAAAAATATGCCGAAGACCACCCAGACGAAGACTTTGTAATTGTCTGTGAAGGTGGTACAGATTTCTTTAAAGGTCATCCTATTCTACACAGGAGATGCTACGATCACTGGCATAAAGATCTTTTTGAAGACAAGATTAAACACACAGATATAGTTACACCAGAACCATATAGAATCTGGCATTACTATAATCAAAAATGCAACCTCGCTCAAGCATTTGATATTGAGATCAATGGTTTGAAAGAACCAAGAGATCTTCCTCCACCAACAGTTAAACTTTCCAGAGAAGAAGAAACAACTGGAATTTTTATTGTAGAGGAGGTTCGTCAAAGAACTAAGAAAAAGAAAACCGTAGTCTTCCAACCATTTGGTAGAGGAGTTCAGACTGCTGGTAATATTATTATGGATACTTCTGGAAGAAGTTTTGAATTTAATAATGTCATCAGTATTATTAAGAAGTTACAGAAAAAGTATTCTGTTATTCTTCTATCAGAATTAACAATTGATTTTGAGAAAGAAGGGTTTACTGATACTGTATCTCATCCTGTTAACAGACCATTAAGAGAACTCGCTGGTGCTATCAAAGCAGCAGATCTATTCATTGGATGTGATTCTGTTGGACAACATATCGCTAAAGCATTTGACAAACCAGCAGTTGTAGTTGTTGGGTCTACATTCAAAGAAAATATCAGTTACCCAGATGACAAGAAGTTTAGTGTTCTTGATATGGGTGAAGGTCTAAGAGTATACGATCCTATTCGGATCACTATTGATGAATATACCAACCGAGTCAATGACCGTATTATGGCAATGAATGATAAGGTTGAATCTGTCATTATGCAAGAGGTTGATAAACTAATGAAGAAGCATTATAAAGCTTCTGATAAAGTTATCAGACTTCCTGACGAGATGCAGCAACAAGTAGACCAAACTCTAGCGATGGAGGAGGAATACAAAAAGCAGATGACTTCAGGTAAAGGAATGCCTATGCCACAACTAGGTGGTAGCAAACCCGTCAAGTCTAACAATCCAAATCTAATACCAGCATTAATGGCTGATCAATCTGACATCAAACCCTTAAGTAAAGTTCCTTCTGGGTTTGCTGATATGACAAAAGGTAAGTAACTATGATTATTTTAGCTGTCGCACGTGGACACAATGGAAGTACTACCTTAATGGTAGATGGTGAGATAGTATTCTATCTCGAAGAGGAACGTCTTACTAGATTCAAGTATGATGGTTCTCCTATGCTAGGTATACTTAAAGCATTTGAGTATGTTGATCATATTGATCATCTAGTTGTTTGTCATACACATAGATCTGGTCCTAATTTAGATTGGACTGGTGAGCATATGTATGAAGGATTTGTAAGGAAGATTGCTCGTAAGAAATTTGAGTTTGAAACAACTTACATTGATTTGAATCACCATGAAATGCATGCTGCATGTGGTTTCTATAATTCTGGATTTGAATCTGCTGCATGTGTTATTGCAGATGGTGCTGGAAGTTTCTTGTCAATGAATGAGGTTCCAGATACCTTATATGAATTTGAAACTATCTTCCATGCAGAATATCCAGAAGAGTTTGAATCAGTATGGAAACATGTAGGAACTAAGGCTGCTATTGGTTTCCATGAACCAGAACCAAATACATTCATTACTGAATATCCTGGTCATACCAAGATGTATGAAGCGGTGACACAGTATTGTGGGTTCCCTGCTATTGAAGCAGGTAAACTTATGGGTCTTGCTCCATACGGTAAACCGAATGATGAACTACCATCATTCTTTAATGGGGAATGGGGCAACAGAGATTTGATTGTTCCAACATATCCTAATGCTGCTACTCTTAACCACAATAGGTTTGAGATACTAAAGAATGATTTTAAGAATCATCAACAGGGTGAGATTCTAGAACATACAGATATCCAAAAGGATATGGCATATAAGATTCAAGAACAAACTTCTGAACGTATGTGTCAATTGATTGATAAAGCAGTTGAGTTAACTAATGAAAAGAACATAGTAGTTTGTGGTGGGTATGGTCTTAACTGTGTTGCAAACTATAAGTATTGGGAACGTTTCCCAGATCTAAACATCTATTGTGAACCTATTTCACATGATGGTGGAACATCTATTGGTGGAGCACTGTATAAGTGGCATCAACTTACTGACAATGAAGAACCTAGAAAGCAAGCATCTGTTTACTATGGTCCTCAGTATGATCCTAATACTTATGAGAATGCCATTGCTGGACTTGATGTAACAGATACTGATTATGATTCTGTTGCTGCACTTATTCGTCAGGGTAATATTGTTACTATCTTCCAAGGAAGATCAGAAGGTGGTCCACGTGCTTTAGGTAATCGTTCTATCTTATTTGATCCTACTATCAAGGATGGTAAGGATATTGTTAATGGTGTTAAGCATCGTGAATGGTTTAGACCATTTGCATGTTCTATTAAAAAGGAACATGTTCATGAATGGTTTGATCTATTAGGAAGAGAAGAGACACCTCATATGATGTATGCTGTTAGATGTCTTGAGGGTGTCGAAGAAAAGATTCCATCAGTAATTCATGTTGATGGAACCTGTCGTATACAAACTGTGACTGAGGAACAAAATGAACATTACTACAAACTCATTAATGCTTTCCATAAGATTACAGATGTACCTATACTCTTTAACACTAGTTTCAATCTTGGAGGTGAACCTCTGGTTGAAACAATCCATGATGCGATAGAGACATTAGACACGAGTGAGATAGAGTATATGTATCTCCCAGAAATTCAAAAACTAGTTAAGGTACCTAACAAGTCTGATGACTAATCATTTTGAAGATATCTTAGTTATTGATGATGTAGTCAATGCTAGATATCAGGAGCATCTGAAACAATCCGTTATGGATTCTAAGTTTCCGTGGTACTTCAATCGTGATATAACATCACCTTTGTGGTATTGGAAAGAGAATCAACTTAATGATTCTAAATTAGATGTTGAGGATGCTTCGTTTACTGGGTTTATGCACATCCTTTGGGGAAAAGAGGGAAAGGAATCTGAGTGGTATGATATCTTCGTTCCTCTTTTATACTCGATGGAAGAAAAGATCAATATGACTATCAAGGAGCTTGTTCAATTAAGATTGGGTCTCTTTACATTGAACAAGAACCGTCAACCTCATCATGTTCCGCATGTTGATTATCAGGATGATGGATTGAAGTACACAGCAATCTATTATCTTAATGATAGTGATGGAGAAACACATTTCTTTAATGAATTTCTAGATCCTAATATCAAGAGATTCATTAATGGGTATGACCCCAGTCTCTTTACTGTTGCTAAAACTGTGAAACCTAAAAAGGGTAGATTGGTTTTATTTGATGGTCGAAGATATCATGCCTCTCGCTATCCAGAGAGCACACCCGAACGTATTGTATTGAATATAAATTTTAACCCTATTTAATTATGTGGATACTTGGTGTTAATAGATCTCATGATGCTGCTATTTGTCTCATGAGAGACAATGAAGTTGTGTTGTCCTTACAGGAAGAAAGATTAACACATGTCAAATATGACAGAGAAGTGTTTAATGCTCTGGATAAAGTTGCCAAATATACTGGTGTAATTGACTTATGTGCTTATACACATCTGTACAACACTAAGAATGATTTTGGACCATACTTTAAATATATTAAAAAGATAGGGATTAGGGTCGAGAGGTATGTAGAAGCAAAGGATTATCATCATTCTCTACATGCTTCTTGTGCGTTCTATAATTCAGGATTTGATGATGCAGGTATACTTGTAATAGATGGTGCTGGTGCTGACTATGATTGGGGTAAGGAGCATGAGAGTATCTTTTATTTTAATCAGGATCCAAATGCAGCAACATGTTTAAGTCAAAAGGTTATTGGGTATTCAAATCAGTCTATTGAAAAGGCACCACTATTTGTGGAGAAGGTAAGAAGTATTGGTACTGGATTTGTTTATTCTGGTATTACAGAATTTTTGGGATGGGATAGTTTAGAATGTGGTAAAACTATGGGTCTTTCTTCATATGGAAAACCTAATGATAGAATAAAACAAATGATATCTGATGCTGGAGGTAATGAGGATATATTTGCTCTAGCAGATTTTAATGAACATAAGAATGTAATGGTTAAAGTACGTCCTTATGATTACATTTCATATTCTAAAGATGAAGATGATAAATTTAAAAGGAATGCAGATCTAGCATATGCTTTACAAAAAGATTTTGAAGAGTATGTGTATCAAAGAATTATGGATACACATAGATTAAGCAAAAGTAATAATATTATATTTACTGGTGGATGTGCTTTAAATTGTGTTGGTAATTATAGAATATTAAAAAGACTACCAGAACATATTAATCTATATGTTGAACCTATGTCTAGCGATTGTGGTACTGCTATGGGTGCAGCGTATATAACATATGCAAGAGAATGTTCCAAACTTGCTAGAAAGAAAAAGATAAAACCATTGTCTAATGTATATTTCGGACAATCATTAAGGTATAATTATCAGTTAAATGATAATGAGTTCCAAGTATGTGAGGTTACACCCCAGAGAGTTGCTGAGTTAATTAGTGAGGGCAATGTAGTTGCTATCGCTCAAGGCAAATCTGAGAATGGTCCAAGAGCACTTGGTAATCGTTCTATTCTATATGATCCTCGTGATCCTAATGGAAAGGACATTGTTAATTCTGTAAAGAAGAGAGAACATTGGAGACCTTTTGCTGGAACAGTACTTGCTGACCATGCACATGAATGGTTTGACATGGATAAGTTACATGAATCACCATTTATGATGTATGCTGTGGATGTATTAAAACCAGAGAAGATACCTTGTATAACTCATGTTGACAATACATGTAGGATTCAGACTCTTACAGAAGATCAGAATCCAAACTACTATAAATTAATAGAGGCATTCTATGAACTAACAGGTGTGCCTATTTTATTCAATACATCTTTTAATCTAGCTGGTGACACTATAGTAGAAACTATAGATGATGCATTACAGACTATGAGAGAAAGTGATATTTGTTATCTGTACTTACCTGAGAAGAATGAAATATTATTCTTCCCAGATAGTATCGAACCTTCTGTAAAAAGACTTTCAAAACACGAGCTTAATAAAATACCATGAAACTAACAGATCTTATATTCGAAAAGAAAAACTTCCTTCCTGCTGAAGACTGTGAAGGATGGAAGGATTGGTTCTGGCACAACACAAGATTCCATGAAGAAGGTGCTGTAGGTGTTGGTGAAGTTGATACACAACACAAAAAATGTTCACAGGTATATCCCGTAGTTGGTTTAGATTTTTGGTGTCAGTTGGCAATTGAATCTGATCGTGCTATTAAAGAGTATTATAAATGGGGTGCTAAAGATAAACTTCTTTGGAGAGCACCATTAGTTTCTTATGACCATGCAATCAGATGCTATCCAGTAAAAGAAGGACACATGAGAGAACATATCGATATCTCTCCAATGGATCCTTTGTTATTGTCTAGGTTATATGCTATGATTATATACCTAGATGATGTTAGACAGGGTGGAGAAACAGAGTTTCCAGCATTGAATTATAAAGTTACTCCTGAACAGGGTAAACTTTTAATATTTCCTTGCAATCAACTATATTCACATCAAGGTAATTCTTCACCTGTGGATTCAAAGCATATAGTTACATGTTTCTTCTGTGCTGATATAGATGCACCACATTACAAATCGAATCAGCATGTTAATCAACAGCATGGAGCTCTCTACGAACAGTACAAATGATCATATGGGTTAATGGATGTTTTGATGTTCTCCATAGAGGACATTATGAATTATTGAATTATGCCAGGTCTCTAGGTTCTATGCTTATAGTTGGTATCGATACTGATAGAAAAGTTAGAGAGGACAAAGGAGAAGGTAGACCAATTTATCCACAGGAGGACAGAGAATATCAATTACGTTCTTTGAAGGCTGTGGATGTAATTCATACCTTTGATTCAAGACAAGAGCTTGAAGATTTGATAAAAACCATAAACCCTGATATACTAGTAGTAGGTTCTGATTGGAAAAACGGAGACGTAGTAGGACGTGAGTATGCAAAAAAAGTTGAATTCTTCGACAGGATCGGAGAATACTCCACAACAAAAACAATACAAGGTCATAATTATAGGTGAGACTTGTATAGACAAGTATGTCTATGGTAAGTGTTCTAGGTTAAGTCCTGAAGCACCTGTACCAGTAATGGAATACATTCGTACTGTAACAGCAGAGGGGATGGCAAGTAACGTAAGAGCAAACCTCTTGTCGTTTGGTGTTAATGCATATCTTATGACCAATGAATTAAAACCAATTAAGACTAGGTTTATTGATGAACGTTCTAATCAACAATTGATGAGGATGGATGAGAACGATGAGGTTGCTGATTATGGATGGGATTTACCAGATACCCCTTTCGATGCTATGATCATATCTGATTATGATAAAGGATTTTTGAGTGTAGAAAAAATATTTGAATTGGTTGAAGCATTTGATGGTCCTGTATTCATAGACAGTAAGAAATCTAAATTACCTAAGAAAGGATGCTTTATTAAGATTAATGAATTGGAAGACTCTAGGTTAAAAGGTATATACAGAAATAAGATTGTTACTAAAGGAAGTTCTGGTGCTGAGTATAAAGGTAAATTGTATTCTGGTGAAAAGGTTCCTTGTTTTGATGTTGCAGGAGCTGGTGATACTTTCCTAACTGCTTTGGTTTACTTTTATCTAGAGTGTGGTAAAATAGAGAAATCTATACCTTATGCCAACAAAGCCGCTGCAATTGCAGTACAAAATCAAGGTACATATGTTCTTACAGGAGATGATATAAATGATTTACGTAGTTGATATTGATGGCACTATTGCCGTGACACCAAAAGGGCAGTATGAAAAATCTGTACCTAGACAAGACCGCATAAAGAAGTTAAATAAGTTAAGGAAGAATGGTAATACCATTATTTTTTATACTGCTAGAGGTATGGGTAGATTTAATAACGATCCTATCAAAGCACATGAAGCATTTTATGATCTAACTTTTAAACAGTTGACTGATTGGGGATGTGAATTTGATGCTCTACATATGGGTAAATTCCATGCAGATTACTTTGTAGATGATAAAGGAATTCAATGTGATGATTTCTTTGGTGGAACTTATGAGTGGTGGGTCAGACCAGATGAGGACTTCAAGAGTGGTTGGCCAGGAGAATGAAGATAGTTCAGAAAGGTTGGGGATATGAGAAGTGGATCTGCAATAGTCCAAACTATTGTGGAAAACTTTTGTATTTTAATGCAGGTAAGAAGTGTTCCTACCATTACCACAAGATTAAAGATGAAACATTCTATGTTCAGAGTGGTGAACTAAAGATGACCTATGGACATAGGGATGATTTTATAGATGCAGACACAATAATATTAAAACCAGGAGATAAGTTTTACATACCTCCTGGTCTTAGACATATGATGGAAGGCATCACAGACGTAGAATTATTTGAATTTTCTACCGAACACTTTGAAGAAGACTCTTATCGGGTGGTTCGGGGAGATTGATATAGTCTTCTACGTTGGTATAATTATATCCATTATTCCATAACATATCTGCACATGTATAGAACTGATACTTTCCTTGTAAATGTTCTGGAAAATCTATCTCTTCTATCTTTGCATTATATTTCTCTGCAATAATATCAGCAATGTCTCTAAAGGAATGTGGATGTCCTGTACCAATATCATATATTCCTGATGGTTGATCATTATTAAGAACAAGATCAACTACATCTCCAACGTATACAAAGTCTCTAACCATCTTCTCAGAGTGTTTAAAGATTTTAATTTTACCTGTCATCTTTGCTTCAGAAACAAATTTGCTAATAGGACTGCGTTGGTTTCCTTTATGTTCTTCACCTTCCCCATACACATTGAAGAATCTGAATCCTTGAATCTTTTTGAATTGATCTATGTTATCTTGTACCCAGTAGTCTACTTGAACTTTTGATATTGCATAGTAATTCAACGGGTTCATATTACCTGCTGAGTTTCCATAGACAGATGCAGAAGAAGCATACTTAACTGGTATGCCTAGTTCAATTGCTTTCTTGAATAGTCTTATTGAAAACTCAGTATTGTAAATTGTAATCTTTCCAATATCAGTTTCTGTAGTGGAAGATATTGCTCCCATGTGGATGATCTCATCTACCTGATCCCATACAGGTAGGTTATCTAATAATTGAAAACAATTGCCCATTTCAAACCCAATGAACTTTGCATCCATTTGATCAGCAAATTTCTTTCCAATGAATCCGTTGCATCCAGTAAGAATTTTCATATAAATAACTAACGATTGTAATATAAACCCCAAAGTTATGGCTACTTATGGTGCTCTAGCAGCTATAGTCCCGCAGGTTAAGACGAGGACAGTACTACACGAGGCTCCAGCAGCAAAGCTGGTAGAAGCAAAAATTTCAATTGCTCACCAAAGTCCTTATGCAGTTCGAGTTAGAGTTGGAGTTTCCAGCGGAGCGTTGGCAAATTTTGCCCCCTCCAATTATATCCTATATGATATGGAGATTCAAGCAGGAGAAACTTATGAAACAAGAACTATGTACTATGCCAATGGGCAGAGTCTAGTTGTATATAGTGATCATGAGTTAACCTCCTTCTTAGTTCATGGTGAGGTACTTGATAATCCAGTTGGTTCTGGATTCTTAAATTCGTTGTTGCTTACAAACGCAAGAACAAATACAAGTATTTACACAGTTCCTACTGGTGAAGACGTAGAACTATCGATCTTCATTTCTAACCAGAGTTCTCAACCATCTAGATTCAGAATTGGAATTCTAGAAGACGGACAAGCAAGTTTGCAGACCTCTAACTACATCAATTATAACACAAAATTACATCCACGAACATTCTATCAAAGAACTGACATAAAAGCAACAGGGGATCAACAGATTATTGTGTGGGCTGAGGATGCTAATGTCCTGAGTTTTGCTGTGTATGGTAGATTCAAATATAATATTATTGCAACAGACTTCTCTGTTAATGGAAACTTTACTGTAGTACAAGACTCTGATCTACAGGGAAATGTTGATGTTGGTGGAACTCTTGATGTTGTGGGAGATGCAACTTTCAAGGGTGTTAACACTACGGTAGAAGGGGAACTTGGAGTTCAGAATGGTATCAAAGGTGGTGCTGATCTAAGTGCTCCTACATTCTCTGTTTCGTCACTTGGTGCTGTCGCAGGAGAGAGTGCTTCTTTCAATGCTGCTCTTGCTGCTGGTACTACGTTTGGTGTTGGTAGTAATAAGTTTACAGTAGATGCTTCGGGTAACACTATTGTGGCAGGGACTTTAGGGGTCAACAGTGGAGTTTCTGCTGATCTAAGTCTTCTAAATAATAAAATAACGAATCTAGGACAAGCAACAGCACCAGGAGATGCAATGTCGAAAAGTGCTGTAGACTCTCAGATAACTGCATTAGCAATTGCGCTTTCATAAAAAGATCGAGGGAAATTTTAAATGGCTAAGAAGCAAATAAGAGACTATGTTTTCTCTCCAGGTCTTTCTGGGGTTGGAACATTAAAGGTACTTGATAAAATCGGTGCTGATCAAATTCTCTTGATCACAAATGCGACTGCCAATGTTGTCATGTACAACTTTGCTGATAGTGTCAATCAAATATCCGCATCTTTCGTAGAAACATCTGATGGATCTGATCCAGACTTCCCCTTCGCTAGTACGTTATCAAACGGTGTAACTACAATTACATTCTTGTTTGATACTTCAACGTATACAGCTAGTGATGAGATGATGATCTTCATCGAAGGTGATGAAGTTAAGATGAGACCATATGACTTCGGTACAGATGCTATCGAACGTATGCGTTTTGCTGAGCCTCTCAGTATGCTTGACGCTGACTTTGAGTATGGCATTCAGCCAACTAAATGGCAGACAATTGACTTAGTACGTGGATATCCATCTTCCTTCGAGTATCCAGGTGCTGACGTTTCTGTTAGTGCTGTTACAACAGATGCTTCACAAGGTAGTGGTGGCATAGGTCCTTCTCTTATTACAATAGATACTGAATTAGAACATGGTTTTGTTGTTGGAGATCCTATTACACTTAAGGGTGTTAATGATGGTGTAGAGGGATTCGCTAAGGCAGAAGGTTCATTCATTATTAGTGCTGTACCAGACCCATCTCAGTTTACTTTCTATGCGAAAGGTAAGGTAGGTACATCTCCTGCTACTAGTCTACTATCTGGATTTGTGCAGTTAAGGAAAGCAGGTTTCTATACTGGTGCTTCATTAGGAAACCCTACTCTAGCAGTAGAGTCTAATGGTGCTTCTGGTCAGATGACTACTAGAGGTAATACATCTGCTGGATCTGGAAGAATTGGTATTTCTGCTCCTGGGTCAGCTCCTCCAATTGGTGCTCCTCTTTCAGCAGCAGGACTTGCAGCTGGTACACAGATAACTGGTTATGTAGGTTCTGATACATCGATCAATATTACAACTTCATTCACAGCACCTGTCTCACAGATAGTTTTGAACGATACAACAGGAATTGATATCGGTGCTGCGTTAGACAATGGTTCAGGTAACACTATTTTTGTTACTAACATTGAGACAAATACTATATCTCTATCTGCACCATATACAGCAAATAGAACTGGTAACAGTTTCATCTCTACACCAACATCACCTACTACCGTAAACTTTGGTAATGGTAATGGAGCAACATTCAATGTCACCAGAACTTCTGGTGCATACAACGGTGTAGATATTGCTCAGACAGTATTCTATTATGACATACAAGGAGACACATATACTGGATTAGGATCCAATGCTGCCTTCAACGTTGAAAGGGATGGTACTGTTGGTAGTGCATCTTATGCAGATGTATTTGTATCTAATACTGGTAGTACATATTCTGCTACAGAAACAATCATTATCTTAGGTACTAACTTAGGTGGTGCTTCACCAGCTAATGACTTAACTATTACAATTGATGCTGTTGATGGTAATGGTCAGATTCAAACAATATCTACAAGTGGTGTAGCAGCAGAAGGAACTCCTTATGCAGGAACTGGATATGCCGTTGGAGAAAAGATTGTTATTTACGGTAACGTTCTTGGTGGACAATCACCATCTAATGATTTAAACATCTTTATCAATACAGTTGGTGCTGCTGGTGAAGTATTAACATATACTTCAATAGGTCAAGGTATATTCTCTACTCAGGACTACACTAACGTAGCTGGTGCTAATGGAAGTGGTGTAGGTATTAACGCAGGATTTAATGTTACTAGAACAGGTTCTGGTAGTAAGATTGCTCAGATAGATTGGATAGAAATTGGTGGAACTGTTGAAGATTCTGATGTCTTTACAGTTGAAGTAACAGATACCACAACTAGTACTGTCGAAACATTTACTTATAATGCTGGTGCAGGTGAAGGTATAACAGTCGTTAGAAATGGACTCATCAATCTTATTAATGATCTGTCAACTGGATCTGCATTTGTATATGCAGCTGCTGCTAACCCAACTGACGAAACATTTTCTAAGTTATCAATAGTTGCAAAGGTTCCAGGTCAGGCATATACAGTAAGTGTTACAACTACAGAAGGTGGTGGTGGTACTGCTGATACACAGACAATAACCACAACAAACTTTACTCCTAACGAGAATACAACCACAACACCAACATACTCTGCTGTTCTAACCAACGCAGGTTCTAGTTACCAACCAAATGATACTATCATTATTGACGGTGGAATCTTAGGTGGTGAAACTGCTACTCATGACTTAACTGTTACTATAACTAGTGTTGGTGCATCTGGTGAGATCACTGCATTCAGTATTGGTGGTACAGCAGCTTCTGGTAATGCATCATTCCAATCACTTGGTGCTAACAATACAGCATTTAACGCAACATTCTTACCTAAGATTTCTGGTGGTAACTATGCTCCTGAAATTGCCAATGGTGGTAGTGGATACCAGATTGGTTATCAGTTCAGTATAGGTGGTCAAGAACTGGGTGGTGTTGCTGGTGTCAACGATATGACTATTACTGTCACCGACATTGATTATCTAACTGGAGAAGTTACTGCTATCACTGCTTCTGGTACTCCAGTATCAGGAGAGAGTATTGCTTTCTATCCAGCTATATCTCTATCTTCCGTTACATCTGGTGCTATTAATAATGGTACTAATATAACCTATTCTGCTATCGCAAGAATCAGTGCAACCTTTAGTAATAATCACGGATTGGTTCCAGGAAATACAATTCTATGTGCTGTCAGTTCTACTGGTAACAACCATGATCTTGCTTCAGGACCGTTCTTCATTGAAGAAGTTCCAAGTCTAGATAAGTTTGTTTATACTACAAGAACAACTGGTACTATTGATACTGGAGTAACTTTACAGGGTGAACTCTATACTAGACCAGACTGTTTCTATACACACAGACCATTTGACGGTGGTGTGCAACTAGGAACAGGTTCACCATCACACGGTGCTCAGGCGATTCGTCAATCTAAAAAGTACATTAGATACCAGTCAGGTAAAGGTATTCAGTATACTACTGGTGCTCTATTCGCTCCTTCATATGACCTAAGATCAGTTACTTCTGATGGTACGGGTCTTGGTGCTATTATTACTGTAGTTACTGATGACGTTGATCATGGTCTACAGGTTGGTGCTGAGATCGCTCTTAATGGTATCACCACTTCTGGATATGATGGTCATTACATTGTTGCAAGTATCATTAATGAAATTACATTGACTGTCTTGGCTACAGGTACACTTGGTGCTACTAATGGTGAGTTCGGTCAACAACCAAGTATATCTCTGTATAAGTGGAAAGGTTCTACTGTACGATCTGGTGCGTTCGATGATCAGAATGGTATCTTCTTCCAGTATGATGGAACAAACCTATCTGTTGGTCTAAGATCTTCTACATTCCAGATTGCTGGTACTGTAAGTGCTACTCCAGATAACAACCTCATACAAGGAAGCAATACCAAATTCACTGAACAGTTAACTACTGGTGACAGGTTGGTTATTCGTGGAATGAGTCATGTTGTTACTTCTATTATAGATGATACCAACTTAACAGTTAACCCTGACTATAGGGGTGCGGTTGGAGCAGTTAATACAAAAGCTGCACTGACTAAGGATATTATTATTCCACAATCACAGTGGAACATTGATAGATGTGATGGTACTGGTAAGTCAGGATACGCACTTCAGATCAATACCATGCAGATGATTGGATTCCAGTATACATGGTATGGTGCTGGATTTATTGACTGGATGTTCAGAGGTCCATCAGGTAACTTTGTGTTCGCACACAGACTTAAGAACAACAACAGAAACAGAGAAGCGTTCATGCGTTCAGGTAACTTACCTGTTAGGTATGAGGTTCTAAACGAAGGACCAAGAACTAAGTTGACAACTACTGTATCAGATACAATGGTTGAGTATCTTCCAGTTACTGATGTAACTCTATTCCCAGAAACAGGTGTTGTTTATGTTGGTAACGAATTGATTCGTTATTCTTCTAGAAATATAAGTCTTAACCGATTGGTTGGTCTTACAAGAACAGCAAACTTAAACAACTATACTGCTGGAGCAAACAGAACATACACTGCTGGAGCAGCAGGATCCTATAGTAGGAACGAGGGTGTTATCCTACTCACCACTACTGCAACACCACAGATTAACCACTGGGGTTCTGCATATCTAACAGACGGTGGCTTCGATGAAGATAGAGGATACCTCTTCAACTATCAGGAATCTGAGATTGAGATCTCAGTCACGCCGTATACGGTCTTCCTAATTCGTCTATCACCTAGTGTATCTAACGCACTGACTGGTGACTTGGGTGAGAGGGAACTAATTAACAGGGCGCAGTTGCTACTGAAGAGTGTAGAAATTACTACACAGGGTGGTAGTTCTTCTCAAGGAGTTATCGTTGAAGGAATTTTAAATCCAATTAACTATCCAGCAAACGTTGCTGATATTACATGGGGTGGTTTGAATACATCTGGTGAAGGTGGACAACCATCATTCGCTCAGATTGCATCTGGATCTAGTGCTGTTTGGAGTGCTGGTGGTGCTAACATTACTGCTACCAACAGTACTACTAGGAACTACTGGACTAGGTGGGTTCGATTCAACAAAGCAGACGTTCAGGGAGTTGAGGTAGGTATGCAAGCGACTGGTGGACAACTACCTGGTGGTTCTACTGTATCGCAGATTAGAAACTCTGGAAGTACTCAAGTATGGATCGTCTTCTCTCAGAACACGTATCCAGGAACTTCTGGTAGTACAACATATACATTCATTGTTCCTCCATATGCTCAGCCAGGCGAACGAATCTTCTCCTTCGTGGCAGCACCAGGACAAAGGGATGGTATTGACTTGACCGAACTTAAAGAGTTGACTAATACTCCTATCGGTGGTCGAGGTACGTTCCCGAATGGACCTGACGTTCTAGCGATCAACGTTTATTGTACATCAGGTAACGCATTCAACAGCACGATCAACCTCAGATGGGGTGAAGCACAAGCATAAGAGGTCATATGGCACAACCAGCTAGTAGAACACAATTAGCAGATTACTGCAAAAGGCAACTAGGTGCTCCTGTACTTGAAGTCAATGTTGATGATGATCAAGTAAGTGATGCTATTGATGACGCTCTCCAATATTACAGGGAGCGTCATTATGATGGTATGGAGTTGATGTACTTAAAACATAAGATCACAGCAGATGACAAAGCCAGATTTGATGGCAAGTCTGAGACTATCATGACAGATGCTGATAGTACTAAATGGGAACGATCAGATAATTATATTATGATTCCTCAACACGTAATGGGGATATCTAAAGTGTATGGATTAGCAAGTAACGCTATTCGTAACAACTTATTTGGTATTGAGTATCAGATCTTCTTGAATGATTTGTATGCTTTTGGTTCTCTTGACATGCTTAACTACTTCATGGTTAAGCAGTGGTTAGAAACTATTGACATGGTTCTAAACAATGGAGCATTTGTTGAGTATAGGTTTAACCAGAGGCAAGATAGATTATATCTTGACATTGACGAATCAATGTTAACGGAAGAATTATATCTTGTTATACAATGTTATAGAGCATTAGAACCAGATACTTTCACACAAGTTTATAACGATCCTTTTGTAAAACAATATTCTACTGCTAAGATAAAGAGGCAGTGGGGTCAGAATTTAATTAAGTTTCAAGGTGTTAATCTACCAGGTGGTGTCCAACTCAATGGTAGAGAATTGTTCAATGATGCTAATGACGAAATTGCAAGACTGATGGAAATGTCTTCGAGCACCTA